>BNJU01006045.1_pt1 | contig 83792 bp, 140 predicted proteins | sample 8539281 | NCBI WGS metagenome assembly BNJU01 (sample SAMD00202456, study PRJDB9452) | human saliva metagenome | isolation source: human saliva | place: Japan | reverse complement strand
ACTGCTTCAAGACATTTTCCAATCTGTCCACTTTTTAAAACATCAGATCCTTAAATGCTCTCAGTCTCTATCTCCTTTTCTCTCAAAATCTCATCTACATAGAATCTGTATCCCTTATCTGAAGGTATACGTCCTGCAGAAGTATGGGGCTGTAAGATATAACCCATATCTTCCAAATCGCTCATTTCATTTCTTATAGTAGCAGAGCTCAGAAATTTAACTCGTAGGAGCTTTGAAATAGTTCTTGAACCTACCGGCTCCTGCTCTATATAATTCCTTTTATAATAGCTTTTTAAAAATAATCGCTTTCTGTCCTCTGAATCCATTCGCTCCTCCCTTCTTTATTTGTTAGCACTCATTTATCTAGAGTGCTAACTCTATCTAGCTACTATATTCCATATGGGAATATTTGTCAATAACTTTTTAATTTTTATACCGATAAATATAAAATAAAAACCCCAAACAAATGTCCGAGAGTTTATATTTTTATTATAGCCTATATCAACCCTATTCCTCCATAGAATGCACCTGCTATAGAGTGCAAGCAATGCAAGACCTGTATATACATACTTACCTAAGAAGAACCAGATTTCTCCTTTCGGTCTCTTTTGCACCTGCATTTACAGCTTCCATGGTATACTTCTCTTCCGAATACGAAGAACAACATCACTGATGCCAGTACCGCACCCTATCGGGCAAATATAGATAGATACCGCATCCATCCAGCTTCCTACAATTCCCTGTATAAGAACTGCAACAACCACACCGATTGCTCTGATAATTCCTACAGACTCGTACTCTGCTGAGTTTAAACTGCTGCTGCAATGTAGCTACAGGCGCCTCGTAAAGGTTTACAAGTGAACTGAGTCCTGCAAATGTAACATACAAAGAATATAATTCCTACAATCATACCGCCCGGCATCTGATTCATTATATTTACAAGGTAGATGAACATAAGTCCCGACCGCCTTCACTGAGCTCCGCTCCCTGATGTAGCCATAGCAGGGTATAATAACGAGCGCTGCAAGAAGTGCCGCACAGGTATCAAAAACAGCTATGTTCATTGCAGAGAAAGGTACATCCTCTTTCTTACTGAGATAGAGACTGTAAACACCGGTACCGTTACCCGTAATGAAAGTGAGAAAATGCCTGTCCGAATGCAAATATCCAAAGTCTTATATCCTTTAATCCTTCGGATTTACAGGTAAAGATATACTTGTATCCGTTTACTGCACCCGGCTGTATTCCTATATAAACAGCAAGTCCGATCATCATTACAAAAAGCAGAGGCATCATAAACTTATTTGCTTTCTCATACCGTCAGCAACTCCTAATGCCATAATAGCAAAGTTTACAATGAGTGCTATTATTATCCATGTATTGTTTCCGAATGCGAGCTGTAGATCTGAAAGTTCCACCTATGACATCCATGTTTGTTCCCATTCCAAAGAGCTTTCCTGTAAATGCCATTACTACATATTTAAATATCCAACCTACTACACATGAATAACCTATTGCAAGAGCTAAAGAACCCATTGTAGGTATAATTCCTATGCTCTCACCTACTTTTTCTGCTCTTTCCGGCATGAGCCATAGCAGCACCGAATGCTCCTATAGGACCTTTTCCTGTGCTCCTTCCAGTGCGATTTCTTCCACTACTCCTGTACTGCCTATCAATATAACGAATATAGTAGGGAATCAAAAGTCGTTCCCCCAGGCTGACACAAGCACCGGAAATCTCCACAGGTTTCCCATACCCACAGCTGAACCTACACATGCTATGTATAAACCTATTTGTGAGTTAAAACCATCCTGCTTTTACGGGCGTATTATCTGAACCCATAAAACTTCCTCCATCTTGCCAAAAAATGCAGCACTCTTCAGCAGTCCGGTCTTTAAAAGACCGCTGCCAACTATGTCTTATTTATTTTCCCAGTATCCGTAATTTCCTTATCACACATTCTTCTTTGCTTGAGCATATGGCTTGCCCATGCATGGAAATGTCTCATAGTATGTATGACCGAATGTAATCTTTAAATTAGGAACCGTATCTTCTGTCTTTTATAAAGTTGTGTAATGCTGCAATAATATAATCCATATGCTGTTTGCTGAACTGACTTTGTTGATGAAATAAACGAACAACATTACATACTTCCTTTTTGCTGCTCAGAGTCTTTAAATCATATTCCATAGAGAAAATCACCAAGCTCTGAACAACGAATACTGCACGATGGATCATCTCTAAAGAAAGTGCCTGTCCTGCAAAGCTTTCATGACCTCTCTTATAGTTAAAGAATTTATCAACATCAATATAAATTCCGTGTCCGCCTGCAGGCTGTACTCACAGGAACACCGTTTGCTAAGTCCGTCTGCCAGATACTGACACTGCTCGTCACTCTCTCGTCCTGATAGTCAAATCTTGCTCTTCTTACATACCCTGGCAGAGCTCATGATATCATGTCTCGACATTCCGCCGTAAGAATCATTATCATAGCTGATATCTGACGAACCTTTTAAAAGATGTCCGATATCTGTCTTTACGCTGCCAGTCCCCATTAAACTCCGAGAACTTCTGCCAGAAAAGACCTTTGTCACGGAAAGCCAAAACCCGCCCATATTTTGCATGTCCGTCTTAAGTGATGCTGAAACAACATCAAAGTAAGAGAACATCTCTTTAGCTATTTTCACGAGATTGACTTGTCGGCAGCCCTCTTCATTCATCTTTATAAAAGTAGCAGTTCTCTGCCCATCTTGCACCGTCCATAACAAAGGAATATTGTACTTGTGCAATCTTTGAAACTTCTCTGATATTCTTCATAGAAACAGCCTGTCCGCATACAGAGTTGTTTGTGTACCGTAGAATAAATAAGCGACATTCTCAGCACCTACCGCTTTAATAAGCTGATTGAGTTTATCTATGTCCATATCTCCCTTGAAAGGATTCTTCTCATACTTTCCGCCTAGGTACCTCAAATAAAATCTCCTTATGGAAAAGGTTTCTAGGTACATTACCCATCTGCTTGATCTTACCTTCTAGGCATCAAAGGGAGCATTGACGGAATAGTAAATACTACCGCCATCTCTTTGCAACAACGGCTTTTAATATATCAAATAAAAGTGCTCTGCACAACGTCCCTGCGAACTATAATGTGTTAGGTCTTGAAAGCTGATACTTACCGCCATTGATAAATCCACCTTCATATCAACCAGATACACCTCATTCATCTCTTCTCCACATCATCCTTGTCTACGCCCTCTTTGATGTAGTTGACAAGTCTCTTCTGACTGTCTCTCTTTTCCCATACATCTCTGAATGCATCCAAGAACATAGTTATCCTTTATTTTCCTTCCTGTGCACTCGTCTGCAAGGAACACTAGCCGACCATTGTGTGTCTGCTCGCTGATGTGAGTACTGCGTCTGAAAGGCGGTCGATATATAAAAAGACCTCCAGGAAAAGCAAACTCATTATAATGGTCGTCTCGAAGCTAGCTTTCTCGCTCCTGTGTAACTGTAGGAACCTCTCCTCACATGTGTCCATGACTTCGGTGCCTACACCCAACATCTTCTCCGCTACTCCATTTTAATACCTCCAACACAAAATATATTTTGATACCCTCGGTCGTCGAGTAACGACTGGCGGATCGATATTACAATCCCTTTAAGCACAAATATATCCCATCTGGATTATCGAGACTATATGACATTTAATCTCTGCAAAAGTTTTATATATATAAGTGAGGCATTGTCTAACATTTGCTATGAGAATAATTTATCACCCTTTTGTAGAGCATTGTCAATATTGTTTAATAAAAGCTTGTTGTGGTTTATTTTTAGTATATTTACTAGTGCATTTTGCATCAAATTTTATTTTAAGACAATTCTTTGGAAATAAAGAATTTGCTAGTTTGATAAACTGTTATCGGGATTTTTCTTAACTTCTGTCTTTTAAGCAGATATACAGATATATGGTTAAAAGCCCTTTATTTTCATATATATATTTTACAAATGACTATCTGAGAATCATGAAATCTCATTTTCTTATACCAACTTCTTTTAATCCGTTTATCATTTTCGTGATTTTGGCTTAAAACTTAAATTTTATATCATACGTGAGTTTTGGCAGTAATAACAGATACTTTCTTCAAGCTTTAGACAATAATGTGACGGTACAATACAACATGATTTGGAGTATTGTATGAATGACTTTGAGATAAAGCGATATATTGATTTTTCGAGTGAGCACTCCATGCTGGGTCCGACTATGAAATCATACTACGCATCTCAAAACCTTATAATATATACAATAAACTCTTGGAGATATAAGCGATGCAGACAAAACAGGTGATGTGCCCAAAGTACAACGGTGACCCTAATACAGAATAAAAGAATCTGATAAAGAAATGGATATCAAACTCATAGAGCTCTTTCAGCCAACGGCAGATTCTAAGATGTTCTACATTTCTATAAAGATGAAAAGGCAAACCTGCAGGAGCACTCAATATAAACTTTGATTTGACAACACAGGTGCAGAGAACTTTCAACCTTAGATATTTTCTCTATGTCATCCGGATAGTATGTATCGAAAATAACTCTATTGAAAGAAAGGAAACGATGACCAGGACGAAGTCCGAAAACATCAAACGACGATGAGATGCGAGTAATAAAAAGATTGATAAGTCTCTTCCACTTCCAGCAAGCTTTAGCCATTCAGAGAAGCTTGATATAATACGATCGCTCTCAACACAAAAGGTATTTTCATATGAAAGGTGCCATAAAGACAGTAGGTCTCAAACTGGTCATGCCTCCTGCAAAGTAGTCATGTACAGATATCTGGAGGCAGTAAAAATGAGTGATAATAAACTTTTACATGTGTTTAGTATATATATTATCTAATTAAAAGTAACATGGTTCACTCAATTTATGTGTTACTGCAATAGTAGGAAAGATATGTCTCTTTAGAGACGTGATCCGCTATAAAGAAAGGAATTTTGTGAAAAACTGATTTTGACTTTATCACTGCTTTTTCACCTTTTATGAGTATGTCGGCTTGCTGCCGACTATAGTATAGGTAGTGCGTCATGAGAGAGCAAGGCATTGGCAGACTGGGATGAGACTGAGACAAAACACAAAGGCTAGCACAGTTGTGTACAGAGGCAACAAAAGTCGGCTCCAATAGTGCCGCAAGCTCCCGAGAAATATGATTTTACAAAACTTATCATAGACAATGGTGCAGGAAACTGCTCATCTCAGAGTTTATCCGTTAAAGGCGATCCTTCAAATGACAGTATCATCTGAGATTGGAGTAGTTTTGATTATGATACAATCGCTGAATTTAAGAAGAGTGCTTGCGACTAACTCAAACTCTAATTCTACAGAGATACAAGCACAACAAATACAGTGTGAACAACTGCAGAGTTGGTATCAAACCGACGGTATTTGGCATTACAGAAAAGCTGACGGTACACATTCCACTAACTGGCTCATGGTAAAGCAACCTTTGGTATTTCTTTGATGCTAACGGAAATATGCTTACAGGATGGATTGAGAATAACGGCAACAAATACTATCTCGACGGCAACGCGTGATATGCTGCCTGTAGGTTGGGCAATGCATAAAATGATAAGTGGTGCAATTATTTGAGGAATCAGGTCTCTATAAGAGAGGCCGATGAGTAGCAACGGACATCGTATTACCTCTGATACCAGCGGACAGATGGTTACAAATGCCACTATCGACGGATATAATATAGCAAGACGGTGTTTGGGTTCAATAACAAAGGGGTTTAATATGCTGAAAAACAGCACCAATTCTTTGAGCAATTGTAGCGGTTGTCGGATTGGTAATGTGTTTCATCACAGGCGTGCTATGGTGGCAGGACATAAGCCAAAAACAGTTGCAGAATAAAGAGATCAGAGCGGGGACTGAGCGAGTCACCTGCTCTCTTTACATACTAGGGCTAATATGGCCATGTGCCTTTGCTATGCAAATGCGCCGCACCTCCGAAAAGTAAGTATCAAACATAACTACCCAATCAAAAAGTGCTCAGATACTGAATATAAAATCTGGTCGACTGAATAAGACTTGCTAGTAATCAAAAAGCATACTTAGCACCATAGCAATCTTTGGGCGGTACTCGGTCTCATATAGCCATACTAAACAGAAAAGATAAACTGTACTATTACCAATCCTGAACTGATGTGCGCCCATCGCACCACTGTCCACACGTCTCTAGAGCTGAATTTGTCACAGTTACCTTTTGTGATAAAGAATGACCTCCACTACCAGCAGGACAGTCCTCCCCAGCTAAATAAAACCATTCTTTCTACTCTACATCTTTTCCCGCCATCTCTATCAAAGCATGCTGTTTTATAGCTACTTTTAGGGTCGATTTTATCATATATTACAATTTATACAAATTAATTATTTCATGTCGGGTGATGTGCATTGTACACTCAATGGACTTTGGTTATACTTCATAAAGCTAGCTGGGTATCAGACGCCTGATGCAAATGAAGCTTACACAAGAGCTACATGCTAAGCCATCTCACACTCGAATGACAGGGAACTTGAACCTGCGACCTCTTGACCCCCTAGTCAGGCGTGCTGTAAACCTACCACATCCCGTAAACTATTGATACAGTATTCATTATATAAAACTTTTCAATATTTGCCAACAAAATTTTTACTGAAATTCATATCAATACACATAATATAAGTTGACCAGTTTTGCAAACGTATATATAATTGAATTAATAAGTAAATTATCTTATATTTTAAGAGTTAGAATGAGAAAAAGATTTTGTTGGCTTTTATCGCTCTTTACTATCAGTACAGCGCACAATACCTGTATTTGCGGACATGGAAACAGGATAATACAGGCTGGTGGTCACGAAAAGAGATGATAAGAGCTTTCCTGTATCGTTTGGGAGCGATGGACTGGATCATGGTATTACTTTAATGAGAACGGATATATGCTGTCAAATCAGTAGCTTTTGGAAATTATTATCTGGATTCACCGGTGCGTCTTACAAATGCTGTCGTGAACGGATATCAGATGAGTGCAGACGGCGCGTACATCCCGCTTCTCAGTCTACAGGTAGCTCAAAATCAAATACTCAGGAATACATCAACATCGGCATCTAACAACAGTTCAACACGGAACTGCTATAAATAACAGAGCAACTGATTATACTATTAAATAAAAAGCAGCCACGTATTCCATTATTCAAACTGTGACTGCAGTACAGAAGATGAGAAACATAATAAAAATACCTTTTAGCGGAACAAGAGATGAGGCTATTTCAAAGGATATACACCTTGTCAAATATGTCATCCTTAGAACTTGATTCTATACCTAACAAAAACAGTATTTCAAATAATATACTTAAAAGACTATATATCAGTAAACACATGGTATATGAGTCTTTATATTAACTACACCTTCTATGCTTCATAGTTTCATTATCAGTTATTTTTAATACATACTTCACTTTATCTATGTTTTACAATCAATTGCTTTTATATTATTGTATATTTGATAACAGTATTCAGCTATGCATAATGTGCATTTACAAAAGGAGTTGTAATGAAAATGCATTGACTATATAAAATGGCGTGGAGATTTTATCTTTTTGATGTTTCTCCTTTTAATAGACGGATAATGCGATTTTCATTATTCTCCTATCTTGACTTAAAAGACTTGCAGAATAGAAATAAATTCAATAGGCGTTTCTCTTTCAGATGCCTGCAGATGACTCACTAATCATGACTACCACCACGGTTATACGGGTGATAAATGTAGATTTTTGAACGCTCTCGCAACTTTCGAGAGATTCGGTAATGTTGTGATACTTGATTAGCATCTCTATCATCGAGATACCACTTTTCATCAACAGGTTTATGTATGACGACAGTCGAGATGTATGTGCATTCAGAGGAACCGATGACAGCGCAGCAGCCTGGAAAAGGGACTTTTATGATGAGTTTTTCAGTTATTGGCCCAGAAATTTGCGTTTGGACTTTTCTAAAGCAGGTTATTCTCGTCATCAGATTTTATAGTATAGTGAGGACATAGTAGGCAGTAATCGCAATCTACTCCTGTGCAATGTGTGATGAAATTTTCAGGACAGAATTATCTGCAATCTATAATGATTTCGCGCGATCCTCGTGATGAGTGATCGATACCGATATAATGAATGCTATAAGAATAAAATAATCAAGATAGTCCGGAATTTTGTGTGGTGGGTATGATTTTTAACATACAAAGAATATAAAAAGGTGGTAAAAAGCCGATAAATGTGCTTTCTTACAGCATGATATACTCAACTGGAACTGTCATAAGCAACAAACTTTGGTATGTTAATGTATAAACAAGGATGCAGATAAATTCAACAGTTTTGTAGATGAGTAATAGAGAACACCGATTTAAGTAGCGCAGGAATATGTAAATAATTTCTTTGATAAGATAATAGCAGGCACCTTAAGCACCTTGGGGAAGAATAATCGTAATATCTTTAAATATAGAAAGGGATTTGAATCAATAAACGGTTCTAATCCCTATGCTTAATCAAATGTAGCTTAATACGTCCACACTAATCTGGCTCACTTATCGTGTCCCCTGACGTTTATACCGTGACTTTTCCCACGTTAGACAAACACTTTCAAGGATTTCTATCCACTCCTTTTAACGACCACGTAGATGTCTCTGTAATAAGTTCATCTCTATCTTTTCTCGTGTATTCTAGGACAAGATTTCCCTAATTTTTCAACTTCGGGATCGATATCAACGCTGTCTCCTTCTAATATAAATCGGTATCATGTATTCTCCTGAGATTATCTAATCATCCTTATAAACTCATTATAGCCATAGGGAAAACCTGCTATATGCTGGAGTGTTATCATTCTAGCAGTTTGCTTCACAAAAATGCGCAAAGCTTCCTTAACCTAAAGGGTAGTTCACAAATTAAAAACGGCTCAAAGCCTTGTAAATCAAACCTTGGGCCTTTTTCACACTGGTGAGACACCCGGGACTCAGAACCAGGACAACTTGATTAAAAGTCAGTACTAAAAATTGCCTTTAAGCCTTGTAAATACTTGGTTTCTTCTTGTTGTATTAGACATTTATTAGACATCCAATACGAAAAAGCTTTTAAAATAAATTGTAAAATAGTGATATATCACGCATTGCGTGATATAATAAAGACAGTTAAAGAGATACAGGAAAATAAAGAAAAGAATTTTGGAGGATTTAAAAATGAAGAAGTACACAGTAAACATGGTAAACAGCGTAGAGATGGATGAGAGTAAACAACAAGTTTTATATCGCAAATGGACGATGGAGCAAAAATTTGAAGTAAACCTTTTACAGGTTATCTGATGAGGACATCGAAGGACTTAAGAACAGTAGAAGGATACGACGAGGATCCGAAGTTTTTGAAAGACTTATGGCAGAGCAGAAGAGATAAATAAAACTTTAAAAACACAAGCCTCTCCGGAGGTTTGCAAAAATAAGGAGACTATGGACAACAAGGATAAAATAAAAAGAATTAAGAAAGCATTAGTATCTCTCAGGCAAAATTTGCTGAAAAATGGGGATACCCTAAGCGGACTATAGAGGACTGAGGAAGCAGGCAAGCGTGAAGTAAAAGGGACTATATAGTCAGCATGATGTCAGACTGTGTGGAATTTGAAAAGAAGCTGAAAATAAATAAATAAAATATAAAATAGCGTTGACATATCACGCAATGCGTGATATAATAAAGATGATGAGAGTACTTTAACTGTTACTAGCTAGTAGGTGGGAGAAAGGAGCTCGTATGGAGAGTATGACAGATAAGCAAATGGAGTCATTCTTAATCTTGTGATGACAAGTTTGCAGCTGCAAGACTATGGATGAGGTTCAAAAAGCTATCAGTGATGTTCGAGAGATGGCTAAAAAGAAAAAGCTAGCGAATAGCTAGCAAAGAATAACAGGGGACGGCGGACTTACTCACACCGTCCTATCTGTTAAATATAACATAACACAGATAGGAAATCTTACAATGAAAACTGTAGTGAACGTACATTGAATGTCATGCTTTCAAAAAGGCGAAAGTTTGCCTCGCCTCTTTTTGTTACATCACTCTATAAATAAATACTTTATGCTAATAATACCTTTCCTTCTCTCATCTGTTGCGATTACTTCTATGATATCTTCCACGTAAATTGGTCATTAGACAAAGTTTATTAAGCGTATCTAATGTGATGAGACTTCCCTTGCTTTATATTTTCTAAAGTCTGACCGGGCAGTAACTTTTCTTTTATACGCATATAATTGTAACCTCTTCTTTTCAACTCTTTCATAATATCTATTTTATATCTAATCATAATTGTGATTCGTACTTTGTTTTCTTGATTTTCAAGTATATATTATGTCTTATTTAAAGCAATAAAAAGTTCTAAAAATAGAGTAAAAGTGCTGACATTACTCTAATAATAGAGTAAAATAACATTGTAAGATAAATAAGGAACTTACAGAGCCGACCAGAAAATATAGAACTGTAAGTAAAAAGAAAGGTAGATAATATGAATAAGGAAACAATGATAGGAAGAACATACGGAAGTTTTACAGCCAAGGAACAAAGACAACAGACAGCATGATTTCAGGTGCGTATTATGGCACAGTTGGTGGAATAGACAATGACAGACCTTCGGGAAATCGGTGAGTATCAGATTACACTAGATCTCAACAATGGATTATCTGTAGCTGGCACATTATCTATAACTGAAGATGAGGTAATCGAATATATTAATGATGATGGTATATTCTACAATCCAGCTGAATAGAAGCATAGGAGAAAAACAAAAACGACCTGCTGTAGCAGCCGACCAAAGCAAAAACTACAGGCCTACACCTCAAAAAGAAAGGCAGAGGCATTTTTATCATATGAGCAAGAAAGTTGCAATATATATCCGGGTGTCTTCTCTTGATCGAGCTAGGGAAGGATACTCTTTAGCAGCACAAGAAAGAACTTTGAGAAAGTACTGCTCTGACAAAGGCTATTCCGTTTATGAATTGTACGCTGACGAGGGTATAAGTGGAAAAAGATATGGTTCCAGACCTGCAGTTCAAGAGCTTATGGCAGATGCATTAGAGAAAAAATTTGATATAGTTTTGTTCTGGGCATTAAGCAGGTTCACAAGAAGCGTATCCGATTTATACCAGACTGTAAACACACTAAACAATTTAGATATTGATCTTGTATCATACACTGAGGCATTTTGATACATCTACTCCTTTTTGGACGTGCAATCATAGGTGTTTTTAGGGCGTCTTTGCACAGCTGGAAAGAGGCTTACAAGTGAAGAGTGAGTTTTTGCACCTGAGAGCAATTCAAGCAAGATAAATATACCCTTCATTTTTAAAAAGGTTACGTCAAGGATGATACTAAATTACAAATAATACAAAAGCTCGATTGTGTTAAATTATGCTTTGCAACATATTTAGAAACACACATCTATCTGAGATGGCAAGGAAACTCAATTCAGCCGGCTATAGAGGTAAAAAGAGGTAAAGAATTTTCTGCAAACTCAGTAAAGGTTATGTTAAAAATAAGACTTATACAGGGTATATACGATTTAAAAAGAGGAAAAATCAGGATGGCATGAAAGTAATATATCAACCGACACTTTCAAAAAAGTGCAAAAGATTTTAACTCAAAAGTACAACTCAAGAAAAAGGAAAAATTTTCAAAACGATATAAGGCAGGGATGTAACTCTCTTGCCTACTCTTTCAATCTATGTTTTTGTTTTGCTAGAGTCTAAAAATATCAACCTTCACTCTTTACACTGTCAGAATCTTTTCTTAATATATCAATAGCCTTTGCAATTACTCCCGTTTACAGCACACCCATCAGCCCAGCATTCTCAATGATGCTTATACACTCATTGGCTATAAAAGCAATGATAACAGCATCTTTTATGTATGTTGTATGCATTATGATATCAAGCCTTACTGCCACAAGTACTATAAGTAGTGCAACGCCTTTGCGGCATAAACCTTTAAATCCCGCTCTTGACTCAAGTGCACCATTCTCACTTTTCTTGCTTTTCTTGAATATACCTGCGACTGCAAGACCTGTCACATAATCTACTGCCATAAATACAATCAGAGTGATTAAAGCCTCACTCCATCCTCCGAAAGCCATTGCTACAAATCCTCCTACTGCTCCAACTATGGAATATAATACATTTGCTCTCATTTTAACCATCCTTTCTACTCTGCAAGTCCGTATGTTTTTAAATCCGGACTCTCTGTATCAAATTTCTTCTGATATCTGCCATCTTCATCTACCCAATGATAAATATGCTTTTTATCATTCTTAACATAAACACTTTCTCGCCATTACTCCGGATTTTGTCAGATAATATGACTCATCTGCTATATCAATCCATTGCCCTGACAGCATGCCTCCATCGGTATTCATAAAATACCAATCATCTCCACTTTTCAAACCATCCGGTTATCATGTGGCCTGCACCATCAACTACATACCATCTATCATCTGTATTTATCCATCTGTTTTGAACCACTCCCTTTTAACTCATAGATCCATTTATCATCAAACATCACCCGTCCAGTAGAGACGTTCTTTTGATGCAGCTTGCAAAGCTTGGTAAGCACACCACGAAACAAACTGTTGACACCAATACAGTCCATTTTGACCATACCAGTGACCATACTTGGTGTAGTTGGACATTCCGGCATTGGCAGTTTTTTCTTCCAACATAGCATTACTTGCCTTCTCCAAGTATCCTACTTCTTGCCTTGCTACAGCAACGAGCTCTTCTGCTGTACATGTTGAGTTACTAAAAAGAGGCATGCAAATCCATTGATTCTGTTTTTTGCCACCCTACCTCACCTTCAGTAAATCGGTATTCCTTTCTCAACACCTCCACCATTTCTTTCAAATCCGACTGCCGAGGTATTGCCTTCTATAGTATGAATTACATATGTATCATTAACCTTTTTAACATCTTCAACGATTCCGACATGAGCAACTCTGCCTTTTTCTCCACTGTAAAAATACACGATATCTCCAGTATGTGGTGTTTTGCCATAAGCCCGATTAAGGACAAAATAATCCTTACCAGTTGGGTGAACTGGCTGTCATGAACCTCTTAGCAGTTTTTCCCTGCTGAAAATGCACTATCCATTTTTCGCCTTTCTCCTTCTTTCTATACCTTTGCAGCTCCTGTAGCCATGCTGCAATCTGCAAATGTCTCTGACTTGCATCTACTACATGTGTCAGCTTCACCTGCAACCTTTAAAGGCATGGTCTATCGCTTCCTCTAATGTCATATATTTATCTCCAATAAAAAGAGCCTACTTAAGCTCTCATTTGTTTATTTAAAATGCTATTTCGGTATAAAATGCAAATTTCGTTATTAAAATCCTATTTTCTGTTATCAAGATAGCATTTTTGTTATCAAACTACATCATAAGGTATTCATCCGTTTTCATGAACTCCTCAACTGCTGTTCTGTACTTCTCCGGTACTTCATCAATAGTCATTAAACCATGCTTAATTCGTGAAGCATAGAACCTTATACACCTTTATTTTCTTCTTACTCATTGCCTTCTTCCTCCTCATCGTTTCGTTCAGAATTCAAGCATCATATTTGATAGAGCGTCAATGCGACCTGTCAAAGTGGATTCTACCCGCTCCACTTTTTATCCATAGCCTGAACATCAATAAAGCTTGCATTTGAGCGATTGCTCCATTGCATCTTTAATAAAATTGATTGTGATACCCTGAAGCTTAAAGGCCTGTTATAGACTGCTCTCCAGATTCATCCTGTAATGTCATGATTACAGTATTTGCATCTGTAAGCTTGTCATAAGCTCATCAATTCTGCAAAAATTATCAATTACTGTGACAAATGTGTCGCCGTAATATGTCGATAACTCAATCTCCGTCTTGTCCTTTAAAAATCAATTTGCTCATTTTAACCTCCTAATTTAAAAATTTCTATTTTTGTTATTTGAACTGTTCCTGAAAAACATCAGATGCCCTGTCGCTATTACAGTAAGCGCCAAAACTTATAAAAGCCTGTTCATTTATATCCGTCACATTCAGCACAATCTGTCCTGTTTGAATTATTGCAGGACTTGCCACACCTGTCTTAATAGTCTATTGCATCGACCTTGCCTGCCTCTGCAACATCAATCAATCTCCTTATACTTGCGGCTTTACATGTACCTCTAGTGAAACATAGATTGCCTTTAATATTCGTAATCGTTCTGTAGCTTACAATAATTTGTCTAAGGTGTTAAATTTATCGACTGCGATAAAACGCACCCTACGTCTTGATTTCAGTGCAGGGTATCCTGTGGATAAATTAAAATTCATACCAATGCCATTGATGCCTGCATAGCCATAATTATGTCTTAGGGCTATAGGGCAAAATATGTACCATTTAAGTAAAAAGCCTTTGCTCGCCACCCTGTCGCAATTGTTCCGTCAAAGGTGGCACCATTAAAAACGTTCTACCAGTAGAGTAGTCAGGCATTGTTCCGACAATACCGTGAATATTAACACCTTGTCTTATGTTTGTGAGGATATAAATTAGGGACTTGGTAAGAATACATAATTAGCACCTTGAATATAATGTCCATTAGGTATTTTAGTAACGACTCTCGTCCTCTATTAGCACCTGTAGTATCATCCCAAAGCGAATCCATTGTTATCCACAGCACTGATTACATCACCAGTGCTGCAAATCCATCTTGGAATTGTGCCCTGAAAGTTAATACCATATTGGGAAGAGGCGGTTGCCCTTGTAGTACTGATTCTTTGACTGCGTTGCCTAATTCTGAGGCATTTACTTCAACATGTGGGTTGCCATCAGGTCGGTGATAATATGCATTACCATGACCCATTAGCATAACAAGTTTCCCCCTACCACCATCTAACGCAAAAACCTTTGGCTTGATTTATGCATATCCATTATCTTGAGTATTTATCATTTTAACTTGACCTTGTTCTTCACAGGTTCTTGTGTCTGACAAAGGTTTTCCAGGATAGTAGTTTACTGCACTCTTCATAAGAGTTGGAGGTACTACAACATACGGCTTCCATTGACCACTTTTATGATAGTATCCTCTTCAATTCTCACTACATAACCACCACATCTGCCTGATACATAAAGATTTCAGTACAGTTCGGATATCTATATCCTCTTATGGGTATAGTACCTCTAACTCCTGCTACAGTTAAACTATCAAGCATTTTTATTTTGCATCAATTCCCAATACATTTGATAGAACTGCATAGGGTATCTTTGCTGTAGCTTATACTGCCCATCTTTATTGTAGTATCCTTCTTCAAATCTTACATGGACTGTACTTTCTCCTGAAAGCATTTACAACTTCTGAAGCTGTTGACCATGTGCCACGTTTGGGTATAGTGCCTTCCACCACTTCATCATTGCTATCTGAAGTAATTGTTCTATATCCTTGCAAGACTTGAGCTTTGCCGGCGGTGACGTCATCAGATGTTACTCCTCCTGTGCCTCCTGCCATCGAGTATTGCATCAGCCATATTACACCTCCTTCACGGCAAGATAAAAAGCTTCTTTGCGGCTTCTTTCTATAGCATAAAAGCTCTATGTATCCGTCATAGACTACTACCTTATCAAGACAGCTGTAGGGCCTTCCACCTTGCCTTTATTATAGTTGCATCCGTCATGTTATCTTCAATTTTGTGGCTCACAATAGGGAGTGTCACTTGCTTTAATACTAGAATATTTATTCTTTGTTTAAAGATTGTGGTACCTTCCCACGCAGTTACTCTTGCTTCTACAACTGTCACCTTCTTAAGCTTTTGATTTTATCCTGTTCTCAATATTCTTCAAGCCTGTATCAAAAGTTCTGATGTCCACATATCACCATCCGGAATACTGTAAGTAAAAATTTATCTCACTTGCTCTATCAATAGTAAGATAAAATTCCATTATGATAGTTACAGGAGCACTGTCACTATCAGCCAAAAAGTCAGGATTTATAGCAGTAGCAATTGCGATCGAGGGGTTTCCTGATTGCCCACCTGCACATATCCCGACTTCCTTTATTTGATATCCTACGCTTACATTTTCATTACTTACTGTTGCATTTATCTTTTGAGACATTGCCATCTACCGATGCTGCAGATATTAAAAAGTATTTTTATATCCTACAAGATACGTAAATGTTCTCAAGTCCTCGCTCCTGTATATGTACCATCACCTATTTTTATGCTTGAAAACTCCAAGTTCTCACCATTTATAGCTCTATTTATAATATTTATACCTGCATTTGTAATTACAGGTGTATTAAATCTTGCCATCTTTTTACCTCACTGACTGTATAGTTACACTTTGTACAAGGCCTCCGATATAAACTTCAGACTTTATATCTGTTATTCTTTCTACTGCTATCAAGGTCGCACTGGCATTTTTAATCTTTTTTATAATCTTAGAAAGCTCCTGCAGTGCTTCAGTATCGCTTGATCCCTTGTGACTATCTTAAAGCTGCCCGGCACTCCGTTAAACTTATCCCATTCGATCGCTTCACCGTTGCTAGCACGGTCTGCTACCACAGCTCTTACGCTCATATAGTACCTGCTTTTTATATAAAGCTATTGCAGACTTTACAAGCTTTCTTTTAGTCTCTATATCCATGTCTGAAGTATAGTAAGGTATATCAAGCTCGATTGCTCTCAAAGTCAAGAACTCTTCGCCTAAATCATCAATGCCGGATATAACCATACTCTTATTTAATGTCTGAAAGTATTTATTAAGCACAGTATTTATTGCGTGGCTTAGTGCAAGTATTTCCGGATCGACTTGTATTTATGTGGTAAAAACATCCACGATATGAAATTAAAAATATCAATCACTTTCAAGGCCTCCATACGTGATATTTGATGACTTCAATGTTGCTATATGTGCATCATCTACACTTTATAAATGCCGCTCAATTATATCTACCTCTTTTGCTCTGCATTTACTATCATGCTCACAAGCATGGAAGGATTTCACATCTCTACCAATTCTCTCGCTTTGATATCTCTTAAAAATCTTCTAGGCTTTTAGTAACTGCTGCCTGGATATTAGTGACATTGGCCTTGTCACTGTCATTTATAAAAGTACTTTAGGTTGATATTATAGTTACTATCCAGTGGTGCATTTACCTCTACAACATCAGTAAGCGGTTTTCTATCGTCACTTGACAGATACTCTTTAAGTCCTCTACAAAATTCTGTATCCGGCTTTTTCTCCACCTTTTAGACAACTCTTATATCTACCACTCTAGGAGACGGATTCGTCTGCCTTACGTCAGATATAAAGGCTTGAGTAGAGCTTTTTGTATGATACTCATATGCACCGTCGGATATGCTACCGAATATGAAGAGCTTGCCAGGAATATTCTTTCTCCAGTGTTTCATCATCTTCTACATCAGCTCCATACTCTGTAGTATTTGTATTTGATACACTTTCTATATACGGAATACTGTCTACAAGTATCTTGATTCTGCCTGCTACAATATCATTGTATTTACTGCCTACCTCTACACATTCACAGTCCACATCTATATCTCTTTTCCTGCTGCTATCTCAGCAAATTTAGTTGTTCTAAAGTATATACTGCCATCTGTTACCCTTGTATTCTTTGGTATAGGTATATTTGATGTCTGTCGCTTGATAACTTGAATCTGACCTTGCACTTGGCTCACCCATCTTTCTTTCTATACCGAATACAACGGCCATATTGTCGAGATATGGTCCGTTTGAGTATTTAAGAATTCATTTTACCCATATTGTCAAGCCACATAAATCCCTGGAATAATTGTAAGCATATAGCATTCAATATAAATCTATATGGCGATACTTTTAGGTAGTGTATATTCATTGTTGCCGGTTATCCGCTTGTATTCATTTCATATTCTTTTTACAAGCTCTTCCATCAAGCTTTCAAGTCTCAGATCATCAATAAAACTTTTACATCCGGTACTCTCTCAAACATCTTCCCTCCTTCCAGTTTTATCAATACATCAAGCATTGATATGTCTTCACCTTCTTTAAAAAGAAACCTCTATCACTTCTACTTTCGGTATGTACTTTTCAACCTTGTCGAAAATATCTGCGTAATTATCTCTTTTTGAAATATCAATACTTTCAGATATTCACGCTTGAATCAAGTCCAACCCGTCTGTCTAAAGGATTGTACCTTCATAAGTGTTGCATAAAGTCTGTATTGATATTAAAAAGCTCAGTATCTATACTGCTATCTGTCGTAAAATCCACTTTAATATTCATCAATGATACTCCGTAAATGTTAATGTAATATCAACTTCAGATATAAAACCGTCTCTATATACTACATTGTAAGCTTCACTTATCTTTGTCAGATTGAATTTATAATTTGCAATCCTTTTTACCACCAATCACTATATATTTGCTCTACCAATCTTTAATGCGCTTTCAAGTTTCTTAATAGTCTTAGTGATATTTACTCCTAAAAAAGCATTCAAAGTGATATCAAGTGTAATTGTCTCAAGATCTGCTCCCAAAAACTCTCTTTTAGGCTTTCCAAATGTCGGAGTATGACTTGCCCACCTTGATGAGACTTCTCTATTAAGCTTTTTAAAAGTAAGTACTTTTATCGCTTGATACCGAAAAATACCAGGTCTTTTCCCCAACTTCCAAGCTTTCTCATGATCGCGCTTCTTTCTAAAAGCTTCACACGCTTTATAAGATTTAAAGGTTGATACATTTATACTTCCTGCAGCTGCTTTCAATGTTATATCTGTGCCATCTGAACTTATCATTGTACTATCAGACAGCTCTTCATAATACACATTCTGTCCGGAAGATTTGGGAACATTTGCATCGTTAAAAAATCGTACCCAGTACCACTGCTGCATTCGTTCCATTACTAAGATGTGCTCAAGTATTGACTCCCCTATCTTAGGCATCTTATATCTACCATTACTAAGAACCGGCATAATACTTGTTACCATAGCGGTTCTGTCCTCATAGTAGACAGATATCATTCCTTTTTCATAATCAATACTTGATACTTTTCCTATTCTGATTACATCATTCATGAATCCTTCTTTCCACCGGTATGTTTAGCTTCGTTCCTTCCCAAATCCAATGGCCGTTATCTGAATCTTTTCTTTCCATGTCTCTTCGCTTCCTTCTCAATCACATCCTTGTTGGCCTCATATGTTTCTCTCATCTTCACCCCTTACTCAAATACTTCCTGGCAAGGTTCCAAAGATTATCACCCTTTTTTCACTATATATTCCATGCCATCTGCTGCACTGTTATTTTCTGTAAAGCATTCCCTTTTGACCATCTTCTTTACCACCATCTCCTATTCTGGACACAACCTTTTCTAAGATTTAGCTTTTGCACATATCCATTACCGGATATTGTATGAGTAACTCTTGTTATAAAAATACTTGCCATCTACCTCGCCACCAAAGCCGGCGAGGTCTACACAGATGGTTGCATTATTGCCATAGGATCCACCAGTTCCAAGCTCATAGTGATAAGTTCTCTATTTGAGGCATTTACTTTTGCTATTGCCTTTTTCATTGCATCTGCCTCATCATCTGCAGATTCATTTATATACAAAAGTCTATCACTCTTACCCACTGTCACTGATATAGTCTTGTTGTCTTTAGAGTTGTATATGAAAAACAGCACCGGTATAAGTTCCTAAAATACTGTTGTTATAACTCCATTGAGTACATTGTATAGGACTTATTTTAGTTACCGTATTCTTGTCCTCATATTTTTGCAACATCATATTACAGCCTTTGTATCATATACTTTTTAAGTTTAGTCCGTATTTTTCAAAAGTAATTTCAGCTGAATCAGTCTGATTTGACTGCTCCAGCTCTTTTATCTTATCTTCTACTTCACTATCATAAACTAAGTTGAGGTTTGACGCATTTGTAATCTCTGTTGCTATCTGCTTTACAGATACATCCTTCCATATCTTTGATTTGGGCGTAATGCTAAATTCATTTTTAATAGGTTTTATAGTAGCATTAATCTGACATATTAGCGGACTTGATGATATCGAAAAAGTCATCCACTGCAAAGGATCCACAGTCAATCTTATTCTTTTTATTATTCTCATCGGTCCAGGCTATTTTAGCTGCTATCTTATCATTCAGCTTAGGAGTCCAGCCGTTCGTCCACCTTTTATCCACATTGTCAATGGTAATGCTGATATTGTCCGCATTATTTTCAGCTTCATCAACATAAGTAAAGCTCTCTACAGTACCTATATTACTTGCTTCTTTTGCCCTCATATACCAGGCTTAAATCCGTATACCTTGCCATTACTTTCTCCAATCAGGTAAAGAGCTACTCATCTTCAGGTAACTGAGGGTATCTTTACTCTTTCGCCACCACCGAATACAAAGATATGCATCAAGTCATATTCGCATTCATTAAAAGCTCAACTTTTAAACTCATCTTCATAAATTTTTAAAGGAGATACTGTCCCAGTATCTCTGACTCTACTATATATATTCTTTCTCATTTATGTAAAACCCAATCTCCTATTATCTTTTTACATATCTGTCGAACATCTTTTTAAACTCTTCAAAAGCTGAGTTCATTAACTCTTTGAACTTCTTCAGCTGTAGTACCGGCAGAAAAGTTTTGTACCGGAGAGAAGTTCACCACAACGTTACTTCCGGATGTATCTGCACCTTCAAGCTTTTCCAAACTTCCACTTGCCTTTGACTTGCCATCAGGGTACCAAGTATCTCTCCGGCTCTTTTGCCATAAAGATAGACACGTGCTGAACCGTCAAGCGGTATGGCCGCCTCGGTCAGATCCTCTGCGAAAGTGGCCAAAGTAGGCTTTTCAATAATTCCACCGCTTGCATATGCTGGCAAACCTGTTATCCTATTTGTTTTTAGGCTTGCCATTTGCTTACCTACTGCTGCTGCCTGCGCCTCTGCTCTGGCTTTATTGCTGAGTACATTAGGGACTCATTATACACAGCTTCAAAGATCGAAACTTGCCATGGCTTTTATCGGAATGGCCATTGCAGACTGTACAGAATTATTTATCTTTCCATACACTATATTACCTGCCTGATCCAGTACTCCACTTGCCTGCAATCCATTCAGTAATGCCTGCGGTATCTCTACTCCCTGCTTTTGCATTGTACTAAGTATCTCTGTATAGTTTGGATCGTTTGCTATCTTCTCACCATACAGATACCACAGACTTGATTCATCTCCTGCAAGAGCTCCCACTGTAGCCGCTTCATGTAGTGCATTTGCAAGTTCATCCGGAATCTTCATTCCTGCTTCTTTGTAACTCTCAGCAATAGCATTCATTTTCTCCATGTCCGGAGCAAGCTCTTTATACAGCTGTGACATAGCTTCCTTTGTAACAGAATCTACTTTCATTCCATCCAGCAAGCCATCTTTTATTCCTGTAAAAGCCAAAGCTCCCTGCTCTTTTAAAGCATATATTACCCTTTGGATCATTCATTACCTTCAACACAACATCATTCAGCTCAGGCATCAGGCTTGACATTTTCTTCCGAATATGAATTCTTTATATTCTTTGTAGTGAACTTACAGCCATACCTATAGTCTTGCTTTGATTTTCAAGTATACTATTGATGACAATATCATATTGTCTGTTGAATTCGCTTTCAGACAAGAACCCCTCATTGTATTGTGTGTACAGGCTGGTGGCGCTTTCTCCTGACTTTCTGCAAATGTGGCCATTGCTTCATTTTGCTTTTTCTGTAGTCTTAGATATTACATCTTTAAAAGCTTTCAGGTGTAGATTTCCAAATCCGGATGCATTGATAACATCAAAAGAAGACTGCAGATTGTCATTTGCCAACTTGGCCTTCATATCGGCCATTTGCTTTTCAAAGCTCTTTCAAGATGCTTAGCCTCATCTATATCAAGTATTCCGTCATTGAATGCATCATTGACTGCATTTTTCATCTCTTCGCCCAGTCTGTCAAGCTCAGAGTATACTGAAGTATAGTAATTGTTAAATGAACTTCTATTCCTTCCATGTTCGGATTATCTCCAAGTATAGAAGCAAGATTCATATCCATACCATACTGTTCACTTGTTACAGATTGTTTTAAAGAAGAGATCGTATTCTCAATACCATCTTTATATGCGGTATTGTCATCTTCACTAAGCTTGATACCCATGCCTACTTGCCAGTTGAGTTTTCTGACCGCACTTAGACTGTTTGTGAAAGCCATCCATTGATTTAGTTGCCTCATCAAATGATTTCATCGCAGTCCTTACACCCTCAAGCGACTTACTGCTTACAAGCCTGTCCGCCACAATATCAACTTCTTTCATTGATAAAGATAAGTCGCCAAATGCTTACTAAGGCTTCTGTTGCCTGCTTCTACTCTCATAGCTTTAAGAGCTGTAGTTACTCCTACTATTGCAGATACGGCTAATGCACCCACCACAATAGCTCCCGTGACAGGATTTGAAAGTGCCATTGTTATAGATGAAATTCCACTTGCTATCTTATTGCCTATTACTACAGCTTTTAATGTAGCATAGCCTGCTGCCATACCTGATAGAGTCCAAGGATTGCACTTGAGTGTTTCATTGCGAGATTACCGAACTCAATAATGCCCTTCCTGCACCTTCCATCTGCTTACAGGCCTTTCGATAATGCTCCCCTATATTCTTGGCCCTCCGCTCTTTATTATATATGCATTCAAATCTTGAATAGACTTGGTAAACATCTGCACACCTTCACGCATAGGTCGTCTTTAGAATCTTCACACACTTGTATAGCTAATCCTTCCAATGCGCTTTGAGCAAGTTTTACATCACCCTGCAAGTTGTTAAGTCTTGTATTTGCCATGTTCTCCGCTGCACCATCAGCATTCTGTAGCGGATGTAAGTTTGTTAAAATCTTCCTCTGAAGAGTTCACTATTGCAAGAAGACCTGTCATACCCTGTTTACCTGCAACATATTAGCAAGTCTGGCCTTTTCGCCGCACCCGTTCCATACATGCTTGTCATAGGGAGTTTCCATTTTTCAATGTACTCCCCTTCTGAAATTTCTCCATCTTCAAGTCCGTCGCTGATCGTCTGTAGGTTTTCTCTAAACTCTTTTGCGCTTAGATTTCCGCCGGCAAATCCTTTTCTTAAGTTTTTCATGATGTCCATGAAAGAAAGCATATTTCCGCTATCATCAGTCAAGCTGACTCCAAGTGTCTGCATAGCCGCAGCCATTTCTTTTGTCGGCTTTAGTCATGTTGACAATATATTTTTCATGGCTCTACCTGACATACCGGCTTTTATGCCTTGATTAGCCATGAGACCTAATCCCCGCAGCTACATCTTCAACCTTATGCCCAAGAGCACCTGCCACAGGAGCAACATATTTGAAAGACTCGTAAGCATAGCCACATTTGTATTGGAGTTAGAAAGATGCTGCTGCAAGTACATCAGAAAAAGTGTGCTGAATCACTTGCCTTAAGTCCAAATGCAGTAAGCGCATCGGTAACTATATCTGAAACCATTGCAGGGAATTTCTCACCTGATGCCGCAGCCAGATTCATGATACCTGATATACCCTGTGTCATATCTGCAGTCTTCCAACCTGCCATTGCCATGTACTCAAGTGCCTTACCTGCTTCTGTAGCACTGAATACAGTCTTAGTACCCATCTCCTTAGCCTTTTTCACTAAGAATATCAAGCTGTGCTTCACTTGATCACTTATAGCCTGTACAGTCTTCATCTGCGCTTCAAAATTGAGTCCCATTACAGTAGCAGCACCGGCAAGCCCTGCGGTTACACTTGCTACCACCTTACCTATAGTCTTCATACGGCTTTCAAACTTTGACAGACCGCCCTCAATATTACTTATAGCTTGCCTGGTAGCATTACTCAAAGAGGCATCCACTCTACCGCCAATCTTTATCCTCATCTCATATTCTTTTTACTGGCCGAGTTCACTCACCTCCTCAACAATTTCTATGAGCTCCTCACAGGCATATTCATAAAATATTCCATAGCTTGTGTTAAGCTTTTATTGACAATCTTATAGCTATCTTTCTTACTACCCTGCCGTCATTAGGGCTTATGCCCACTCTTATAAAAACTTATAGCTTTATACTTAATCTTTATGACTTCTTTTATAGGCAAATATTCAAAGAATTCAACTGGAATCCCTATAGCTTTGCTTACTAAAGACATAATGGTTTTTAGATTATATTCACCATTTACACTTGTAGATGAGGCGTGCCATTATCTAATGATTCTATAAGATCGATTCCTTTAGATGTTCCATATTGGAAATATCTACCTTGTATATTCCTTGCCTTCCCAATTATAAAGGCTTATCAAATACAATTACTCCTGTATCAGTCTTTTCTACGACTTCGATATTTTTATCCATCTCTTTTGCTCATCTTTTTCTCCTATCATCTGTCTTAATCCATATCGGTGATATCACCCATATACTTATACAAAAAGTCAGGCATCTACAGACACCTGACTCAAAACATTAAATATAACTTCTTATATCCTCAAGTACGTCAACACCATTAATTACGCACTTAGAGTTAAAGCTTATCAAGCTCAATGACATTGTTGCCTGCCACATCTACAAGATAATATGCTATAGATATTGTAACTGTAAAGTCATCTGATCGTTTATCTTCACACTTCCTGGAGAAAGTTCTTTATAAAAGCCTCTGACCATAACTCTCATAGAGCTCTTGCCTATGCCGGCATTCTCATTATCCAGAGTCTGATATCCTCCTCTCAGTGTAACATCTACAGTTTCGCTTACTTTAAATATCTTAAAGATATCCGCAGTAGAGTCCTCTGAATGGTATTTCCATATCCATATTTTCATACGCACCTACAACCGGAATATCTATGGTTCCTGCTATACCTGCTCCACTTACAGACGAAGTTATAGCATTCATATCAGGCAGTTTTTACTTCATCTGTTACGCCGATCGGTCTATCTGAACCTGCATACACGTTAAAATTATTTATTACTGTTGGAAAACTCATTAGTTATTACCTCCCAATGCATTCACAATCATATTAGGATCAAACGAAATCTCATTTTCTATATATTCTGTTGGAATAAACGGAGCTATTTTCTCCTTAAATTTAATCCTTCCTGCAAGTATGGATTCCTCAGTTGTCATCAATGCTGAATTCCATTTTTATTCCTGCAAAAGTCTCCCCTTGCTACAATGCTGTTACCAAACATATTCTCAGAATCAAGAAATGCTTCAATTATCTTATAGCTTGCAGGATCATCGACCGCATCAATAAATCTTGTTATAAATCCGTTTGCATACCAGTTAAAAGACCTTCTTATTGCAATCCATCTGTTTTTTGGATCTGTATCATCCGGATAGGCCATAGTATTATTACCCCAAGCACGTAATCCTACCTGATTTATAACTGTTACTACGCCTGCTGCATTCAAAGTATTACCCTGCTCTTCATCAATAAGTACCTCACTGCCGTCTGCAAGACAAGCGCTCTCGACATTCAAAAAGCTTTATTGGAAGGATACTTACTAGGAATATTGTCATTCTTAGCATCAATATAAGCACATAAAGCACCAAACATTGCTGAATAAGAAATTACTTTCTTTCCACTTTTACACTTAGCCATAGTCCAATTGCAAAGGTGACTTGATACCTATATCAGCCTTAGCCTTTGGAACATCTGTGTACTTCTTTACTGTACTTGAAGATATATCTATCAGAGCCATAGCCCTGAATTTTCCGTTCAGTTCTTCGCATTTTGCGACAAGAGCCGTTGCAACAAGCGAATTATGTGAATATCGGTGCAAGCAATGTGCCAGGTACAATCCCAAGCTTAGGGAATACACTCTTTATAAGTTCAATCCCTGTACTCTCTCCTGTGGAATCACTGTATCCACCAACTATATCATTAACTGTAACCTGACTTGGATCTATCTTCTCCCCGCTTACCTTAAGCTGTGTGGCATTATATGCACTGCCTGTAGACAATAGTGATATTACAGCCTTTCCTTCATCATTGAAGCTTAATATATAGTCGGTATTGGCAACCAATGTAGCTGCAGCATTCTTTACCACTAACTTATCAAGCAAAAGGCCTGTATCAGGGTGTATTGCCTGCTTATTTACAACATTAACAGTGCTTTCCGCCACTGTCTGCTTATGTTTCTTCGGATCAAGTACATTAATAAACACCACAGGGCTTATCTTAAAATGCTTGAAAGAAGCATACATAGCCTGACATAGAGTATACTTATCCATCTCATTACTGTATCCAAGCTTTTGTACACTCTCATCAAAGCTGTTACAAAGTATAACCTTGTTTGTCTTAGAATATGGATCCTTTGTAAGATTTACCGGTGCACATCCCACTACGACCTGAAGGCCTGCAGTACCAAGCAACGGTTTACCTACAGGTGTAGCACCTTCTTTTACCCTTATACCATGATTATAAGTTGTCATTTATCTCCTCCTTTGCTCTCATATAGAGATTATAAAAGACACTTCCTTTTTCTTTTACTTCTCTAAAAGCCTTAGCAAAATCGCTAATAGGTATAAAAAGCGCCCTTATCGTATTATATTTGTTGAAAAACTCCTCAATACCTTCAGGAACATTTCCGCTGAATGTATCAAAGTGCTGTATAACTCCATTTACTTTCAGATATACATAGACCACATTTGAAAGTCTCTCACGCTTAGTATTTATTGAGGCTACATCACTTTCGGCCTTATCTTCTATAACATCTTTTGACTCTTCTGCAGCCACATCTTCTAGGCTCTTCTCTTTTACAATACTATCTTCTTTCTTATCATCCATTATGTGTATTCATCCTCTTACTACATCCAAACTTCTAAAAGCTTAAATCCATCCCTCCAAAACTGTAAGGATACTCATCATCTTCATTCATTGAGAAGTCAATATCGGCACAAAAGCGAAAAAGTTTTTAAATGTCCAACTTTCAAGAAATTCTGTCTTATCTTTTTCGATAACACCGATTACATCCCTGTATGCTGTATATCCTTTTTCTGTATTCATTATGCCTATCAGAAGTATCACTCTAAGTTTGTCGTATCACTTCTATAGTCCTTTGAAATTTGCCTCAAGTACTTTAATTATCAGGTACGGAAAAGGTTCTACATCTTCATCATCACGCTTTGGTGGCAGACTCTGCTCATATATATTTATCTTCACTCTTTTCTTACTTGGACTTTCAAAGTACATTTCATCCAATATAGGATGCAGAAAAATCCTCAAGTTCTTTATAAATATTAAAAACTGTCATCTCTCACTTCCTAAAAAGTTTTTCCATTTCTATGTCAATATTCTTTTGCAGTACATCATCGATCGTAGAACTTGCCTTAAGATATCCGTGTTCACCGGCAATCATGTTTGGAACAGGTACAGCATACAGAGCTTTAAGCGCCATATTATGCTTAGTTATTCCGTTACCTCTTCTATTCCTCATCCTCTTACCCGGTGTTCTCTCTACCAATGTTGTGTGACCGCTCTTAAATGTTGTTACAAAAGCTTTTATATCTGCAGTCTGCATCTTTTTAAATGAGCTTGCTTTTAAAAACTTTTGCTTTCACATCCTTGGCCTTCTACCATTCTTCCTTGTTGCGGTCTTTGGTGATACCTTAAACTTATATAGCCTCTGCTGCCATCCTAGATATGATTTCAGCTACAGGATTCTTTCCTGTAGCTGTTTTTACCTTCATAGCGTTATTAAAACCTCTAAGTCCTAGATCCGTAGTAGCATATTCAGAATTGGATTGCTTGGCAAGCAGTTTCTTTGCTTCCTTTGCTGTCTTATTTACAACTTTATGCAGACCCTTTATCAGTATCTTCCCTAAATATTTAGAGTATGCTCAAGTCTCATCCAGTCATTTTCATCAACTCTTACTTAACAGCCATTAATGAACATTCTTCTCCAGTGTAATAACAAATACTCCCTCTTCCTCTTGTGCATCCTTAACAAGATATTCCACATTATCAAGAAAAAGTATTCTACCTATACTTGGAAAGCCTTTTAAACTCATCCTTGAACACATATATAAGCAGCTCTCTTATATAGATTCCATCTATAAGCTCCTTTTCTCTACCTTTGTTTTCGATTCGTTCAACTCGTATTCATCAATGATAATGTTATATTCTTTACCATCAATATTGTGGTAAAGCAAACTCATTCAGGTTTAAAAACCTTAGATATATCATCATTAAAAGCTTCCATAAATTCATTCATTATTTTTGCCTACTGCTTCTTCCAATAGAGCTTGTTGGCGACATCATCCCTCCACCTCATCTGTTGCATCTTCTTCATCAAAGGAAGTTCTTCAGATTGTTCTTCTTCTAAAGGTTCATCAGTATTTACTACTGTTTGGCTGATTATATTTCCTTCATCATCATCACATTCTGCAGAATCGTTTACAACAAGTTTTTCCAAATATTCAATGTCTGATGTCAATACAAATTCACCCGGAGCATACATATGCCCCAGGTACAGTATATGTCTCTTTGCTCTATACTTCATACCATCCCAACCTTACTCTTGCTGTTTTATCTCCTGCAAGTGCCTAGCAACAGTATATCCTATTCTTGGATTACTGCCGGCAGTTGCTGTAATGCCGTCAGTTGAGTAATATACAAGCTTGCCTGCTTCTATAGCTTCTCCTGTTTTCTTTGTAATATCATATACACCACTGATACTCACCGCTCCAAGTGACTTCACATCAATATCACATGCAGCAATCCTACCATATCGCCTATTTTTACTACTGATCGGCTTCAATCTTAGCATTTGTATCATTTGTATAATTAGTAGTATTTCCGGTATTTACATATGCACTTTAGTTTGCCATACTCTCTCCTTTCCTTAGCCAACGGATCGGCTATAGCTACGCCCTTATTTCTTACAATACCTCTATGGTTCATCACGGTAACTCAACATCAAAATAAATATCCCACACAAATCCAAGTGTTCCCTAGATTTTTCCATTCTTCTAATTATTGGAACTTGCTGGCCATTAGAAATCCACCTCGATAGTATTTACATCTGAAGCATCAGCTAATAAATACCAAGGTGCTGCATTTGTTCCTGCCAATGCATTAAGAGTTGCATCCTCTACAATCTGGATGTTATTTCTCAGCTGATAAAGCGGATTGGCGCCTGTGTGTTACCTGCTGTGTTATGCTTGAGAGTTGAATATCTTATATAAATCCATAGCATATCCCACAGGGGCTACTATGGTTCTCGGATTTACTACAATGCTCTGACCAAACTCATCTTTTTGTGTAGCTAATGCCAAAAATCATCTTGTTGATAACCTCAGCACTTGGGCTGGTCCCTGCAGCTAAAGAGTTCTTATGGCTTACATCAAAACAACGGTAATCCGTCATAAATAACCACATCGTTATATAGTGCGTTATACACCATCTTGTTGATTGTAGTCTTTGCACTTCTTGCATATCTTGCCGGTACTGTAGTAAGGAATCCGATATCATCATTAATGAAAGCCTGTCTGCTCATAGAAAACTGTCTTGCAAATGTCTTAAGCTGGCGCTTAGGCTTGCCATATCTTTAGGAATATCCGCCTCAATTTCTCCATTCTCCGGCACTTCCTTGAACTCGCCTGCCGGTCCTGTTACCCAGTAATTATCATGTGCCTTAAAATCTGACAAAGAACCAATCTTTACAAATTTTTCAAAAGTTGTAGGAGCAAGTGTATACTCATCCTTATAAGCTTTATTGATAGCCGTATCCATGATAGCCGGAAATGCAGATGTCGGATTATAAAAATCCTGCTCTTGTAACCTTGTCATACACCTCACTTGGAGACATTCTCATAAGAGTATCTAAGTTCTCGCCGTCCTGTGCCATGGCATGAATAGCTATATCTCTAAGAGACATGCTCTTGAAATCATTTTGCACCTACTGCAGGCTTATCGACATATAGTCCACTCTTTAAAAAGCATTCCATCTGCTACAGCTCTGGTATACTTATCTCTTTCATCTGTCTTAACCTTCAAATCCACATCACCACTTGGCTGAGCTGTAACCGGCTTTTTCTCACTTCTAAGCTTCTGTATAGCTGCATCTTTTTACAGATTCTATGCTTGCGCCCTTTGCAATAAAGTCCGTTGGATCAAGCTCCATATCCTTACACAATTCCACAATCTGCTTACATCTTTCTCTTTCTATCTGTAAGTCATCCACATCTTCTTCTGTAGAGGCAGAATCAATGACAGCCTGCATACTGTCAAACTCTCTTTGCTCCTCAGGGGTTCAATCCTCTACCTTCCACCTTAGCTTTTTCTAAAAGCTCCTGTTGTCTTCGCAATGCATCTTTTGCACCCATAAAAGACTCCTTTCTTCAAATACATTTAAATCAAAAGAACTCCAAGGATTTGACCTTAAGAGTTCTAATTTTTTCCAACAAAAAAGCCTGAGACATAAGCCTCAAGCTTTCTATAAAGGAATAATCATGTCAATAAACTATCTTGTGCTATACGCCCATCTAGCACTCTACCAATATAGCATAAAAAATCGGACAAAAGTGGGACAACTTTATACCCCAAGCTTATTTTTATTAAACTGTACTATATTCTCATGTATACTCAAATCCGCATTATCTGTATCATCTTCAGATCACCAACTCCAACTGTTCCATCTGCCGGAATAGATACTATAGATATCTCATAAGGTGTCCACTTTCTGGCAATATAACAAGGTCGAGCAAATCCGTCCGTTGACTCTTTTCCTGCTTTTACTTCTTCCCATGTATCTATAGAATAGCCAACTGACACACCTTTAAGAGTACCGCTTTCAACTTTCTTGTATATTTCAGTGCTGAACTCATCATCATCAAGTTCTATTATTGCAAGGCCTCGGCTATCTTCCACCCAAGCTTTCTTTACTTTTCCTATCACCTTGTCCCTGTTATGGTTATACAGCACCACACCTATATCATTCAGCCTATCAAGCTGCACTCCCTTATGGTCTAGTACTTCTGTATGATCATACCATCTTTGGTATGGCTCTTCACTCGAAAAGCTAAGTTCTATAATCTTAGTATCATCTTCACTACTTACCTGCCTGATGCCGTTTATAGCTATCTCTCTTACAAAATTTTTATCCATTTTCCTCCTAGAATCTATTCCATATAGGATATGCCCAAGATCACTCCTAAATCATTGCCATAGCGATAACTTCTGCAATATCCTCTATTTGCTCTCTCCAGTCTTTTTCCGTTCTCTGCTGCAATTTGCTTAAAAGTTTTTTGGCACTCGCCATACCAAGCCTCATAGCACTTGCTTCTTTAAGCGGATCATCCACCTTCTTCCTGCCTGTATCCACTCATGTTTAAAATACTTTTCTTTATTCTCTAAAAAATCAGGTATATCAAGCTTTTTAGATAACACTGCACAAGTAATAAAAGCCTCATATATTTCATCTACCAAAGTCGCCTAATAGTTTGTCTATCCTCTGCATATGTAAGGTTATCCTCTATCAATCCTTGTCTTGCACTTGAGTAGTGGTTTGACTCATATCTCTTGTGGTAGCCTCATAACTAAGGCCTTGTCCTGCTCCAAGTAATTGATTTTGAAGTTTATGTAGGATGTTGCATCTGCTGCCTGACCGTTCAGGTTAACTACATCTATGCTCTCTCCCAGTTTAATACTTTAATCATGCCCGGAGACAACAACTTACCATCATATCCGGCTTGATTGTTTGACTTTTACTATACCTCTTCCAAAGCTCATCCACTGCACCCTTTTTGATAAATACAGACATACAGGCTCAATCCTCTGTTTCACTGATACAGCTGTCATAAATTCGGTGATATCCTCACTCTGAGTAAGGTAGGATTGAGGTCACTCATTTCTCTTACTTGAGAAGGTCTTGTCTTTGAGAATACAAATATCATATCTTCAGCTTTTACAAAGTGTGGTTCTTCCAGTAAATATCCATCCTTACTGTATCTTCTGATATGATACCCTACAGGTGCCCCCATATTCATTTACTTCTACACCGTCCACTACTTTATTTCCCTCATAGTGTGGACTCATAACATCTTTATCTATCTCATCCACCTCAAGACAGGAGAGCTTCAGTGGCAGTTCTCCATCATCTGTATAGCATTTCTGTATAAGAATTCCTCCATCTACCCTCTTTCTTCTCTCTATCATCCTAAGCATTTGGATCAGGTTTTGATTCTTAGAGATGTCACAATTCTTTTTTTCTTAGTCCAAACTCTCCATAATTCCTCAATCTTGTTATTGAGTTCCTCACTGTCAGTCCTTGCCTGTAGAGTAAATCCTTCGCCTACTACATTTCTGTTGTATGCACTAAGTATTGCATTCATAATATCTGAATTTCTCTCAAGATCTCTCGCCCTGGCTCTTATGTTATCCTTGAAAAGCTGTCAGTCATTACTGCAGGGGCATTATTGCAGCCCAATTTCTATTCATCCTGGAAGAGTCTGCACTGTCATAATAACCTGACCTTATTTCATCAAGTCCAGTTCTGAATACTTGCCTTTTATATGCCCATGCCGGCGAAAAAGCCAATTAAATTATCTAGCCAATTCATTTCTACCTCCTATCAAATACTGCTACAAAGGTATTGCTAAATAAATCAGTTCCATTGTCTTCTGAAGCAATCAGCAATTCTTTTCTCATAGCTCTAAGTGTTCCAAGGTCTGCTCTTGTCAGAGTTCTTGAACCTATCTTATAACTTTGTCCTGTTCTCAAAATTGATGATATTGCATTGTCAATCTCTATAAGTTGCTCTTCATTTGTCATTGGTCTATCCATCACAATCAACCTCCTTTATTTCCACCTGTAATCCAGTCGGAACTTGTATTATCTGCAGAATCACTTGTTTCTTCCTGTTTTCTTCATCATGTCCATCTTCTCTTAAACTTCTAACTCCCATTATCTCCGCTGCACACATGGCATATACTTCACAGTCTAAATAGTGATTATCTATATGAGATCTCTTTGGTACCCACCTCATCCACATTGCCTGCAGATGTTCTTACCATAACCTTTTGCTCAGAGCTTAATTGATTCGCATAGTTTTTCATCACAGTTCTTAAAGACCATGAAAGAACCCAGGTATTTTTCTTTTTGCAGCCTAACAGCTATAGAATCCTTAAAAGGCTCCGCCATCACATACTACCAACTGTAGTCCATACCCTTTTTATCCACTTTATTAAATCTATATCTTGAATCCATAGGGTTTGATGAGCCTTTACCGGTATTGCCCAATCTCTGTTTTCAATACAAAAGTCGTATGTATCATCAGGCCTGTATCCACTATCAATAAGACACAGTGCGACTACCATATTTACTCCATCCTCTCGCTTATATGTATTGTTCATAACTCTTTCAATATCTGCAAACCTTCGTACTTGGCATGTGTAATATTTTGACTTGTTGTATGAGCCCCATACGCTCTTATAGTAAAATACAAAGAATCCTGTTGCACATCTACACCGCCTACAAGCATTCTTGCCCACTCCGGGAACAACAAACTCTTCAAGTCAGTTTGCCTTTGTAATACAAAGCTTATTACTTGTTGCAATTCTTGTGTCTTCCCATGCTTCTCCAAAGCCATGAATTAGTAAAGTTTTTGAAGTTTTCAGGATCTTTATAGCTATCCAAGAACTCTTCCACTATGTCTGCCCATTTAAGAAATACTGAGTAAAGAGCTTATCAAAATCCTACACTCTTTGCAGTTACTCCGTTACCTCTCTCTTCACAACTCTCCATTCACCACTTCTAAGCATCTTCATTTTGTCTGAATCTGTAATAAAACAGCCATATTCTGACATACATATACCGCAGTCTGTGCCCTTTCGTAGTTGCTCATCTTCTTTTCATCATCTTTACAAAACTTTATCTGATCGAATACAAACTCTATCCACTCTCCACAGTGAGGGCACTGAACAAAGTAATGCTTTACTTCATCCGCTCCATCATGTAATTCCCAAATATAATTACTCTTGATAGTAGGAGTGCTTGCAGCAAATACCTTTTCAGTCGGCCTGAAGGTTTTTGTTCTCTCCAGTGCCAAATTATAAGGACTTGCCTCTTTCTTAGTAGCACCACCCATTTTATCTATCTCATCAAGAACAGATGCTTTATAGGGCTTGGAAGCCAACTTACTGGAGAGCCTGCTCCTGTAAGATATATAGGCATATGAGTAAATCTAAGTTTCCAATTCCTTTGATTTTTGTCTCTTTGAACATCTTCTTTATTTCCGGTACAAGTCTAAATGCAGGCTTTAAATTATCATTAGATATATTTTTTGGCTGAATCGTCACTGGGATAGACTATCATAGTAGGTGCCGGAGATTGCATTATGATATACATAATCATGTTTACCATTGCACTGGTTCCACCTATCTGGCTGGCTTTACAAAAGAATATCTTTCTGATATTTACATCATTGAAAGCATCCATTATTCCTACAAGGTATGGTGTCACATCATTAGATCATTTACCGCTAAGTTAGAGTTGGAATCAAGTATTCTGTACCTTTCTGCCCACTGGCTTACGCTTGAGTGGATTTTGAGGTTTTAGTGTTTCTCTTATTATTTTTGAAACAGCCTTCTTGTTTTCTCTCTTGATGTCATTTTCTTCCTCTATTTCTTCTAAATCTTCATCCAATTCAACACTTTTTTTCTTTTTCCTGCTAATCTTATTTTGGATCGTATTCAGAAAGTTCCTCAAAACAGCATCTATTTCCTCTTCTACCCTCTTTATTGCCGCATTTGTATCGGTCTCTCCCATTATCTCCATGGCCAATTTTGAGGGCAATGTTGACAGCTTATTTTTGAAACTTACAAGCATATTTGACAGGAACTCTTCCACATCCTCTGATCTGTGAGTTTCAGCCTTATACTCTTTGAGTTTTTCCACACTCATCTGTATCTTTATTTCTTCATGTCTTGCCTTTAAAAGCCTCTAAATTCAAGCCTTTTTGTTCTAGTAGAGTCCAAGTCAAAGCTTATAATCAATGTATTCTTTTTATACAGCTCTTTTAGGTCATATTTCCCGTACTCATTTTTCTCAAAGATACCAAAATCTTTTGCTTATATCCCTTATATTTCTTGCTGTTACTCCAAGGCATTCTGCCAACTCTTTTTGATTAACTATCATCAGTTCCCATTGCCCTCCTTTTCCAAGGGAAGGAAATCCCATTTTTGCATTTTTAAAGCCAAATTGACTGCGCCTCTGCTCCCGCATGAGGATACCCCCTATGAAGTACCTTAGGCCTTTTTCTCTGACTGTTTTTCTATCTTCTCATGTAAATATTTCAATTATTCTTACAATTGTATAGTAAAAGAGCCCTCATATAATGGAGAGCTCTTCAGGAGTTACATATGAAAAAGTAGGAACAATCACATTTGTTCTTGTTACTCTAACATTGTAGCACAAAATTTTTGGACAAAAGTGGGACAACTTTTTCTCACCTGCTGCCTATGTCGCTATTCCTTATCCATAACATTTGTATAAGCATTCAGTGCTTTACAATGTATTTTTAAATACGACACCTCATAATGCATCTCTCTCTTCATTTCTTCATATTTCTTTCCCTCTATGTATCTTTTGTAAAGAACTTGTATATATGCTTCTTTTATCAGTTCTATGTATTCTATCTATTATCTGCTGTCTCTTATTCATGTATAGACTGACAGTCTTGTCAATATTCTTTTGTATTCTTTCACGTTCCACCACTACAGCCTCTATTCCTCCATTCCCGGCAGATGTCTGTACTCTTTCATTTGAGCTTATCTTTTTGTAATTTCCCAATAAAAGCTTCTTTCTCCCTCGTCAATTGATAGATTTTTAGGCAAAAGCTTCTTCACTTCCATCAACTCCGCCTTTTGCTGAATTCATATTGCATCACCTCCCCACAACAAAGTATTCATATATATCACTTGCCCTCTTTGGACAATTCTACTTCAAGAGCTTTTACTATTTCTGCTGCACGCTTTTCTCCAATACCCTTTATATTTTTCAGTACTGCATCAATACATTTTATATCCATTCCGGTACTGCTGCCTTGCCATCTTCAAAAGCGCTTTTATAAATGCTTTGTATATACAAGTTCATCTGATTATGATGCATCTTTTTTTGATGGACTGGTATTGTTTCCTGTTGATTACTATATCTTTTTGAATTGCCATGACTATTCCTCGCACTTTTCAAGTTTTATTGTCTTAAGTGTCTCTATCAGTTCATTTGTATAATCTTCTGCTACACTGCGTTTTATCTCCAATGCACATACATTCGTATACCATCTGAGGTTTGAGCCCTCGTCATTACTGATAGGTTCTTCAACACTTGTCTCTCACCTTTAATATCCACAAGACTTCTTTCAATCAAATTCAAATATTCCTGCTCAAACATTCTTATTATGCTTATATCACTTTCAGACTGAATTACTCTGTATGTCTTTTTCTATAGTTACATTGGAGACAATATAAGGACTATATTCCCTATCTTTTGTATAATCATTGTTCAGTATTGATGTATCTATCATTTCTGAAATCTCATATTGCATATTTATTTCCATTCCTTTCGCTTTGCTCAAGGCACAAAAACGTTATGAAAATATTTCCTTGAGCTTATCTTTTATTTATAATTCTTCTTGTAGGGAACTCGGTATACTACAAATCACGAGGGAGGTGAGTGGGCTGTCCGGCTTGCCGGATGACCACTATGTTATATGTGTAGTACGCCTTTTTCAAGCACAAATAAGTGTGTCGTAGAACACGTAATCTTATCTTTAGTATAAACAATCTCGTTTATGGCTTAGGGCGTTCAGTCAATGCCGTCTATCCCTATAATCTCTAATGAGATCTTCTGATTCTGAAAAGGAGTCCCTATGTCTTTAAAAAATCGTGTACAAAAATCTGCTGTGGCATTGATGTCCACAAGACTTTTGTAGTCGCCTGTATCCTTCTACAAACGATAAAGGTATCACTTCTTATGAGAGCCACCGGTTTTTCTACCTACACGAGCGGTCTGAAAACTTTTGTTACAATGGCTACTCAACCGGAATTGCAAGGATGTCTGTATGGAATCTACCGGTAAATACTGGATTCCTGTTTATAACATCTTAGAAAATGACTGTTCGATTGTCCTTGCTCATCCTAAATATGTTAAAAGCTATCCGTGGAAAAAAACTGACAAGAAAGATGCCAAATGGATTGCTGACCTGTTCAAGCATGATCTTGTTGCCGGTAGCTTTATGCCGCCCGCTGACATCCGCCAGCTCCGTGACCTTATGCGTTACCGTTTCAAACTGACCTGCTTTCAATCAAGCGAAAAGAATCGTTTGCAGAACTGTCTCACGGTTTCCAATATCCAGTTGGGAAACGTTGTTTCGGACTACCTTCAGCCAAATCTGCTCAGGCGATACTGGATAAACTTTTGGAAAATCCGCAGATACATCTTTTGACCTTGAACCCCTTGTTTACAAAAGTTTGAAAAAAACTTCCTCAACTCCGTGACGCTATTGATGGTTATATCACTCCGGAACAAAGCCGGCAAACTTAAGGTTATCAAATCTCATTATGAAAAACTTGGAATCCCGGAAAGCAGAGCTTGAAGAACTCATTCTTGCGCTCGCCGCTCCCTATCAGCAGGAACTTGCCATTCTCCAAACCGCTCCCGGTATCCGTAGCGACTTTACTGCCATCGGAATCATTTCCGAAATCGGTACCAATATGGGGCTTTTTCCTTCGGCGAAACACCTATGCTCATGAGGTGGGACTGACGCCAACCAACAATGAAAGTGCAGGGAAGAAAAATCTGTCCGGGTTTCCAAGGCCGGATGCTATATCAAACCACTGCTGGTCCAATGTGCCAACGCTGTTGTTACCAGCAAAAAGCATCCGGAAATTCGCAACCGCTATCTCCGTCTCAAAAAGCGTCGCGGTCACAAGAAAGCAATCATTGCCATTGCAAGAATGCTTCTGACTGCATTATATCATATGCTGAAGAACGGTGAAAACTATAATGCGGAACTTTATCGGAAATCCTATTTGACTCCTGTTGACCGAAATCACTGTAGAACAGGCAATTATCATCGCAAGGAATCAAGGTTATAAAAATCAAGTCAGCAACTGCATAGCCTTAACTCTTAATATTCAATTTTTAAAGCAGCCACCGAAAGATGGCTTGTTTGCGATGCGATTAAGGGAATGGATACCCTCTACTTTTCATTTTCAATCTTCCACCTTTGCACTACAATATAGACTCTGTTCGCTCCGGTAAATCTCCAACAAGTTTTTACCAGTGCTCCCTTAACTTCTGGTTATAAAATCTTTACGTATACCTAGAGTCCAATTTGGAGTATCTATAATCAAGTCGTCATCTTCACTTTTTATATATTCTCAATGCATCATACTTATATGCTTTTCTTTATACACTTCTCAAATACTGATTGCTTAATAAACATATTCTTTCCTTCCTGTGATTTTAATTAAACGGTAATCCCTCATCATCAACTCCATCCGGAATATTCATAAATCCATCTGCATCTATTCGGAGCTGTTCTGATTACTCATCCCTTTAGTATTCTCTCCCTTGCTGTCTGCGAACTCTTGGCTATCTAAGATTACATCTGTTGTATATACCTTATGTCCATCTTTGTTCGTATAGTTGCCTGTCTGCAGTCTTCCTGATACCAATACTCTCATTCCCTGCCTGAAATACTTCTCTGCGAATTCTGCTGCCTTTGAAAAAGGCTACGCAGTTTATAAAGTCCGCAGACTGTTCACCTTGCTTTTTACAGATCTGTCTATGGCCAAAGTATATCTTGCTACTGCCATTGAATTCTCACCGCTTGAATATCTCACCTCAGGATCTCTTGTGAGTCTACCCATCAATATTACTCTGTTCATTTTCTTTCTCCTTTTTATTATCTGTCTGAAATATGCTTAATTGTTTTTCGCAATCATAATTCATCCAAAGTACTTCTTTTACTTTTCTCATACTTTGCGTTAGATTAAAAGCTTATCTTTTTCTCCAATCTTTCAGTGCATCATTGTATAAATCTGAATCATAACCACTTATTATAATCTTACTTTTACTCTTAATTGTTGTGTTAAGTAAATCCTCATGGTCTTTGTTACTCATCTCATAATTGATTGTTTTGATATATTGCGTGTTCCTAGCAAGTACGGTGGATCGCAATATATCAGACACTTAGGATGTTAAATCTTTTTATAACTTCTATTGACAGGACTAATTTTTCAATCTGTGTTTCTTTAAGCCTTACTGCCGCTTCCATGATGATATCCGGAATTTTGTTCCAAGATCTTAGAGCATATGCTCTTTCTCGTCCCTGTACATCATTTTTCCAACCTACTTTTATATCTGAATCTATGGCCATAACTCATATTTATCTTGATGCAAAAAGTTCAATGCTCTGTCAATCTTTGAAGTGTTTATTTTATTTAACTGTTCATATGTGTTGTCATATACCTTCCTTGCGTATGGTGTCATATAGATTTTTGCAGCCAGTTCTTCCGGCATATCTCTTACAACTTCAAAGAAAGTGTAACCTCTCCATCTAGATCGTTAATTGTTTGAATATTTGATTGAGGTTTATTAAAGAATACAACACGCTTTCAAAGAACGGCTCTATATAACTATGATGTTCAGGAATATTCTCTATTATCCATTCGGCAATTCTCCACTTTGCTCCCCGGATATTTAAGTATTGCATTCAAAAATTTAGATTCACCTCACATTTTTATCTGCCAGTGTTTAAACCCTATTTTTCAGTTTACTTTTAATAGCGTCTTTAAGCCTTATTGAATTTAATAGCATCTTTTTCTATCCCTAAAATGCACCTGCTCCATTATTGTTCATTTTTATATTTTTCTCCTTTACTGATCGGCATCAGGTTATCTATCGCACAGTTCAGTGGATTATTATCTCTAAAGTACAATCATTCCATTTTTAATTTTTCCGTTATGCTGCTCCCCATATTACTCTGTGCTTCAGTTTCCATGTTCCCGGGATCTTTAACCTTTATCTCCAATATAACCATCAACATTGACTCTCTCACTGCCTACCGGCCTATAGTTTTGTGGTCTATGTCCTTTTTTAAACATCGTTCCTTCACACTTTGCATATTGTTCTGCGCTCATTTTTTTGCCTTTATTTGCCGGTACATGCCTCTTTTTAAAAGTTGTATTAACTCCAGATCGAATTTTATTATTTCCCTTAAAGCTCTTTATTTGTGCATATGTTAGGCGTTTTCCAAACTTCTCCTCAAAAGCGCTTTGTATTTCATATGAAAAATGCCCGGGAATATAGCTTTTCAAGAATTCCCTCTCAGCTATTGTGTAAACCATAGTTAAACACCCTTTTTGAGTCCCAACATGGAGGTAGATCTGCCGTCTGGCTGTTCCTTGCTCATCCATGATGCTTTCTTGCACTTAGAGCCAGATGCCCATTCTCTATAATTGTTTTGCTATTTTTCTGTAGCATCATCTTCTCTTTATCTCTTTTTCAAGTTGCTCATCTGTCAGATCATCATCTGTAATTCTTTCTATTGATTCGAATAAGTAATTGTTTAAATCCTCTAATGTGTTTTTCATATTTGCTCCTTTTCCTTTTCTACACTACATATTTTTCGTGTGCCATCTCTAAATCTCTTTCATTCAGATCCAGATATATTTGCGTTGTTGATATTTCTTCGTGTCCAAGCATTTTACTAACTTGTTCTATAGGCATTCCTCTTTTTAGTGCCATAGTTGCACAAGTTCTTCTAAACCTATGCGGATGAACATCTTCAACCTCTGCTCTTGCACCAACATTTTTACATATTGCCTGAACTGTATTAGTACTCATATGTCCATCTTTTTCAAAGTTTTCAGCTCTCATCCAATATTTTTCCTCTATTTATTCCTTTCTTGCTTACCTGACTAGAAAGGCTTCATCTTTGGAAAAAAAGATAAAGGGTTTTTAAGCTTCGGTTTTTCTTGTCGGTATCCTTCTAATGCTAACATTGCTGTAGCATTTTAAATATACTATCCTTTTCTTTGTTTCCTTTCCTTGGATAACGATCCTGTATTATCAATATTCACCATCTTTATACTTGCCAACTCTGGGCTCTACAGCCTGTACTAAAGAGCATTTCTATAACAGCTTTCTCTTTCACTGTTTCACATGCATTCTTCAGCTTTGCCACCTCAAGCTCTGTAAAGGCTTTTTCTGTTTTTCTCTTCCTTTAACTTTCCTACTTGCTTAACAGCATTACGTGGTACAAAGCCCTTCAAGGAATAAAGTATGACAAGAAAGAACTAAACGCCCTCAATTCACTATTTAATGTCACCTTGCTAAGTTTATCTCTTTTTCCCTAACTGCTATGTCAATACAAAATGTCATCAGATGTGATCTCGTCTGCAGACTTGTTTATGTGTTTTAATATTCTTGAAATATCCTGCGTGTATTTATCTATAGTTCTTTCAGAACATCCCCTTACAGTTTTTGCCATTATAAATTTTTGAAAAACCAATCATTTTTATTTTTCTTCTCTCAGGACAAGTTCTGTGTTTTCGAACTGAAACTCTATCCCCTAACCGCAAGGTACAGCTTTGATCTCAACTCTTCCATTTCAACTTCACTCTCATCTGCTATCGCAAGTATTATTTTGGATACTACCTCGTCTTTCACAAGTACCTCCTTTCAGCTTTATTCCCAGTATATTTAAGATCATTACACAACATACTTTTCGTGTGCTATTTCCAAGCTTCTCTCATCAAGATCTAAGTAAATTTGAGTTGTTGTAAGTTCTTCATGTCCTAGCATCTTACTTACTTGTTCTACAGGCATACCCCTTTTTAAAGCCATTGTTGCACAAGTTCTCCTGAATCTGTGAGGGTGAACATTTCTAACTCCAACTCTTTCATCAAGTCTTCTGCAAAAGCTTTCTACTGCTCCACTACTCATATGCTCTTTGCTGTTTATATATCTTGTGCTTGGTAATATATAAGGATTTATTATTGTATTAATGTCTCTCATATGTTCATCAAGCGTAAGGCGGGCTTGCGCATTAAGGTAAACTATTCTCTCTTTATTACCTTTACCTAAAACAGTTATTCTTCTGCCTTCTATATCTTCAACCTTTATAGATACAAGTTCTGAAACTCTACAGTCAGTACTTAGTAGCATGTCAACAATAAAGCCTTTCACTCACTGTCTTACATCCTTGCCTTAATTTCAACACTTCAACATCTGTAAAAAGCTTTTTCTGCTTCTTTTTCCAACTTTATACTTCCAATTTTTCTTACAGGATTGCTGGGTATTATTCTTCAACTGTTAGAAATTCAAAAATGTTCTCAGGTATCTAAGATTGTTTGATACAGTTACTTTGAGATACTTTATCTCTATGCTCCCTTACAGCAAGGTAATATAATATATCGTCCGAGCTTACATCTTCTGCGGATTTTCCTATTGCGTTTAACATCCTTGGTATTTCAGCTGAATACTGCGTCAATGTCCTCTCAGATAATCCTTGCAGATCTTTGTCATTATGAATTTCTTAAATAGCCATTCATTTTTATTTTCTTCCCTCACTACAACTCTGTATTTTTCAAGTTTTATGCTGTATCCATGCATAATCATATATAGTTTTGATTTCAGCTCTCAGCATCTATATCAACATCTGCTGCCAACTCCATGACTATCTTAGATATCAACTCGTCTTTCATATTCTTATTGCCTTTCATTACACAACATACTTTTTCGTGTGCTAATTCCAAATCCCTTTCATTTAGATCTAAGTATATTTGTGTAGTAGATATTTTCTCGTGTCCAAACATTTTACTTACTTGCTCTATAGGCATTCCTCTTTTTAAGGCCATTGTTGCACAAGTTCTTCTAAACCTATGTGGATGAACATCTTCAACTCCAGCTCTTTTCCTATCTTTTTGCTAGTATTGTCTTAGTGCATCTCTAGACATATGCTCATCACCATCAATGTTTCGTGGATCCAAATACATTTCTTTTTGATGTATTCCTTCTTTTTACCAACTTGTCTACACTTTTTCATTTTTGGGAAACAAATATTGATTGATTGTATCCGGCAAGCTTTTTCATGTATTTATCTACAGCTAACATTGCTGTAGCATTAAAATGACAATTCTTTCCTTATTTCCTTTGCCATTTACGACCACCTTATTTCCCTGTATCTCACTTTGCTTTATATTTACAAGTTCTGTAGCCCTGCATCCTGTACTAAGTAACATCTCAACAACTGCCGTTTCTTTTTAAGTTTTTACAACTTTTGCTTTATTTTTGCTATATCAACATCTGTAAAAGCTTTCATCTGCTTTTTCCAACTTTATTGTCCCAATCTTTAAAACCGGATTAGTCGGTATTATTCCTTCAAGAAATAAATATCCTAAAAATGTACTTAAGCATCTCAACTCGTTTTTACATGTGGTTTTGCTTACTTTATCTCTGCATTCACGCACAGCCAAATAATACAAGATATCATCAGATGTTATTTCCTCTGCAGGTTTACCTATTTTCTCAAGTACCTTTGGTATTTCAACAGAATATCTAAATATTGTTTGCTCTGTTAAGCCTTGTATTTTTTTGGTGACAATAAATTTTTTAAAAAGCATCTCATTTCTGTTAACTCCTCTTACTACAATCTCTGTATTCTCAGATTACATAGTAATCTTTTTAAGCCATATACAATCTTGATTTCAGCTCAGTTACAGTTAGATCGATATCTGCTGCCAATCCCAAAAATGATTTTGTCTATAAGTTCATCTTTCATGCAATAATCCTTTCTTTGCCGGAGTTACAAATATATGCTCCTGTGGAACTTTTTCCCAAAGTAAGCTGTCCTGTCTTGCGATAACCGCCTTGATTCCAAGTAGAGACAGCTGTATGTAGCTCATATACACATGCAAAATCTATATCTGAAGCTTTTATATCAAGCAATTTTTGATAATTTATATCCTTATCTTTTCAAAGCACTGGCATATGCAATAATCATCCCTGCTGCTGCCACATGCAGCTCATGTAACTTTATAGACCTATCGGTTGATACCGCTGTATCATCCATCAATCTTGCTACCAGCTGACTTATATTGTCAGGTGTAAAGAACTGCCCTGTGGCCTTATTGCCTGTCTCTATGCCCATATATACACTTCCTAAAATATCCGACATTTCTTCTTCAAGTGCTAATGTAGCAGGCCTCCAAGCTCTGCAAAACCGTCCCACTTCTGCGGCTTGATATTTACTTATTGTGTTTAAATACTGCTGCCCCTTTTATTCCAGACTACTGTACCTTCAGGTTCACAGGCATTTGCTATTGCTAAAGCGTATACTTCTATCCAATCTCTGAATACTTGATGCCCGGAATAGTATTTTGACATATCTCTTATCTTATTGATTATTTCCTGTTTGTAATCCATTCCCTTTACTCCATGATTCTAGTCAAAACTTCTTACCTGTAACCTTATGTACAAGCTTGATCCTGTCCGACAGTCTAAAACCTGCAAGCTCTATCATGCTTCAAATGCATTATCAGCTTGTCATGGTCTGACTGTATGGCCAACTCTTTTCTTCAGCACCTACAGACTGTATTGCCTTGTAAGCTGTACTGTCCACATAACCTTCAGAATTATGTTTTTAAGTTATTTTTCATCTCCTTACTCCTCAAAGCCATTTACTATATTTCCTAAGTTCCACTTCCACTCTCTCGATCTCAGCATATTGCTTTACTTACTGTAAGGCAGCACACCTGCGAATCATCATCAGCAATGTGATTCAATGCATCCAATATGGACTTGGCTGGGATTGTCACTATCAATCTTCTTCGCATATTTGACTTCTCCTGACAGCATCCTTTCCCTTTGCTTTTTGCTTACTGATTTTTGGTACTGCAAAGTATCCCTTTATATTAGCAACTATGGCACCTTCCAGTTTTACTCCACCCGGATATGATATCCTTACAAGATTTTCATAGTTTACAGTCTCTTTAGAGTGTACGTCATTACACTTCCATACTTCCTTGCAAACTTTCGGTCTTTGCTTGCCCATCGGCTTTCCATACACCGTAAAAGAAATACTTTTTCTTAGGTTTTTCCATTTTGGAAACACCTTTCAAATCATCCCTCATGCTTAGTATTTATTAAGTCTTTCTCAGTTTTCATACTCCACCTTTCTTATGTTGTCACTTATCCACATTTCATAAGGATTTGTAGTTCCGGAACTCGCAAAAGATATATCATGTAATGTGGATAACTCCGATATATCCCTCCAAAGCTCCCAATTACTAAGCTTTACACCTCTTGCATTAGTCCAATCATTCTTTTTCCACTCGGAAATCCATTCATTTTTATAACTGCTCAAAACATACTCGCACTTAGTAAATACTAAGGCTGAGCACCTTTTAGTAGAGTCTTTTTGAGTGCAGCTTTTAATGCCATCAATACAAGCTTGTTTTCTGTAGCCTTTATCTCATAGCCAACTCCACTTCTGGTAATCGGACTACCGTCTTTATTTATAAATTCTATGACATATCCATATCCACCATTCTTCCTTGCCGGTCCTCTTATGGATGTGGTTATGTAAATGTTGATTCTACACTCTGTATCCACTCTTCCTCTCTCTTCCCTGCAGATCCGATCTTGGCAGTCTTTGCATCATATATCTCTGGTATGGATAACCTGTAACAGGATTTTCACCTGAAACTACACTGTCGGCTATTATGTAATATCCTTCTTTGCTTTTCGGCTCTTTCGGCTCAACTCTTTCTAAGCATCGATCTTTTTCAACTCCCGGCTCTATCAGATTACCCCTGCTGCGCTTTGTAGCTTGACTTACCCCTCAGGATCTTTTGTCTCAGCTTTCACTATGTATTCGGCCAATCTCTTGATATGCCCCTTCTTCGTATGCGTCGATGAGTGCAATGTAGTACTATATCCAATGATTCCTTATAGCTTTCAACATATTTACCGGATTAGTGATATTTTTCAACTCATGATGTGATGATGTGAGGCATGCCTTCTTCCCCATCTCTGTAACTCCTATATACTTGAAACTTATTGAGTACTTTCTTTTCAGCTCCAGTCTCACCTTTTTAAAAATGTACTCAACTGCTCCTTTAGCCTCTTTAAAGTCATCAGGTCTGAGTTCTCTTTTTATACTTTTAGTACGATATCGCCAATCTCCTGCTTTGAAATTACCCAATATCAATCTTTGTATTTTTCTTACCCTGTTGGCATGGTTCTGCTTTTTATCACTTCGGAGATACTTTCTCTCTTTTTCTCTCTTCTGTCCCGGTGCTCCAAAATTGCCTGGATAAAATTGTGAACCTCTATTATCCTCTTTATGCTTTCCAAGGTTATATGTCTCTTTTTCACATACATTGTTCTACACTCCTCAGTCGTAAGTTTAATATCTTAATCAAGCAGTTAAAGGTGGATTGCTCTACGTTTTTCTTGACTTTAAAAACCAAAAAGCATAGAATATTAATGTTAGTGATGCTTTTTAGCATTGTGAGCCCTGTCTTTGTTACAGGCTCATTTTTCTATATAATTCATTCTGTTGTTTAAACCTTTTATTTATTTCAAATTCTCTTTTAAAATCTTCATCTAAAGATTGTGTGTGAATACCGGCACATCATCAAACTCTCCATGATGTCCTCTATCAGTAACATGGCAATGTCAAAACTGACTTTCATAACCTATCATTTCATTAATCTGATGCCATACGCTACCAATAAACTTTTTCAGGACAGTTCCTTTAGTTACTGATCTTTTAGTACTCTTAGTCCTCATATTTGTAGTTATCATTCACCCAACTACATACCTGTCCCAATTTCTTTCCTCCCAAAAGTCCATGTTAGTCCAATTTATCATAGCCATCGTCCCTATAATTACTCCTACAACGATTGAGCCAACGCATATAGTAACTCTCTCAGAATGCAATCGTAGCTTTTTCAACTTTCCTGCTGCATCTCATTGCGTCATTGAACTCTTCTCTATCAACTCTTACAAATCTACTTGCTCTTCTTTTTCCATCAAATACCTGTGGTAACAATTTTTCCATTTTTCATATACTCCTAAAATCTTTATATATACTTATCTAATTCTTCTTCGACTTGAAAACTCTGCTGTCTGAACACTCGATCCTCTTTGATATCCATTTGTTAAATCCAATCGTGTCAAAAATTATTACTGAATTTGGTTTTGACGGATTTAACTCAGTGGCAAAAATCCTGCTTCGGATCTCTATACGCTTCTTTTTAACAAAGGTTCCGGATAACCTAATAACTCACTTAGTTTCATTATTTGTTTTGGAAACTCCATACTATCCCTCTCCCTTCAATACTGCATACTCTTTAACATTTCTGCATTCACTTTCTTTTTATTTGAAAGTTGTTAAAATAATCGCCCAGATTTTGAAATGTGAAACTTCTTTACTCAACTACTATCCCTACCGGGATAAACAATATATAGGATCATCTAACTCCTTCTCTTTTCTCTCTCCAAAGAAAGCAATAATCACATCAACTTTAGAGTTCTTGAAATTCCAATACCCATAGCCCTTCTTTCTAATAACGAGCTGTATTTCACATCTATCGTCAATCCGTTATATGTAAAGTCATAATCAGGGTTATTCATTTTAAAAATTACTATTTATATCCTACTGCATCCGGGTACAATTTTTGAAATAGTTTTTCTGCTTCAATACCTTTTTCATATTTTTCAGAGGCAAATTCTATGTGACCATTTTTGTTACTGAGTCCTCGTTTCATGCATGAACAAAATATATGCAGGAATTTTGCTCCAGTACCGTCTTTTTGAAAATCGTTGTTAGACATAAATGTTGCTCTGCTTCATCAATTGACATTTATTTTCTCCTTAGTTCAAAAAGCTACCTTCCTTTTTGTGAGTAAACTGCCTTTTTCTTATTCAGCTCTTCCAGTATTCTATCCTGCTTTCCGTAGTACGAATTTGTGGCACATACCATTCAAAAGGTTATCTTCCATAAGTCAAAATCCGAGCCGTAACATTCTGTAGGCTCCGTTTACAAGCGTTTCACGCCCGTCTCTCAATTCTTCTCCATATCTCTTTTCTAACTCTGCGAGCTTTAACTTGCTCTCTTCAGGTTTTTTCTGCATTTCACTACATGTAATGGCTGTCAGCGTCTTTTATTTTTCATAATTACACCTTCTAACCTAATTTTTCTTTATCTTTATATTTACTTTGCTCTAAATCTCCTAAACTATTCTTACAGGCTCTGCCAAGCCGAGTAAAAGAAAGGAGAAACACTATGATATTTAAAGACCATGATTATGATGCTTTGATAAAGGTTGAACACTCCACTCCTGAAGAAATGGAATATCGCATTAAACTGTTCACTGACCTTGGTTGGGGTGTTATCACCACTGTCACATCCAGTTATCAAGCTGATTACACTATTTTAGGTGCTTAAAGGTCGCTTCCTTTAAAAGTTCCAAAACTGTCTTAAGTAATTCATTTGCTCCTTTTGTAAGTTCTCTTATTCCAAAGCTTTTCATTTAAAAGGCTGGTTTTAAACATGCAAACATACATTGGAGCAATTTCTTTATGTCTATCACCTGATACCTGAAACCCTCCATCCTCTGTTATGAAACCCACCTATATCCATCAGTTTATCCATGCACTCCTTTACTATTTGTGAGTACCACCATATCTTTTGTCCTCGATATTAGGAGTTACAATGACTACTTCTTCATTCTGAGTGTGATTTATTCTTTTGTTTCATCAAGCTTTAAGGTTGTCTTTTGACTCACTTGTCTTCTTCAAAAATAATCAATATTTACATTTACTTCTTCAGTATCATATTGAATTCAAGATATTGAAGCGTTCATTCTTTTTCATTGTGTCTACAATCAATCCAAATAATTCCATCATAAAAACAGCGTTTTTCAAATCCATCTCTTTTTATAAATTGGTGTGCAAGTAAACGTCCTCTTTAACTCGATCCATCTTCCTCCTAACCTTCCTGCTTATAAATTTTCCACAAAGTTACACAACATTTTTCTCTATCACCATATATTTACTTTTCCTCTAATCTCCTAAACTATTCTTACAAGCTATTGCCGTAGCTGAGTAAACGAAAGGAGGGATATGAGTATGTCTAATATCAGCTTAAAAAGGTACCTTATTAATTCACTTTCAAGCCTTTCAAGTGACAAACCTGGTGACTTAATAGGAAGTAACAAACTTGTTTTTGTAACTGCTGCCGGTATTATCTCCGGTTATCCATATGAAATTAACAGCAAATCTGACCCAAGCACATTCCAAGGATTAATGTCGATGTTTGCTGGTATTTCACTTGATGGATACGAAGAAAAACATTCAAAAATCTCAAAGATGTCAATGAGAATGACGGCTCATGCTACTTAAAAGATGTTACAATTAATAACATTTGATCTTCAACTTTTCTCACACCAAGCTTTTTTCTGTTTTACGATCAACTAATTGCAGTAGCGATAGGTAATCCAGAGGCTTCTTAAAATCCGCCTTTATAACCTTGTGTGTAGAACACATTTTCTCAACCCTGATAGCAACGTCCAACGTTTCATCAGGGTTGGACTCTCTTAACTTTCTTACTTTTTAAATATCCGTCTAAATCAGAGATGCAGCTTGTCACTATCTCTATCTTTATTGGTTTTGCTGTCATTTTTCCTCCTATCGTTCTTGTTTGCACTGTCGCATATATGTACAAAATTATCATTGCATTTACATCTTCCATTGATAAATTTAATGTTTTAGCTATTCTCTCAGCCTCACTAATAGTTATTGTCTCCCCATTAGAGTAAGTTTCCTCATATAGTGTAGCCTTATCTATACCAATGGAAGTTGCCAATTGTGAGAACATTTGAACCATTTTCCACGATTTTTCCCTTTTAGCTTGTTAACATTCATATAGCTTTCAATCCTTTCTGTCGCATTTCATGACAACTTTATCAATACACTTTGTTTTGTTTTTGTCAATATGATTTTTGCACTAGTCGCGATATTTTTATCTTGTTTTAATGTTGCATATTTGCGAATAAGTTATATAATTACCCTATCCTAATATAAAAGGAGTTTTAGAAATGACAACTGGAGAAAGAATAAAGCAAAGAAGAATAGAGGCTTGGATTATCGGTTGATGAAGTCGCTGAAAAATTAGGAAAAATAGAGCTACTATATACGATATGAAAGTAATGATATAGAGAACTTTCCAGTGGTACACTTGAGCCCTTAGCTAAGATACTGGAAACTACCCTGCACAACTCAATTGGTTGGAATTACGATGATTCAGAAAATCAAGATGTTAATTCCAAAATAAATCTAAGGCCGTTAAGATACCCGTTTTGGGCGACGTAGCGGCAGGAATACCGATCGAGGCCGTTGAGAGCATACTCGACTATGAGGAAATAGATGAGAAGCTTGCAAGCAAGGGCGAATTTTTCGGACTTCGTATAAAAGGTAACTCCATGTCTCCACGCATACAGTCCGGGGATGTTGTAATCGTTAGGGTACAGCCGGATGCGGAAAGTGGCGATATAGTGATTGCTAAGGTAAACGGTGATGATGCCTGCTGTAAGAAGTTGCAAAAGCATGATGAAGGTATAAACCTTATATCTCTCAATCCTGAATATGAACCTATGTTCTTTAGTAAAAAAGATATCGCAGATATACCGGTACATATCATAGGTAAGGTAGTGGAACTTAGGGAAGTTTTTAATTTTATGAGGAGAGTGTGAAAGTGGAGAGATGTTGTTGTACTATATCAAGAAGATGATAGAAATATAAATGTTAAATGTTTATTTTAAAGATGAGACATATTGGCTTACTCAAAAATCAATGGCAGAGTTGTTTGATGTAACACACAAGCTATAACAAAGCACTTAAATAATATCTATACTGACAACGAATTAGATGATTTCAACTTGTTCCAAAATGGAACAAGTTCAAATAGAGGGTGAACGTGCAGTAAAAGGAATTTGAAATTTTATAACCTAGATGCAATAGCCGTAGGCTACAGAATAAACTCCAAAAAGGCTACAAAGTTTAGGCAGTGGGCTGACATAAACATTAAGAGAATATATCACCAAAGGATTTTGCGTAAATGATGATATGCTAAAGAACGGCAGGGCGTTTGCTAAGATTACTTTTAAAAGAACTTTTTGGAGAGTGTACGCTCTATTAGAGCAAGTGAGCGGAGAATCTATCAACAGATTACTGATATATTTGCTGAATGTACTACTGACTACGATCAATATGGCTCTGTTACTAAAAATTTTCTATACTACTGTACAGAACAAATTCCATTATGCTATATACCGGACAAACCGCAGCAGAAATTATTTATGAAAAAGCAGACCATACAAAAGAGAATCATGGGGCTTACTACTTGGAAGAACTCTCCTAGTGGTAGGATACTGAAAGCGACATCAATATTGCCAAGAATTACCTCAGTGAAGAGATAAAACAGTTGGAAGAACTGTATCAGATATTTTGACTATATAGAGGATTTAATTGAAAGGGAAAATACCTTCACTATGGAAGAATTTGATAAAAGTGTAAATGCATTTCTGAATTTAGAAGATATGATATATTACACGGAAAATGGCAAAATATCAAGTACAGCTGCTGGGAAAAAGCACATCAAGAATATGAAATATTTTAACAAGACACAAAGTATAGTATCTGACTTTGATAGGAGATAAACAAAATTATAGAATTAATTATTTTTCTATACCGCCATTTTGGTGACTCCAACAAAATGGTAAGCATTACCTGAGTTTTATCAGTACTATGGTATCCTAGAGATGCGAAAACCTTATTAGTTAAGGATAAGTAATCTCTAGCAGTACGCCCCGCATATTAGGACAAAGCCGAACCTAGAGATTTTAATTAAAAAGCCACCCGGTACGCTAATACCGAGTGGCACGCATATACATTGTAATGCTGTTACGCTTACAGTATACGCCCTCGACAAGCTATATTGTACCACCCGTACACAGCTGTGAGCAATAGCTGTTATTTTTATACCCAAAAAGGAGGTACATATGGCAAAGGCTAAATACAGTAAAGGAAAAGATCGGCTATTTCCGTGAAAAAGTGTGGGATGCGCATTTAACCCTGATGGAAGTAAACATGAATCAACCTTATATCTAAAAATCAAGTGCAGATCTAGAGAGAGAGTAAATAGAAATTTAAAGATAAAGTATATAAAGAGAGATATATAACCTCTAGCGATATATCGCTTTACTACTATGCTATAGAATGGCTTGATACATACAAAAGGTAAAAGCCGATCTGAAATACATATCTTATGTACAAAAATATTATAGATAAGCACATCATTGATATAGGAGATATTTCCTATGCAGCACCTCACTCACGCAAGACTGCAGTCTCTTATAAATGAAAAGAGTGGATAGGACCTCGAACCTGTCAACAACTTGCTGCTAACCTTAAAAGCAAATTCTAAAATCCGCTTCAAAAGCTCAACTAATACCGATAAATGTAGCATGCACTCGTAGATGATTTGGGTTACCGCATAAGAGCAAAGAAAAGAGCTCTTACAGACTTGGAAATCAATGCTATAAAAGACTGCAGATTTTACAGACAGAGAAAGTGTTTTTATGTATCTTCTGTACGGCTGTGGTCTGCGAAGAGGTGAGGCCTTGGCACTCACTAAGTACGATATATCTTTTGAAAAAGCTGAGATAAGCATAACAAAGTCTATGGCATTTGATGTTAATAAATCCTATATAAAAAGAAACTAAGACTGTTAGAGGGCAAAGGACAGTGCCAATGCCCGGATATCTAAAAGACTTTTAAAGGACTACATAAAGACAGTAGACAATTATTTAATCACTAAGGTAGACGGTTCCGGAAATAAACTCTATCAAGCTTTGAAAAATGTGGGAGACAGATTATAAAGAAAATGAATATTGCTGCAGGCGGTACAGATACAATCAGGATTATACATGGTCTTACCCACACATCTTCAGACATACTACTGCACTCGTCTGTGCTATCAAAGTGTCTGCTATATCTACAAAGATGATTGCAAAACTGCTGGGGTGATACGGAAAAATGGTTATAGATGTGTACAGTCATATTTTTAGTAGATAAAGAGCAAGTAAATAGCTCTATAGAGACTGCAATATCGCTGTAGATTTCTTAGACATTTTTAGACATCTTACTTTTAAAACAAGAGGTTTTAGACATTTTTAGACATCTATTTTATGCTTAAAACTACTTACTTTCAACCAATATAGAAATTAAAAAAGTGGCTCAAAAGCCTTATAAATAAAGGTTTTAAGCCACTTTTGTATTCTGAGACACCCAGGACTCGAACCCGGGACAACAGAATTAAAAGTCAAGTGCTCTACCACCTGAGGCTAGTATCCCATAAAAGAATAAAATGCCTTGAACCGAATCGAGACCAGTGACACGAGATTTTCAGTCCTCTGCTCACCAACTGAGCTATCAGGCACAATTGCGGGGACAGGATTTGGACACTGTGGGCCTCCGGGTTATAGGCCCGACGAGGCTTCCAGACTGCTCTACCCCGCGATAACTATATTCCAGAATAAAACTCACTCTTAGAGTGACTGAACAATGGGGGAGGTGGTTCGAACCACCGAAAGCAGTGCTAAGCAGATTTACGTCTGTCCCTTTGGCCTCCCAGGAATTTCCCCAAACTTATTTTAGTTTCTTTACCTTTACTCCTAAGGTAAAGCCGATAATCGGACTCCGAACCGATAACCTGTTGATTACAAATCAGCTGCTCTGCCAATTGAGCCATATCGGCATGTACACTATACTATCATATGACTAATAGCAGTAACACCATCTTTTCCAGATGAATGGGACCTTGGGGCTCGAACCTGTGACCCTCTGTCATAAGGCAGATGCTCTCCCAGCTGAGCTAAGATCATATTTTAAACTTCAAAAGGCTGGAATTCTTTAGTAACTGACGAATCGGACTCGAACCGACGACCTCCCGCCGTGACAGGGCGGCGCTCCTAACCAACTGAGCCATCGAAACATATAAAGGTATGTACCTTCAAAACTGCACCAAACTTAAAAATAATTCACTTTATCCTTTTGGTTAAACCCTCGACCTATTAGTAACCATCAACTTAATACATTGCTGTATACATCTTGGCCCCATATCACCTCGTAGTCTTCTGAGGGGTCTTACTGTTTTCACATGAGATATCCTCCCACATCTTGAGGGGGCTTCACGCTTAGATGCCTTCAACGTTTATCCCGTCCCGACATAGCTACCTGCCAGAGTTTACTCTCCAACAGGTACACAGCGGTCAGTCGTCCGTCCCTACTCGTACTAAAGGACGGCTCCTCAAATATCTTACGCCCACGCCGGATAGTAAATGAACTGTCTCACGACGTTTCTGAACCAGCTCGCGTACCGCTTTAATGGGCGAACAGCTTCGCCCGGGATATGCTACAGCCCCAGGATGCGATGAGACGACATCGAGGTGCCAAAACCACTCCGTCGATGTGAACTCTTGGGGGAGTCGGCCCTATTATCCCCAGGGTAGCTTTTATCCGTTGAGCGATGATCCCACTTTATGCCACCCGGATCGCTAGTCTACTTTTCGTACCTGCTCACCCGTCGGTGTCGCAGTCAAGCTCCCTTCTGCCTTTGCACTCTTTGGATGGTTTCCGACCATTCTGGGGAACCTTCGAGCGCCTCCGATACTCTTTCGGAGGCGACCGCTCAATCAAACTCCCGTCTGGCTTGTCCCCGGCCGGATAACGGCCTGCAGGTTAGAAATCCAGCAATACAGGGGGTGGTATCCCAACGGCGACTCTGCATAAACTGGCGTCTATACTTCACGTCTCCACCTATCCTGTACGAGGTATTACCGAATCCCAGTACCAAACTGGGTAAAAGCTCCATGGGGTCTTTCCGTCCTGCGCGCGGGTAACCAGCATCTTCACTGGTACTTCAATTTCACCGGGTGCATTGTTGAGACCAGCGCTCAAATCATTACGCCTTTCGTGCGGGTCGGAACTTACCCGACAAAGATTTCGCTACCTTAGAATTGTTATAGTTACGTGCCGCTCTTACCAGGGCTTCAATTCAGCTTCGTTTCTGACTTCTCCTCTTAACCTTCCGGCATCCGGGCAGGCGTCAGCCCATATACTTCACCTTGCGGTTTCGCATAGACCTGTGTTTTTGCTAAACAGTTGGCAGGCCTTTTTCTGCGACCACTCTATTAAAGTGGCACCTTCTCCCGAAGTTACGGGGTCATTTTGCCGAGTTCCTTACAATGCTTCTCCCGCTGGCCTTGTGATTCTCTCCTCATCTACCTCGTGTCGGTTTGCAGGTACAGGGCACATATAACACAATAGCGGCTTTTCTTCGACGGCTCCTAACCGGCTTCCCTACTAATTTTTCGGTACGCATCAACGATTTCCCCTTGTATAGTGGGTTTTTCCTCCCATACAGGTACTTCCTTTTGCAGTTTTTGTCCTCCCGGGTTTCGGTTTCAGTCTCCGTGTCCCCACAGTTCTGATTATATGTAGTACAGGAATCTGCAGCCTATATCCATCGACTACGTCTTTCGACCTTGCCTTGGGCACGACTTACCCTGAGTCGATCAGCTTTACTCGAGCGCTTAAGATATTCGGCCAAGAGGATTCTCACCTCTTTCTCGCTACTCATTCCGGCATTCTCTCTTCTTATTACTCCACCATTCCTTCAGTCCGTAGGCTACTACGCTCTAAGAGTGCTCCTCTACCAATGTATTACTACATTCCCAGGCTTCGGTGTTGTGTTTGGCCCCGGACATTTTCGGCGCGGATATCCTCTCGACTAGTGAGCTGTTACGCACTCTTTTAATGTAGCTGCCTAAGCCAACATCTAGCTGTCCTTCGAAATCACATCCTTTTCCATAACACACTTTTGGGGATTCGCTTAGCCGTAGGTCTGGGCTCTTTCCTTTGACTACCCAACTTATCTCGTGTAGTCTGACTCCCGTCAATCATCTAGCCGGCATTCGGGTTTGATATCTCTTGGTAGGCTTTGGCGCCCCCGCAAAAATTCAGTGCTCTACCTCCGGTGAGACTAATAACGAGGCTAGTCCTAAAACTGTTCGAGAGAACCAGCTATCTCCGGGTTCGATTGGAATTTCTCCCCTATCCACCTCATACGCCACCCTTTTTCAACGGATGTGCGTTCGGTCCTCCATTCACTTTTACGCGAACTTCAACCTGGACATGGATGGGATCGCCCGGTTTCGGTCTACACATACTGACTATTCAGCCCTATTAAGACTTGGTTTCCTTCGGCTCCGTATCTTTAATGCTAACCTCAGCCTGTACATGTAACTCGCCGGACCGTTCTAGCAAAAAGTACGCGGTTCACCTTTCGGTGTTCCACAGTTTGTAAACATGGGGTTTCAGGTTCTTTTTCACTCCCCTCCGGGTTCTTTTCACTTTCCTTCACAGTACTGTACGCTATCGGTCACTGACTAGTATTTAGCCTTCAGGGGTGGTACCTGCTTCTAGTTTCTCGTGTCTCGTGGTACTCCGGATACTGCTGGATTCAATATATTTTTCCTGCTACCTCTCACGCTCTTTGCTGCTTTTTCCAAAACGGATTTCAGGTAATATATCTTACTCGTATTGCAGTCCTCTACCCCGCAGTGCACGCACCACTGGTTTGGGCTCTTACGATTTCGCTCGCCGCTACTTTCGCAATCACTGTTGTTTTCTTTTCCTCCGGCTACTTAGATGTTTCAGTTCACCGGGTTTTCCCCTCTGTACGTTATGTATTGGCGTACAGATGCCCTGGATTCTTCCAGTGGGTTTCCCCATTCAGACATCTGCGGATCGCTGAATATGTGCTTCTCCCGCAGCTTTTCGCGGCTTGTCACGTCTTTCTTCGGCTCGTCCAGTGCCTGGGCATCCACCCTACGCTCTTTATGTTTAACCTCTTAAATCACTTAGATTTGGTGTTTATGTATGACACTAGCGTGTATCATACACTATGTTTAAAATTTATTTTTGTTGTTAAATACTAATCACTAATTATACTTACAGTAATTAGTACCTCGGATGTCTAATTATAAAAATATTTATATAATTTCTCGTTTGGTATCAATTTCAAAGGTACATTTTGAGCCGTCAAACTTAATTAAGTTCTCAGGCAATGGAGATGGAAGATTCGAACTCTCTGACCTGCTTGCAAGGCAGGTGCTCTCCCAACTGAGCTACACCCCATAAAGATTGGCATCCACCTACTCTCCCAGTACCGTCTCCAGTATAGTACCATCGGCCGACTGGGTCTTAACCATCGTGTTCGGAATGGGAACGGGTGTGTCCCTAGACGCATCGACACCAATAATATTTATGTTTTTAGTTTCACCCTTTGATAATGTAGAAACTAAACAGTACTCACAACCCCTACTTTTCCCTTAGAAAGGTGATCCAGCCGCACCTTCCGATACGGCTACCTTGTTGCGACTTCACCCCAGTTATCCTCCTGCCTTCGGCAGCTCCTTCCTGCGGTTGGGTCACTGACTCGGGCATTGATGACTCCCATGGTGTGACGGGCGGTGTGGCACAAGACCCGGGAACGTATTCACCGCAGCATTCACGATCTGCGATTACTAGCGATTCCAGCTTCCTATAGTCGAGTTGCGGGACTGCAATCCGAACTGAGACGTTATTTTTGTGATTTGCTTGGCCTCGCGGCTTTGCTTCACTGTTTACGCCATTGCTAGCACGTGTGTAGCCCAAATCATAAGGGCATGATGATTTGACGTCATCCCCACCTTCCTCCGGATTATCTCGGCTGTCTCGTCAGAGTGCCCATCTTACTGCTGGCTACTGACGACAAGGTTGCGCTCGTTGCGGGACTTAGCCAGCATCTCACGACACGAGCTGACGACAACCGATGCACCACCTGTATCCCTTGTCCCGAAGGTCTAGCTTCATTACAAAGCTATTCAAGAGTATGTCAAGATTTGGTAAGGTTCTTCGCGTTGCTTCGAATTAAACCACATGCTCCACCGCTTGTGGGGTCCCCGTCAATTCCTTTGCAGTTTCATTCTTGCGAACGTACTCCCCAGGTGGAATACTTAATGCGTTAGCTTGCGGCACCGAAGAGTTTACCTCCCCGACACCAAGTATTCATCGTTTACTGCGTGGACTACCAGGGTATCTAATCCTGTTTGCTCCCCACGCCTTCGAGCCTCAACGTCAGTTGTCGTCCAGTAAGCCGCCTTCGCCTCCGGTGTTCCTCCTAATATCTACGCATTTCACCGCTACACTAGGAATTCCGCTTACCCCTCCGACACTCAAGCTATACAGTTTCCAAAGCAGTTCATGGGTTGAGCCCACGCCTTTCACTTCAGACTTGCATTGCCGTCTGCGCTCCCTTTACACCCAGTAAATCCGGATAACGCTTGCCCCCTACGTATTACCGCGGCTGCTGGCACGTAGTTAGCCGGGGCTTCTTAGTCAGGTACCGTCATTTTCTTCCCTGCTGATAGAGCTTTACATACCGAAATACTTCTTCACTCACGCGGCGTCGCTGGATCAGGGTTTCCCCCATTGTCCAATATTCCCTGCTGCCTCCCGTAGGGTTTGGGCCGTGTCTCAGTCCCAATGTGGCCGTTCACCTCTCAGGGCCCGAGCTGCCGATCGTCGCCTTGGTAGCCTTTTACCTCACCAACTAGCTAATCGGACGCGGATCCATCTTATACCCTACTCATATTTTACCCCTGCACCATGCGGTGCTGTGGTCTTATGCGGTCTTGGCGGAATTTCTCTCCGTTATCCCCCTGTATGAGCGGGTTATCCACGCGTTACTCACCCGTCCGCCACTAAGTCTAGCCCTAAATTCCATCAGAGAAACTTCCTTTGGGCGCTTCGTTCGACTTGCATGTGTTAAAGCACGCCGCCAGCGTTCATCCTGAGCCAGGATCGAAACTCTCATAAAAGTTTAATCTAGCCTTCTCGCTAGCTTGCATCTGTTTTCACAGATCTACTGTTTTTAAGGTTTTTAAATTCTGTTCGAATCTAAACATTGTTTTTACTGATCTTCATCACATTATTTTTTAAATAATTAGAGTTATTTTTCGAGGGTTGTGTGTACTGTTTAATCTTAAATTATCAAGGTTCGTTTGCTTTTGCTGCTTTGAAACAGCTAGCTATTATATCAAACTCATTTCATCTTGTCAACAACTTTTTGAGTTATTTTTGAGATCTTTTAGCTTTTTGCTCTTTTTGAGCAACTTTGATATACTATCATATCGATCTTATCTTGTCAAGAACATTTTTCAACCTCTTTGACAAAGGAAGCGGGAAGGAGGATTTGAACCCTCGCGCCGGTTGCCCGACCTACCACCCTTAGCAGGGCGCCTCTTCGGCCTCTTGAGTACTTCTCCTCATTTTCGCTTTCCCGCAATGCCTAGACAGTATACAAGAATAACTCTAATCTTGTCAATAACTTTTAAGTTTTTAAACATTTTGTGACCAAATCAAACAAAATCACATATTTTGGTAGCAAAAATCAATCCTGTGATTTATACTCTTAGCAAGTTCTGTCAAACTCTTTTAAACTTATCTGTTTTTACATACGAGATAATACATAACTTGTCGCTATCAATATCAATACCCGCTACACAATATCCGTCTTTCATCCATTTTATTGTCCAACTCTTTACACCGAACGGAATATCACCTTCATCATCAAGCATACCCTCATCCACAACAAGATTATTCTCTTTTTGTCAATTCTTCTATGTGTGATAAGATTCGTCTTTATCATCTTTCCAATCAAGCTCCTGCTGCAGATCCGCTCTCAAGCATCCTCATCCGCTACGGCAATCCAAACAAAAGGTATCTATAGCATCTCTGCTTGTACTATCATCATAGCCTGTCGCATTATCTTCTAAAGTACTCTCGGATAACAAAAACATCTGTCCATATTTTGCAGCCTCATCATCCGATATTGTCTTTACAAGCCTCTATAGACCTAACATTATGGCTATCTTGACATCTCGCACTGTCAAAATGCAACCTTCTAGCGGAACAATCAGAACTATCTCATCCTTCATAAGAGAGTTGAAACATATCCATTACCTTATCTTTGCCGACTCCTTCCTTGCCATAAATAATAATGTTGTCGCTGTCATTAACATCCGATGTGCTTACTTCAAAAATGATAATTACTCATCATCTTCATCCCTACATATCTGTGACGAAATTCAATCTCTGCTATTTACATCACCTTCTTTGCCGGTGTCAAGACAATAAAATATATCTTACCCGTTTCTTATAGAATCCAACAGGGCTCAACATCTTCTACTGTACATCCGCCCTTTTCTACTCCGTCAATATCAAGCTTTCCAATCAGACTTTCTCTTGTTAAAGATATTAAACAACATACTAATCTCCATCTTAATAATATTGCATACAAAAATTCTAGGAAATGTAAAAACACTTCCCTGTAGAAAAATTATTTAATACCACTATACCGATATGTAAATCGCAAGTTCAAAACTATTTTATATATACCATTACTCGTGTACATGTAAATGCATGTGCCTCCTGTGAAAGCGGTTTTATGGAAATACTCGTCATACAGTGCAATAATATCTGTTTTCATCGAGTATCTTATCTCGAGGTTCTCATCTAGGAAATAAAGCTTCTTTCCTCACTCAAATACAAGCTCATAGCCATCCTTTATACAGGTTGTCCGCCACCGCCTTACGCAGCCTCCCGGACATGCCATTACTCGACAAAGTCATGCTTTTGCTTCGCCTCTCTCTATCTTATAATCGATTTTTCTGGTATTACCGAGTCCGCTCACTACAGCAATATTCAATTCATATCATCAATATTAAACTTAGCTTCACCGTTCCGTCATTCTCCTGGAATGCCTTACTTCTTACAGGCTAAAATGCGTCTGCCGGTGAGTTCTCCTGCTTTATAATGCTGTATGCCGGGTTCTTGGTACCGCCTCCATTACTCCTCCTAGTAGCGCAGATATTACTCCTGCTCCCGAATAGTCGCCCATCGGTCTGTCAGCACTACATCCTCAAGACTCTTCAGATCTATATGAGAAGCTCTTATCCTTTGAGTAAGCTCTCTTGTTAGTAGAGTGCTATATCAACATCTGACCTGCATACTCTCATGGAAGAGTTCCATTCTCTTTCCCCCTTTTAGCTCCACAAGGCATTATAGAAACAGATACCATATTCTCAGGGGTTTTTACACCTACTTTTTCTCAGCAAAATAGGGACTTCATTACAGCACTGAACATCTGCTGTGGAGACTTGCTGTTAAGTGACTTTGTCATTCTCAGGTATTGTGATTTTTACGATCTTACCTAGCCGGACAGCAGGATGTAAACATGGGTCTGTCACCGATAAGTCCGTTTTGTATATCTGTGTACAAACTCATTTGCCTCTTCCATAATAGTGAGTCTGCCGAGATGATGTATCAAACACATAGTCTGCACCACCATTTCTTTTCAATGCATCTAACAATCTTTCCCTACAGTTGCGTCCTTGTCTTTCAGACCGAACACCTCACTCTCAAGCATGTTCTGACAGCGGTGCAATCTGAACTACAACAGTCTTTTCTGGGACTGGCTGCAACTTCCCGGAACTTTTGGAAGTATCATCTCTTTTCTCAATGCACCTACTAGGACAATGTGTAATACACTGACCGCAAAGGAGGCAGTCGGCTTCTTCAATCTTCTTATATCCGATTTACGATTGACGTAGTTCTTCTGCACCCGTTCCGTAGATCCTCGAAACACTGAGCGTCTGCATCTTATCACAGACCTGTATACATCTCATGCACTTTAATACATTTGGATGAATCTCCTTATAAGGGAGATTTTTCATTCCACGGCTGTTTTTCAAGCTCAACAGCAAACGGTATCTCAAGTATATCTGAGTCATTGGCAACTTTTTGAAGTGAACAGTTGCCGCTCTTATGCACTGTAACTGTACATCTGTTGTCATGCTGTGAAAGTATCAGCTCAACAGTCTTTTCTTCTGTCTCTGATTACTTTTTACTGTTTGTAAAGGTCTCCATACCTCTTCACATACATTGTTACATGATGTGATGATCTTATCTTCACCCTTTAATTCCAACGACACATACTCTGCATGCCGCTATCTCATTCAAACCTTTCAAGAAACACAGTCGGAATATTTATTCTATTCTGCCGCCGCTTCCATAATAGTAGTATTTTCTTTTACGGAAACAGGTACATTATCAATGAGTAGTTTTACCATATACTCTCCCTACCTCCTTTGAAAATACCGAAAGCCAGAAGTGGTGCGCATCTTAAACATCTGCCTGCCTCTTGCTTTGCTTCTTTTGCTGTCATGCAATTTTCAACGCCTTCAAAATCGAGAACTCTCTCACTGGCCTCTCTTTCTGTAAGCTCTACTCTACCACAAGGGCTCTTATCCTCAAGGCGGCCTCAGGTATTACAATATCATACGCTTATCTGGTGGTGATAGCCCAAAGTACTCGTCAATGTTTGCAGCCACTACCTTAGCCGCACCGATAGCCTTTGCGACTAACTGTGGCGGGTCTGCTTGCACAGTCTCCTCCTGCCGATCACCCAGGCATCTCCTTTTACACTGCACCTAGTAGAATCTGTTATGATCTTTTCCGTTAGACACAGGGATTCCGCATCTTCAAAATGCTTTGTCTCTATAGTTTTGACCGATTGCAACTACTAGAGTATGTCAAGGAATATAAACATCTTCCTCGCCTGTAGCCTTTACACTTGCTCTTCCGTCTTTAATGGGAGCTCGATCATCTGAGGTTTTACATATACCCTTTATATTATTGTTCTCCATCAACATCTATAGCGGATGGTGCCATCAAAGTTCTCAGCTCAACACCCTCTACAGCCGCCGCCTCTATCTCAGCAGGTAACGCCGTCATATCGGCAACTCTTCTTCTATGCAATACTTATCTTTGCACCCATTCTCTTTGCTGTTCTTACAGCATCCATGGATACATTTCCGCCACCGATTATACAAAGCATTCTCACCTGCAGGGTCTTTTAGTAATATTCTTTCCTACCATCACGAGGAATTCTACAGCAGATACCACGCCGTTTGCATCTTCTATGCTCAGGTCCAAGTTTCTTATCTACTTTGCTCCTATAGTTATAAGCACAGCATCAAAAAGCATTTTCTCAAGTCGTCCATTGCCAATATCTTCTCCAATCTTGAGCCATGCTTAACTTCTACCTGTCTTTAAAATAGCCTTGATATCCTCATCAAGTCTGTCACTTTGGTAATCTGTAATTCAGAATACCGTACCTCAACATACCTCAAGCTCAGGGCAACATCTCATACACGGTTGTCTGATGTCCCATCAGCTGTGGAAATAAGCGCACTCAGTCCACCCGGTCACCACCGAGTATTGCAGCTGACCTGTAGACGGGGCCATCTTGGAGATCGACTTCTCACGCAAAAATCTGCTGCAACTCTTTCAAACCACGATATTTATAGGAGTCATCCATATTTCTTCTACATCTTGCCTCACAGGATGCTCATAAATAAATCCGCATAGTAGTAGGAAGGATTTATCTTTCTTATCAAAGTCTTACAGAGTCCGCATATCTGCCTTCCTTTATGAGGCAATATGCCGGTATATCCACCTGTGCGGGACGTAAATTCACACAAGGTCGGCTGATTGATGAGCACGTACATCTGCCGCATGCTGCTATATGTTCGATATAGATCATCTCTATATCCATAGTACCTTGTCCAAACCATATTTGCCGCTTGCACAGCCTATGGCACAATCTGCCGATTCCGCCAATGCTGAGGGCGGTCTTTTCCATTAACTTCAAAGAAGCCATACCCACCCTTACCGTCAAGCAGTTTCTCCAATCAGCTTTTTCAAGACTGTCCTAAACCGATTCTGCATGGAACATTTTACCACAAGTCTGAGCGTGAGCCATTTCCAAGAAAAGCTCTTGACATATCAACCGGGCCAAAGCCCAGGAGAGATGCCTCGATTCTTCTGTCCAAATTTTTGTATAGCTCCTCCTAACAATTCTGGCTCTACTTGGGAGACTACTTTCTAATCTCTCCTCATACCTCTTACTCCTAGAATTGTGCAGTTTTTGCCGGTGAGATTAATATAGTAAATGAATTCATATATAGATTTTAAATTGTATTTCACTTGTCGAATAATAAGAGCACATATCTTTATATTTATTTGATACGAACTTTATGCTCATTATATACTTTTTATAAATTGTATATACTTTTCTGAAATATTTTATTGCTCAAATATGTTTGTTATTTAACTAGCGCTACATACTAATAATCTCACAAAAGACACTTCCTTGAGTGTCTCTAACTCATAGTGTCTTTTATGCTTATCTTTATTTTGATATTTGAATCCCTGTCTCATTACAGAGACAATTATCTTTTGTTTTTATCAGGTTCCTCAGTTTTCAAAATAATGTTTTTATTAGAAGCTTTTTATCATCAGGCTCTTCATCTACTTCTAAATGATTCCAGGCATTATCAATAAATCTCCTTATTTATGCCTTTTCAGCAGCTTGTATTTTAATTTCATTTGCTGTACTTATCTTTATATGTATTGATGTATCGCTCGGCATATCTGTCATCATCTATATAACCGAAATTTTGCGCCTTTTCTATAGCCTCTTTTGATGGCTTCTTCCGGATAAAATAGGAAGCTCAGCTACTATCGTTTTCCGACTTGAAGGATTTCTCAAGTATATGCATCAGCCTTACAAAAGCTCTCTTTTAAAACGGATAGATGGTTGTATAATATTCCTCTTCATCTATCTCTTTTTCCAACAGCAATATCCAGTCGTCTGATTTCGCTGCGTTATATAGGGCAGGACTTTCTCCATCACTGAAACTATAACTTTTGTTTTTGGTATTCAGAGAAAGTAACTTCTTATCAATCTTCTTCCTCAAGCTCTATGCCGTCGGCTTCATCCATATCATCCTCTATAGGGTGAACCGTCAAACTCTTCGTCATCATCATCTACAGAGTCATACTCTAAAGTTTTTCCGTTCTTTCAGCTTCAAGTACAAACTTTTCTCTGATTTGCTCTTCTATTTTCTCACAAATCTCGGGATTTTTCCATAAGGAAAAGTCTTTGCATTTTTCTCTTCCCACTGACCGATCTTGTTTTCCTTCGCGTAAGGTACCATGCACCGCCTTTTTCCACAACATCACTTGCAACTGCCAGATCAAAGTATCTCCGGACTTTGATATACCCATTCCGTACATTATATCAAACTCAGCCTCTTTGAAAGGAGGTGCCACTTTGTTTTTAACAACCTTTATTCTGGTCTTGGTTCCTGTGATTTCACTGCCCTGCCCTGATCTGCTCAACTTTTTCTTACATCAAGTCTTACAGATGCATAGAATTTTAGGGCTCTACCTCCGGTCAGTGGTCTCCGGGCTTCCAGACATTACACCTATCTTATCTCTAGCTGGTTGATAAAGATAACTATACGATTGCTTTTGCTTACTATGCCTGTAAGCTTTCTGAGTCCCTGGCTCCTGCAAGTCTTGCCTGCAAGCCCATATGCAGAATCTCCCATATCTCCTTCTATCTCGCCCGCTGGCTACAAGTCGCCGCTACAAGTCGACTATTATAATATCAATAGCACCGGATCTTACCATAGTCTCCGTAATCTCAGCGCCTGCTCACCGTTACTCAGGCTGTGATACTTACAGCTCGTCTATATTTACACCCTATCTTATCCGCATAAAGCAGGATCAAGCGCATGCTCCGCATCTATAAATGCCGCAATACCTCAAGCTTTCTGAGCTTCGGCATACCATATGAAGGGCTACGGTTGTCTTACCGATGACTCGGTCCGTATACCTCTATAATTCTTCCCTTCGGAATACCGCCTACACACTAATGCTATATCAAGCCCCAGTGAACCTGTAGGAATGGTCTCTACAAACGACATATTTGTATTTCCGTCTCCAGCTTTCATCACCGAACCACTACCGTATACCTTCTCTATCTGTGTCAAGGCAGACTCAAGTGCCGCCTGTTTCACTTTTTCCATTACTCTTTTAACCTGTTGTGCTGCTTTGAGACTTTTTCCTTCTTCATAACAACCTCCATCAGATATCATGTTTCTTGTGTATATGCTTCTCTCTCTGTTGTCAACAATGATATAAAGAAATTAAAAATTAAGACATTAAAACTAAGAATATAAAATAATTATTGAAATTTTTGAAAAATATAATATCCTGCCATGTAATATGATTGTAACATAAAAATGCAGGATTGCATCAATTTATGCATCCTGCTTTAATATATTATCTATCCTTAGGTATTTGCGGTAATTTTCACCTTCTCCGACACCTTCTGTCGACTCCTTCATAGACAAAACTTTAGGTGTCAAAACTATCAAAGATAAGGTCCATCCATATACTGTAATTTCTTATGTAATGCAGATCAGCTTTAATTTATCATATGGTGTTGTATTGTACTTGCCGTGAACCTGTGCATATCCTGTAAGTCCCGCCTTCATTTTAAGTCTCATAGAAAACTCCGGAAGCTCTTCCATATACTCTGCGGCAATCTCCGGTCTCTCAGGTCTTGGACCTACAAGACTCATTTCACCCTTTATTATATTAAAAAGCTGGGGAAGCTCATCCAATCTGGTAGCTCTTAAGAGCTTTCCGACTGCTGTGATTCTGTCATCATCTTCTCCAGCAAGCCTTGCTATGCGTCCTTTTCCGCATCTTCTCTCATCAGTTTCTGGTTATATATTTCAAACAGCTTTCCGTCAAGTGTAAGTCTGGTCTGCTTATAAAATACCGGACCTCTGTCATGCCAGATGTATTGCCGCACCGAACATGACAAACAGAGGCAGGTAATTATTATACCTGCGCTGACTACAGCGTCTATGATTCTCTTTACCAGCATCTGATCGGCTGAAGTCCCTCATTTCTTGAAAGAAGAGCAGATGTATCAAACAGATTCAGATTTGTGGAAGTTCTTATCAATATATCCTATCTTGGGTATCATATATACTCTGATACTGCATCCTATATTCTTTACGCAGATTTCTTTCATGTGAAGGTATATCTCCTACAACCCATGCCTAAAACTCCTCCACTCTTTCATTATTTCATCAATACCGACTTTTGGTGCTTAGTACTCCGCCTATGTATATACTTGTCATCTCTGGCACCTTTTTTTCCATTATGGAAAAATACCGGTCTGTTTCCATAGACTACCAAAAAGTCTTCTTGGCGGAAAGAGCACCTGTATCCACTGAAATAAAAAGCCAGGCACATACCAATACGGCATCTATAACAGTTAAAATTATAAACGGTGTCGGTGCATGAAAATCTTTTATCCACCAATGCAAGTATAATATATCCTATTACATTGGCTATCAAAAAGCGATAAAATATGAGAATGGATTATATTACCTCTTTTTAAATAACCTATTTTTAAACCGCCGTATGTCTGCAGAAAGAAAAACAGCAACATTCCGTACATTGCAGCCAACAGCCAGATTCCTCTTCTCCAGAATCTTATCTCTATAATAGTATTCAGATGAAAATACCATAGCGCCCAATAAAGCCCTATTTCTATTAGCAAACTGATGATAGCTACTGAACCGAATTTTACAATTCAGTTTATACTGTTCCTTTATGTTTCCTATCTCCTCAATGCCTCTCACTCCGATACTATTGTAGCATATTTTTAATATATGTATTTATAATTTTGTATTAAGAGATAAAAATCTTTTTATACAGACCTTAACAGTCTTTCAAGTTCATCATATCTTTCAACATGATTCACCCTATCCCTAAGTGCCGATGAGCCCTTCATACCATGTGTGTACCATGCAACATGCTTTTCTCATCTTTCTTATAGCCATAATTTCATCATCATATTGCATTTGCAGTTTACAATGTTTGAGTGTCATATCACGATTTCATCTTTCTCAGGTTTTTCTGTGATTTCCCCTTCAAAGTACCCTCTGATTTTCTTTGAATATCCACGGATTTCCTCTTGCCGCTCTTTGCAATCATTATCCGTCACAGCCCGTATACTCACATTTCTTTTGCACTTTTTGCCGTCACCACATCTCGTTTCAATTACCCGGAATGCCGAGTTTGACTTTACAGCCTTTATAATGCTCAATCCGCCTTACCCGAATAGTACTGTTCCCTGGTTCTGGCATGTGCGGCAGCAGCGCTACACACGAAGCTTCAGCTATTTTTGCAATTTCCACCGCGATGATATTGTCGTCAGTGAACCCTTTTCTTATCTTTAATGTAACAGGCTTTTACACTCTTTACAAGCTTTGTAAGTATCTCCTCTACAAGTTTCAGATTCTTTCATGAGTGCCGAACCTTCACCGTTATTTACTATCTTCCCGAGTACTGGACAACCATATTAAAGTCGATATATCAAAATCTCTTTCTTCTATACTTGCGGCCATTTGTACGCAATTATATCGAGGGTCGCAGCCAGCTGCAGCGCAATCGGATGTTCCCCTTTATCTATTTTTCATAAGCGGTTCCGTATTTTTGTTTTAAAATGAGATGGCCTTTGCACTCACCATCTCTGTAACAAGTGAGCTCCATTTCTTTGCATAAATGACGGAAAATGGCCAGTCTTTACACCTGCCATTGGTCCTAGGCTCAAACCGCCTTCTATATTTATATTTTCCGATTTTTAAAATCTTTTAGCATTATTCCTTATTCTTTCTAAAAGAAATAAACAGCTTTGAAAAATATAATTAAGTATAACTTCTGACCACACTTGGACTATTTTTGCAATTATCCAGTTTCTCTTTAATAAGTCTACTCCAACAAACATAATCGCCGTATCCAAAAACCTGTAAACAATCTTGCCCGTAATAAAGCGACAGTTCAACTGCCAGTTTTGAAAACTCAAAGCTTTTACTTTTTAAATACCCATATTTTGTTGTTATAAAAGGCAAAAGAACGGATAATATCCATGCAATCGTATTGGATACCAAGTTCGGAAGTGGAGCTTTGTATAGCAAACATGGTATGCCTATAAAATTTACAAGTGGTCAGTAACACCGAAAAATAAGATACAATGTACCTCTCATATTTTATATAATATGATATTTTTCAAAGCATAATTATTCTGCACTCTCTCCAATATCACCACTTTATAAAACAATTCCAGCTGTGACAAAAAGCTCTTCTTTTTCTTTTGGTATAAACTATCTTCAAAGCCGCTCTCTATCTCGATCGAAAATAAAAATCGGCATCATCAACTCTTACACAGCTCAAATTACCGAGACCTATCAAACTCCATAGTAGTATGCCTCCCTGCCTCTTCGGCGAACACACATTATTTTAGCTCGTTTTTATCTCATCCGGCAAAAGCTTGAGCTTTTCATTGAAATAATACTTCTGAACATATGAGCTGGCACCACATAGCACCATGTTTTCACTGTTTGTCCAATCAGTAATTATATCCGTCTATCATTTCGGACATATTATCTTGCAAAAGCTTGCTTATTCTAGATTGATCTTCGGTATATCATAGTCACGTTGCCAATGCTTCACGAATATCAAAGTCAACATACTCACCGTTTTTGTATGCCAACAAGTCTGTTTGAATGACCTGCCAATAAAAAGCTCTACGGCCTTTGCTCCCATGATTGAAGCATACAACTCTGTCCTTGCATGTAGGCGCACCACCTCTTTGCATGTAACCTAAGATTGTAGCTCTTGTCTCGATTCCTGTAGCGGCTTCTATTCTCTTTGCCATGGAGTTGAATGTCCGATTCCCTCAGCATTGATTATGATGCTGATGCTTTTTCCGCGCTTTCTGTTTTCAATGATTCTGTCAATCAGCACCTGCTCGTTTTCCGTCATATCTCTCGGTAAAGCACATCCTCTGCACCGTTTGCAAATCCGCGCAAAGTGCAATATATCCTGCATTTCTACCCGATTACCTCAGTGTGAGCATCTCTCATGTGATGTGAGTATCTCTTACCTTATCAATAGCTTCCATTGCAGTATTTACCGCAGTATCAAATCCTATAGTATAGTCTGTACATGCTATATCAGGTCGATAGTTCGGTATTCTATAGTATTTATTCCCAGTGCGGAAAGCTTTCCGGCACCTTGGAACGATCCGTCACCACCTATAACGACAACTCCGTCTATACCATGTTTTCTACAGATTTCAGCACCCTTTTTGTCCCTCGAGTTGTAGTAAACTCTGGCATCTTGCAGTATAAAGAGTGTACCACCTCTGTGAATGATTTCAGACACGCTGGTACTGTCCATATCTATCTCTTCCTGTAAAAAGTCTGCATAACCTCTCATGATTCCTTTACATTTTATTCCGTTATGTATTGCTGTTCTAACTACCGCTCTGATAGCCGCATTCATTTCCCGGTGCATCACCACCACTTGTCAAAAGCACCTATAGTTTTTGTTGCCATATATTTCCTCCTATTTTACGGATCTACTCTTTTTCCTATGTATTTATAGTATATCTCAGTAAAATACACATATATAAATGTCTACATTATTTTATAATAATGAAAAACATTTTTCAATAGTCTTGTCATGGAATTAACATTCTAATTTACAAAATGCACGTGTCAAAAATCTAAAACAGATTTCTTAATAATGCCCTTTTTATATCCGTCTTGCTTCGAATGCCATTCTACAGCGTTACAAAAAGCAGTTAGCTCTGCGGCTATCTCACAGCACATGAAAGGTCTTCCCCTTAGTGCTGCTACATTCCTGTCGACACGGTTCAAGTTTCCATTGCGTGGGGACCCCTACTTCACTGCCTCCAGACTGCCAAGCAAATGAACACCCTAGGCAGACATCACCCTACTAAGCGGATTGTAGGTACAGGACACCGCTATCTTCCGGCTGTGCATTAACAAGTATCTTGCACAATGATCTATATTTTGTCAAATGATTTTTGATGTGCTAAAAACAATTGCTCTCTCATTTTTCTCAAGCAAACTTATAGTAAATTCCATCCTGTCCTCGATTGAGATTTTCTCCTTATCCCTGTACTCCCAGTTCAATACCTTGTCATATTTTACAGTCAAATTCTTTCCGAAAGGACTTTAAAGAAAGCATCAGGGTTATCCGTTTTTATCTCTTTATTTTCTCTCATTGTCCACTTTATCTGCAACTTATTCACAATAATATCGGTAATAAACATACTGCTTGCCAGAGCCTTTATTCTTGCAACATACAAAGATTGACAGCGAGACTTCGGCATCTCACCGAATCTGTCTGTAAAGCTCATCCTGCATATCAGAAATCCTCCTCGGTTTTACCAAATGCTATCTTTTATATATCTCAAGTTTTGTCTCTTCATTGGAAATATAGCTGCTTGGAATAGGCACTGCTATCTATCTCAACACTTGCCTCCACTTCTTCTTCCACAGGCTTTCCTGTCTTTAAGGCTCTTACCGCAGTGTTTAAAAAGTTTCACATAAGATCGTATCCGACTTCTTCCATATGACCATGCTGAGTTACCGCAGTACATTTCGGCTCCCCTTATCTCAAGATCTCTCGTTGCAATCTTTATTCGGAACCGAGTTCCGTCAAAATTCTCTTATTGCCTTAAGTCTCTTTGAAGCTTCCTCGGACAAAAGTTTATTTCTCGTACTACATAAGGAAGGCATGGCACTTCTTTTGCTTCTTCCGACTCTACCTCTGAGCTGATAAAGCTGTGAGAGTCCGAGTCTGTCCGCATCATGAACAATTATGGTATTGGCATTCGGAACATCAGACCTGTCTCCACTATGGTTGTGGTTGCCAACATCCATCACGCATTGATAAAATCACTATTCTTTCTTCCAAATGTCTCTCATCCATTCTTCCATGCACATATTCCACATTTATATCGGTGTAAGCGCTCTGACATAGCGCAACTTCTTCCATATTGTTGACTCTGTTGTAAAGATAGTAAACGACCGCCTCTGGCAACCTCTCTTCCTGATAGCCTCTTTAACCGTCTCATCATGATGCTCATTACATGGGTCTGTATCGGCTTTCTGTCAGCAGGCGGCTCTTCCAATACCGACAGATCTCTGATACGAAAGTGACATGTAGAGAGTTCTCGGTATCGGTGTTGCCGGTAAGTGTAAACACTGTTACATTTTCACAAAGCTGCTTTTAATTTCTCCTTATGCCTTACACCGAATCTTGCTCCTCATCCACTATCACAAGTCCGAGTAGGTGCTACATCCTTTGATAAAAAGTCTGTGTTCTATCACTATATCCACAAGACCTTTTTCCAAATCGCACTGACAGTCTGATTCTGCTCCTTTCTTTTGTGTTAAATCTGGAAAGTAAACCTATTTTTACAGGAAAGTCCTTCATTCTCTGAACAAATGTGATTGTAATGCTGTCTTGCAAGAATGGTTGTAGGAACAAGGTAAAGTCACGATATCCTTCCTGTATTACCTCTAAAAGCAATTCTTAAAGGCAATCTCAGTCTTACCGTATCCCACATCTCCACATATAAGACGATCCATTATCTTTCCGGTCTCCAGATCTCTCTTGGCATCCTCTGACTTTTATCTGATCATAGTCTCCTCATACTCAAACATTTCTTCAAACTCTCTTTTGCTCAAAGTATCCTCTCCATAGAATACCCCCTGTCCTTTCAGTCTGCTTTGCATAGAGTTCACAGCTCCTTGAGCCATCTTCGACTTCCGTCTTTTACTCTTGATTTGGTCTTCTCCTCTACTCCTCCATAGCTTATTGAGTTTGGGTTTTTATTTCTCCGCCGCCGTATTTTTGTATCCTGTTCAGCTTTGAAACGGGTACAAAACAATTATCACCGCCTTGATACTCAATCTTTACACTAGTCACGCAATTACATCGTCTCTTTCTATCTTTTCTATACGCCCTTACTAGTTCCAAGACCATGAGTCTTCATGTACGATATAATCGCCTATATGCAGTTCGCTTAATGAGGTTACTCTGTCACCCTCATATTCTTTTCTCTTCTCTTTTCTTCTTCGGAGTTTTAAAATATCGGTTTCCGAAATCAGCGCAGTTGATCGCAGGATATTTCAAATCGAGTGAATATTTCCAGCAAATATTGCAATCTGCCCGGAGCGATACTTATATCTTTTTCACCTTCAGAGAAAAAGCATCAAGAATAATCATTTCTAAAACTGTCGCAAGTCTCTTTGCTCTGGTCTTTGATGCACAAACAAGAGGCAACTCTGGTTTTGTCAGACTCTGTATTTTTCGAAATCGTCCACAAGATTTGCTAAAATCTTCATGGTGCTACTCCGCTCATTCTTGAAAATACGGGTACATTGCTTTTCGATTTCCAGTTCCTTTATTCTGTTATCAGAGTCCTGTAGAGTGCAATACTCGGCGCTTTATTTCAAGCTGATGAAACACTCATCGGCTCCGAATATATCAGGAATATCTTCTTTTTGCCTACGATTCTATTCTTCCTGCTGCACTTTGATTGTATTCATCTTCCGTTTTTCTAGCCTTGTCCATGGTTCTTGCAGGCTCATCAATATATATAGAGAGTATTTTTATAATCAAAAGTATCTTAAAAATGACTGCTCACCGCCCTAAGTACCTTTTTCTCTTGCCGGATAAATATTTACATAATCAGCTCATCAATCGATCTTTGACTTGCGGGATCAAAGCTTTTTCATAGCATCTATTTCATCATCCCAAAGTTCTATTCTCGCAGGATATTCTTCCAGTAAGCGGAAAAATATCTATTATTCCTCCTCTTATGGAAAACTGTCCGGGGATTGCTATTTCAAAAGCTTCTCTGACAGCCCTATCTCTGTCAGCTTTTTGATATCTCTTTCTATATCGATAATATCTTCTTTTTAATCTCCAAAGTGGCTTCACGAAAACTTATGATAATCTTCAAGTTTATCCACAGAGCATCCACAGTTGTTACAATAACTCCGCTCTTATCCTCTCTTAAATGTTTCCATACTTCCACTCTTTTTGGCTGTTATCTGTGAGGATCTTATATCTGCCGTAAAAACTAACAGGTCCCTTGCAGGATATAGATAAACCTCGTCCAAAAGCAGCCTATATCTTCATATAGCCTGCCAGCATTGTCTTCATCATGATGATATCAAGTTTCAAGCTTTTTCTGCTTTCATCAGCTCGGAAATCAGATGTGCTTTTTCCGCTCGGACATATCACTGATCTGTGCAGGAATTTTTCTTTTATACTGCTTCTAAAGATTCAAAATCCGCTAATCTTTTTAAGGGTTTTCAAATAAACTCATATTCTTCCTTACTCTGTCTTCTTGGTATGTGTATCTGTTCATTTGCAGTATCATGCTGACCGTCCACCATAAGCTTTATCGCTTCTATTGCATCGGATGCCGCCTCATCAAGCAGCTTCTTGTCTGTATCACTGAATCTTCCAAGTACATGATCAGCCAGATCCATCCTCGCAGGCTTTTCACCTACTCCACCTGTGACTCTCGGAAAATCAGATGTTCCCATATGTGCAATCAATGACTTGATACCGTTGTGACCGCCTACTACCCTTGCTAATCTGATACGCAAATTTCCCGGCTCTAAGTTTATATCATCATAAACCACTATGACATCTGCCGCCTCTATCTTAAAATAATCCATAAAGGCCCTCACAGATTCTCCGCTATTGTTCATATAAGTCTGTGGCTCTAAAATAATTGCCTTTTCATTCCCTATTCTGACCTTTGCAAAAGTCCCTTACTCTTTTCTTTCGGATATATCCTCTCAAGCTCATATGCAAGTTTTTCCACAACATAAAAACCCGCATTATGTCTAGTATGTTACATACTCTCTTCAGGGATTCCCCAAACCAACTATAACTTCATTTTACTTTCTTTTCTATCTTTATCAAACAAATTCTTTAATATACCAAGCAATGCCATTGTAAATTATAGCCGTGCTATAGCTTTCCTCTTATATTTCCGATACTTTTATCTCTTTATATTCTTCCGGATACATTCTTGTGAGACATCACCTGTTTACCGTCATTTACAAATACTTCCACAGAGCTTGCATCAATCATAAGCCTTAGATTTTCTATACTCTTAGTTCTTAAAAATCTTTTTCTCTTCCGTATCCGTTTGCAATAAATAGAAAGCTCCAAAGTCTCCCCTGTCTGCATCAAAAATCAAAGCTTTAAAGTATCAAATATTTCTATCTCAAACTTATCACCGAAGTTTTTGAAGTTCAAATCAAATGCTCTGTTTTCATCCGAAACTTTATAGAGATATTTTTCTTCACCATACTCAAACAGCTCTTTTCTTAAGTGTTCAAGTTCTTTAACGAGGCTTCATATATAATGTATTATTTGCAAAGTCAAGCTCTCTGAATACACTCATACAATGCTGATATCCGTATTCTGTAGTCAGATTTGTATAACTACATCGAGCATACCCATCCAGACAAGCATCAGTCTTCTTCCGTCATGCATGAAACTTTGATGGTGCATAAGTCAAAAACCAAAAGTCCGCCTCCTTATACTCTGTTATAAAACCGTTGGTTCTGAAATCCCCTCTATAATAAAGTATCCGCAGGGTAAATATTTTGGAATTCATACTTTCCTCCCTCAGTCCCTGTGGACATGCCTCAGAGATCCCTGACCGTTTATTTCAAAAGAATCCGGACATTCCACATATATCCTATTTTTGCCATGGTTTCAAAGGTACGGATATGCTTTCCAGTTATCGAGATCCTCCGATTCAAAACCAACACCTCTCCCTTATCTTCCATAGTTCTGGCACCTATCACCATATATGTTGCCCTCGTATTCAAATACCTTGGGATCTCTTACATGCAAAGACAGTCCTTCCGGATAATCCTTATTGTACATAACGACCTTCCCGGATTCTACATTTGTTCGTCTAAACTTGTCACGAACTGTATTACTCTCTCTACCTGCATATATATAGTCGAAAATCTCCGTCTTTTTCACATTTCCTGTGTAGAAAATATGCATGGTATCATCCTTTATAAGAGCAGATCACAGTATGCACCGTTTTATCATACTCATGTTCCGGCGGAGGAATATCAGTGCTTCCTCCCAGTGTAGCAAATCGTTTGACTTTATATGTGCCCAGTATTTATTACCACCTGTCGCCTCTTTTTGCATACTGATAAAACACATGATAGTATCCTTTAAAAAGCAAAAGTCCGTTAGGATCGTTCAGCCAACCGCTCTTTGGCTCTATATGATATTTTGTCTCCAATTATTCATTTTATTTCCTATCTATTGATTATCCTTACCTGTCTGTTTTACTGATTTCAAAAGCTTGGTTCTCATTTTCATTTCTATATTCTTAGCTCGGCTTCCCTTCTTTTCTCTTTTTCTACCCTCATCCTGTATCTTTATAACTTCATCAAATGTGGATATAAAGGGTTTTTATTTGTGCTCTTTAATGTCTCAATATCTATTATTCCACGCTCCTGATTCCTTGAGCTGTTTCTATAGTCGCCGCCTTTAAAGTTTCCGCATTCTTCTTTAAAAGCTCATTTGTCATATCAGACACCGCCCTTTGTGCCTTTGCGGCATCTGTGGAATGCTTTAATCCTATAGCTATTACCATCTGGTTTTCAAAGAGGAATGGTGTTTACAATAGTTGACTGTATCTTATCTGACATCATGGAATCATTGTTTTGAATAAGTCTTATCTGAGGTGCCATCTGTAATGATACCGTCTTTGTAGCTCAAATCATGTATTTTTCTTTTCAAAGCAGTTTATCATCTGTGAAAAGATCTTTTTGCCTTTTGTGTATCCTCGGGCAGTCCGCTTTCATCAGCTTTTTGATAAGTTCGGGTAATTCTATATTATTTGCTCTCTCAAGTCTTTTCTTACCTGCCATAATATACATTGATAATTCCTTGTAGTAGTTCATATTGAGCTCATACATCTTATCAAGCATCAAAACATCTTTCATCAAAGTTACTTGATGATCCTCTAAAGCCTTTGAAATATTATTGACATTAACCTCTACCTTGTCATACTGGCTTTCATATTTGCAAGCTTATTTCCGCTCTTTTTGAAAAATCCGAAAAATCCCTTGTCCTCTTCATCAATCTCCAAAGAACGAATCTCACCTACCACTCCGGCAAGCATATCGCCTATCTCTCCAAGATCCTTGGTCTTAACTCTCTCAAGAGCATTTTCCGAAAACTCGGCGATCTTTTTTTGACTGCCCACACCATATGTAAGTACAGCCTGTGGTGCTATATATCTATTTTGAAAAACTCCTCTACAAGTCTTTCTTCTTAGGGGAAGTTTTATCTGAGGTGTACTCTCGAGGCTTTGCAGTCTCCCACTACAACAGTTTCGGGTGCCTTCTCATCCGGATCAAATGTCAGACTTGGACCTTCCTTTAACATATCATCCAGTGAATCATATTTATTTCATTGTTCTTTAATTCATTATCATTCATAGTCTCACCTCTCATCTTCTTTAATTCCGCCACCTATTAATCCTTCCTTTGCAAGCATAACTTTTAATAATGCCGCATCGGTGTCCGCATCAAATGCGGTATCCTTAAAAGACGGTTTTTGAATTCACCACAAGCTTCATTTATAGAATCAATTGTCAATTCAATCTCATTTTTAGTATTCAAAGATATCACTGTCGGGAGATAAAAACATTGTCAAAATCGGAATAGGTCTTTATAAACTTTTACAGTTGTAGGCAAATAATACTTCGTAAGCTTATAAAAGCTTCTCTGTTTCATAGGCTCCTTTTCTACCCTGTCAAATTATTGCAGTAAGTATAGTCTCAAGCTTTGTAGCTTGGATGACATAAACTCATTGTTATTCAAAGGTGCAGCTCTTTAATGGATATAATATATTCCCTACCCTCAGATATAAGGCTCCGTCTTTATTATCAACCTTTTCTCAATTATATCATTCTTTCTTTGTTCTGATTTTCTTTGCTCTTCCAAAGCTAAATAGCCCTTATATACATCATGGCTTAACATAAAGCATTTATTTTCTTTATCCAAATGCCCCTGTGTGAAAATCCTTTTTTCTATCATTTTCTTTAAATATGTGCCACGTCTTGAGGACTCTCATTTTGAAATCACAGCAATATCTTCTATATTCATATAAGTCCTGTATTCATTATACGATAATATCTGTCCGCCTTTTCAACCATACTAGATCACTGATTGCCGGAAGTAAAAAATGCTCCTATTCAAAAAAGGTATAAGTGCAATCATCGGCACAATCCAGCCGACAAATGACATAGGAAGTACAGTCAGTGTAAGTACAAATATGGGAATACCGAAAAATATCATCATAGGTACTCCGACAAATATCATATAAAGCAAAATCCGATCTGTTGGTCCTTAAATAAATATTTGTCCTATTGCTTTTTGTTACCTTTACATTAACTGCATTCTTATTATAATTTTCCTTTTGTACGATTGTTCACTTCCCTAAGGCTGTCAACAACATTATCTGCAAATTTCTTTTGCATTATTTCCTATATCCGTTTCATCAAAATATGATCTATATAACCTCTGATACCGTTTCAATTCTTTTTCCTGCATAATCACCTCGTTAATGCTTCCTAATATTTTTATTATCCCACATCTTTATGCATATCAATATTAAACACATTTTGCTCTATAGTAAAATATTCATCCATACAGGCTTTCTTTTTATATAATATATTTTTATTTAATTATTTTTGAACCTGGTAATATTATAAAAATCTATGAATAATATAAATTATATTCATTGATATTCATCTTTATTAGGCGTATAATGTCTATGAATAAGCATAAATATATTCATAGAATATTGAATTTTAAGGAGATGTATGGGAAAAGCATTTAGTGAGGGAAGAAAAGGAAAAATAAAAAGAAAATATTATGAATACCGCAATTGAGCTGTTTCATAATAATGGATTGAAAGTCTTTAAGTATTTCGGAATTGACAAAAAGAGTCGGTATTGCACAGGGAAGCTTTTATAATTTTTGGAAGGATAAGGATTCACTTATCATTGACCTGGCGGCATATAGATCCGGTCAGAAATTAAAAGCTCTTGAAGAAAAATTTTCAAACTCAATTAAGGATCCTGCAGGATTTTTAACCGAGGTCATATACAAATATTCTTTGGATTTGATGCAAAAGATAAAAACTCAGCCGGTATATGAAGAGGCATTTAAAATACTTAAGACAAAAGAAATCTGATGAGATGAATCAAATAGAAAAATTGTATGGGGAGTTTTTAAAAAAGCTTGTAATTTACTGGAAGGAAAACTCTGTAGTAAAGACTGCCGATGAATATGGTCTTGCAAATGCCTTTATAGGCAGCTTCCTACTCTGTACAGATTACTATCTTTTTGATGAGAAATATTTTGAAGATATACTAAAAACTTATATATCACCAATAGCAACCAAGTATATAAAGGTTTGATATTTTAAGTTTCTAAATCTTTGCAGGCTTTTTGCATACAACAATTTTTTTAATGAAACAAGGGGAGATTATGGTACTTGATTTTATTGATATAAAAAAAGAAGATGTATCACTTGCCGGAGAAAGGGAGCAAATCTTGGAGAGCTTATCTCTGCCAATATAAATGTTCCAAAGGGCTTTGTAATTGCCGCAGATTCTATAAAGCTTTCCTAAGAAAACGGCATAGAAGAAATTATTAGAAATAAGCTAAAAGAAGTATCAGGGTGATGAAGGCAAATTTTAAAAGCCGCAGACTGCTTTCGTGAGCTGATAAGGTCAGGTGATTTTTCCACTGAGACAAAAAACTTATAGAAGATAAATATAAGAGTCTTGGTGAAAATATAAGAGTTGCCGTTCGCTCATCCGCCACTGCAGAAGATCTGTCTGATGCCAGTTTTGCCGGGCAGCAGGAAACTTATTTAAATGTAGTGGGCATAGATAATGTTTTATTACAGATTCGCAACTGCTATGCCTCTCTATGGGGTACCAGAGCGGTAAGTTACAGATTTCATCAGGGCTATGATCAAACTTCTGTAGCCATTGCGGTAGTGGTACAAAAAATGGTGGAGAGCGAAAAGGCCGGAGTTTTATTTACTGTAAATCCACTAAGCCAAGACACAAATGAAATGCAAATAAATGCAAGCTATGGCTTGGGAGAAAGTGTTGTAAGCGGCAGGGTAACTCCGGACAGCTATATTGTCGACAAAAGCGGCAGACTTCTTGAAACAACCATAGGCTCTAAGGAAACAAAAATAGTATATGGAAGCAAAGACACTGTAGAGATAGCTGTAGATGAAAAGGAACAAAAAAAGAGAGTTTTAGATGATAATGAAATATCAGAGCTTATAAACTGTGGACTAAAAATAGAAAAGCATTATGGTATGCCTATGGATATTGAGTGGGCTGTCAAAGACGGCAATGTATATATTTTACAGGCAAGGGCTATAACCACATTAAAAATATACCGGTGAGGATACCATTATAAAAACTTACATAAAAGGCACAAAGCCGACTAAGGTATGCGCAAAAACCTTGCATTTCAACTGAAAAATGCCCTTTGCCTACAGAGTTTTTGGATTATGATTTTATAATGGCAATCAATGATCAAAAGTCAAAAATATTTTGCAGAAGCGGCATAGTCTTTGACTCGGATCCACAGATTGATGATGACGGTATACAGACTCTTCCAAAAGGGCAAAAAGGGAATTAATAAAAATATTTTTCATTTCTTTAAAATACTGAAGCAAATCAAAGACTTTGACTCTTGTGCTGCTATATGCAAGGAATTTATGCACAGATATGAAGAAGAGATTTCAATGCTTAAGGCTAAAGACTTTGAAAATATGAGTCTTCACGAATGTAGAGAATTTTTAGAGTACAGCTATAAACTTACCAAAATCTATCCTATGACAGATTCAAATATGCCCTCTTTCCTACAATGCTTATATTTGACAAATACACTAAACTGCTGCAAAGATAGATCCAAGCTATACCGCCTTTGACCTTTATAAAAATCTGAACAATAAAACCGCAACTGTAAACACTGATATATCTGATATGGCAGAGAAAATATCAAAACACAGCAAATTAAAAGAAGCAATACTTTCCGGTGAAAGCTATAAAAAACTTATATACTAAGTTTGATAATTTTTAAAACTATAGCGGATAGATTTTTGCTAAACAACGGCTTTAAATCCAACTACAACTGCTACTGTCTGGAAGCAAAAACCTTTATTGAAGATCACGACAGACTTATAAATATTTTAAAACCGATACTGCTTTCATCTTCTGAGCAAAACAAAAGTTCAGAGAATTTTGATGATTTAATGAAGGGATTAGAAGTTGTTTCCGGCAGAAAATATAAGTCTATAGAAGCTGATATACAAAACTTCAGATACTTCCATATAGTTCGTGAAGAAAGCCAGTATTTATGGGAGAGCTTATTTTACTATGTAAGAAAATGTGTACTAGAGCAAACATAATCCTTATTGAAAATGAAGACTATAAAAGCGGCATAGCAAATCTTTTCTTTAATGAACTTATAGAAGCAATGAATAGAGGGTATCTTGATAAATCCAACCTTAAGAATATCAAAAACAGAAACGAAAAATTTCCACTCTCAATAAAAGGTCTGGGAAGCATCAAAAGCTTCTTGTATTTGAAGCAGAGGGCGATATTTTAAAGGGTGTGAGCGGAAGCTTTGGCAAGGCTGTAGGAAGAGCCTGTATTATTCACAGTCCGAATGAGTTTTATAAAATGCAAAAAGGTGATATTTTGGTATGTCATCTTACAGATCCTGAATGGACCCCACTTTTTAAACTGGCAAGTGCAGTGGTGGCTGATACCGGAGCAGCTCTAAGTCACGCTGCAATAGTAGCAGAGAATACGGTATTCCGGCAGTACTTGGAGTAGGCTGCAACAACAAAAATATAAGGATGGTGATATGCTTCAAGTAGACGGTGATGAAGGAACAGTACGAGGTTTATGATATGGATAAAGAAATGAAAAGAAAGGCAATTTTAAATGACGCCCTTCTTCCACTACTTATAAAAACCTCCATTCCCACTATTATCGGTATGCTGGTAATGGTCATTTACAATCTTACAGATACCTTCTTTGTAGGTATCTGTAACAATAAGTCTATGACTGCAGCAATCGGTATAGTATTCAGCTTTATGAGTTTTATACAGGCACTGGGATTTTGGTTTGGATATGGAGTAGCAATATAATGTCAAATAGGAAGCAAAAATGATAAAGAGGCTAAAAATATAACTTCCATAGGGATATTCTTTTGCAGTATCAACCGGATTAATTATCGCCCTTTTTATCACTGATTTTTATTATTCCACTCTCAAAAATTTTTAGGGTGGCAATGCCTCATATGATTTGCTTAAATTTACTGTAAAAATATTTGCAAATAATTATTCTAAGTATACCCTTCGGTCTTTATTCACTTACTGTTTATAATCAACTAAGACTATGTGGAAATGTAAAAGAAGGGATGACCGGGCTGCTTTTTGGAATGATCACAAACATGATACTTGATCCTGTAATGATGTTTGCTTTAAAACTCGGCTTTATCGGAGCCGGCTATGCTACTCTTACAGGGCAGATAGTAGGCTCTTTTGTACTGACATATTTATCTTTCAAATCAGGAAATATATCTTTTAATTTAAGCTTTAATAAAGAGAATATATCATATCCTGGCCGGGGGTATGCCGAACTTTTTAAAGGCAGTCCATTACAAGTATTGCTCTGATTTTACTGAATATCACTGCTGCAAAATATGGTGATTCACTTTTGGCGGCTTTGACAGTAAGCTCAAGAATATCCGCACTCGCCTATATGATAATGATAGGCTGGTCCCAGGATTTCAACCAATTTGTGCAATGAATTGCAGGGGCAAGAAATATACCAGAGTACAAGAGGCTTTCAAACTTACTGCCATTATAGGCAGCATATTTTTGGTTTTTTCTGCTATGCTTTTATATGTCTTTTCATATAAACTTGTTAAGACGATGACCTCCGATATTGAGGTTATATCTATAAGTGTGCAGATTTTACGTATACAATGTATAACTATGCCCTTTTTAGGCTTCTTTGCTGTAAAGCAGTATGCTTTTACAAAATATAGGAAAAATACCTTATAGCTTCCATACTCTCCGTTTCTCGTCGGAATCTTTTTATACCTTTACTTTATATTTTATCCGGCTTATTCTCTCAATATGGAATATACCTGCTGCAACCTATTGCAGATATACTCTCATTTGCTTTAGCTGTTTTTATGGTAAAAAGTGTTTGGAAATCTTTTATTAAAATATAAGACAAAAGAAAAGACTATATAATTGAATAAAAGTTAATTATATGAGAAAAATAAGTGTGTATGAATATTTTAGTAGTTGAAGATGAAGTACTGCTTGCTTCATCTCTTAAAGAAATTTTAGAAGAATGCGGACATGATGTTATCTGTGCCTATGACGGTCTGGAAGGTCTTGAACTTGCAAGATCCTCGCATTTTGATCTGCTTGTACTTGACTTAATGTTGCCTAAGTTGAACGGTTTTGAGGTGGCAAGAACTCTCGGGAAAGAAAAAAACGGACTTCTATTTTGATATTAACAGCCAAATCAGATATCCTTGACAGGGTTGAAGGCCTTGATTC
>BNJU01000782.1_pt1 | contig 83817 bp, 100 predicted proteins | sample 8539281 | NCBI WGS metagenome assembly BNJU01 (sample SAMD00202456, study PRJDB9452) | human saliva metagenome | isolation source: human saliva | place: Japan | reverse complement strand
CAAGCCGCCGCTGCCGCCGCCGCGCGGCCGCCGCTGCCGCCGCTGCCTTCGCCGCCGAAGCGTTGCCGATGAGACGCCGCGGATCGTCAGCCTTGACCGCGGAGCCGGCACCGACGGTTTCGCCGCGGCGGAGCCGGTTGAGGTTGTTGTGACATAGTGAGATCTCTCGATGTCGGGATGATTGATACAGACTAGCACCTGTCCGAAAACGATTATTCACCCCCTATCTGACGCACGACAGATCAGCTGGCGTTTTCATCGCCCGCGACACGTCATCTCGATTCTTCAGAAGACCCGGCCGCGTCCTTGCGAGGTTCTGCTGAGGTCGAGAACCCACAGGTAGTGGAGGCGCTGGCGTTCCCTCGTGGGCGTGGCCGGGCCTCGGCGACCACGGTCGAGCCGGGCGGAGAAGGCTCCACGCCATCGAGCCCCCGAAGCCGGCTTCCTGCGGGCGAGCTTCGAGGATGAGGTGAGGCGTCCTTGCCGGAGGTGCCGACGCCCAGAAGTTGGCTGGGCCAGGCGCCCTGTCCAACCCAGGTCGGCCTGATGCAGCGAAGGGCGGCGTCCAGTCGCCGCCGTCAGAGCACCTCGAAGAACTCGGGCTCGCACACCGACCGCCCTTCGCCAGCGTGACGATCTCGCCGGCGGCGTTGGACAACGGCGATGACCCAGTGAGTTGACGACCAGCTTCGAGGCGGGTCGAGGGTGGCGTGGCAGGCACCAGTCTCGCCGGTCCATTGACAGCAGCGACCTGACGGCGTCCAGGGACCGGAGCGGGACTAGCTCACGGCCGGGAGGCAGGACCGGCGGTCATGATGACAAGGGTGCCGGGACCTCGCAGCTGGCGGTCCCGGAGACGCGCGAGTCGTAGAAGAGGACCCCGCGACTCGACGATGGCGCTGCAGGCCGGCCACATCATCAGGGCCGACGTGGTCATCTGCAGCGTGGCGGCGCCGCGCACGGCGGGCAGCGTCTCGCGCAGACCCGGCGACGGCTGCGCCGTCGAAGAGCATGCGATGATGACGACGGCCTCGACGGCGGTGGCGGTGGCGGTGCGATCTCGATGCCGTCGTCGGCCAGGGCTGCGCACGCGATCGATCGCGGGTTCCAGGCGCACGGCGGCGTGGCCGCCGGCGTGCCGCGATGTTGCGAGCCATCAAGCCGAGCTTCCATGATTCCCGGTACCGAGTACGGCTACGCAGCTGAGACATGCTTTCTCCCTGATTCTCTCTGATCGAGCTTGTCAACCTGGTCTCCGGTCGGCCACTCGCCAGACACGCCTGGCTACGACACGCTCCGGCGCCGGTGAGCGGCCGCCCTTGCACTACGAGACCATAGGCGCCCGGCCCACTCGAGCTGCGCGCGCGCCGGCGATCCCGTGCCAGGGCGACGGCCAGGAGGAAGGCAAAAGCAGTCGCGAGACCAGGGGCTGCAAACCGGAGAGCTCAGAGATACGTCGCCGACTGACAGCGCCCGCGATCGTGCAGGCACCTGGAGGCACATCGCCGTGCGTTGGGATAGCGAGGAGACGGCCCCGCTTACGGGCCGGCGCCTGCTGCAGCCGCCCCATGAGGACCGGCAGGAGAGCCGGCCACGACCAGGGCCGCGGCGAAGGCGACAACGGCGCCCCACATGGTGGCCGCCGACGAGCGGCACCGCAGCGGCCAGGAGCAGGCTGCGCCCCGCGACGCCATGCTGGCTCACAGCGACCGTTGCGCTCACCGATCCTTGCGACGAGCCGCGGACCGAGAGTCGAGCCCGTCGGTTCTGCATTCTGATCATCATCATGGCCTTCCGATAAAGCGTGGTGGTCTGCAGAGGCACCGAAGTCCTTGGCCAGCCAGGAGCCGATGAAGGAGAACGAGGCAGTGTTGCCGTCCGGAACACGAGGCAGGCGAGAGGACCAATCGCACCCGCGAGCCGGAGGACCTCTGGTGTAGAGCCGACGACGTCGAAGCAGCCTCGCCAACGCCGCGCACATGGGGAACGAGAGACAGGAGTCTCTACATGTGTGATGACGCGCTGACCGCCGCGACCACGAGGAACGTGGCAGCCGCCAGCCTCTGATCGACAGGTAGGAGCCGATCGGCGCCGCCGGCACCCGCGCAACCGCTGAAGGTCCTGGCGGTCGGTCGACAGCCCATGACCTTTGATGAGACGGACGGCCGGGCACCGTCACCGGGATGGGAGGCCCAGATCTGGCGCCGACGGAACGCAGCTCACGCTTCGGCCAGAAAGCGCGGCGGCTGACCAGGCTCCAGAAGCTCCAGGCCGGTCAGGCCGTACGCAGGTGGAAGACGGCGAAGCCGCCGCCAGGCCGGAGAGGATGACTGGCGTCGGTCGTGGCGGTCCGAGTACGGGCCGGCCACGAGGGCGAACAGCGTGTACCCCTGCGGCGCAGGCCGACCAGCCAGCCTGCCCTGGGACAGAGGGACGCCTGAGCTCGCGCGAGCAGGGCAGCAGGGCGCGCGACGAGGAAGGTAGCCAACCCGGATGGCGACATCATGGTGAAGAAGCGACAGCCACCATGGAGTCGAGACGCGGACACCTTCGGCGGGCGTTCTCTTGCCATCCACGGACACGCGCGAGCCACTAGCTCAGTCGTCTCAAACCTCCTTAGTTCGATGTCTATGACGTAAGACACTATTCGAGACGCTATCAGTGCTGTCAACCCTGCCCAGTGCGCGCCGTGCGAAGTCGGCATGACATGGCGAAGCGACACAGAGAGACAGGGGACTGAACCGGTGAAGGACAGGGAGCTCTTTCCACCCCGAGTGCAGGGGACATCTCCTGGACGGCGATCCTCGGGCGCCTTGTCCGGGACCCTCTATCCGCCGCGACGTCCTGCGTCTGGATCGCCGCTGATGAGGGCGCCCTGCACTGCGACCTGAGCCGACGTCGTCAAGTCTACGATCGTCACCACCTCCGGGTGCTGCGAGTCAGCCCATGGCATACCGAGCGCGAGAGCGCTACCGGCGCACACTGGCGCGACGACGTCATCGAGCAGCGCCTCCGGGCGGCTGGCCGCCGTCGGCCGCTTCGGGCGCCGGGCAGTGGCCGACTGACCGACCACCGGCCTTACCTGCACTCACCACCCACCTGGGTCGTCATGACACGCCAGGACGAGGCAACAGTCCGCGGAGGCGAGGGATGGCCGGGCCGCATCGCCTCACGAAGCGGCGCAGAGCATCAGGAGAAGCGCGAGACGGCGAGCGTTCCTGTCGTGGGACGACCGGACATCCGCTCGGTACGCACTCAGACGGACTCGCGCCCAGGCAAGCCGCGGTACGTAGCGCAGCATGGCAAGCCATTGCCGGAGCTGGCCGGGCATGGCGCGTTAGCTGGCTCTCCTGGACGGACTGGCGCGAAGGAGGTGGGCCGCGTCGGCAGCGTCACTGACCTGGTTCACTTCGGGAGCGGCGGCGACTGACGTCGAGCATTGCCGTCTCAGCCCCTGGCGAGCCACAGCGGCGGCTGGTCGATCCCGCGGCAGATCGACGATCTCGCCAAATTTCGGCACAATCCAGACCCGGCACTGCGGGCTGACTGGACTGTTCAGCCTATTACCCGCCGACATAAGTTTGTGTCTATGGTCTGGAACATCACTACGCGACTGCGTGGCTGACGACGACACTGACCTGCTGACTTTCTCTCACACGGTCCACGCCCACGAATCCCCTGTTCCTTGAAGGCACCAGTCTACCATCACGATCCCAGCCATAGAATTAACCGGGATGGTCTTCATAGGTCGACACGCCGCCCTCGCCACTTGGCTAATCCTGACGTTGTGCTGGTGGTCGGGTTCGCTACGGCCTGCTGGTTCAGGGAGTGCTCCGCCGGGCGCCTTCCCACCGCTCAGTTCCCGCCGTCCAGGGCCGGACCATGCTCGGCTGTACCTGTTTTCCGCCGACGCTTCCTCACCGAAACCGATGCCATCACCTTGGCCTGCGGCATCGCCCAGCTGCGCTGGCACGGGCCCGCATGGCACGACGACAGTAGCGCTCAGGCCGTTATGGTCTCCTGGCAAACCCTGCGCCCATAACACGAGGGTGTCGCTGTTCGGGAGCAGCCAGCCGCGTTGGCTTTGGCTGGCTGCATTCGGCACTGCACCCAGGGAGAGGGGGTCTCGATCTCGGCGAGCTGAGCACCGCGTTCTGGTTGTCGCGGTGGGCATGGTTCTGCCGGTACGACTGAAACGCACCTGACGCGCGCGTATCTGGCTTTTCCGCTGCGCGAACGCGCCGAATACCCTGGAGCGGCAACGAGAGTCTGAAAGCTGCATGGCAGTCCATCAACGAGCGCACCCGCATCGCCAGAGACCTTCACGACGTCACCTCACAGCCCGTCAGCAGTAACGCTGCTGGCTCGACGGCGCTGTCGCATCTAGTCGACACCCAACGCAGCAGACGCCCGAGACGCAATGGTGCGTGAGTACGCGATACGAGCCGGAAGCGACATGAAGCAGAGTGCGCCCGATGCTCCAGTCGTTGCTGGCACGGCTGATGACCAAGCACTCACTCCCGCACCTGCGCGGACGACGTCAGCCCCTATCGGCTGGCCGAGGCTTCGCGGCAGCAGGGACACCCGTCCACCGCCTCACTTGCCGAGGTAGATGCTCCTGCTGACGCGCAAGTGGCTGCTTGCCACATGAGTCATCCAGGAAGCGCGACTCAACGTCCGAGCACGAGACGGCGCAACGTCGTCGAGGTAGAGAACGCCTGAATAAACGCGAGCTACGCATCCGTGTCACCGACGATGGCACAGACTCCACCCAACCAGAACAGACACGGGCTGATCGGCAAGGACTGAGCGAGTAACGGTTTGGTGAGCATCCTCCACGCCAGTCACTAGCCCTACCGGAGGCTTCTCGAGGTGCTCGCTCCAGCTGCCGATGGCGAAAGCGAGAACCCATGACACTACCGCTCAGCATCGGATCAGGGTGGCTTTGCCGTCGACGACCAGGAGATCGTGAGAGCAGGCATGCATGGTCCTCATGGCGCACCCATCGACGTGAGAGTCGTCGGCGAGGCCACGAACGCCGGAGGTCCGGCACTCGTGTGCGCAGACCCACCCTGACGTGATCCGCATGGGATTCGCGCAACGCCTTGAAGCTGACGGGCAGAAGCCACCCGACGACCCGGAGCCCGCACCGCACGCACCTGACGGCTGTAACTCACCAGGAGTCCTGACTCTCGCAACAACGTTCGACCTGATGAGCACGTTTCGAGGCGCTCAGAGCTGCCACCGCCTTCCTGGCTGAAGCGATTTCTGAAACCCATGACCTCATTGAGGCCATCAAGACATGTCTCACCAAGGCGACGCCGTGGTTCAACCCTCGCATCACCTGTAGGCAACTAGTTGAGCATCTATCAGTCGCAGAGCCCTCGCCGCCTCCTGACGAGCGAGGATGTCAGTCGCTCGAGCCGCCTCACCCACGAGAGCGGCGAGCGTTAGGACTCGGTCGCATCCGGCAGCAATCTGTAGAGATCACGCCGCCAATCTCACGCCGCGCCATCAGAGAGGTCACGATAAAACGCACGTCGGTCGACACCGCTCTACCAAACCGTCACTCGCGGGACCGGACCCAGGCGGTGGTGTGTTCCGCGACGAGACCGGTCAACTGGTTCCGCCCTGAATACAGAAACTCACAAACGCGACCCGATGACACTTGAGAAGGACAGAATCGTCCACCTGCACGACGACAGGCCACGGTCGCGGACATCGAAGCTGGCGCGACATCGTCAGAACATACCAACTCACTACGCGGCCACAACTCACGCACCGTTGTGGATGCCATCAACCTGCAGGTTCCTGAGGAAGCGTATATGGCTTCATCGGCCCGAACGGGTCTGGGGAAGTCCACAACCATGAAGATGCTGCTGTCCTCGTGACCCTACTCAGCGGTGGCGTCCATGATGGGACGCACAATGGACAGATCCACCCGACAAGCGTGTTACAACACATCGGCTCACTCATCGAAGTTTCTCCTGGCTATCGACATCTGACCGGGAGCTGAGAACATGAGGATTGTGCAACGCACGCTCGGCCTCACCTGATGCCGCCATCATAGAGGCTGAGCAGCCAGTTCTGGATGCAAGATCAAAAATGAACAAGAGAGTCCGCAACTACTCGCCAGGATGTAAGCAGCGTCTCGGTATAGCTTTGCTGGCACTGGCCCGTCATCCTCGACTATTAGTACTGGATGAGCCTCACCAACGGTCTGGATCCGGCCGGAATCGAGGAGATGCGCTGACTGATCCGCACGCTCGCCAATAACGGCACAAGCGCTCGTGGTATCAAGTCACATCCTGGAGAGGTAGACAAGATAGCGGATGTCATTGGCATCATCAGCAACGGCTCCTCAGGCTTCAGGGAACTCCGATGACCTGTTCAAGACATCGACGCCGGATGCTGATCGAGACTCTTCACCTGATCATGCCGCCTCGCACTGCGGCAACGATCCAACATTCCAGCAAACTGTAGATCGTGGTCGGTTGAGACCGCCAGGATTCTGATCAACACGCCACAGCCGGCGTCGTTATGAAACTTGCTCACAACGCCGGCGCTCCAATTCTACTCAGTATACCGCGATGAGCAGCGTTTAGAAGATGTGTTCGCGGCGCTCACACGAGGAGGGCAGTTAGTGACTCCGGTCATTATCAACGAAATCGCCAAAATGAAGCGCCGACATATCGGATTAGTCGCCTCACTCTCATCCTTCTGCAGACAGGAATGTCACTGTGGTTAGCAGCCTGGCGGGGCGGACATACTAACCTGGCTAAGCATTGCTGGCTGGCACTTGCTGGCCTTTCCCATGACCTGCTCCTTTTGTTAATGCCGTCATCGCCAGTCGGATTGTGGACATGGAGCACGAGGGCACATGGTTGGCTGGCAGGCTCATCAGGTGAATCGGAACTGGCCAGGTATGCAGAGCGAAAATGGTCGCCGCTGGCCTTGCTGTGACTTTGACAACCATGCTGCAGCTTCCGCCCTGCGCAGTAACTCTCGGGCACCTTCTGGGCGCCGGGCTCCCGCCGGCTGAGCTGTGGGCTAGGCATCGTGTGCCATCCTATCAATCAATTTAGTAGTTCTGCGCGCTCACATACCCTCTCAGCGCGGGTGGAGAACCAACTTGTCGCGCTGTGCCTGGGCGTCGTCGGCATCGATCATCGCCGCAGTGTCCAGCGGGCTTCCCAACTGGCTGAGCTGCGCTAACCCTACGGGGCTACTATTTCAGCGGCCGCGGCCGATTACCGCGATACCGGACTGGCGACACTACCCCGCCTATGGTCCAATCGCTGCACTAACAATAATCGCTGCAATCGCATTTATTGCCCTCACCCACCGACTAGATTCTCAGGAGGTCTAGCATGATTGCCAGAACTTCGACAGCCCTTGATACAAACTCATCTTCTCCGTCCCCACTGTTGGCGGAATTACTCGCTGCGTCGATCCCAGCCGCTCCTAGTCGTCATCGGGCTACCCTCGTTGTCACCGGAACCGGTATCATATACGCTTTTCAGGACGCGGTCTTGAAGACGGCTGGAACACACTCTGGCTACGCACAGTCGGTTTCACGGGTTGTTTCCTGGTGCTCGAGGTGAAATCCCCGCTCTCGTGGCGCCCAGAGCATCGGGATAGCAATTGGAATACTCTCATGACCAGTCCCATAGGAGCCACACGTATTGCATTGGTTAAAACACTAGCCATTGCCGGGCTCGCAGCCGCCATGCAGGCCACTATGCTGATCGTGGTTGTTGCGACGGAAAGGTACTATTTGGCCCTGCCCGGCTTGCCACCAGCCCATCTCCTCGCCTCCGGCACCCTGGTTGCCGGCTTGCGTACCTGGCGCATTCCAGCTCATCTCATATCGATGCTGATGCGTTCCTTTTGCCGGGCGGTGGCACTGGCAGCCACGCTCGCCGGAGTCTCCGTCAGTCTACTGACAGCCAAAATAGGCTCAATATCCTACGCGTTACCCCTATGCCTTTAGCGACTCGCACAGCGTTGCTCGGCTCAGGGATCGTTCAGTGACCCCAGCCATCCTGACATGACGATACTCGGCGGGATCGCAACCACGGCAATCATACTGACATTGTTGATCGTCGTATCAACCGGAAGGACTCTCAAACGCCGAGATCTCTCACACCCAACAACCATTCAGCAGATTTCATCTAATACTCGAGGGACGGACGTCATCCACATCATCTTAAGCATTTCTTAGTCAGTTAACCATGAACTGCATGAACTGAGGAGAAGCGCCTCCTTAGGGCAGTGACTGCGGGACGCCCAGCCACCGGGAACATGAAAGTCAGGAAAAGTGACGGCGCCCCAATCAACATGTGGTCACTTGATGACGGCATCGATAACGAGTTTCGCTGGACAACGTCTTAACCAGTAGAAAAGAGTATAGAAACTCCCCGGCCGAAGTTCCGAAATTGAAACGCATGAAAACTTCAATCCACAATAACGCCGCAATTATAATACCAGTAAAATCAGCCGGCGTTCTGGTTGATCTCTTTTGCATAGCGACCGACCTCAGATTGAATGGCGCTACGGCAGCCTGCGAGATAGTGCAAACCGCCTCGACTACATACAAAGCTAGCATGTTGACACAAAACAGATAAGGAGCCCGATGGGCAGTGGAGCAGCGCAAAACCATCGACTGCTGAAAAATTGACGAGACCGAAAAGTTGTTTTTGCTGAGTCTCGACCCTTTCGGCGACCCAACGCCATTTTATCGCTCTCATCGGATTGAGGCATATAAATTATGCGAGGACGCATGGATCCGCCTCGCGAGAAATGCTGGTGCAGCCAACCCAAGAACAATCCGATCGAAGCTGAGTCGCAAATCTCTCCCTCCTCCACTACGATGAAAAGGAATTCGATTGATGATTCACACGCTGATTGTAGATACGACATGCCTTCCGCGCAGGTATACGAATGATGATTGATCTATCCTCCGACATCACAGTCGCTGGAGAAGTGACTCACCGACTTGAAGCGCTGGATAGTGATTCCAAGCGACCAACGGATATTGTTCTCATGGAGATTAGCATCCTCAACTCAACGGAGTGGAAGGACACTCGTTGACATGCCCAATTGTCCAAGATTCTTTATCTCTTACCTCCTGGCATGGATAAAGAGTTGTTCAATGCCCTTGCGGCCGGCGCCACAGGTTTTCTACTCAAAGACTCACCACCTGAGGGCCTTATAGCTATCTCATCTGCATACAACGGCACGAAGCGTCATTTCGCCTCAGTTGACAGACAAACTCGTCGAGGAGCATACATCAAAAGAAAATAAGGTTTCACCAATTAATCAGGGCATTATCGAAACTGACAGACAGGGAACGTGAGGTAATAGGGATTGATCGGTCTCGACGAACAATGCGGAAAATCGCTGACGAACTTTTCATTGCGGAGGGCACAGGAAAAACTCCACGTCGATTTGAGCTCCTCACGCAAGATTAATGCCCGAGACCGTGTTCACGCAGTAGTTCTTGCCTATCATGCCGGAATCAGTTAGACCGATGGCGCGACGGCGACGCCGTCTTCATTACGGATCCAAGCAGAGCGCATACGACCTCTTCTCCCTCTCTTTCCGCGAACTTCGCCGCAGAATCGAAATCGCAAGCCAGAGTCCCCAGCAGAACTCCAGATAATCAGGACCAAAAGCTGTCTCAAGCATCTGCCACGACTGCCCCACTTTGCAACAAATCCGCCGTCTCCGGCATCAGCGCTCGGACCTCGAGGCCGACCCAACATACGGGGCTGGCTTGGACCAGCATTTGACCTCAGCGGAGCCCGCCCGGACAGGGCAGAAGATCTCGAAAGGCTGAGCAACCCCACCGTGCCAGCGAAACGCTTTAGGTTTGCGCGGACGGCGGAGAAAGTGATTCAGCACGCTCCCCATGGCAATGTCGATGCTCAGGCCAAGAGGCAGCTAACCCAGATCAGGGGCAAGCAGTCGCGGGCCGCCAAGAGTTTTCCGAACAGCGCGGCGGATGCGGCACAATATAACGAGTATCGTAGAGACAGAGCAACCTGACATAGCACCCTGCCGATCAGGTAAGTAAGGAATTCCAAACGGGATGGCACGTGCACGCACTCAATAAAAGTGCTCTCCGCCTGCTCGACTGATCAGATTGCGGCTAGACCCATAAAGCCAGTGAACAGCAAGTTCAATCAGTCAATTCCAGGTAGGGCATAGCTCCCTAGCGATCCACCCTGAACACACGACACCTCCTCGAAAATACACAGCACCACCAGAGCAACAATCGAGAAAAAGTGTAGTTTAGAATGTGCGACAAACTTTGATTCAGCCTCATCCCGCTACGCTCTATACCCAGCTTCACAACATTAACAACATACGCACCAGTCCGTTCAGACATTGCCAGAGAATACGCATGCAGGTGAGCATCTTCCACGTGACCGATCACTTTCCCAGTCACGCGTCGGGTGGAGACTTGTAAAGCGCGACCTCCAAGTCAGTGCATATGCGGCTTCGCCAGAGAAAGATCCTGAACGAAGGGCACGCTTCGACATACTGTTTCTGGAGTACAACCTTTTCATGCTCACGCTACGAAACCCGGTTCCCAGGAGTGTTTTCTTGCACAGCTCTCGCGGTTCCTCTAGCGACGATTCGATCCAGAAACGCGAGTAGCAACAGAATCCGCCAGTAACTCAGCTTCTGTTAGGTCATGCGTACGTGAGCACCACTGCTGTGACCTTTGACGTGCGATGGAGCTGAATTGAAACGGGCGAAAGCGCCGCATACGCCTCAGGGCCGCCAGTGGTTGGTCTCATCAAGAAAATGAGTACTCAGTTACCAACCAACTGATCGCCACATCAAGACGCCGACGCTGACCTCCGGAAAGTTGACCATCAGCGACGATGCCGGCCCAGCGCTGAAGCCCGCTGACCGCCCCAGTAGCGCCGATCCACATTCTGGACTCCGCGCGGTGACTGCACCAACCAGAGTAGTGAGCCGTTAAATGTGCGGTAGCAGTATGTACGCACCGACCATCGACGATGGTCTCCCCACGACCGCAGAACCATGCCGATCTGAGCCGCTATCTTTCGTCCCCACACCTCGTGATCAGTGCACGAGCACCAGCACCTTTCCACCGGTTCGACAACGCAGCCCCTCGGGCGATTCTCATCGGTGAAGTCTGACCCGCACCGTTGGGCCTTCCAAGAGTGACAACTTTCACCCGAGCGACCTTAAGGTCAGACGCCTCGAAGAACCTCCCGTATCGCATACGATAGACATTTTCAAACTGCGCAACATCGAGTGCGTAGGTGATCGGCGCCTGTTTACGGACGAATCGGGTCCCGCCACATCCATAATACTCTTCTCCTCCGTATTAGTGTGATCTCTTCCAATAGAGAGATCCAGGTGACGCCAAGGCGACGCCACGGATTGCAGTGCAGACTCACCTTGGTGCGTGGTCTCGATGCGGCAGGTGATTGCCCCAGTGTGCGACCGGATGAACCTGCACAGCCTGCGGAGATAGCCGCGTGGGAGTGGACAGTCGGAGTGCGTGGTAGATGTCGCCCAGCGTATGCTTCTTTTCGGAACTGGCTTGTGTGCACTCTGCGGTCGGCACGCTCCAGCCCTCGGCCTGACCACACCGATGCCGAACTCGGTCACCGGTGAAGGTCCCGAGGACCGACGACAGCGGGCTCATCAGGTCTTGCTGTCCATTGGTTATCTCCTTCAGACGAAGCGGTACCGTCCGATCGATTCCCGAGCTGGTTGCGGGCGCACTGGTCGCAGAGCCATGCGCCCATCATGCGACTACTCCTTGGAGTGGTCCTCGAGCGGCAGGTGGATTTGCTCAGTGCGCGGACCGATGAACCCACCCAGTCTCGCCTCAACGACGCCGTTGAGGTCGACGACGCACGGAGTCGGTAAACGCCAGCTGGCGTGACACCTCCTTCCTGGGGTCGGGCGTGGCAGGTCATCCGGCCGCGGGCCGGTCCGGGACTCCGGAAGCAACGCAGAAATCCGAGTTCTGAGAGTGCGCCGCTGCGGCCGGTTAACGCTCGGCGCTGATTTTAGAAACGACACTAGTTTGCGTAATTCGCACGACGTCAATGGGCGTCGACAATGCACCGCCCTGCCTCAACCCAGCGGCCGAGCTGTGAGATGCGCGGTGATGAAAGCACCCAACGCAGCACCATTCAGGCCAGTAACGCGAACACGGCATGCAGACGCTGAAGCGATAGCTCACTCTGAGGCAAACAAGCCGATCCTCCCTTGCACATGCGCCACTGTAAGAATCACGTCACGAGCAGCTCGTGTTTCATGGTAGGACGCCGCGGCTCCTGTGCGGACAGTCTCAAGCACACGTCGCAGGGCGCGCGGAGGTGCGCTTTTAGCAGCCGAGCCCGCTGCAGATTGCTGAAACAGCCACTCGCCGAGGTAAAATGCACTAGATACCTGATAGCAGAACGTCACCACGTGCAACCCCACTTTTCCAACTCCTTGCATGCCACGTCAACGCATGTCGAGCTGATTCTGGGAGAAAGCTCGGTAGTGAGACACCTGTGCAGATCGCAAGGTGTCTGTGCCACCGCCATCACGGGAGAGACTGGTAGTATCGGTAGGCACTGCCTCGTTGAGCATGCCAGCGTACTGGTCCACGAGATTCGCTGGAGCGTCACACGACCGTGGCGGTAGACGAACACCAGTGAGGACCGGAAGCGCCACTACCCTGGCGGGAAGTGAAACATACATACCCTCATCACCGCGAGTGAGTTGAATCTCAGGCGCAACCGGAGTAGTCCTGCGCTGGTTAAGTATAAACCTGCCAAGGCTGACCACGCCGTTATGGATTTCAGGGCGACGGGGGCTCCCACCGATCAGGACGAGTGGCAGGTGAACTGTAAGGCGGTCCTGTCTCATTGCCGCCATCTAGAAGACCAGACTCGTCTCAGACCAGACCGACAAGTACGCCGCGATGGCTAGAAGATATCCTCGAACTGATTGTGCTCTCCACCGACTTCGATGATGCGCACTGGCATATCTCTCGGAAGGATGTGCTCGTAAATGCTGACTTCACCGCGGCTTTCATTCCAGCGGATTATCTTCAGCCTCCGGTTCGCCGCACCCGGAACGCCGCTTCAACAACTCGATCATCCAGCAGCGGCAGCCCGTACGCCAGCCGAACGTGCTCTCTGGAGCCGCCCAGCACCGCGCACCATTGCTTAGCGGCGTCCTGAGCGAAGTAGAGATCGCTGCGTCCAGCAACGGTGGGATGGAGGGATCCAGGCCGCCCGAACAGTGATCGAACTCAAGCCATACCACCGCCTCGCGCATCCGCACTTTTAGCCATTCTGCAAGGCAAGCAGGGCTGGACCAGCCGTTCACTTCCGCGCGGCGCAGTGTGCTTCTTGGCATGCTGCTGTCTGCCAGCCACGCTCGGCACCGCGTCGATCGCCGAGGCTGGCGCAATGTGCTCATCACGCTGGTTCCAGCAGGAACATGTTCGCCGCGAGACCTTCGCCAAGCCAGAAGCGGATGGGACCGAGCGTGTGTGTGCTCCCCACCCCGCAACGCCACGCGGTGATGATCGCCCAAGTCCGCCCAAACGATTTGCTGAGCATCCCGAGGAGCGCGATGCGTGGCCCAGCGGTAAGTCGGGCTCGTGCGTCGGCCTCGTACCGGGCGACCGGCATTTACCTCATCACCTTCGTCAGAAGTTCACAAATCTGCCCGCCGACGCACCATTGCAGATGCTCGCAGCATTAGCATCACCGCCAGGCTCGCGCAAGGTCTCTTCTCCGCCCGGGATCGGATGCAGAGTGCGTTCGCTACGATGCTGCCCTGGAGCCCGCCGCAGCGAGTACAGCAAATCGAGCGGAGCAGACCACCAGACAGATCGCTGGCACCACTTTCCGTGTCCTCCAGTCCGACGTACAGCTCGAAGCATCACGGGAACGTGCGACTGCACTCGTTCTGCAAGCCGACACATCCCTCGGAGGGCATATTCCACTGCAGGTTATCCGACGCGATTTCTCCATCTTGACCGGACAAGAGCCTGATCGCCTGGCAGCGGTTGCACTCCGACCATAGACCAATTTGATCAATGGGATGAGGCTGAACAGGCGCAACTGCGCAGTGCAATTGCTGCCTTATCCATCAAACGCAAGATCCGCCACCCTGCCAGTATGTCCGCACGGTCAGAGAATCGCGTGTCTCACCGATCGAGCACCACCATAGTCTCCTGGTTCCAGCATGCCTGCTGAGGCGTGTACACATTCCCTCGGTAAGGACACAGTGAGGAGCTCCCGAGCACTCCCAGCCGCACGCGACCTGATCAAGCCCGTTGACCTGCGGAGGCCTGGCGGGCGTAATCGGTTCATCTCTTCCTGGGTGACAGCGCACTGGTGCCGACTACTGAGACGCAAAGCTTTCATCCGCACGCTGCCATGAGACGATTCCTGACAGCAGTTGACTAGCAGCGGTCGACCTGAAACGCGGGAAGCAAGAACTCTTCTGGACCACCCAGGCGATCCTGCACGCGGCGGCAGTCGCTGCTGTCGGGTGCAGAGCGACGCAGGAAACGACCGTTTCCGCTGACGACCGCGTTCCTGCACGTTGACCCTGTCTGCCGCGCTCTCTGCATGGCGATCCTCAAGCTACGGCCTCTACTCTCTCTGCTCTGAACAGGGAACAGAGCGTCCATCCAGTGAATGATTAGGTCCTCACTCTGGGTAGTGGATTTCGCCAGGAGTGTGGTGCTCAGTCACCGCATGATCGCTGCGCGTTGACCGCCGCCCATGCGTCTGTAGTCCAAGTCGGCATGCTGCCGGCAGATAGGTGCGTCTTTACGTCGCCTTGAATCGTCTCCGCGGCCGCTGGCACACTACATAGGGCACTTCCCTGTCAAACCGGCCCAGTCACCTCACCCATCGACTTCGCCGCCCCTGCGCGAGCACGACAAGCGATCCTGATGAATTGACTGACGGCATCAAGCGCGGAAGCTGCCGGGTTGAAGCGTGGACCCTACTCGTCTTCATCACTGCGAGGTGACCTCGACCTGCTGGCGGTGTTCCACCCCATCTTGCCGCTGGTAACCATCCCCAGACCCGCAGGGGACGGCAGGATCAGCGCGGACGCAGCGTCGCCGCTCGGTGTGACAGTGATGACTCGACGGATCTCCTCGGAGCCAGTGAGCGCCAGAGCGCCACGGCGATGTGTACCGCGAGCCCGCGCCAGCCCGATGGCAAGCAGCGGGACCAGCAGAGCTGCAGAGGAACCGATCGCCAAACGACGAGCGGACGCCAGAGCACGAGGTAAGATCGTGAAGAGCGAAGATCACCAGCCAGACCTGCATCCACCCGCAGCCTGACGCCAGCCAGCCCCACGCGAGAGAAACCCGCTGCAGAAGCGGATGCGCCAGAGTTTCCACGGATGAAGCGAAGCTGCGAACCAACGGCCGCTGGCGGTGGTGCGATGGCCTCCAGCGTCGAGCATCTCACGCGAAGGCTGAAGGCTGAGGGCTGGACGGTTCCCGCCGCACAGCAGGCAGAGAGGGCGCAAGGATCGTCGGAGAACCCGCCGCGCCGCAGATAGCGTCCGACCCGCGTAGGCCCTGGCTGCTCAGCCAGGATGGAGCACCGGTAGCGCGGCCATGACTACCCGAGCGACCGCGACCGACCCGGAGCCGTGACATGCCGGAAGGAGCGGTCGATGAGCTGAAGCGTCCGACGACGACCGCCGGTCACGCGCGCCAGCAGGTTCTCCTGCATGTTGATCGCTGTTGCAGGATGACAATTCCGACTGACATCACCCGCGATCGCCGGCACGGACGACTCCGCGAAGCGCGGAGTCGAGCATGAGCCGGAGTCGACGGGTCACGAGCAGGTCGGCGTCACGAATCTCTCCTGAAACCATGGATCTGAGCATGGCGCGTCCTCATTGGCGGTGCGCCGCCAGGCGGCGATGATGGGCCACCGCCGCCCGCGGACGAACAGTCCTGCCGCGCCACATAGGGCGCACCAGTGGAGCCGTCGCCGACGACGTGTAACTTCGGTCGGTGGAGGAGCCTGCCCAGCAGGGCGGAGAGCACCGGCACGACACGACGTCGATCTCCTGTTGTAGAGCGTGGAACGAGCACGCGACCGTACACCTCACCGCGGCCGACCACTGTCCTCGAAGCCGGTAGCAGCATGAGCTGCACGGCTACGCCAGCCTACGAAAGAGGACATATCGAAGTCCACACGACCACGTATCCAGACGGGTGCGACCTGACCAGACGCGCAGTGCCACATCCACCCCACCACGCCGAGGACCACTAGGATGGCGCGTAGCTCACTGGTTCGCATCGCGCCGGGCAGCTCTGCGACCTCGGGCTGATCGCTGAGCCTCAATCCAGTCGTCGCTCAGCGGGTGCGCACAGTGACCACGTGCGCTGCGATCCTGCTGCGTGACCCGACTCGCCCTGAGCCGCATCCCGCGCTTGAACAGAGCTTGACCTGCGAAGCAGGGCCAGCAGGATGAGAAGGCAGACGAGCATGGACATCGAACTGCGACTTGACCAGCGCGCCAGCCTTTCCGTGCCGAAGAGCGCCGGCTCTGCGGAGCATTGCGCCGTGCCACCCGTGCCGGGTACCGTGACTGGCTGCGCATGACCCGGAATCCGTCTCACGGGCAGGCCGGAGTCCGGTGACCCGCCCAGCGAGCGCCTGGAAGGTCACCATTACCGACCGGAGCACCCGTCGGGCTTTCGTCGATGCGACGAAGCTGATCATGCGGGTCCAGCACTCGAGCCCGTGCGCCAGCCTCTCGACCCGGGACCTGGTGGGTGTGAGGAGCCGGCAGAAGACGCGGAGCCGGAACGACCCCCGGCGCGAGCGTGCTCCGCGTTCCTGACGTGCGCAGCGAGAGAAGTAGCCTGAGGTGCGCAGCACGAGGTCGCTGTACCGCGGGCGGGCGGTGGCGGGCGGGCGGCGCCCTTTGCAGCTGCGCTGAGGAGGAAGGACCTGATCAGTCTCGAACTCCTGGCGCACTTCGCCCTGTCGAGCGTGGTGTGGAGGTCGGTGGAGGGCATGGGCGTGCGATGTCCCAGCCGTGCACCCCCGCATCTCAGCGAGCTGGTCGGCGCCTATGCGCCCCGCGCAGTCCGAATCTCGTCGGCGATGACGGTAGGAGGTTGCCGCGCGGATGCCGCAGTCCTGCGCCGCGATCTCCCGTCACGTCTTGTAGTCGCTGGCTCGCACGCCGTCGTCGCGCTGAGATGTGAGACGATGCCGCTGTCCGCCGGAGGGCAGGGTGGTTGCGGTAGCTGAGCCACAGGCGGCTCGGTGCCATCGTCGTGCGGGCGACCGCCCCAGGCGCACCTGCGTCACCCGGTCCAGCCGAGCTGACGACGGCGGCGCTCGGCGGCGCGCTGACGCGTCACCCGGCACCAGTGCTCGGTGCGCAGCGTGCGCATGTCGGGTGCGACGTCCAGGCGCAGGCAGTCCTCCTTCCCCGCCGAGCTCAGACGCCGGAAGGCTCGACTGCCGGCAGTCCTCGGCGCGCAGCCACAGGGTCCCACTAGCGGCCGAGGGTCTGCCGGCGCCTGAGAGTGCCCGTGGCCGACACTCGTGGCGGCGGGAGTCATCGCGGTGGTGTGATCTCGCAACGACTGGGTCCCGTGGGGAGGGTGGAGGTGTCAAGCCGTCAAGGGAGCTGTCCCCGAGTGAGAGGGTCCATGCGCGGATCCTGCAGCGTCCGACAGCACCTGCGACGGCGCTGCGTGAGGGCCAGCGACCGCCGGGAGGCGGGAGCCAGTCGACTCGCAGCCCAGGTAGACGAGCGCTGGAGGCGGCGCCAGGAAGCGAGACCACCCATCAGTGTGCAGTTGCGGCGCCCCATCCGGTCAGTGCTGCGGCGGCAGGCCTCCAGTTAACAGTCCACTTCGGCTGCTCTCTCTCCAGGATGCGCACGAGATCAAGCGTTGCTCGCTGCAGACAAAAGTCGCGGACACCCATCCTCGACGGCCTGCTACATCAGCCGCCAGCGCCAGGACCCGCAATTCCGCGCAAACCGCGAACTTCCACCACCTGATACCGGACCCCACGTGAGGGAGATCACCATTCCGTTGTCGAAAGCCGAGCCAGTGACGAGACGCCACCAGATGACCGCGAGTCGCCCGCTCGTGACAGCGGCACTGACATTCCCTCAACCTCAGCCTGATCTACTGCTGCAGCTTTGGTCTCACCCTTATCCTGATCGTGCACGGGCCTCCCGTGCGAAACCGCCCGTTGATTGAGCAAGTGATAGCAAGTCAACCCACCAGCCTAAACACATCGCGTTGACTCCCCACATCGGCTGGCCATAAGCCCAACTCGGAGCAGCCGAGTCACTCTCGGACAACGACAGAGGTCTCAAACAGCTCATAGCTCGTCTCTACCCAGAACTCGGAACCGAGCATCTCCCGACACCTCGGGAACCGACTCCAGCACGACACATATCCAGGTCACAGTCGACCGCGGCCGGAGGAAAGAGCTCCCTGGATGACAGAGAGAGAACAGAGCATAGCACGACACCTCAGGTGGGAAATGCCATTGTCGTCGGCCGCTGGTACCGCACAAGAGTATGTCGGTTCTACCGGCCGAGGGCGGTCTCGCATGGCACCAGACGCACGAGGTTACGACGTTGGTGACGTAGGGCCAGCGTCACCACCTGCCGCCGACATCGAGGACCTTTACGCGTCCAAGGAACAATAAGCACCCAAACTCATAAGCATCTCAGATCCGGTTACAACGCGCAGCACACACTGACACCAACACGCGACTCAGATTTGACCTCAGTCACCACACTGCACAAACTCACGAATCTTTCGAGACGCACCACCTCCTGCGGCCACCACCAGCAAACAAACCAGGTATAAAGAGACAGTTGAATAGCACCTCCAACCCACACATGGGCGGCGTGCATTGAACCTACTCGTTGCTCACCACAGGATCCGCCACACGCCGCAGTAGACAACATGAATGGTCATACCGACGCCAGGAATTTCCTGACATAGCGCACGCGTAGTCAGACCTTGACTCATGACGCTTAGTGCGTGCCGTGTGCACAGCGGTGAGGAGCTGGCGGTGAAAGCCGGTCAGACGCAGTACGGGCTGCGAGGTGGTGGCTGTTGAGTGCTGACGCAACTTCCGCAGGCCGCGTAGTCTGCGCACGATCCCGCGATGCTGGATACCGGTGGCCTCCCGGAGGTAGCGGGCTGCGGCCAGCGGCCACGACCATCGTCACAGGTGAGCCGCCACATGGCATGCGGAGGTGGGAAGACTGCAAGGGCCTCGAAGTCGCTGCTGCTTCATCGGCGAAGGACTCGCGACGCCGCCAGCCTCGTGGCAGGAGGAGACGACCTCACCGGCGCCCACCGTGGGCGGAGACGGAATACAGACGTAAGCCTTGAGACCCAATCAGGACCGGGCTCTCGGCGATGGACGCTTCACTCAGGACCTGATCGCCTTGAGGGACGCAGAGCTAAAACGCGTGCCCTTAGGGATGCCTCGCCGGCGACGGATGGCCCGCGCGCTGGTTTGAGCGTGATGTGGTCTGCTGTCCCGCCGTCGGCTTGGAGCAGACCCATGTACCGCCTCATGAGCCCGACGGGTGTGCGTGGGTCCGCAAACCGCCTCACGACGACTGCTGACGCCGCGCTGCTCGGAGCCCTCCGTGATGGTGTCGATCAGTTGCCCATCGGTGCATAGGGCGTCGCCTTCCCAGTGGAAGTGGGCTTTCAGGTCGCCTGCGCTCCGGACCCGTCGGGCAGGCGATGAACCGCAACCGGCGTCGTCCAGGGCCGCTCAGGCTGGCGGCCGAGCATGCTTTACGCCAGCGACGATGACGAGGTCCTCGATGCCGTGAGCGGCACTGCTACTCCGCGATGGGGATGTGATCGCAGGTCTCCTGCCTTTATTTCCTTCCCAGCACCTGACTTCTCAGGGGGAAAACTCACGCGTCGACCAGCAGCGACGATGACCTGGGGGTCGACCTTCCCGTCCTGGAATGACCCACCACGCCTCAGGATCGAACTCACGCTACCGGCCTCGGAAGGCGCACAGGGTGGTGACGCCGCACAGGCACAGGGCCAGCCCTCCACCGGCGGTGACGTGCCCGAACAGAGCAGACAGGCTCGCGCAGCCCTGCATGCCCGCAGCGCCCCAGGGAGCGGAACAAGGTCCTGGTGCTGCCACCGCCTCCAGCCCCAGGTCACCGTGACACGGGGAACCTGGGCCTTGGAAGACGGCCTCGACTCAGACGCGCCAGAACCATCTGCTCAAAGGCCTGATCACCCCCAGTGGCGTCCCCCAGCCCCCAGACGTGGGTAGACCCTGTGCAGGACCTACCACAACAACCTGGAGTGCTTGGAGGCCCACCGCGTCAGTGCCGATCATCTGAGGCCGCTGGAAGTCCTGACCGTGTGCATTGTGAGCCGCTCCAGGGCCGCTGGTCCGGGCAATGCGGTGCCGGCCGATCTCCATCGAGAGCCAGCTCGGCCTCATGTGGGCCGATCCGGTGCTCGATCACCTTGTCCCTGCGCCCTTCCTGACCGCGGGCGATCTGCACCGCCGTCGCCCCTGAGGCTGTTCCTTTGACCTTACGCACAAACGCTCACCACCTCGACCCTTACGGCTCCTTTAGTGCGCAGCAGCACCCCCAACCACCACGCGATATCAACGAAAACCCGCTCTGAAAACCCAGACCCCACCAAAGTGTCACGAGTCAGTCAGAGAGCAGCCGAAATGTCCGCGACGCGGTCCACGCAGATTAATTCAACATCCTTTTTGAGACGCAACCCGGAAAGAAAGTGCGGCTAACGACACTCGTCACTACAGAGCTTCGAGAGATAAACTCCCTGGTAGCCGCATTTTAATGAACTCACATGTACTGGCTTGAATATACTCAATGCGGCGCCACTGGCTGAACTGGCTTAGTGAGTCTCGCCAAGCCGCTCTAAAAGGCAGCCCTGATCAGCGCCGCACTCTTCCGCATTCTCTAGGATGAACGAGACGCTCTTCCCAGGGGTTGCGAAGATCGACAGCACGGATAGACGACACTTGGAAAGCCTGCTCAAGCTCTCCGGTGCGGGCGAACCTCAGCCACCGCTGTTGTTTTGGCTGACCCAGATACAAAAGGAATTCGCGGATTTGTTCTTCCGTGCCCTGCACGGCTTTGGAGGGAGGTCCCATCTCGTCATTAGAAAGGAGCATCGCAGATAGAAGACGCAGCGATACCACGATCCGGCAATCTGACGATGACTTCAATAGGCAATTTAGTTGTCCCAGCAGCCTCCAGGCGATCGAGATCAATCGGTCATCAAGAAACCATCGATTGTGATGCATCATCTCATCTCCTGAGATCATCCCATCGCTGAGGTGTTTCGCTGTTGGTACGTCGACGGAACAAAACGGAGAAGGCTACCAGCGCGTGTGGGGGCTTTAGTTCGGTGAGATGGGTGACGCGCCTGCTGGTCTGAGAGAATCAGATTGCTAGCATGAAACCTCTCAGGAACGAGCCGTCAGCGGGTAAGGTATCACAGGCCTGGACAGAACGCAGCTGAGCTGCCTGGTGAAATGGTGCTGGGTGATACCGAGATCCCCTTTGGCGCCAAGAATTCCTGGCCCACTGGCCGCGGTGCGGGCGACGTTGATGACGTATTTTGCGCACCAACACCTCCCAGGAGGCGATCGCCGAGATCATGGGTGTCACAGCCGACGATCCGCGGGCGATCTCGGTGGTCACCGGATCATCGCCAGGGTCCTGGGGACTCAGGCTGACGACCGTCGAGGAGGTCCCCCATGGGGCGTGCATATCATCGACGGTACGCCCTGGCGTGCTGGAGCTGAAGGATCGGACTGGACCTGTGGTCGGCCGAGCACAAGCGGCACCCGGCCTGAGCCTGCAAGTGCTGGTCGAGCTCCCGCCGGGCGCCTGCTGCAGGCCCTCAGACCCGCCAACGGGGCCACCCATGACACCACAGGCCATCACCACCTCCGGTCTCTTGAGGAGATCGACCCTCCTGCTGCATCGCCGATAAAGGCTACGATCGGAACCGGGGTTCTCACTCTACAAGAAACCCTCCCAACAGTGAGCTCTCACCAAGGCCCAGAAGCAGGCCAACAACTCTTAAATGAACCGGGCATGTCGTGGAGAGAACCATCGCGCACATCAAACCTGAAGATCCTGGCCCACGACTACAGGCGCCCCCTGCACACTTCTTCAAAAGAAACTCATCACAGCCACCCTAGCCCTCTACGCCTGCACACCAACCCCTGAATAACCTTCGAGTACGAACAATTTCTCCATCATTGAGAATTTTCCGCGAGAAGTTCTTTACATGCGCTTCATCCATCGCAGGATGGTCGAAAAGGCACCATCTTCCGCCAGAAGTGTCGCAAAGACTTACCTTAGTGGGTCAGGCTCGGTGCAGTCGATCAGCATTTCAAACCACTGACTCAAAAGAGGAAGGGTCTATAGTGATGACGTCCACATTCCCGTAGTAACCACAGTCACCCTGACGGCGACCCGTCGAACTTTTTCCCTATCAATGAGCGGGATGATGTCTGAGTCAGTGCTGATCCCCAAAGCAATTTTCGCAGCAGTACTTTTAAGCATTGCCAGCAGAAGCGTGATAAGTGGCGAGTGTTTCGAAGGTGGTGCTTAATCGAAAGCTCTTGACGTACCCAGCCCTGGAAAATGCCCCTGCAGCATGTAGTTCGCGAAACTCATGAACTGTACTTAGTTTCCAGAAGGTGCGAATTACCGGAGTTTAGCGCCGAAATCAGTTTGTTCAAAGCCCACTGAACTTCTGCGGGGTCGGCTGTACATCGTTGGTGTCAGACTGAAAGTGACAATGAACATAGCATTATCGGTCTGGTCAATGAATGTCATGAATGGCGATGCATAGGCTGGCCACCACCTTCACTGAGTTGTCTGACCGTGAGGAAATCACACACCATCCATGCTCTTGTTCTCGAAAAAGTTATAAGGAGGTCTGAGAATGGCTCACGAGTGATAGTCCGCATTCTTCATTTGGATGAATCTGTCACCGACCAAGACTGCGGGCTTTCATGAAAGTTTTGCGATAGAGGAGATTGCGTGGTCTCAAGAAGATATTACGATGAAATGCACGTCGTTCACAACTGGCAGACAGTGTCCTAGATCAGTAAATCCGGCATGAATCGCTGATAGATGCGCTATCGAGTCTTTTGATGAGACCAGTTACCCTATTAACGTCCATTTGATTCGTCAGAAGAATTCCTGCGTTTATTTTGGTGCTATCCTGTAATTATGTTCGAGCAGATCGACAATACCATCACCATCTTTCGCGATAGTCTCCATGACGGGGATTGCTTATTACGATCACTCGGCGTTTACTTCAGTCAAGGACCTGAGTGCCCTATTTACCCTGGCTGAGGGGACTCACGAACCGGCTGACGATTGAACAAATCCGAGTTTGATATGAGTGTTGGCTGACTTCGAATTGCTACTGCTCGAACTGCTTGCCTCGGAAGTATGTAGTACATGCGGTCCTCAAATCCAGGCGAGAGCCCTCAATTAGTGGGTGTCAACAGCTTCCTTTAATGCGACTCTGTTCTTGAGAGATTCGCGGCTATCAGAGGCCTCGAACTGAGTTAGGTATAGAGTCAACAATGAAGCTGTGCCAGGCCGTGAACGGCTAGCCTTGAGGGTCTTAACCATTTCATTATGGACGGCCATCGGCTCGAGTTTTGGCGAAAAATTCGCGAAGTTCGGAGCGAATTTTGTGTCGGCATGTCGGAATTTCATGCCCCAGGTAAGAGAATGCGTCGCTCATCGAGTCGAAGGATGTCAAGGATCATTGTGCATAACGCGTCAGGGTGGTTCTCGTGGTGCCCCTAAACTGTCCGAAATGACTACCTTCGGATAGCGTAATGACTCACATCTCGCCGGCGATCCGAGGACTCCTGAAGAGTGACTTGCCGACCACGACGTTAACGGCAAAACACTGGCGATAGTTTTTCAATTTGATTTTTCAGTCGAGTCAGGAATCTCGCTCAGACTTGATTTTCGTGCTGTAGGGTTCCATTGAGAACTACGACGTCAGCCTTTACATGATCCAGCTCGAACTTCATTGAGTAGCTTGCGGTATCCAAGTTGTGGCGACTAAGCAGGATTCCAGTACATGCACTACGATACATAGTCGCACGAAATTTAGATTTTGCTTAGTAAAATTGAATGTTTATCGAGGGCAGTCCTGACTGTCGCCCATGCGGCATGTGTGCGCTGAGGCGGGTATGCCTGAGCAGCCTAGTAAAATTGCGGAGAATCGTGCTCTGTTGCAAATCTCGATACCGCAGCAGAGAAAAAGGCGGCTGAGGCTGATGCTTTGCTTGTTCAGTTCCATCCACCTACCCTCCTTCGTCAGTGTGAGAGTTCATCAGCCCATTCGAGAGTATCGCAGTAGTCCGTGTGTCGCGTGGTTCGCCATACGCATCACTGCTCTTGTTAGGCGTGGCTGGCACGCCCATAAGGGATCTCCCATCTGTCCATACTGTCGGGTGGGGTCTTGTGTCCTCTCCACTTTATGAGGTCCCGATTCCATGCCTGGGGACAGTCCCGGCCGCCGCTGTCCTGCTGGCTGAGACCCTGGCAAGACCTCCAGGCACCGGAGCCCAGCCGGCCTCCTACGCCGCCTGCTCGTCACACGCCGCTCTGGCTCATCGATCCGTGTGAGGTGCGTCTCACGGCGGCAACAGAGCTCAAGCGCGCTATGTCTCTCCGCTCGCCTCCTGCGCTCCGACCCCTGTCTCCCAGGCCTACTACCAGCGTAAACGAGACCAAGGCAAACCGCCTTGGGCCAGGCTGTCCTCGCCCTGGCTCCACCGCCGCATCCTGACCCTGCACGCCATGATCCGAGATGGAGTCTTCTACGACCCACAACCAGCCACGAAACCACCTCGCCGCTTGACACCACCACAGGAGCACCCCACACCACTACAGAAGAGCTTAGGGTCACGCAAAGGCCGGGCACACCCACTGACCCCACGACACGCCACCCTAAAGCACCACCGTCCACGCCTATAGTCCCCATTTGCGAAGCCATCAACAGCCGCGACGAGCGAGAGAGAGAATCGGGACGCCCACATCTTCCGATGTCGAGCGTCCCCGTAAGAAACATTGGTGAGCTTAGGGGGATTCGAACCCCTGACCTTCCTCATTGCGAACGAGACGCGCTACTAACTGCGCTATATAGCCCCAAGTGCGGACCGATCCTAGCATCGCTGCCGGGAGTCCTGGCAGTTCAGGGCGGTGAGCCCGCCCACTGCACTCGAGCCGCCTGACGACGTGCCGAGTTCTCGCACCACTCCGCCGCGCGCCGCCTCGAGGATGGCATCGAGGTCGATGGGGTGGAAGAGCTCCTCTCGTCCTCCACCGGAGCGGGATAGGCGCGGGCCGACTGCGGACGCGCGGGTACCGGCGGGAGGTGCCCGGGTCGACCACCGGTCGGCGCAGGAGCGGCGGGCGCCTCGCCGCCAGCGTGTAGGTCGGGCGGCACGTGGACCGGACGCCAGCCCTGGGCGGCCGACGTCGACCTCCTCTCGACGACTTCCTCAGCCCCTCAGCCGGTGCAGCAGCGGGGCCCTGCGGACGGACGACCGGGCCGGGCCGGCAGGGCGGGCTGAGGGGAGGCCGCAGCGGCTCTGCCGGGCCGGCGCAACCGCCCTCAGGGGACGACGATGCCGCAGCATCCCGTTCCCGCGCCTCCTGCTCAATGGCGGTCGCCTCGCGAAGAGCCCGCCCCAACCGGGCAGGCTGTGGGAGGTCGGAGTCGACAGGAGGCGACGAAGTCCTGGTGCGCGGCGAGCCTCCTCGTCGCCGCTCGCGGAGACCGCCCTGCGCACGCCCATGTTCCGGGAGACCCGGCCGGCGTGGCGGGAGGGCACGTGACCGAGGCGCGGCGGGTCGCCCGCGCTCGGCGACCACGGCTGCGGGCGGTCTCGGCATCCAGGTCGGCGTCGAGCCTGGCCAGACGCTCCTCCTCGAGTCGATGGTCCGGGAGGGGCGGACAGCAGCAGTGCCGGTCGCCTCGGCGGGACTGTCAGCGACGGCTTCAGGAGACGCGGCGACTCAGCGGACTCCAGCTGGCACCGCGCCGGCGGCCTCGGGGCGACGACGTCGAGCGCACGGCCGGGCCGCTGGCGCCCTCGCGGGCGAGGCTGCTCCATGAACGGGTCCTGCGCGCCGGAGTCACCCGCGAACCCAAGAGACTCGACGGACCCAGCCGACACGGCGGGCGAGGCCGCACTGTCACCGACAGCGTCGGCGGAGCTGCTGGGACCGCTGGAGGCGCTGGCGCTGCTGCGCGCGCCGTCGACGACGGAACGGGGCGCGGCCGACGACCGAGGCCGACGAGCGCCGGGCCGGTCAGGGTCACCAGGGTCTGCTCGAGCTCGGCGATGCGGCGGCGCTCACGGCGGTCGGCTGCGGCCGAGGCCAGCGCGGCTCGACGTCCGGCCACCATCGAGGTTCCCAGCAGCGCAGTGGGCAGCAGGGCGGGCCACCACGGCAGCGCCGTGACGAGGCCCAGCACCCAGGCGCCGAGCGAGACTCTGAGCAGACGCTGGCGACGATCCTGCGGTGCGAGGCAGCGACCTGACGGCGCTCACGCCCCTGAGCGTGAGCCTGGCGGGCACGGTCGAGCTCGCGTCGTGCGCAGGGGCGCGCACATTCCTCACGGCGGGCCTGTTCATCACCCCTCACCTCCGGTCGACGTCGAAAGAGCTCCGCATGCCCACTGCTCGCACAGGTATCGTCACGCCTCGACGGCGGCCGCACCTGTGGCCAGGACCCGCAGCTCAGCCGAGTAGTGTCCTGACGTTGGAGCGGCGAGCCATCTCGCGGCGCCCCACTAAAAAGCGGGAAGGAGGCACGAGAACCGTGATGAGGGCGATGACCGCCCAGATCCCGATTCCCCACACAGCAACCGTAAGCGCGCCCGCCCTCCTCCCCGCGCAGGAACACCTGGCTTTCCTTCGAAATACCTGGGATTCACGACGCTCACACCGTCAGCCTTGCATCTCCGTCGCCACATGAGTCACACTACGTTTCTTCCGCCTCGCTGAGCACGTCGTGACTGATCTGCCGACAGCCACCCCAAACGCACCCTCGGCGCACCCGCCGCACCCCGAGCATCCTCGCCTACGTCTGCGCGCATGCTGCGAAAAAGTGGTCACCCGCGCGTGAGTCGCTGCTCGAAACCGGCACCATCCGGCCCTGTGACCTCTCGCGAGGGCCGCGAAGGAGACGTGGTCGGCCCAGGCGCCGTTGATGTGCATGTAGCCGCGGCGCAGCCCCTCCTCCGCGCAGCCTCGGAGACCGCGGCACAGCGCCAGGCTGCGCTCTGTTGTCGGGGCGGACGTTGATCTCCACGCGGTGCAGCCCCCACCGGCCCCAGCAGGTGGTCGAGGACGAGACCACCGACAGGCGCATGATCCCGCGCCCCCTGCCAGGCCGAGCCGATCCAGTAGCTCACCTAGGGCGTGCGCGGCGCCCCAGATGATCGGGTCGACGGCGATCTGCCCAGCGAAGGCAGCCGTCGACCTCGACGACGAAGGGCATCGCCTCGGCCAGCCTGGCCTCGGCGCGTCTGGCGGCGCAGGGAAGACGGGGAAAAGGTGCTCAACGCCTCCCCGCCACCGGGCCGGCAGGGTGCCTCCCAGGGGACGAGCCGGTCAGCCCTCGCCAGCCGCAGCGTCTTCCACGGGCGCCCTCGTCGTCGGCCTCGCAGCTCGCGCACGACGACCGAGGGGACGCCCGGGCGCCTGTGGCACCGATGCCTGCCTCGTGGGCCGCCGGTGGGCTCGAGACCACCGGCCACGTGAAGCGTGCCGGTGAGCCGGCCCCGAGCAGCAGGCCGGCGAGGGCTCGCTGGCTCCGCCACCGAGGGAGCCGTCACGAGGCGTCGAGCGCGGGTGGGCATCAGGCGTCCAGCAGGAGGCAGTGGAGGGTGTCTCCGACACCACGGTGCTCGTGTCCTCGGGCACGACGGCGATGGCATTGTCCTGACAGGCCGTGCAGCCGGACGGTGCCCGGCGGCGTCGTCGGCTCGGCGCGGTATCCGCGGAGGGTGAGCCGCTGACGCACGGGGACGAACTCGCGCTTGCCGGCTGGGGAGTGCCAACCTCGGAGATGGTGGCCGGCAGGCTGGAGCGGTGCAGGGAGGTGCGTCCGGCGATCTGGCGCAGGACCGGGCGCACAAAGGTCTCGAAGGCGATCTGGCGCTGACCGGGTCACCGGGCAGGCAGAAGATCGGGGTGCCCTCGACCGTCCCCACGCCGAGCTGCCTGCCCGGGGACATGGCGACGGCGTCGAAACGCACCGGAGCCCAGGGGCGCCAGGACCTCCTTGACCGTGTCCCCTGCCCGACGCCTCGACCTCCGGTGGTGATGAGAGGACGTCGAGCGCACGAGCTGGTCCTCGATGGTGTCCGCCAGGGCGCGCAGCTCGTCGGGGACGGCGGCCACGCGGAAGGCCTGACCGCCGGCGTCGGTGACCGCGCAGGCCAGGGCGTGACCGTTGGCGTCGAAGACGTCCCCGGCCTCGCGGAACTGGCTGGCCTCGACCAGCTCGTCCCCGATGGAGACCACGACGACGCGCGGGCGGGACGCACGCACCCGGTGCAGCCCTGAGGCCCGCCAGGAGGGCCACATCTGACGGCGCGACACGCGATCCCCTGTTTGAGAACGGTGGTTCCGGACTTCACGTCCTCGGCACGGCGACGGACATTGTCGCCCGATGCGATGGAGCGGTGGATGCTCACCCGACTCACCGCGGTCGGTGTCGGCCCAGGGACGACGGCATCGGCGCCCAGTGGCATGGGGGCCCGGAGTCGATGAGGACGGCGGCCCCGGAGACGAGGTGGCAGGGCGCATGTCACCGGCGCGTACCGCATCGACGACGTCGAGCACGAGCGGGTTGTTCCGGTCCGCCTCGGCGACGTCCTCTGGCGATGACGGCATAGCCGTCCTGTCCGGCCAGGTCCACGGCGGGCAGGTCGATTCCGGCGACGACGTCCTGGGCCAGGACGCATCCAACGGCGTCGGGAAGGACCACGTCGAGGGGCGGCTGCCGCCCTGGGCGATCTCCAGGCAGGCGGCCAGGTGCTCGGCCACCGTTCCTCATGGCACTCAGGTTACCGTCAGGTTGACGACACGCGTCGCACTCCCGCCGGACGAACGATTCAGGCGCGATCGTCATCACCTGCGAGGATGGGCTCATGACGACCGGCGCGCTGGACCTTCCCGATACGAGCCGACTCTGAGGTTGACGACGCCAAGGACGAGCTGCGCAAGGTGCTGCGGGCGCACTGCCGCGCCCATCACCACCACCCCGGCGCAGGGTCACACGGCGGCCTGCGAGGCGCTGACCGAGCACGCCTGGAGGCGGTGGCTGTGCGGAGAAGGTGGCGCTTCGTGTCGGTGGGGGCCGATCCTGCACCCGGCGGCTGCTGGAACGGCTTCACGAGGCCGGTGTCAGGGTCCCGCTGCCGGTGCTCGGACCTCGCCTGGCGCGCTGCCGGGGACTGTCTCCAGGGAGGTGAGGACCTGGCGGAGCGGGCACCGAGGCGTCCTCCGAGCCCAGCGGCCCCACCCTGCCGGCTGAGGCCGTGCGCCAGGTCGACGCCTCCTCATTCCGGCGCTCGCCGTGGACAGCGCCGGGCGCCGCCTGGGGCGGTGGCGGCTGGTACGACCGGATGCTGCCCTGCGCCCCCCGACGTCCACACCTTCGCCATCCTCCACCCCGAGGAGCTGGTGCCCGCCGTTGCCGATGGAGGAGCACGACGAGCACGTGGACGCCGTCATCACGGCCCAGGAGTGGTTCCTGCTGGCCACCGGGTCGCCGGCGCATGCCATGTCCCCGGAGTCCTGAGATCACCGCCGCTGCCGGCCCTGGGGCCATAGGCTCCCGGAGGCGGCTTCGTCCACAGCGCTGAGAAGTGCGTGCCAGGCCGCAGCCGGCCGCCGACCCTGTTGGCATGAGTCGTCGCTCATGGACTGCCCCGCCACTCCTGTCTCAGCACGTCCCACCAGGAGCCCTCAGGATCCCTGCACCGAGTCGCCACGCCTCGAGGTCCGGCTCCCACCCACCCCGTCCGGGCCGGTGGGGCAGGCGGCGTCCTTCGCCCTGCTGTGGCGGCATCGCCACCTGTGGTGGCCGTCTGTCTGGGAACTGCGGTCCTGGTGGCCTCAGCGTGCTGCGTCCCGGTCCTGAACGGGGACAGCAGGTCTCGTCGCATCACGCGCGATCGCGCGCCGGGGCGCTCTCACCGATCAGGACGTCTCGACCAGCACGCCCAGCCGGGTCGCCCCCCAGTCCCCATTGACCTCCACGGGCAGGCGGTGGGGAGCCGTGCGGCCATCTCCCTGGAGAAGGGCACGGTGCTGACCGCCCTGATGACCAGCGGCGGCATGGCCCAGGAGCTGGGAGCCGATGAGCGGCTGGTTCAGGGTACCTGTCGACGTCGGAGCCGAGCTGGCCCGCCCCGGCGCACGAGTGACGTCATCGGGCAGGCCCCTCGAGGGATGGAGCCCACAGGCAGGACGAGGCCTCAGGCGCACCGACACAGAATCCTGCCGAGCCGACAGAGACCCCTGACCACGCAGAATCAGCCCGGAGAACAGCTCAACAATGAGCCCCTCAACCGGCCCCTGACACATCTTCTTCATCTTCCAACCAGGAATCACCAGGAATTCAGGAGCTTTCTCAAAGTATTTCCCAAGCAATGCCTGTTGACCTTTTGAAACGCATAGCAGTTCTCGTTCCGGAGCAAGAGGATGATGATTCACAGGCCGGAGAGGACGGCCGATGGACAGGAAACAAGAAAGTAACACTTATCACACTGGCTATTCCTGCGAGTAGCGCTACTCTGGGTAGTCGGCGCGGCTACGAATAGCACGCTCGGCATTGCGCTGAGCCCGTGATGCTGCTGCAGCGTCTTACACGGCATGATAAGACGCCTCACTTCCAGTCTCTGATGGCGCAACCCCGGCAGACGCCCGCCCGCGCCGCCAGAAAGGATCGCCGCGATTAAGGGATTCGCGAGTTCATTGCGCAGGGCAACGCCCTCGAGCTCGCCGTCGCCGCCATTATCGGTGCCGCGTTCAAGCCGACCGCTGACGCCATCACGGACGTCATCATGACCATCATCGGTCAGCTCATCGGTCAGCTGAACTTCGACCCGTCGGTCAGTCTCAAGATCACCGCGAGTGCCACCGAGTACGTCCAGCCCGGCACGATCATTACCGCCGTGGTGAACTTCCTGCTCGTGGCCGTCGCCGTCTCACTTCGCCATCGTTATGCCGATGAACAAGGTCAAGGCGCGCCTGGCCAAGCAGAAGGCCGAGGAGGAGGCCAACGAGGTCACCGACGTCGAGCTGCTCACCGAGATCCGCGACCTGCTCTCGGCCAACGCCGCCAGGCGCTGAGTCCCGCAGCGATCTCGTCATCGCGTCAAACGGTAGGGCCCCGCCGATCGCGAGGATCGGCGGGGCCTCCGCTTTTCCGCGCTTTTCCTCGCGGCGGCTCGCTATCAGCCCCAGTGCGGGGCACGTCGCGTCGGAGGCGGGCGTCATTGGAGCCGGCACCACCGGGAGCTGGGCGTCGAGCCCTCTGCGGGGCCGCTGAGGGCGTCGTGCCTCGTAGTCCGCCCCTGCCAGATCCTCGGGCTCTCACCGCGCTCGACACGAGCCCGATCCCGGGATGACAGGGCGACGACCCGACGGCGACGCTCGTAATCCCGCGCTCAGGCGTCACGGCACTGTCTGCGGACCCGCCTCTGAGCCCCGTCCCCGGTCCGATCCGTCTGTCACAGCGGCGTCATTCACAGCATCACGGTCGTTCTCTATGTCCTTCAGCACCGCTCGTGCGACTCAGCGGGCAGCTGCACGGCGTTGGGCCAGGACGGCGTCGATCCCTCGAGCCGCGGCGACGCAGAGCCAGCGCGCCCTCAGCTCCCTCGACCTCCCTGGCCTCGGAGCGGCCCACGCCGTCGGAGCGGATCCAGGTCACGAGGTCATCGAGCTGGTCGTCGGAGTAGGCCTGCAGCGGCAGCCCCTGGGCGATACGGGGCGCGCTGGTGCGCTCATGGGCCCCATCGCCCCCGGGTTCGGGCGTCTCGGGGACGGCGCGCACCGAGTCGTCGACGCGGTCGGGCACGGCCTCCATGGCCGCCGGGGCGACCTCGCCCCGGCGCTCCATCAGGACGGCCAGGACGAGCTCCTCCACGGTCCTCGCCTCGGCCTCCGGGTCCACGGAAGACCCCGGCGGAGAAGGCCATGTGACGCGCCACCCGCGTCGCTCCAGGCGTTCGACACGGTGCCGGTCGCGCCGCCGCAGGCTGGGCTCGAGATGTAGTCGACGTCGTCGGTCAGGACCGCCACGAGCAGCTCGTCGGGTAGTCGGGGCGGCTGATGGCCAGCGGGATGCGCACACCGCCGTCGGTCCCGTAGCGGGGGACGACCGACAGGCCCTTGCGCCACAGGTGCTCGGGCCAGGTCCACCAGGAGTCGGTCGGGCACCTTGCCGGCGGAGTTACCGGACTGGAGGAGTCCTCGGCCCGCGCCAGGACCTCGCGCAGCAGGCGGGCACCCGGGGCGCGCAGACGGTCGCGGGTCGATGTCTGCGGCGGCCAGGCAGGAGACCACCTGAGTGCTGCCTCCCGCGAGGCGCATAGGGCCTCGACGAGCCCCACCATGCCGCTGTGGTCCGGAGACGGGCCTGAAGTTGTGGATGGTGCGCCCGTGCGGGGTCTTGGGCGTAGCCCACCGAGATGATGATGGGTCGCGCTGGAGGGCACGGGCCCGGCCAGCTCGACGACGGTGAAGGGGCCTGACCGCCCCAGGGGCGAAGAACCTCCAGCGCCGGGGCCCCGGCGGCCGCCTGCGATGGCCGAGCGCAGAGCGTCGGCGTGCAGGCCGTTGAGGGCGATGACGGCCAGGGACCTCGGGTCGGGTCAGCGCCCTGTCGATGACCATGTCGACGACGTGGGAGACCCCGGCTCCACCGTCTCGACTCGCGGTCTGCCCGGCGCAGGCATGCCTCGCCCGTCCACGAGCCCAGGGTCAGGGAGGTGTCCCCGGCGGGAGGGCACGGCTCGACGACCCCTCGTAACCATTGGCCGCGAGGAAGGAGGCGATGCCGGCGTCGAGGCTGTTGCGGGGCCGTCGGCAGGGTGCGCGAGGGCAGGAGCGGGCCGAGCTCGGCGGCCAGCCCCGTCGTCGCGCGCCGGGAGTCGCCGACGACGAGCACCTGCTCGGCGCGCACGAAGGCGGGCAGCACCTGCGGGACCGGCATGGGCGTGGAGGCGTCCAGGACGGCTCAGGTCCACCACCGCGGTGGGTGAGAAGATCTGGGGCACGAGCGTGGGCGGACGATCCAGATCGGCCGGGCCAGCAGGGCCATGGGGTGGGCGTCGATGATCTCCCGCAGCGGGACGCCGTCCCTCACGGGCCAGTGCGATGTACAGGGCACGGGCATCGGCCTTGTCCTCCTCGACGGCGGCCCGCACCCGCCGGGCGCAGGCCTCGGGCCACGGGACCGACAGGGAGCGCGTGGGGCGGCGTCGAGCTCGCGCAGCGAGACGGCCATCTGGGACAGGGCGCGCGCGTCGAGACCGCCGAGATCGGGTCGGCGGCGAGGGTCTGCGCCAGCAGGAGTGACCACCAGCAGTAGGTGAGCTCTGCTCGAGCTGGTCGTCCTCGACGCCGCGGGCGGCCATGTCGGCCACGAAGTCGCTCAGCCCCAGGGCCTCGAGATCGGTACGGATGCGGTTGACCTCGGGGAGCCTCTGTGCGGTGAGGTCGTCGGCTGCCAGAGAGCGGGCCAGCTCCAGGAGATCCTCCAGGGGCATCTCCATGAGCACCGGGGAGTCCTGGGCGCGCCCCAGCAGCGGCTGAACCTCGGCCACGGCGCCGCGCGCCCGCCCGGCGGTGCGCCGCATCTCGTCCAGGCCCTGGGGCAGACGGGGCCAGCCACCGTCGGGGCCTGGCGGCGCCACACTCGCGACGGCGCTGACCTGACCAGCTCGCCGTGCAGGTCGTCGACGACGCGGCCCTGGCCGCACCAGGTCGCCCGCCTGCCGCGTGAAGCGCCGGCGCCGCGAGCCGTCCAGTGAATGCCCTGCCTGTCGCGCCAGCGCTTGGAGGCGGTGGCGATGACCATGTCGGCGGCGGAGCGCCTGAAGACCTCGGGCAGGAAGACGTCCAGGGACTCGCGCACGCCGTCGAACATGTCGAGCTGCTCGATCCACTGGCCCAGGTTGCGGGCCCGGCTCAGGCCGGTGGTGCGGGCGACCACGGCCGTGTGCTCCTGGATGGTGGGCAGCAGGTCGCTGGGCCAGGGCGCGCAGGTGGACGAGTGCGTCGGTGGCCCTGTCCATGTCCTCCACCGGGATCCTGTTCCAGGCGCTGGAGGAGACCTCCGGGGTGAACAGCCCCAGGCGTGCCTGCGGCGCAGGAGGGCCAGAGCGCGCTCCCGGCCCTCCTCGTCGAGGCGGCCCAGGTGCTCGGCGTCGATGCGGGCCCGGGTGGTCGCCCGGTCGCGACGGCTGGTGAGCCTCGGCGAGCTTCTGAGTGCCTCGTGGCGGAGACCGACCAGGGCCTGCGGGGCCGGTGCAGGGCGCGCACGTAGCGGTCCAGGCGGGAGCGGACGGAGGTGAGGCGGTCCCGCGAGGCGATGATCCCGGCGACGTCGAGCTGGGGCGGCTGGACGCCCAGGCTCTCGCGGATGCCCTCGGAGGCGTGCTGGCGCCAGGCGGCGTCCTCGGTGAGGTCCAGGACCATGGGAGCCCAGCCCTCCGCGTAGGGGGCGGCCGCGACGGCGTGACCGTCGGCGCTGGTGGCGGCACGTGCAGCACGGTGCGTCCGGAGGCGGCGGCGTCGGCGAAGACGGCGGCCAGGGTGCCGGCGACGTCGGAGCCGGGGGTCGCGTCGACGAGGAAGCTCGCGCCAGTGCCCACCGCCTCGATGACGTCGAGCTGGGCGGGCTCCAGGTCGCCCACGCCGCGCTCGGCGCCGGGGACCCGGTCGGTGGGGACGGCCGGGGGAAGCTCGACGCTGAGGGCCTGCGGGCGCCTCCCGTCCCTCGGCGATGGCGGCGACCAGGCGGAGGTGCGCGAGCGCTCCAGGACGGCGTCGAAGTCCTCCACCAGAGCCTGTCCGGGGTGGACGAACGCCCTGACGACGAGGCGCTCGTGGATCTCGAAGCTGGCAGGTACTGGCGCCCCAGGGCACTGATACGGGCCAGGGGCTGAGCGCGGGGTGAAGCCAGCTGAGGACAGGGCGGCGCGGGCGATGTCCCTGATGTCGGTGCTGCACTGGTAGCGCGCAGGCGCGGGTAGAGGACCGCTGACCTCGATGGTGGGGTCGAGGGTGAGGGTGGCGTCCGCGGTGGCGCGACCAGGCGCACGGGCCGCAGCACGACGGCGGTTGACGGTGCGCACGCGTGGCCCTGAGGGGACCTCGGGGACGGCCAGCCGGCGGCGGCCAGGGCGTTGCGGGCGGCGTGCTGGCGGCGATGCGCCTCGACGTGCGGGATCTGGCGGTCAGGTCCGCCTCCGGTGAGGCGCCGTCGACCAGGTGAAGACTGTCCTCCCCACCGTCCTCGGAATCGTCTCGTTCCAGGTGGCTACCCTGATGGCCAGGTAGACCGGTGCGACGCCGAACTGGCGGGCCAGGACGTCGGTTCGCGCCGAGACCTCGCGCAAGGACTGGAGGCTCGCCCAGCGCGTTGCGCTCGCGCACGATGCTGGACAGGTTGGGGGCGGCCGGCGAGAGCTGAGCCAGGCCGAGGGTGCGCGGCGGTGAGTCGACGACGCTGTCGAGCATGGTGATGTCATCCAGGCTCGCCACACCCCCAGGTCCACGAGCTGGCTGCGCCAGGCGGACAGGGCTGCGTCAATGCGCCTGCGCCGCTCGACGTCGGTCGCGCTCAGCGGCGGTGCGGGAGCGGGCGCACGGGGCTGGGAGGGCGGGCCGGTGGCGGGCTCGGTGGCGGGCTCTGGTTGCTCGGCGCCGCGGCTAAGCGTTCCCAGGTCCGCGTGGCGAAACGCCGTCGGCTCGCGGTTTGATCTGATCCGCCGAAGTTCTGGCACCTTACGCTCATCCTCCCTGAGGGCAGCATCGCGCCGTCTGCGGCCGAAGCGAGAAGAACGAAGGCGTCATATGCTCAAGATATAGGCCGATCGACTCTGAGCGTGGAGACGCACCGCGGCGTGGCACGCCCCATGGGCCCACGCCGGCATCGTGCGCTGATCGGCATCGGCCGGCGCTCGGTGCGTCTCCGGCCACCGTGCAGGAACGCTGACCGACCCGCTGGCGTCAGTGCCCTCGATTGATTCTGAACCAACGACACCCGCTTTAGAGAGCTGGTGCCCATCCCTGAGCTACGAGGGCCTGAGCGGAAGACTACCAGCGGATCGCCCCGCCCATGACCACTGGGCCGGGGTGAGCGCCGCTGGCGAGCGAAGGCGGCTCACCGCGGCGGGTGGAGCCTCAGGCCCGACCCCACGGCGTGGAGGTGCGAGGTGCGCTGCCCCCTGGCGTGGCAGGGTGCGACCAGCACGGGGCACGAGGCGTGAGACAGGACGGCCTGGCTGGTGGAGCCCAGCAGCAGTCCGGAGAAGCCCCCGCGTCCACGCGAGCCGACGACGATGACGGTCCACGGCGGTGGAGAACCGGCCAGGAGCTCGGCCGGGTTGCCGTCCAGGGCGTGACGGCGCACTCAGTGACGCCCTCGGGCCCCTCGAGGCCCTGCTGATGGCGCGGTCCAGCCCGGAGCGGACGTCGGCCAGGAACCTGCTTGCGGTCTCACGGCGGCCGGCAGCCGAGGCGAGAGCCCCTGGCTCTGGAGGCCATCGGCACGGCGGCGAGTGGCGGGTGAGCTCGGCGCCCCACGCCCGCCTCGGCCACGGCCCACTGGAGGGCCCTGCGGGCCGAGGGAGGATCCGTCGACGCCGACGACGATGCGGCGTACCGGCGAAGTCGGCGCCCCCATGGTGCGGGTACGACGACGGCCGGGCAGTGGCTGTGCGCAGGCAGGGCGGAGGAGACAGTGCCCAGGAGCGGTCGGCGAAGCCGCCTCTGAGTGCCGACGACGGCCAGCGTCGCCTCCCTCGGAGAGGTCGACGAGGACCCCGGCCGGGTCCCTGGTCTCCAGGGAGGAGGTGACGGTGACGCCGGACTCTCTGATCGCGCTCAACGGCCTCGTCGATGACGGCTCTGGGCGCTGACCCGATGGCCGAGTCGTCGAGCGGCGCGTAGCCACCGTCAAGGGAGGCGGTGGTGAAGGAGGGCAGGGAGTATGCACAGGATGTGGACGCGCCAGCCCTGGCACTCAGCGCGCGCCACAGCCCAGTCCACTCGCCGCCAGGGACCCTGGTGAACCATCGACTCGACGAGGACGAGCGTTGCTCATCAGTCATGGATCTGCCCTTTCGAGATCACGGTCTCACGACCCATGAACATTCTGCCCCGAAAAAGGTGTGGGACCACCACATGACGAGGTTGTCCTCGTTTTGCTCCTATGACACGCCCTGACGACCAACTCCACCCTCCTCCTGACACGTTGTGAGGGTGGGCGCCCTTCGGCGCCCACCCTCACGGTCAGGACTTCAGCGTCTGGGATCAGCCGACGTGACGAAGCTCGGGGAGCCCCAGATGTCGTGGTAGACCACACCGGTGGACCCGTCACCGCGTCGATGACCCTGCCGTCACCGGCGTAGATGCCGACGTGACCGGGCCAGGTGACGAGGTCGCTGGGCTGGGACCTCAGCGGCGGACACCTGGGCTGCCGGCCACGGCCTGCTCGCCGGAGGTGCGGGTGGCTGATGCCGACCTGGGCGTACACGTGAGGAGGAAGCTGAGCAGTCGAAGCGCGTCGGGCCGGAGGCGCTCCCCACACGTAGGGGAGCTCACGCACCAGGCTGGCGATGGCCACGACAGAGGAGTTGAGGTGCTGGCGCGCGGAGGCCTGCGTGTCTGAGCGGCCTGCGCGTCGGCGGCAGCGGTGTTGCAATCCTGGTCGGCAGCGGCCGGGGCGGCAGCCTGGGGCCTGCTGCTCGGCCGGAGCGGGCCTGCTCAGCAGGGGCCCGGGAGCGGCGGGCGTCTCCGGGCGGCAGGAGCGAGGGGCGACGGCCTCACCTGCGGGCGGCTCGGTGACCCAGCTGGCCTGGGAGATGGTGGATCTGCTGACGGGCGGCCAGGGCCTCGCGGGCGTTGGCGGCGAGGATGCCCACCTGGGGGTCACACCGAAGCCCTCGATGGTGCCGGAGGAGGACCTCGCGACCGGCGGCGCTGGCTCCCTGAAGCGATCATGGTCAGGGCGAGGCCGGACGAAGTGGTGACAGCCAGACCGCGGCGCGCGCGAGCAAAGTCATCCAGTGTAAGGGCGCGGGTGGCTTTGCGGTGACGTGCGGTGGTGCGTGAGACATGAATGCTTTCCTGTTGAGCCGACGAGGTGAGCTGTCGGGTTCGGACTGAGACGTCCGGCCCGCAGACGCGGTCATCTTCACGGCCGCCTCGCTGTTCGCCCCAGCGGCCGGGTAGCTGGTCTCCCCGTTCCCGACTTGAGTTGTTGTTCCACGCCTCAGATCGAGTGGCAGGACTAAGCCTCGATCCGAGACGTCACCGAGACGGCTGTCTGCGGCAACGACCTCGAATCGCCACATGATCAGACCCTCACTTCGTCACGGCCAGTGTCGCACACTGCTGTGAGCCGAAGCACTTTGGGACGCTTCTCGCTTTTCTCCATATTGCTCCAGGGACCTCGGTCCATCTGGAGCCCCCGCAACTGAAACCGAAGATGCCCAGCATTCTGCGGAAAAATCGCACACACTTCGACAGGGCCCCAACACAGGCCCTCCTGTCTCGACATCTGCGAGACACCTCAGGGAGGACGATCGCACGACCATCGCCTGACTGCGAGGCAGCACCACGTCTCACATTCTGAAACGAGGGTCACCACCCCAATCCCCCTGCCCGCACAGAGTATGTCAGGTTTTCTGAGAGTTCTGGCAGGGAGGGCTGGAGCGCCGTCGCTCAGCGCGCCGGACGAAGAGGTGTCGGGCGACGTCGTCGCCCAGGACGACGGGGTCACCGAGGACCCGACGAGCCGCACTCCCGCCGGCGCGACACGCAGCTCACCTCGGCTCCGGCGACGATCTCCGCGTCCTCGAGGCCGGCGATGATCTCCGCATCGGCCTGATCGGCCCCCGATACGGCTGATGACGGCCGTGACGGTCTCACGGCCGGCGAAGCGGTCCGCGCCGACCATCGGCAGAGGGTCGCGGGTGCCCCGCGGTCCGCGGCGGGACAGGGTTGCTGAAGGGCGTCGGTGGAGACGTCGTCGAGGATGACGGCGAGGCGCCTCGACCTGCCTCGCTCATGACGTGCTCCCAGCGGCAGGCTCCTCGTGACGAATCGGCGCTCGATGCCGATGACGTCCAGCAGCAGCCTTTCAGCGAGCCGGGTGCCAGGATCACGTCGGTGGCGCGTCTGCGCCCTCATCAGTGAGCCTCGAGGAGCGGTCATCGGCGACCCTGATGAGGCCGTCACGCTCATGCGCGCCACCGTCTGGGAGACCGTGGGGCCCGAGTGGTCGAGACGCTCGACGATGGGAGCGCAGCGGCGGAACGCCGTCCTCCTCAAGCTCATAGACGGTCTTGAGGCACATCTCTGCGGTGCCGATCAGCTCGGTCGCGGGGGTGGGCTCTGCTTGAGGTGGGTTACCGCGGCCATCTCGATGCCTTTCGAAGGGCTCGCTCACCGAACCGCGTTCCTGACAGGATAGGCGGCATCCTGTGATGTGGGCCAGCACCACCTGAAAGCGCGCCGATCCCCGGCTGGGGAGTCCTCCCCAGTGTCTCGGAGATGCGCCACGGGTAGCGTACGTATTACTCGCTCGGCGGCATGTGCGGCCCGGTCAAGCGGCAGTTGAGTGACATGAGCGGCGTCGGTCGGTGCTAGTCGACATCAGTCGCGCCAGTCAGCGCCGTCGTCGTCACGGGTCTCCGGTTGCTGGGTCTGCTGACGGCTTCGGCGCAGCCCTGAGGTAGGGGCGGTGGAGGAGCAGTCAGGACAGGTTCCAGTGCCTGTAGCTCCAGGCGGCGGCCACCAGCGCAGTGAGGACAGCGCTCAGGCCGCCGACCGCGATCGCGATACGCGGCCCCCAGGCGTCGGCCACCCAGCCGATGAGCGGGGCGCCGACCGGCGTCGACCCCAGGAAGAACACTCGCGTAGATGCTGAGGACCCGCCCACGCATGGACGGCTCGGTGGTCATCTGAACGGTCTGGTTGGCTGGTCGAAGCGGGTGAGCACGCACAGCCCACCGGGATGGCCGCGACCATGAAGGTCGGCAGTGGGCATGACGGCCAGCAGCAGGGTGAACACCCCAGGGCGAGGGCCGCCACCACGACGGTTCGGGGACGGGGTTGCGGCGCCTGGCCGCCCACAGGGCCCCGGGAGAGGGAGCCGACGGCGAAGACTGAGGAGACGGTGCCGTAGGCGTCGGACTCCAGGTGGAAGACGGTGCGCACCATCGCGGCCATGGTGACCTGGAAGCGAGGGTGAGCATGGAGACGACGGCGACCACCGCGATGATGACGACGAGGTCCGTACGGCTGCGCAGGTAGGCTCGCGGAGCTCGCTGAGCTGGCAAGACGGCGGCGCGGGCATGTCCACGAGCTCGCTCACGCGCAGTCGAGGCCAGCGCCGCGGCAGGAACACGAAGGTGGCGGCGCTGACGGCGAAGACCCAGCCCGCGCCGACCCAGGTGATGACGACGCTGGCGAGGGGCCGGTCCCAGAAGGCGGGCGGCGTTGAAGGAGGCGGAGTTGAGACCCACCGCGCTGGACAGGTGCTCGGCGGGCACCATCCGGGCCACGGGTCTGGCGGGCGGGGCGCCGTGGCGCGGCGACACCCCTGTGAGGGAAGGCGGCCAGGCAGACGTGCCACAGGCGGGCGGTGCCGGCCAGGACGTCGACGGCGAGGACGGCGGAGACCAGCCCCATGGCGCTCTGGGTGAGGATGAGGAATCTGCGCTGGTCGACCCGGTCGGCGACGAGGCCGGCGTGCGGGACAGCAGCAGCATGGGGAGGAACTGCAGAGCCGTGTCAGACTGGTGGCGGAGGCGGAGTCGTCGGTAGAGGACGCGCAGCACCAGCCAGTCCTGGAGCTACTGCGCTGCATCCAGGTTCCGGTGTTGGCCATGAGGGCGGACAGAAACCAGATCCGGTAGTTGTGGAATCTCAAGGAGGCGAAGAGGCCACCACCGCGGGCGGCAGTGAGGTCGTCGAGTCATGTCCTGAAGTGGTGAAGACGTGGGGCGGGTTGACGAGGTCAGGGGTGACGTGCAGCGTCGCCCAGGCGACGAACGCCCTGTCTCGAGGCGGGTAGCCCCTAGGGGCGTCAACGATTCCCTGTGGTGGGCGCCACTCTGACGACGGCGACGAAACAGGATTGCGGGAAAACCGCCCCTCTTCCAACCGGTTGGGTAACAAACTGGTCACACCACTGACCGGCGCGTGAGAGAGGGTGGGTATTGAACGATAACGGCCAGGATACGTGCTGGGTCATGCGGCCAGGGGCCAGAGCAGAGCGATAGGCCCTGGGGGACAGGCATGCAGCCCGGAGTGGCTACGACAGGGACGACACACAGAGTCGGGCCAGTCCAGCGATCGTCCTCGCCGAGGAGGCTGGTCCGACCGCCCCAGCGCCTGGGGAGCAGGGTCCCGATGGGCCATGGCCATGCGTCGGGTGCGTCGTACGGGATCATGCCGAGCTCCGGCGGCACCCAGACGGCCACCAGTCTCGACGACGGCGCCTGGCTACGGTCGTGGTGGCGCTGCCGGGAGGAGTCCCGGCCGACGCCGTACCTCCCTGCTCTCTGCGGCGGCCCTGGCGCCGTCGGCAGTACGGGCTGATGCCCGCACCAGTGACGGCGACGAGACCCTGAGCAGCCGACGACGGGGATGGGGGTCCGCGAGGCCCACTCCGGTTGCCACGCCGGTCGCCGCGGCCCAGGCGCCTCCGGCTGCTTCAGCGCCTTCCGCTGATCGTCCGCCGCGTCCTCGCTGAATCCTGACGGGGCGCCGGTGCCCTGGAGTGGTGGGAGCGCCTGGCGGCTTCTTCTGCAGTTCCGCCTTCGCATCCTGATGCGGGTCCGGATGGCGCTGACCTGCGTGAGCCTGCTGATCGTGGCGGCGACGCTGGCCGTATCTCCAGCGGCCCGGACGGTGCTGAGTGCCTGGATCGGCTGCTTCTGGATCGTGGCGGTCTGCTTCTGGCTGGCGCGGGGCAAGACCGTCTCCTGGGGCATGACCTCGGGCATCTTCGCCCTGTCCATGCCCTGGGCCGGGGCCGTTGGGTGGCTCTCCTTCCAGGTCGCCGCCGCGGCGAGAGTGCCGGTGAGCCAAACGGCCTCGCAGGTCGTGATCGCCGGCGTCGTCGAGGAACTGGCCAAGCTCGCCCCCATCTGTCTGGTGGCGGTCATCGCCCCGGGGCGGGTGCGCCGCTGCCTGATCCCAGGACCGGCTCTGTCCTGGGGTCACCTGGTGGGGCGGGTTTCATGGCGGTCGAGGAGGTCGCCCGCGCCTGACGTACGTCCTGGGAAACACCCCGGGGTTGCAGCTGTCCAAGGCGGTATGTCCCGAGGACCCAGAGGGAATCATCGAGTGCATACACGCTCACACCTTCAGCCTTTGGCCGTTCTCCGACGCGTTCCCCGGCCCAGTGACCTGCGTGGGCACGCCATTGTCACCGGCCCTGGTGGCCGTGAGCATCGGCTTGGCTCGCCACCCGTGGTGGCGCGCCAGGCACCATCACCCCGCCTGCGTCGCCCTGCGCTGCGCAGCCCTGGGCCCGCTGTCTGGCGTGCTGTGGGTGGCGATCGTCGACCACATGGCGACAAACTCCAGATCCTTCAACATCAGCTGGACCTCGGACGAGCCTGTCATTAAGGCTTGGGGCGCTACTAAGGGTGAGCCTCCCTGGCCGATCATCGGGACCACGAGCAGCATGGCTGGTTCTGGTCAGGCCGGGGCTGGCTGCTCCTGGTGATGCTCGTCGTCGCGGTCCTCCTGATGCCTCGGGTGATGCGCCTGAGCGGCTACGCGCGCACGCTCGCCAGGCCGGGCAGCGGGCCGGGCGCGCCCCAGGGCACGCCCGGTGGCGTTGTGGGCAGGTGGGGCGCCGACGTCGTCGAGGCGGCAGCCGCCGCCAGGGCCAGGGCCCACAGGCTCAGGCTCGCCCTGACCAAGCGGCCACCACCCGCCGCCCCCTGCCTGTTCCTGCAGGCCTGGGCTGAGCACCGCATCGCCCGTGACCTGGCTGCGCGCCGAGCGCTCGACACCGGTCCCCACCGCTGGGCCATCTCGGCCCTGGCCGCGGCGGCGGCCCTGACCGGAGCCTGGATCATCTACACCGTCGTGCCACCTGTGGTGAGCGAGCTCAATCAGCGTCTGAACGGGCCGCCCACCTTCTGGTTCGCCGGCATCCTGGATATGCTCGGACAGGTCTGGGAGTCCATGAGCCCCATTGAGAAGGCCGCCCTGGTCCTCATCGGCGCCATCGCCGTCTTCCTGTCCGGGGGTAGCCTGGTCTGGCCTTTCAGCGTGGACCTGGATCGCCTCTGCCCCTGGACGCCGCCCGCCCCTCCGCCAAGCTTCATGCGCGACCCCGGGGCACCACCGGCCACTACCTGGACACCCACAACGACCTCCAAGTCATCACCGACACCGGCATGGCCGCCATGGCCGTCATCCCCGGAGGCAAAGCCTCCGCGGCGCCGGCTACGCCGCCAAAACCGCACGCACTCTCGCCCGAGAAGAAGCTGCCGTCGCAAGCTCCCGGAAGTGGAACCCGCTGAGCAGCCCCTGAGCTCGAGATCCAGTACCCTGTTCGACTATCGGGCACAACGAAAAGCAGACCATTACGCGGCTACCAGGGCGTTAAGACGCCAACTCCCGAGGGCCACACCATAGCGCAGTACCAACTCAGGCACCTACGAAGATACAACCTCGAATTAGCAGCAAGGTTACGACCTGAAAACCACTGGAAAAAGCTACAACAAATCGCCGAAGAACGTCTTGACGCTCGAAGAGACTGGTACGCTGCAACGACACGTGCAGGCGAGTCCGGAGGTGAAGCATATCTTGAGTCGCAGGGTTACCGCATACCTGACGAATTCCTCTCAAAGAACGTTCCAGTGAACAACGGCACCTGCTCCCAGCGGATGGCTGACGGAATGCGATCAGCCCGAACGGTGATGAAGTCGTCATCAGCGAGTACATAGGGAACGAGTCGCCTCAGCTCAACGCTGCGGCAGACAATCTATGAAGGCACAGCCAGGGCAGGGCACCCTGCTATACTAGGATCGCATGCTGAGCGATCCTCGTTTCGCGCAGTACTTCCACGATCATCCTGACGTGTGGGAGGGAGTCAAGAGCGGCCAAACCAGGTTGACAATCAAGGTCATGAGAACCAAGACCCCAGAGCTGACTAGGATCACTGAGCAGCCCTTCACCTTGACACCCGAGGTGATCCGACACCTGCAGCAAAACATCGATAAGCTCTAGTCTGATGACAGGAGAAGCATGAGCACCCCACCGAGTATTCAGGACTACAGCCGGAATGCCGGCACTCCTTTCTACGCATACACCACCGAGCAGATGGTCTCCATCGTGAGAACCTGGGCCGAACACACCTGGCCCATCACCCTCCCTGAGGCATTCAACCTCCGCGACCAGTGCGGTTGGATCCCCGACCCTGACGACGACACCTTATTCAGCACCCAGGTGAGCAATGGGGAGTTGGACGGAGCTATCATGAAAGATATTAAGAACGGCAACCTAGCAGGCAGCATCAACTCCAGAATGACCACCAGAGCCCCTATCGAGCTAAAGTCGTCACAGATATCCACCATCACACAGTCCATATACACAAACTATCGAAGTGCACTATCGGCGCTATACGGCCCGCCCGAAGACGACACCTACAGCACCGGGCCACATTCTACATGGACGCTGCATAGTAATGCGTCGATAACCCTCTACTCTGTCGCAACTTTTTATTAAAATTAAAATCCGCTCTCCCGTCGAAAACAGAAAGCGAAGCGTTAGTGAAATACTACGAAAACGAGTACGGTCCCCGACATCCCCTAATCATCACCGGACACACGCATATGACCCCAACCCTCACGACCAACTCACGCTGACTGGTTTTAGTGCAACACCTCTGTGAGGTGACAGCGCCATGTTATAATGCCACACTGAGGAGACTAAGGTGACCAGTGCGATAGCAATTCGAGACTACAGTAGATCGGTTGCACTACTGTTTTATGCTTACCATCCAGATCAGATGGCAGCTACCATCAAAGCGTGGGCGGAGGCCCTGGCCTTTGACCATGCAGGAGGCTTTCATTACGGGACCAGTGCGGATGGACCGCCTCCCGGCTGCTACCTCTTTCTGCACTCCAGTCAGCGACGGAGAGCCCGACGGTCATATCCTCGTTAACTATGGCGACCAAAGCCTTACTTCAGGTGTTGACGTCATGGTCACCACACGTGCCCAGTTTAGATTCGAGGAGAGAACAACAGCGATAACGGGCTCAATCTACAGAGAGTACCTGAGTGCATTCTTATCACTTTACGGACGCCCTAAGGAGGAATACGAGGAAACTAGCCTGTATGTGGACTGGATTCTTCAGAACGGTCCTCCATCTTTCTTTCACCGGGAAGTACTTTCATCGAGGTGTACGTCCGATCACCAGAAGCAACTGTGGACGCAATACTTAACTGATGGCCGATAGAGGCCTGTATGGACAACCTCTCCGCAACGAGCAGCAACAGAAGTTTTATGGATCTCGAAGTCTCGCGTACTCCACCGACGACTTAACTGCTTTGGTGAAGGTCTGGGCCGCACAACCCTGGCCCATCAGCAGGGAGAAAGCCCTCACCTTTTGTAGTCAATGCGACTGGGTGGTCATGCTGGGACAAGATGAGGTGTTCGGCACCCCTCTCCCTTACGGGAGTACTCGACAACGGGATCCATCCGATTCGATTCACTGAATCCAACCATAATATCTGGCGTCGATGTGGAACTCACCCCCGTGTTCCTCGATGAACTAATATCAAGCACGACTCCTGTCGTCAATAGAATCTACACTGACTATCTGAACGCCATATCAAAACTGTATGGAAAGCCCGACACCTTCAACAATGAAGCCGGCCAGTGTTGCACTTGGACACTTCCACATCATGCTTCGCTAGCTCTCATCCTCAATCAAACATACCTCAAGATGCGCATCCACTCTCCCGAGCAGACAGAAAGAATCTTGCAGGCCATTCATTGCCTCGCAGACCATCGGCGCAACTGAAAGCATCCCACATAACTCATGCGCTTGATTACCTGATCCGACGATGCTGCACCACATTCACCGCAACCAAGCCCTACAACGAGACATACTCTGAAATTTAAAACACCCACGCACCCCACACTCGACGACCAACAATGGGTGCTTGAACTATGAAATTGAACTCGTCACGAAACAGCACTCCCGACATCCGCATGCATAAGAGTATTGACGCCCACGGGACCAGTAACGACCTAGGAGCCACACTCACACGTAACCTGTATTACAAAGAGCAGGTCACCAATGTTCCTGCAGAATACTATTACCACGTTGGGGACGTTTCTTTCGATGGATACCGGGACGGCATTCTCGTCGACGCCAAAGGTGAGGGACTACTCAAGTTCATAGAGACGAACTGGACGGCCTCAGTTTATGGAAATGGTGGACTCGTCGACTGGGCACTGAGGAGACTTGAAGCCGTCCACAATGCGGGAGCCACAACCCCCATCCACTGGCACATCGCAGAACATGCCGCATTCAAGCACCTCAGCAACCTGCAGACAGACGGCTTCTTCCCATCGAGAATCTGCCTTGTCGACAGTCCTCCTGATTACCGCAACTACCCCACTCATCGTCCAGCACCAGGTCAGTTACCGCCATCAATCATGAGGTGGCGTCTCACCATGAAGCGGCAAGCTCTTGGTGATCCAATCTCAGAAGGTCGCCGAGTCTGGGAGTGGATACAGCGAATCAAATATCTGCACCCATCTCTCGCCCTGTGGCTCCCCACCTCAAACAGCCACCAGGAATCTGAGCTGGCTCCACCAGTCGACTTAGAACTCCTCCAGCATCGCATCCATCAGTCACAAACCGTTTCCAGGTTCCCTGAATTCGGTGTCACTCCTGCGTTCTGTGGACAGATAGGTCAGGGTAACAAACTCATGCTGACTTTCAACATGCCCAAACTTGGTCATGCCAGTGTAGAACTCATGATCGGCTCTGCACTCGGGAATGCTCTGGATGCCAGTGAGGACCTCGCTGATGCCCTCGCGCACACAACCGCGAAATCTTTCGGCCCCAACATCATCGGAGGACTGTCAAGAAACGATCACCCCACCAGAAACCTCGACCGCGACGGCCCCGCCCCGTTCAACTACAGCGACGGCTGGAAGATGTCCTTCGCCTCCGACTCACCCCACTACCAACGCGCCACCCAGCTGGCCACCACCACCGCCCCTGTAAGCAACGGAGCCATCTTCACCTTCGGCACCCCCGACACCTACCCCACCATCCTCGAGCAGTGGTGATACCCAACCGCTGCGCGCGGCCCGGCTCCGTCATCGAGCCGAGCTTCCGACTCCACTCCTCGTCGGGCGCCGAGGCACGTGAAACGGCCCCCGCGGCGAGACGTGAGGCGCGGGGTTAACGAGGCTAAGAGGAGCGGAATGCCGCACGCAGGCTCCAGAGTGTCCAACCATTGAGGGGCCGCTTCCGACGCGTCCGCCGGAGGCCGCCGAGCCCGTCAGGAGACGCCGAGGATCGCCTTGATCGGGGCGAGGGTGAAGTAGACGACGAACATCGCGCAGGCCACCCACATGAGCGGGTGGATCCTCCGCGCCCGCCCCTGAGCCACCTCAATGACCAGGTAGGCCACGAAGCCGGCCCCGATCCCGTTGGTGATCGAGTAGGAGAAGGGCATCATGATGATGGTCAGGAAGGCCGGCAGGGCGATCTCCGGGGACTTCCAGTCGATGTCGGTCACCTGCATCATCATGAGGAAACCGACCACCACGAGCGCCGGGGTGGCCGCCTCGTAGGGGACCATCTTGACCACCGGGGCGAAGAACATGGACAGGGCGAACATGCAGCCGGTGACCACGGAGGCCAGACCGTGCGGGCCCCTCCCCACACCCGCGGCGGACCCACGTAGGAGGTGTTGGAGGAGACGCCCCCGACACCACCGGCGATGGCGGCCAGGGAGTCGACGACGAGGATCTCGCGCGTCTTGGGCGGGTTGCCGTGCTCGTCGAGCAGGTCACCCTCGGCACCGATGGCGACCATGGTGCCCATCGTGTCGAAAGAAGTCGGCCAGCAGCAGGGAGAAGACCAGGAGGATCACCGAGACGATACCGACCTTGTGAACACTGCCCAGCAGGCTGAAGTGGCCCAGCGTCGACAGGTTTCGGCAGGTCCACCGGAAGGCCGTCCAGACGCGGTCGGACAGGGACCACCCGGTGAGGTTGTCGGGGCCGGGCATCGTCCTCGTCGTTGTAGGGGCCCAGGTGGGCGACGGCGTCGATGACAATGGCCAGGAGCGTGGCCGAGGCGATGCCGATGAGGATGGCGCCACGGACCTTGCTGCACGTGGAGCACCACCATGAGGGAAGAGCCCGAAGAGGAAGACGAGGACCGGCAGCCCTGGAGGGAGCCACCCAGCCCCAGCTCCAGGGGGTGCGCCGCGGCGCACCATCTTGGCGTCCACCAGGCCGATGAGCGCGATGAACAGGCTCGATACCCACCGAGATCGCGGTCTTGAGCTGGTCGGGGACGGCTTCTGAAGACGGCCTCCCGGAAGCCGGTGAGCACCAGACGAGAATGATGATGCCCTCGATGACGATCAGCCCCGATGGCGTCGGCGTAGGTCATGCCCTGGGTGCCCACGAGGGTGTAGGCGACCATCGCGTTGATCCCCAGGCCCGCGGCCAGAGCCATCGGGTAGTTGGCGACGACGCCCATGAGGATCGTCGCGACTGCGGCGACGAAGGCGGTGCTGGCGGCGAGCTGGGCCTCGATCCCGGAGGGCTCGCCTGGACAGGATCGCGGGGTTGAGGACGAGGATGTAGCTCATCGAGAAGAAGGTGACGATGCCGCCACGGATCTCTCGGGAGATGCTCGAACCGCGTTCAGTGATGTGGAAGAACTGATCCAGCCGGGAGACCTGACTGAGCGAGAGACGAAGATGAGGACTTGTTGGGAGTACGTGTGCTCACGGCGGCATTCTTCCAGATCATCACGCGCTGAGCGAAACTGAGCGATGCCGTCACTGCTCCCCCAGCGATCACACCACCGCTCAGGCCCCGGCATTCCTGTCACAACCTCATGGAAGGATGGTCGTGAGACCGGACGGGAGGAGGTGATGGCAGTGACCGAGACACGCAGGGACCCGGCTGCCGCTGCAGGTCCGCGCGAGCCGGGCTGGGAGGGATTCTCCTCGGCCACCCGCACCTGGTTCCTCGATGCCTTCCCACCGGCCCCACCCCTGTGCAGGAGCGGGCCTGGGCATCGATCGGTCAGGGTGAGAACGCCCCGGTCATCGCCCCCACCGGCTCGGGCAAGACGTCGCGTCCTTCCCTGTCCGCCATCGACCGCCTGGGGCGGGAGCCGGCCGCGGAGGAGAAGGGGACCGGGGCGGCGTCAGAACGAGCGCCGGCCGAGGCCGACGGCGTGCGGGTCCTCTACATCTCCCCGCTCAAGGCTCTGGGAGCGGACGTCGAGCGCAACCTGCGCCGGCCGCTGGCGGGAATCTCCGCCGTCGGCCCCACCCGTCCGATCTCGGTGGGCGTGCGCTCGGGGGACACGCCCGCGCGGGAGCGTCGTCGGCTGCGCAGTCATCCGCCCAGCATCCTCATCACGACGCCGGAGTCGCTTCTACCTCATGCTCACCAGTGCCGCGCGGGAGACGCTGCGGACGGTGGAGACGGTCATCGTCGACGAGATCCACTCCTTCGCCGGTTCCAAGCGCGGCACGCACCTGGCCGTGTCCCTGGAACGCCTCGATGACCTTCTAGGGCGCCCGGCGCAACGCATCGGCCTGTCCGCCACCGTCTCGCCCCCTGAGGAGGTCTCCCGATTCCTCGGTGGGCCGCACCCGGTGACGATCATCGCCGACGATGGCCGGGCGACGCCGCAGGTCACGGTGGCCGTGCCGGTGGAGAACATGGCCCTCATCCCGGCGATCTCGGACCGCCGCACCTGGATGGAGCGGGCGCTGGCAGCACCGGCGAGCGCGGGCGGCGGTCGCGGCCCTGGCCTCCGGGCTCGGGCGGGCGGGGTCCCCGCAGGCCTGGCGCTCCCGACCGGGCGCTGGGCCGGGCCATGGCGGCGGGCGGGCTGACGGGCCCGGTGCGGGGTGCCCGCCCGGGTGTCGGCCTCGATCTGGCCGCATCTGGAGAACGCGATCCTCGACCAGGTCCTGGCCCACCGCACGACGCTGGTCTTCGTCAACTCCCTGGCGCCTGCGAGCGGCTCACCGCACACCTCAACGAGGCCTCATGCCGCACGTCTCGGGCGACGGCGCTGACGCCGCGGGGTGCCGGTTCACCGGGAGTCCTGGGAGATGGGAACCGGTTCGCACACCGAGCCCTGGCGGCGGGCGCCCGGTGATCGCCAAGGCCCACCACGGGTCGGTCTCCGGGCGAGCAGCGTCTGGGCGGAGCGGGAGCTGGCCGCGGGGAGCTCAGGTGCGTGGTGGCTACGGCCTCGCCTCGAGCTCGGCATCGACATCGGTTCGGTCGACCTCGTGCTCCAGGTGGCGCCGCCCCCTGTCGGTCGCGGCGGGCCTGCAGCGGGTGGGGCGCGCGACCACCGGGTGGGCGGGCAGCCGCGCGGCGTCATCTACCCCGTGGAGCGCACTCACCTGCGGACGCCGTCGTCGCCGCCGAGGGATGCGTGCCGAGCGATCGAGCGCACGGAGCTGGTGTCCAACGCCCTGGACGTGCTGGGCCCAGCAGACGGTCGCCGCGGTGAGGGTGGCGGAGGGCTGACGGCCGACGCTTGGTCTCGCCACCGTCACGCAGGCGGCCCCCTACCCTCACCGCCGCGTTCGGCCTCGAGTCGGTCCTGAGCTGCTGGCCGGTGGCTTCGCCTCGGCGGACCTGGCGGACTTCTCGCCGCGGATCGTGGGACCGCGCCACCGGTGAGCCTCAGTGCCCGGCCCAGCACGCAGCGGCTGGCGGTGGCCTCCTCGGGCACGATCCCGGACCGGGGATGTTCCCCGTCGTCCCGCCAGAGGGGGCGCAGGATGCCGGGCGGCGGCGGGTCGGGGAGCTCGACGAGGAGATGGTGCACGAGTCCAGCCCGGGCGATGTCATCACGCTGCGGGACGTCGAGCTGGCGGATCCGCCAGATCACGGGGACCGCGTCGTCGTCGACCCGGCTGAGGGGCGCAGCGCCCGCCCTGCCGTTCTGGAAGGGCGAGGGGCTGGGGAGACCTGCGGCCACCGGGCTCACCAAGGGCGTCTTTCTGCGTGAGGCTCAGGCCTCCTTGCCGTCGGAGGCGGGAGCCGGGGAGTCGGAGGGCGAGCGGGCGCTGCGAGCCGGCTCACGGAGGCGGGGCTGGATGATCATGCCCGCAGCAACCCGCTGGCGTGCTGCGCGAGCAGTACTGAGCCACCGGCGCCCCGCCGACGGACGAGACCCTGGTCCTGGAGCGCTATGAGGACGAGTCCGGCAGCTGGCGGATCGTCCTCCACAGCACGCTGGGTCGGTGCGTCCACGAGCCCTGGGCGATGGCGATCCGGGAGCGGGTGCACCAGCTCCTGGGGTGCGCCCGCAGACCATCGTGACGACGACGGCATCGTCCTGCAGATCCCACCGGTTGAGGGGCGACCTCCGACGGCCGGGCTCATCACCTTCGACGCCGCGGAGATCTCCTCCTGGTGCGCAGCCGGATCGAGACAACGGCACTGTTCGCGGCCCGGTTCCGCGAGTGCGCCGCTCGAGCCCTGCTCATGCCCACCACCCGCCCGGGGCACCGCACGCCGTTGTGGCTGCAGCGGGTCAAGGCCGGACAGCTGCTCGAGGCCTCCCGCCAGTTCCAGGACTTCCCCGTCAGCGTGGAGGCGGCGCGCGAGTGCCTCCAGCAGTACTACGACCTGCCCGCACTCACCGACCCCTCATGGAGCGTCTCGCCTCCGGCCGGGTGCGCGTCGTCGAGGCCGTCACCAGTGAGCCGTCGCCCTTCGCCCACCCGCTGCTGTTCGGGTACGCGAGCACGCTGATCTACCAGGATGACCTGCCCCACGCCGAGCGCCGGGCCCAGCTGCCTCCCTGGACCCGAAGGCGCTCGACGCACTGCTGGGCGACGGCGGCGTCGCGGAGCTGCTCGACGACGAGGTCCTGGCCCAGGTGGAGGCCGAGCTCCAGCACCTGGCCCCCGGCAGGCGGGTGCGCGCCGATGCCGAGGGGGTCGCCGATCTGCTGCGTGAGCTGGGCCCGTTGAGCGTGGCCGAGCTGGTCGAGCGGTGCACCGACGTCGGCGGGCGGGATCCGAGGGAGGATACGCGAGGCGACGACGTCGAACGCGGGGACAAGCGCAAGGTCGAGCGGACGGTCGGGCGGACGCTTGCCGAGTTGGCTGGGCCCGCTGAGCCACCGCGGTGCGGGTCGGCGGACGGGAGCCGGGGGCCTGGTCGAGGACGCCCAGGATCTTCGGCTGGCCCTGGGAGGAGGTCCCTGACTGGGCTCTGGAGCGGCCGGGCCGGTGCGGTCGAGCGGAGGGCGTCAGCCCGCTCACCGCCGAACGACCTGCTTTGCGCCACGCGCGCACCCATATGACCGTGATGCCGCAGCGCGTGGTACGGGCCTTCGGGCTGGGGGCGGCGGTGGCGGAGGGGGCCCCTGGCCGAGCTGGCCGGGGACGGCCTGCTCGTGGACCTGGGGGCCGATGGGTGATGGAGTCGGCGGTCCTGGCCCGGGTGCGCCACCGTTCCCCGGCTCGGGCGCGGGCCGCCGTCGCGCCGGTGCTGCCCTACGGCCTCCAGCGTCTCGTGCTGGAGCGGGCGGGGGCTGGATGAGCCGAACGGCGGTGTCGATGCCCCTGGCGGAGGCCCCTGGCGGCACTGGAGGGCGTGGCTGCCGGGCCGGCCTGTGGGAGTCGGTGGTGCTGCCCGCCAGGGTCGTCGACCACCGGCCGGGCCATGCTCGATGAGCCCATCGCCTCCGGGGAGGTCGTCTGGCAGCGCGGCCCGTCGGCGATGCCACATCCCGGTCCGGTTCCGCCTGGGTGAGGACCGGGGCCGGCCACGTCCCCGCCCCGGGAGATCGCCTCTTCCCACGGACCCGCCCTGGCACCGGTCGCTGGGGAGGCGATCGCGCCGGGTGAGCCAGAGGCGCTGGCGGGCCGGGAGGCGGGAGTCACCGAGGAGGCTCTCGGCAGCTGGTTCGCGAAGGGCCGCCACGGGCCGCTCCTTCGAGCCGGTGCGCTGGGCACTGGCGCCTCGCCGCCGGGACGCGCACCTCCCGTCTTCACGGCGGGTGCGCAGCCGCCGGGGCCGTCGCCTCATGATGGAGACGCTGCGCACCGGGAGGTGACAGCGGCCGGACGATTGTCCTCCGTTCTGGCCTCCACCTCCTGGGTGAGGCTGTCTTGCGCACCGGCCGGCGATGAGGAGCGGGCGATCGCGGAGGTGGAGTCACCGCTGGACCGCTACGGGGTCGTCTGCCGCGACCTCGCCCTGGCCTTCAGCGGGTGGGAGGGCTCGTGCCGCTCATGCCGGTGCTGCGGCGCATGGAGGAGACCGGGGTGGTTCTGCGCGGCGGTTTCATTGAGGGCCTGGGGCCGGTGCAGTTCGCCGAGCGGGAGAGCGTTGACCGACTGCGGTCCCTCAGCCACGACCCCGGCGGCACGACGGCGACACCGGTCGTGCTCGATCTCGCGGACCCGGCCTGTCCTGTCGGGCGGGGTGCCGTGGCCTGAGCCGGTGCTGCCCACAGGCCTCGGCAAGCCGGCCCAGGACCGCAGCGAGGAGACGAGTGGCCCGCCGGTCCGGCGCCAGGGGGCGAGCGTCGTCGTGCTGGGTGGCACCCCAGTGCTCTACGCCTCGGAGAACCTCAAGGTCCTCATCTCCTACACGTCCGAGCGCGAGGACCTGGTGCGCGCCCTAACCGCGCTGGCGGCCGACAGGCAGCGGATGCTCGCGCGCCAGGGGCCGCGGCGGTCAGGCGCCGTACCGTGGTGGAGTCCTCAACGGGGTCACCACGTTGGAGCCCACCGTGAGCGACCTCTTGCGTCAGGCCGGTTTCGTGCGCGACCCCAGGGGGATGCGGCTCGCCGTCAGCCCCTACGGGGCTACCCGGCGATGAGCGGGCCGGCCCTTCACCGGTGACAGAAGCCGGCCCATGGTGCGCTCCACGCGTCCACAATGAGGACATGGCCGATCCACACCCCATCACCGGAGCGTTCTTCGATTCCCCGGTCCCTCCCGGGACCGGATGGCCTGATGATCCCGCCACCGCCAGCCACGCCCATGGCCCGATCGGCCTCCGACGTGGCGCAACTGGCCGGTGCATCGTCGGATCTGCCCGCGCTCGACGCCCGGATCACGGTGTGCCGTGCCTGTGACCGGCTCGTGGCCTGGCGTGAGGAGGTTGCCAGGAGCGGCCGTCGCGCCTCCTTCGCCCATGAGCCGTACTGGGGGCGACCAGTGGCGAGCGTCGGGTCGGCGGATGCCCGCATCTACGTCGTCGGGCTGGCACCCGCGGCCAATGGGGCGAACCGCACCGGTCGCATGTTCACCGGGGACCGCCCGGGACTGGCTGTGGGCGGCCTTCCACCGGGCAGGCCTGGCGACATCCCCACCTCGACGGCGGCCGGTGACGGGCAGCGGCTCATCGGGGCGCGCATGGGCGCCGCCGTGCGCTGTGCCCCACCCGCCAACAAGCCGACGACCATCGAACGCGCCACCTGCGCGCCGTGGCTCGCCCGCGAGATCGCCCTCATGCCCGAGGTCAGGCAGCTGCTGGCGCTGGGCGGGATCGGCTGGGGCGCGGTGCTGCGGGTCACCCGGGCGGCAGGTTGGGTCATCCCTCGCCCGCAGCCGCGCTTCGGGCCACGGGGCGACGGCGGAGCTGACCAGGCCCGACGGCAGGTCGGCGACGCTGCTCGGCAGCTACCACCCCAGCCAGCAGAACACGTTCACCGGGTCGGCTCACCGAGGCGATGCTCGATGAGGTGCTGGCGGCCGCCAAGCGCCTCGCTGAGGCATGATGACGCGCCGCGGCTGACGCGGCGTCAGGAACGGTTGGGCAGGATGGCCTCGAGCTCGGCAAGGTCCGCGGCGCCTGCTCCGCGGAGGCGCCGGCCTCGGCATTCTCGGAGTCGTCGGAGGCCGCCTCGTCCTGCGGCGCGTCGACCCCGAGGGCCAGCGACAGGCCGGCGACGGCGGCACGGGCCGAGGCGGCCCGCTCGCTGGGCGTGTCACTGGGCTCGGCGCCGGCGAGGGCCGGTGATGGCTGCTCCGAGGCCGCGAGGGGCTCGGCGGTGATCGCGGCATCGGGGGCCGATGAGGCCGATGCCGCTGCGGTCGCCCTCTCAAGGTCTCCCAGGTCGAGCCCCACCAGGCGGCTACTGCGTTCCTCGGAGGCTTCCTCCGCGAGTCGGCCGTGCGACGGCGGCGCGTCGAGGTGGCCGCTCGGCGATGCCGCAGCGGCTTCTGCTCAGACGAGGCGGACTTCTTCCCGGGCTTCTTCCTGACTCCGCCGCCGGCCGCCCTCGGCCGCGGGAGGTGGTGGCGTCCGCGCCAGAGGCGTTGCCCTCAGTCTCCTCGGCGTCCGGAGCGTCCGGGTGTCAGCGCTGTCGGCTTCGTCAACGGCGCCGTCGGAGTCAGCGGTGGCCCCTGTCTGCGTCGGCCGGGGCCGTCGGCGTCCCGCGCGGAGGACTCCGCATCGGCTCCCCTGACCGGGAGCGCCTGCCGCGTCCTCGGCGGGGCGTCGTCGGTCTCACCGTCGACGTCGTCGGCCTGCTCGGCGGCGAGCTCGGCGATGCTGTGTCTCTCGCGCAGGTCGAGCCCGTTGGTGCTCAGCGGCACCATGAGGTGGTCGTCGACCCGTGAGGGGCTGATGGGCCACCCGGGCCCTGGTCGGGCAGGTCGGTCTCGGAGTGCGCCGCAGCCATGGTCCAGGGAGACGACGTGCCGTCGTCGGCGGCCCACCCGTTGGCGCACACGCCGAAGATGGCGCGCAGGGCACCGGGCCATGGGCAGAAAGAAGCCGCAGGTGGAGCAGGTGGCGGGGCCTTTCGACGCCCTCGGCGTCGGGGCCGTGGTCGCTGCCGTACCAGCGCTCGGCGGCGCTGGCGACGCCCCTGGGCGCTCAGGGACCTGGGGGCGGCCCAGGTCGAGCTGGTCCAGGGCGACGGCGTCGGCGTCTCACCGGTGGCCTCCCCACCCGCCTCGAGGCGCTCGTCGGTCTCTTGCGGGGCAGGCGGTCTGAGCGGGTGATGTCGCCGGGCTCGAGGCGCTCGGCCCACGGGACCCAGGCGGGCGCGAGGAGGGCCTCCTCACCGGGGAGGAGCGCCATCTCGCAGACGGTGGCGGTGCGGCTGCGCGGGACGCGGCTGAGGGTGACAGCCCAGCGCCAGCCGCGGTAGCCGCTCAGGGTGCAGTCGAACAGGTGAGTGACGAGGCGCTCGGCTTCGGGGGCGGCGGCCAGGTACTCGCCGACGGTGATGGGGTCGGTGATCTCCTGCAGAGCGTGGCGGGCGAGCTCGATGGCGGCCGGGGACGTGAGGGGCTTGTCCTGGCGGCCTGGGCCCTGCTGGCTGGGGGTCGGCAGGGCGCCGGCGCGCGGCACGGGGCCGGCGTCGGAGAGGCTGAGGCCGCGCCCGGAGCCGGGCGTCTCGAGCGGTCGCCGGAGGTGCGCGCCCCGGTGGCGGCGCCCACCGGAGAACCCGAGTCGGTCCCTGGTCGCGGCGCCTGCGGCGTTGGTGTGAGAGTCGATCGTCCGGTCACCCGCCAGTGTAGGGAGGCTCCTGAACCGCCCCGGCCCGCGCGGGTTGGCCTGGGCACACCTCTCATGTCGCCCTTGACGACGATGTCCGCTTACCCCTAATCTACTTGCATGCACATGAACACATGCCGTCCACCCCAGAGAGGTGCCCACCTTGACTGAGCCGGGCGATTCATGGGCAACGGTGGTCGCAACAGTCGGACGAATCGAGACCTCACTCAATCTGTGGCTGTCTCAGCGTCACGGACTGGGGCTCACCGACCATCGAGCACCGGCACTCTCAGCAGGGCGTCGGACCACGAGTTGCGGATCTCGGACCCAGCCGTCCGAGTCGGCCTTAATCAGAGCTCAACGACACGGCTCGTAGTGAAGACTGAGCTCAAAGGTCCGTCACCGCGACACGCCCCGGAGGACGGCCGCGGCGTCTCACGCAGTCATCACCAAGGCCGGCCTCGACCTTGCGCATGAGCTGGCCACGCCCTACAGCGAGAAGCCTGCCGGCCTGTTGACAACCCCGCCCGCCATCACAGCACCTGCACTGCAGGTCGAGTCACACCATCGCAGACCTGACCCCTAGCAGAAACCGCACCGTCAGCTCACACGACATACAAAACCACCACCCAACACTCCACTCACATGCATGTATACGCACTATGAGGCTCTGACATCATGAGTACCACTGTCGACGTATTCATTGACTACGTCTGCCCATTCTGTTTCCTGGTCGAACCCGCCTCGAAGAACTGGAGGCGAGACCGGGACTGGAAGTCAATATTCGCCCACTCGAGCTGCGCCCCGCCCCAGTTCCGACCTCAGGCCGGAGGACGACCATCTACCGCGCATATGGAATGACATTGTTCATCCGATGGCCGACCGCGTCAGATCCCTCGTTCGCCCGCCGAGCGTGTCACCAGCCTCGCACTGAGAAAGCATCCTCGCACTGTAGCTCGCGCATGAGCGCAATATCGCCGACGCATCTCATGCGATGTTCCGGGCGTTCTTTCAGGACGATCGCAACATCGGGGACGAGGAAGTGTACGATATCGCCAGCCCTTAGGCCTGAGGAAACCTCCGTCCGAGAGGCCACAGCGAGCCCCGAACGCAGACGTCAGCATCAGGCGGACCTCGCCCATGCCACCGGAAAACCATGAGGATCGATAGCCGTTCCCGGAATCATCATCGGCGGCACCCCACTCAGGCACCCCCAGTGCAACACGACTAAAAGAGACCGTGGACGCACTTGCAACTTCAAGGGGATGCGAGCTATGACGAACCACCTGGAACAGATAATGAGGCAGGCAGTCGTGCGATCAATCACCCACGTGGAGAGCGGAGGACTCTTCGTAGGGTCATCGTTGATGAGCAGCAGGTGATCTCCGAGTTCGGCGTCAATCGTGTCCAGGAAAACGGGCGACCCAAGCGCTCACGCAGAGATCACGGCGATCCGCGATGCCCTTACATCAAGCGGAGAACCGACTTGAGAGGCACCACCCTCCTGGCAACAGGCGAACCGTGCGGCATGTGCTACCGACATGCTGTCAATGCCCGAATCGCCGATATCCGAGTCGCCGTCGACCGCGACCAAGTCGCTGAACTCGGCTTTGACTCACCGGAAGCAGCTATCCAGCATCTCGACATCACCGACTCACTGCGCAATACCCTCATGCGACCACTCCGCGTCTCCAATGACACTGAACCGTTCATCCGATTTCTTGCCCTTCACAACATCCGAAACTGACATCTCAGAAAGGACCAGTCATGCAGTGGATCTACCTCACGATCGCCGTCATCTTCGAGGTCACGGTCGGTATCGCCGCCGGAAAAGCCTCAAGGCTTCCGCAACATCCCTGGACCATCGCAACCTTGATCAGCGGCGCCATCGCCACCTTCTTCCTCAGTCTCGCCCTCCTCACCTTGATGTCGGCGTCGGCTACGCCCCTGTGGACCCTCACTTGCCGGCGTAGGGATCTGTCATCGTCGGCGCAATCTTCCTAAGCAGAAACTGACATGGAGAAAACCTCGGTATCGCTCATCGTCATTATCGGAGTCGTCGGACTGAACCTTGCCGGAACCGTCTGACTCTTCATTCACATCACACCCGAAAGGAAATGACTGCGATGAACAACCAATGACAACACCGTGCCCACCACCGACGCAGCGCGGCAGGTCCGTGGTCCGCCCTGCCTCGCCGGAGCCTTCAGTTGATACGCCCTGAGCGTCAACGGCAGTCAAGGATTCACCACCTCGCCTGGTCCCCTGGTCAGTCCTCGTCTCTTCCTCTGCACCCTGTTTTCCGGAGCGTCGCGCCCAAACGAATCGATGTCGGCATTGGATACGCGGTATGGGCTGAATCGGCGCTGTCGGGTCTGCAGTGCTCGGCCCTGTCTCTTCGATGAAACCTTCACAGCGCTGCCAGCCATCTCACTCGCCGTCATCATCGCCGGGTCGTCTGGCCCAAACTCGCCGACAGCACCAGGTTCAGTAACGACTAGCGCATCTGACGGGATGCTGCCTTCAGACGGTCACTAACGTCTGCCGTCACTCGGCCTCGACCGAGACGATGCGGTGGACGGCGACGGTCAGCCCGGTCTCGCGCACGACGTCGCGCAGGCGCACCCGCCCGCTCCACGGCTGACCCGCACCTGCCGCTCCTGCACGGCACCGTAGGGGCCGCGCCAGGCTCAGCCAGCCGCGAGCGCGGGAGGACTGGGCTCGGCGCAGCACCGCCAGGGCGTGCACCGGTCGGTGGCCACAGCCGTCTCCCCGCGGCCTGCAGCACCTCCTGACCCATACGGAGCCGCCCCACGAGGGTCGTCAGCTCACGTCTTCCGGCTCGACGCCGTCCCACCGAGTGCTCGCTGCCGGGACGCGCGGCTCAGCCCGGCGCGCCTGCTGCGCAGGCTGGCCTGACCCACCCAGGTGGCTGCGCGGCGTCCTCGGTGACCGGCGCCAGCCCGGTGGCGCGCAGCTCGCGCAGCACCCGTCCGGCGCTCGCCGTGGCCACGAGGATCCCTGGAGCCACCTCTATCCAGACCGAGGTCCCGCAGGCGAGGCTCGGCCAGGAGCCCGGCGGCCGGGCCTCGTCGCCGACCCGCAGCAGCGCGCGACACGGCCCGCACCCGCACCGCCCTCGTGGTGACGGGCCGCGTCCCGATGAGCACGCTCAGGAGTCCGGGAGGCGCGGACCGTAGCGGCCGATCGCCTGGGGATCTCCGCCTGGTAGCCGACGTCGAGCGCGCCGCGCACCGACTCGGGCGTGAACTGCACCGTGAGCGCTCCACGGCGCGACTCGACGACGCTCGTGCGCCCAGCGCGCGCGCCTCGGGGCGGGGCCGGCTGGGACGATGGCGGGTGAGGTCGGACTGACGAGGATCGTCTCGACGGCGGCCGGCAGGTCCGCGGCGAGCGCGTCTCCAGCGCCGCCAGGGTCTCGTCATCCGACAGAGGTTTCGGCGTACGCGGCACCGCCCGCCTCCTCAGCGCTGCTGGCGCCACTGGCGCGCTACCGAGTCCCGGGTCCTGCTCGTCGAGGCCGCCGCCGCCCGTCGGGCGAGGATCCTGCTGGCCCCGGTGAGCGCGCTGCCGCCGGTGATCCTGAGGGTCTCGGCCTCGGCCAGGACCGCGTGAGATCGCCTGGGGATGGTGCGCCGAGGGCCTCTCCAGGTCAGGGCCGCCCGCACGAAGGCGGGGGTGGCGCTGGTCCCCGGTGGAGGTCGCCCAGGAGGGCGAGCACCCGGCGCGCAGTCAGCTGCCCACCCGGCCTCCAGGTCCGCGCCGAGGGCGGCGCGCAGGGTCTGCCGTCGCCGGGTGCCCTGCCAGCCAGGCGGGCGCGCCTGACCAGGCCAGGGGCGAGCGGGCGCCCAGCGCTGGGGGAGGCTGCTCTGGAGCCAGCCGGCGGCCAGGAGGAGGGCACCAGGTGGCGCGTCGTCGTCGAGTCCCAGGAGCCCGGCGCCCGCGAGTGATCTCGATGATGCGGGCGGCCGCGTCGACCTCCAGGCCCAGGGGCGTCGGCGGTGCGGGGCCAGGCGCGCGCGCTCACCCGCCGGTGCGGCGGATCGTCCGCCCCGCGGCCCCACCTCCAGGAGGGCGGCCACGAGCCGGACGGCTCCCTCGGCGTGGAAGGAGGACTCGAGGCGACGACGTCGCAGCCACCGCCCCAGGTCGCCGGCCTCGGGGGCGGTGAGGCCTGCGGGTCAGGCGGCCGCGCGCGGGCGAGGGCGATCCCGGCGCGGCAGGATGAAGCGGGTGCGCCCCGGCGTCGCTGCTGCGCTCCAGCCAGCCGCGTTCGACGAGCGGGGCCGCCCCGTGCGGTGCCGCCCGAGCGCAGCGTGCCGGCGGGGCGGCCCCAGTGTGAGGGCCTGAGCATCTCCACGGAGGCCGCCGGGATGGCCGGGCTGTGCCAGCGGCGTCCTCGCTCAGCTCCTCCAGGGTGGGTGCAGCGTGCTCGGCGCTCAGGGGCCTGGCGGCCCAGGGCCCCAGGCTCGAAGGGGTGTGGCCCGAAGGCCGCCTCCAGCGCGGCCACGGGCCCGCCCTCGACGACGAGCGCCAGCCGGCGCAGGTGCCCCAGCGCCTCCGTGACCTGCCCGGCTGATAGCGGCAGGTGGCGGCGACCAGCCCGTCCAGGTCAGCACCGTCAGGGGTCGGCTGGTCGCCTGGGAGATCGCCAACCGGCTCACCACCGGCTCTACCGGTCCCGCCGGTCCCAGCGGCCCGCCCGTGCTCGCCGTCCCGGTCGGCCCGGTTCTCGGGCCTCCTCGATCTCGTCGAGCCGGCTGGAGAGCCACCACTCGCCTCGGCCACGGCCAGCGTCGGTGCGTCCAGCCCCGCCAGGGCGACTCGATGCCGCCCGGAGCCCCCGCGCGGGTCGCCAGCGCCGGTAGCGAGGAGGACGGCGGCGCGGCCAGGCCGGGGCGCGCCACGCAGGGCGTGGCGACTTCGCGGTCCGGCAGCGCCGTCAGGTGCACTGGCGAGGTCCCTGTGGAGGCGGAAGGGCTCATCCGGCACCAAAAATACGCCCCCGCCCACTCACCGACAGAGTGAGCGGGGGGAGAAGGCCCACAAGCGGGATCGGCGCCAACCAGCAGTGCCAGTTACTCCCTCGGCCTCCTCGGAGTCCGAGTTTCTCACCTGTCTTGAAGACGGCCCGAGGACAGGCCCATCGCCCACCCCACCGGCAGCCACAGGAACCAGGCCTGGTGCCGCCACACCATCGCGACTCCCCAGCATGGTGCCGCAGACCATGGGTCAGAACTGACGGCGTCGCTGGCCCTGAGCCGGCTTGAACGCCTCGATGACCTCCGACCAGCCAGCCCTGCGACCGCGCCGACCGGCGCTGGAGTCCTCGTGGTCGCCCTCCAGTCCGATTGAGCTCGTGTTCATGCCGCCACCCTAAAACAGTCCGCTCGATTGATACCTCATCCCATGGAAGGAGACCTGCCCGGTCCTCGGGAGAGGCGCTGGTAAACCACATCGGTGACAAAGGGACCCGACCGCCCCTGAGGACGCGCAACGCGAACCGCAGAATCATGGTCTCGCAGGATGGAGTCCATCTCGCGCCTTTGTCACCGATGTGGACACGAGTCTCGCGGATGTCACCGTTTCTGGCCCCTCGTAGCGCCTCCTGCTGAAGAGGAACGTCTCTCTCCGTCACGGTGCCATGCGGCGCCCCGACCTGGGATACTCCCGCCCATGTCCGCTACGCCCAGCGACCCCAGGTCCTCGGCGCGCCGTCGGCCCCGACGGCCCGCTCATCGTCCAGTCCGGACAAGTCCGTCCTCCTGGAGGTCGCCCACCCCGGCCGGCAGGCCCGCTGCGCCATCGCCGCCTTCGCCGAGCTGGAGCGCGCCCCTGAGCACATCCACACTTCACCGATCACGCCGCTGGTCCCTGTGGAACAGCGCGCCGCGGGCCTGGACGCGGAGACGGTCGTCCACACCTCATCACCTACTGCGCTTCCCGGTGCCGCACGCCCTGCTCACCGAGATCGCCGAGACGATGAGCCGCTCGGGCCGCCTCCAGCTCCTCACCGACCCCGCCCACGGCCTGGTCCTGCACGCCACCGACGTGCCGGTCCTGGAGGAGGTCATGCGCCCAAGCGCACCAAGGGCCTCTGCAGACCTGGCTCGAGAGGCCGACGTCGTCGTCCACCCTCGGAGCGCGGCCACCCCAAGCAGGTGCTCATCAGCTGGGCTAGCGGCTGAGGACCTGGCCGGCTACGTCGACGGCGAGGCCCACCTCATCACGCCGCTGACCGACTCCCGGCACCTTCCAGCTGCGCCCCTACCAGTCGCGAGGCGGTGAGAGCTCTGGGCGGGGGCTCAGGGCGTGTCGTCCCGATCTCTGCGGGCCGGCAAGACCTCGTGGGCGCCGCCCATGGCCAAGAGCTCGACGACGACGCTCATCCTGGTCACCAACGCGGTCTCGGCGCGTCAGTGGAAGGAGGAGCCTCATGCGCTTCACCACCCTGACCGAGGAGGAGATCGGCGAGTACCCGGCTCACGCAGGAGGTCCGCCCCGTCACGATCGCCACCTACCAGGTCCTGACCACCCGCCGCAAGGCGCTCCACCCGCACCTGACCCTGCTGGACTCCCACGATCAGACTCATCGTCTCACGACGAGGTCCATCTCCCTGCCCGCCCCTGATCTTCCGGATGACCGCGGACCGGCAGGCGCGCCGCCGTCTGGGCCTGACCGCGACCTCGTGCGCGAGGACGGCCGCGAGGACGAGGTCTTCAGCCTCATCGGTCCCAAGCGCCACGACGCCCCTGGAAGGACCTCGAGAACTCAGGGCTGATCGCCCCGGCGATCTGCACCGAGGTGCGCCTGACCGACGCCGGTGAGCGCATGGCCTACGCGACCGCCGAGCCCGAGGAGCGCTACCGCCTGGCGGCCCTGCTCGCCGCGCAAGCTGCCGATCATCGATGCCCTCCTGGCCCGCCACGAGGGCGAGTCGGCCCTCGTCATCGGCCAGCACGTGACCAGCTCACCGAGATCGCCGAGCACCTGAGCGCCCCCTGTCATCACCGGCTCGATCACGGTGCGCGAGCGTCAGCGCCTCTACGACGCCTTCCGCCCGGAGATATCCGCACACTGGTGGTGTCCAAGGTCGCGAACTTCTCCATCGACCTGCCCGGGGCGAGCGTGGCCGTCCAGGTCTCGGGCTCCTTTCGGCTCGCGCCAGGAGGAGGCCCAGCGGCTCGGTCGGATCGTTCGCCCCATGAGGACGGGCCGCCAGGCCCACTTTCACACGGTCGTCGCCCGCGACACCGCCGACCAGGAGTATGCAGCCCACCGCCAGCGATTCCTGGCCGAGCAGGGATACGCATACGCCATCATCGACGCCGAGGAGGCATGAACCATGCTCACATGAACGTCACCGACTCGCCACCCGGGGCAAGTCCCCTGTCACTGCGTCAGCAGTCTTCGTACCATCATTGAGCGCCATGCCTCGCCCGCTTTCGTCCCCATGCGCATGAACCTCGTGGGCAGCCAGCATGTCCCCACCCGGATGGGCATGCCTCACCGTCGGCGACACGGGGTGATCGGCCCGCAGATCGCCTTCTTCCTGGTCCTGTTCAGCCCGCTGGCGCTGACCCAGCACGAGGCCGCTGGCCCGTGAGCCTGACGGCGATGAGCAGGCTGGCTCAACGCGCCAGGCGGCGGGCGCGCACGTTGCGCACGAGGACCCGCGCTAGGGTGCGGCCGAAGGCCTGGATGACGGATCCACCCTCTGCCTCCTCACGGGCGGCGGCCCGGCGCCTGCGGCCGACTCCGGCAGGTCCGCAGCGGTCGCCCCGTGGGTTCCGACGGCGCCCTGGTGCGGCGTTCTTCCCGGCAGCCACCTCCAGGGCGTCGCGGAGCGGCTCCTGGAGGAGGCCAGTCCATGGTGCCGGCCTGTTGTTCAGGGCGTCGCGGGTGCGCCAGCAGGCGACGCGCCGGGTCGGACTCGGGGTGGTGCTGGAAGGCCAGGAGCTGCCGGGCCCTGCCAGGTATGCACCGGGGAGCGGTCGAGGAGGCCAGAGAGTGGCGGCCCGGGCAGGTGGGAGTGACGGCGTCGTAGTGGGAGACGATGACGGCAGGCGGGGTGCCGTCGGAGGTGGAGATCCCGGCGCGGTGGGCGGCGCGGACGGCCTCGGCGGCCACCCTGACCGAAGACTGGTCGCTCTCGCCTGCGGCCGTGATGGTCAGCCTCGACGACACCGACCTCGTCATTGCCCAGCGCCGGCACGGCCGTGGTCGCCCAGGGGCTCTCGGCGGCCACCTGGGCGCCCAGGCAGATGGCGATGGTGGATGTTGTCGGCGACGACGCCGCGCAGCAGCTCACGCAGGTCCGCCAGCTAGGGGTGGTCGGCCCTCGTCGTGGGCGCCTCGCGGATCCGCCCAGCACGACGAGGCCGTCACCGACCTCCTCGAGGGGCCGGGATGGCCTCGCCCCGCCACGGGCGCACCATGAGCAGCGCGGCCCCTCGGCGAAGAGCCACTTCCCCAGGCGCCCCACGGGCGCGAGCCCCTCGGGCCTGATGACGGTGATCGTGAGCATGTCTGTCATGCGGGTGACATTCTGCCGGTGGTCTGTTGCTCGTGACGGGCGACAGGCTCACACGTGCCGCCTGAGGCGAAACGACTTGCTCACACCGGCAGCTCTGCGGGGACTATGGCCCGGATGAAGCACCCACAGTCCCTGCACGCCCCTTGTATCAGCTGGCTGCTGCGGCGCCGCGACGGCGGCCGTCCCGACTCGCTGGGAGCCTGCAGGCGCTGCGGCGGCGCTGACGACGGTCGGGGGCGCCACGCCTCGACCCCCGGCCCTCCCTATCGCCGTGTCGGCGGCAGCGCCCTGAGCCCTCCCGGCAGCATCGACCACCCTGAGCCAGCACGTCACCGACGAGCTCGGGATCCTGACGCCTCCAAGGCCCGGCAGGCCGTGACACGATGTCCTCCAGGGCACGGCGTGGGCCTCGGGTGCTGACCGTCCTGACTCCAGCCGCAAGGCCCTCCGCGATCGCCGAGCAGGCCTTCAAGGACACGAAGCAGGACGCGACGACATGCTCCCGGTCATCAACATCCCCGCCAGACGGCTCGGCCTCGAAGAGCTGCAAGCTGCAGGCCCACAGCAACTCCTCGAAGTTCTCCGAGTCCGACTCAGGCGGATCGGACTCCGGCCTCAAGAAGCAGCCGAGCGCCGGGCAACTCACGACGACGCCGCTGCGGCGATCCCGGAGAACATGTCCGGCCCTCGGCTCAGGCAGTTCACACAACTCGGGGGCTTCTGGGCCTCAGCCCTCCGGTGCTGCTGAGGGCGCGGTGGCGGCCGGTGCCGCCGCCCGACGGTGCACAAGCGCAGGAAGAACAAGGAGAACGACGACATGCTGTTCGGCAAGCGCAAGAAGCAGGCCGCCTGCGGCGGCGCACCGGGGACGCGGGCAGCGGGCCCCGCGGCGATGACGGTGGAGCAGCCACGCACCCAGGCCGGCAGCGCCCTGGTCCAGGCCGACGACACGTGTGCGCGCCGCCGCCGAGGAGCTGTCCCACGCCCAGGCGCAGTTCGGCCGTCCGCCACGGACGCCTCACCGCCGCCCTGACAGCGCCCGCAAGCACCTGTCGCGGTGCTTCGAGCTGCAGCAAGATCCTCGACGACGACATCCCTGAGACCGAGCCGCAGCAGCGCCAGATGTACTACCGGAGATCCTCCAGCGACTGCTCGGAGGCGGCCGGTAGATCCGCGCCCAGGAGGAGGCCTTCACCAAGCGGCGCGGCATCGAGGCGAACCTGCCGACGTCGATCGCCGAGACCGCCCAGCGGCCGACGAGACTGAGCAGGCCATACGTCACGGCCGAGACGATCCTGGTGACGCTCATGTGCCGCCTCACCCCGCCTCCTCCCGACCGCGCTGGCCCAGGCCCCTCGAGCAGGCCCGCCGCCTGCTGGCCGCCGGGCGCACCGCCCTGACCAGGCCCGCGCGAGCGTCGAGGCCTCCCAGGACGCGACGGCCGTGAGCAGGTGCGCATCGCCCAGGGCTCCATCGCCCAGGCCGGCCAGCTGGCCGCCCAGGTCACCGCGGGCCTGCGAGCTCCAGAGCGCGGCGAAGGATCTGAGGCGGCCATCGCCTCGATCTCCTCGACCTGGTGGACGCCAAGCGTCTGGAGGGCCTGGTGCCGGCGGCGACACGGCCCTGCTCAGGCCGACGCCGAGGCCGCTGTCGAGCAGGGCCGCCAGCCAGCGGGCGCTAACCCGGACTGGCGACCCCTGGCCGCCCTGGACCACCTGGCCTGGCCGAGGCCGCCATCGACGCTGCCCTGGCCTCTGGCCCGCGAGCGCGAGGAGAACGACTCGCGCGCCTGGGCCTCCCTGGGCCTGCGACTGGCCCGCCTCAACTCCCAGGTGGAGTCCGTGACCTCCTACATCACCACCCACCGCGGGGCGGTGGGCTCCTTCGGCGCGCACAGCGCTGAGCGAGGCCGCCCGTCACGCCACGGCTGCCACCAGTGTCCAGACCACCGACCCGGTGGCGGCCTGGCAGAGGTCGCGGCAGCCGAGCTGCTCATCGCCCAGGCCCAGGCCCCGGCCGAGGCCGACGTGCGCGGCTCGTCATCGAGCTCGTGGGGCCCTGCGCTCCGGTGAGGGCTACCCTACTCCGGGCGGTTACGGGCCGCTCGGGAGGCGGGCCTGACCTGGCCTGCTGCTGCTGGGAGGGCTGCTGATGGGCGGCGCGCCACAACTACGGCGGGCTGGGGCCCCCACCACGACAGCGACTCGGGGCGGAGGCGGCGGCTTTCTTCTCCGGAGGCGGGGACTTCCTGGACGGTCGGCAGACTTTTCTTTGACGGGGCGGCGACTTCGAGCCGCGTCCTCCGGCGGCAGGCCCTCGGTCGCACGCCAGTCATGCCCCTGAGCGATGCGGCGCCCGCGTGACTCCGGGCGCGGGGACCCGCGATCATGACGCCTGATCCGCCCGGCCCGCCCGGCCCACCTGGCGACCACCCGGCGCACCCGCAAGCACCGAGTCCGCGTATCGACCATACCGCTCGCCAATCCGCCCACAATCTGCCCACACCGACGTCGCAGCTCGACGGAAGGACGAACAACCATGGCTGAGAAGCAGTCGATCCTGGGACGCATCGCCCAGCTCACCCGCGCCAACGTCAACGCGCTCCTGGACCGCGCCGAGGACCCGGAGAAGATGCTCAACCAGCTGGTCGTGGACCACACGGCGTCCATCGCCGAGGCTCGTGACGCCGTCGCCCAGACGATCGGGCAACCTGCGTCTGGCGGAGAAGCGACCACGACGCCGACGTCGCCGAGGCCGCGACTGAGCATACAAGGCCCCGCTGCCTCCCTGCAGCCGCGACCAGCTGCGCAGCGGCGGCGACACGGCCGGCGCGGACAAGTGGGACTTCGCTGGCCAAGATCGCGCTGACCAAGCAGATCACGGCGGGAGAACGAGGCCAGCGTCGCTGAGCCGATGATCATCTCCCCAGCGCCAGGTCGTCGAGCAGCTCAAGACCGGTCTGCAGCAGATGGAGGTCAAGCTCGGCGAGCTGCGCTCCAAGCGCGACCAGCTCATCGCCCGCCAGAAGACCGCCGAGGCCCAGGTCAAGGTGCAGGGCGCCATCCGCTCCATCAACGTCCTGACCCCACCAGCGAGCTCGTCCCGACATGAGGACCAGGTGCGTCGGGTCGAGGCCCAGGCCGCCGGGCAGATGGAGCTGGCCGGATCCTCCTGGAGTCCCAGTTCGCCGAGCTCGAGGGTCTCCGGCGCCGGCCTGGAGGCCGAGGCCCGGCTGGCGGCCCTGAAGTCCGGGCAGAACCCGGAGCTGCAGGCCTCTTCGCAGCAGGCCCCCGCCCAGATCACCGACGGTGACGACGACGCGATCAACGCCGCCTTCGCGGCCCTGAAGAACCAGGGTCAGCCGGTCGGCGAGGAGAAGTCCTCCTACTGACCCGACCGCGCCGCGCAGGCGCATCGGCCGCAAGCCGCCCGGTCCTCATCGTCCTGGTGAGTGCCGGGCGACTTCGTGCTCCACGACGCCGGCCGGTATCGGTGCGGTGTCTTCGAGCGTCGCCGGAGGCTACTGGACTCCATGACCGGTAGCATGAGCCTCATGAGCGTACCGACTTATCTTCTCGTCGATGGCGAGAACATTGACGCCACTCTCGGCATGAGCGTGCTGGGGCGGCGTCCCGAACCTGAGGAGCGGCCCCGTTGGGACCGGGTCCTCGCATACTGCGATGAACTGTCCTCCGCTGACGCCACCGAGGGTGAGGGGGACGAGGCACGAGCCCTGTTCTTCCTCAACGCCACCAGTGGCCATATGCCCATGAGCTTCATCCAGGCCCTGCTGGCCATGGACTATCGCCCCGTGCCGCTGGCCGGGTCCGGAAGCAATGAGGAGAAGGTCGTCGACATCGGTATTCAGCGCACCCTGGAGGCGCTGGCCGAGCGGGTCGAGTCGGGCCAGGAGGCCCACGTCCTGCTGGGCAGCCATGACGGCGACTACATCCCCCACATCGAGCGGCTTCTGCAGGCCGGCGCCAAGGTGGGGATCCCAGCCCGCGAGTTCCTCAACGCCCAGCTGGCCGGCCTGGAGGGCGAGGGCCTGACGATCTACGACCTCGAGAGTGACGTCAGGCCTTTCACCATCCTGCCGCCGCGCGTGCATCATCCCGCTGGAGGACTTCTGACCCACTCGCCTTCCTCTGACCCGGACGGCGGGGCGGCGGCACATCGTCGCCGCCCCTGTCTCACGTCACAGGCCGACTTTCACCGAGGAGTCGCCGGCTGCTGCCCTGTTCAGCTAAACAACCACACAGTTCCCCGTTTTGTGGGATTTCCAAGACTCTGGGTCTACAATCGGTTCGAGGTCACACCAACCACTTGACCTATCAACAGCGACCATCTCGAACTCATTCAGGAAACGACCAGAAACTGAAGGAATGGTGAGACTCTTGCGGAGCGTTCCTCAGCAGTCCCGCACCGAAGCTCACCTCTGTCGTCGACGATGAACCCAACATCCGCTGACCTGCTGGCCCGTCCCTGCGCTTCGCAGGCTTCGAGGTCTCGATCGCGGGCGACGGCACCTATGCCCTGAAGACGGTGGAGAAGACATCACCGGACCTGGTGGTCCTTGATGTCATGTTGCCCGACATGGACGGCTTCACCGTGGCACGGCGCCTGCGTGAACGTGACGTGACCACCCCGATCCTCTTCCTGACCGCTCCGCGACGACATGGCGGACAAGGTCCAGGGCCTGACCGTCGGCGGCGACGACTACGTCACCAAGCCCTTCGGGCTGGAGGAGGTCATCGCCCGCATTCGTGCCATCCTGCGCCGCACCCACGCCATTGAGAACCAGGACGACGGCGTCGTACGCGTGGCCGACCTGATCCTGGACGAGGACGCCCACGAGGTGTACCGCGCCGAGGTCGAGGTGGACCTGTCGCCCACCGAGTTCAAGCTCCTGCGCTACCTCATGCTCAACGCCGGGCGCGTCGTGTCCAAGGCGCAGATCCTCGACCACGTCTGGGAGTACGACTGGAACGGTGACGCCGCGATCGTGGAGTCCTACATCTCCTACCTGCGCCGCAAGGTGGACCAGATCCAGGGCGCTGACGGCCAGCCCGTCACTCCGCTCATCCAGACTCGTCGCGGAGTCGGCTACATGCTTCGCGAACCCAAGGCCGAGTGATGGCAGCGGCGCGTGGGGGGAGCACGCGCCCGGCCAAGTCGCCCGGTAAGCAGCACCGCCCGATCAAACGGGGCCGATGGCACCCTCTCACCGCGATCCAGCGCCCCTGGCAGGCGATGCCGCTGCGCACGCGCCTGACCCTCATGACCACCGGTCTGCTCGCCATCGGGCTCATCGTCGTCTCCTTCGTGGTGACCTCACTGCTCTACAGCCACATGATGGGTCAGATCGACAGCCAGCTGCGCTCCACGGCACGACCCGTGGGAGGGCAGTTCCTGGCTCAGCTCCGCGAGGGCCGCATCCCCAGCGATATCCCCTCGAACTACTACGTCAAGGCGGAGTTCCTCGACGCCAGCCGCAACGGGGAGTGGATCTCGGCCGACACCGCCGCCAAGTACGGCCGGCCCCAGATCAAGGGACTGGACTACCGGCGGGCCCTGACACACGCTGACACAGGCAACTTCGATATCATCACGGTCAACTCCGACAAGCCCGGCCGCCAGTGGCGGATGATCACCGCGCTCATCCAGAACCCGGATACCGGGGAGTACACCGGCGCCATAGGCCTGGCCCTCCCGCTGAGCGACGTCATGGAGACCGTGGAGCGCACCCGCCTCGTGGTGGCGCTGGCCGACGTCTTGATCATCTCGGTGGGCGCCATCTTCGCCACCCACCTGGTTCACCGCCTCGTCTCCGCCCCTGCGCCAGATCGAGGGAGTGGCTGCCCGAATCGCCCACGGCGACCTGTCCGCCCGCATCCTGGTGACCGAACCACGCACCACGGAGGTCGGCTCGCTGCAGCGGGCGATCAACACGATGCTCGCCCAGAACGAGAGCGCCTTCGCGGCCCAGGTCGTGGCTCAGGAGCGGATGACGCGCTTCGTCTCCGACGCCTCCCACGAGCTGCGCACCCCCCTGGCCGCGATCCGCGGCTACGGCGAGCTCTACCGCATGGGCGGGTGCCCGCGTACAAGACCGGTGAGGTCATGGGGCGCACGACACCGAGTCCAACCGGATGGGGCGCCTTGTCGACGACCTCCTCCAGCTGGCCCGGATCGACGAGGGCCGGAGATGTCGATGGAGCCGGTCAACTCACCGACCCAGCGCCGGCGCCCTGAGCGACATGATGGTGCTGGCCCCCGAGCGCGACTGCGCCTCATCCCCCTCGACTCACGACGAGGCCGCCGGTATGGGAGGCCCCTCGCTCCAGGTCATCGGCGACCGCGACCGCCTCTCTCAGATCCTCACCAACCTGCTGGGCAACGTGGTGCGCCACACACCTCCGGGACGCCGGTGGAGATCGCCATCGGCATGGCGCCCCCGCGCACCAGCCCGACGGCGCCGCCGGTCGTCGTCGTCGAGGTCCGCGACCACGGCCACGGCGTGCCACCGGAGGCGGCCGAGAAGGTCTTCCAGCGCTTCTACTCGCTCGGACACCTCCTGCAACCGGGAGACCGGCGGATCCGGCCTGGGCTGGCGATCGTGCTGGGGATCGTGGCCGCCCACAGCGGCACGGTCCAGATGCTCCAGACCCCGGAGGCGGCGCCACCGTCCACATCGAGCTGCCACCCGCACCGGCCTGGTAGACCCCGCCATCGCGCCTCATGGGAGTCCCGCGACCAGCGAGAATCACAAGAGTGGCACGCGAGACACTGTGTCACGTCGACGTCGCGGCGAGGACAGTCCGACGATGGCACGCGTTCCATTTCCAACACGGAGACTGGACCCATGGTGTCATCGACGCACCGCAATGGCTCCTACCGGCCTCACCCGCTCGGTGAGGGCGATCGGCGCCACGCAGCCCCAGAGGCGATCGGCTCCGCCGGCGAGCTCTCATCGAGCGCTGGTCCACACCGACCGTCGCTTCCACAACCTTCGCCATCTCATCGACATGCCGCGCGCGTCGACGAGCTGGCCGAGGAGTCGCACAACCCGGACATCATGCGTGGTCGCCCTGCTGGTACCACGGCTGCGTCTCTCCTCCGACGTCGAGGGAGGTCATCCGCGGCAACGGCGGCGAGGATGAGACCGCCCGGCGGCCTTCGCTGAGGCCGACCTGCGTCACCTGGGCGTTCCGATGGAGACGATCAAGCGGGTGTGCCCTCATTGTCAACCTCAAGCGGCACATGCTCGACGAGCACGACATCGACGCCCAGGCCCTCATCGACGCCGACCTGGGGACCCTGGCCGTGAACCCCCAGACCTACGCCGAGTACGTGCGGCTGCTGCGCGAGGAGTACTCCCACATCCCCGTGGAGGAGTACCTGCGCGGCCGCCTGACGATCGTCTCCCGGCTCCTGGACAGGGAGCACCCTATTCCACTCACCGCTGGGCGAGCGCTGGGAGCACCCGGCCCGGGAGAACCTGGCGGCCGGAGCAGCGACGTCTCAACGAGAAGCTCACCAAGCTCGCCGAGGAGCAGGGCGCAGAATCCGCAGGCTGATCAGGCGGCTCCTGAGGCCGGAGCTGTTCAGGAGCCGGCGCGCACCGCCCCGGCAACCCCGTTGGCCGGTCCCGCCGCCGTAGGCCTCGTTCCCGGGGTCGCCGGGGTTCCCGGGCGGCCGGACGAGACCGCCGAACGCGCCCCCCGAACCCCTCCGCTGGGTTTCCAGGCGCTGCCCACCAAGCACCCGCATGATCGGCCCCGCCCAGGACGGCGACACCCTGCGTCTGACCCCACCGAGCTCTAGGGCCCTGAGGTCCACCGCTGACAGGCGCCAGCGCGACGACGGCCGCCCTCCGGCATCCCTCGATACCCTCAGCGCCCTCAGAGTCGTCGGCGCCGTCAGCAGCACCCTCCGCCCCGTCGAGCGCGTCGTCGCCGCGCACTCCTGCCCGTGGGGTTCCGGCCGTGGCTCAGCGCACCGCCTGCCGAGGCGCCTGCCGAGCGGGGCGAGGCGCGCGAGTGACATGACGGGGAGGAAGCGATGACGCACACGGCCTCCATGGAGTCGTGCATCGCGGACCTGGACCTGCTCATGTGCTCACGCAACCGCTCTGACGAGGCCGAGGACCGCCGCGCCCGGGGTCCAGGCCGAGCGGGACAAGCTCACGGAGAGGCTGCGGGCCAAGACCCAGGAGGCCAAGCGAGCTGCGCGAGGCTCCGTACCGGCGAGATCACCCCCATCACCGAGGAGATCATCGACGACGGCGCTGGGAGCTCTGAGGCACCCGGGCGGCTGTTCCGCCAGGGACCGCCTCGCGTTCTGCGGGGCCACAGGCTGCGATCCGCGGGCCTGCCCATCAGGGCCGGCTGCCCGCCCGGTACGCCACCCGGCCAGCGCCTCACCGTGAGGCACAGCGCGCACCTCGCCGCACCACCAGCGCACCGCGCACGGGCTCCCTCCGGGCCGCCTCTCACGAAAGCGGGACGCCTCATGCCCACCTACCTCAGCCGACACCGCGGCGGTGACTGACACCGCCGCCCGCTGACCCGCGCCCGTATCGCGATCATTTGCATCCAGACCGAGGTCGACGTACATGTGGGGCGACATCGCTGCTCCAGTCCCGCGCTGGATCCGGACAGCGTCGGACTCTGCAGCCGCGCTGCGCGGCCGACTGGCACCTCACCCAGCTCCAGGTGCAGTCCAACCTGACCAGATCAGCCTGGCCCTGGACAACGCCGCCGTCTGCTACGACGACGCCGAGACCTCCAACCGGAGCCGCTTCACCACCTCGGCGCCGGCTCCCACGCCCGCACCCGCTCCGGCCACGGGCTCCGCGCCCTTGGGCGCCTGGTAGGAGCCGACCTGCGTGAGCTGCGAGGACCCGCCGCCCTCAATGGCAGCGGCACGCACATCAAGGTCTGCTCGACAGGGCCTCACCAGGCACGGACAAGCACCCGCCACGGAACGGATGCGGCGGGCTGCCCCACGTGCGTGAGAGACCGCCCGCTCCGGCCCGGGCCGACGTCGCGGCCGGGCTACCGCGATGACTGGCTCGCAGGAGTCACGTCGATCAGTACATGCCGCCCATGTCGCCGGCGCCGCCCTCGGCCGGAGCGGCCGGGGGCTCGGTCTTGTCGGCCACGACGGCCTCGGTGGTCAGGAACAGACCGGCGATGGAGCCGGCGTTCTGCAGGGCGGATGCGTCACCTTGACCGGTCGGCGATGCCGGCGGCCAGCAGGTTGACGTACTGCCGGTGGCGGCGTTGAGTGCCCTCACCGGTGGGCAGGTTGCGCACGCGGTCTCATGACCACGCCGCCCTCGCGCCGGCGTTGGCACCGCGATCTGCTTGAGCGGGCCCACGGCGACCCTTGACGATCGCGGCGCCGGTGGCCTCGTCGCCCCGCGAGCTCGAGGGAGTCGAGCGCTCTGCGCCTGGAGCAGGGCGACGCCACCGCTCGGCGACGATGCCCTCGACGGCGGCCTTGGCGCTGCGCACGGCGTCCTCGATGCGGTGCTTGCGCCCTGAGCTCCACCGGTGGCGGCACCGACTTGAGGATCGGCCACGCCGGCAGCTTGGCCAGACGCTCGAGAGCTTCTCGCGGTCGTAGTCGGAGTCGGAGTTCTCGATCTCGAGGCCCGATCTGACGCGGGCGTCACCATGGCCTCTGTCGCCGGCGCCTCGACCAGGGTGGTCTCGTCCTTCGTGACGACGACCTGCGGGCCTGGCCCAGGTCCTCCAGGGTGGCGTTCTCGAGCTTGAGGCCGACGGTCTCGGAGATGACCGTACTGCCGGTGAGGATGGCGATACGTCCTGCAGCATCGCCTTGCGGCGGTCACCGAGCCGGGGCCTTGACGGCCACGGACTTGAAGGTGCCGCGGATCGGTTGACGACGAGGGTGGCTAGGGCCCTCGGCCTCGACGTCCTCGGCGATGATGGCCAGCGGCTTGCCGGTCTGCATGACCTCTCCAGCAGCGGGAGCAGGTCCTTGACGTTGGAGATCTCTGACCGACCAGCAGGACGGTAGGCGTCCTCCAGGACGGCCTCCTGGCGGTCGGGGTCGGTGACGAAGTAGGGGAGATGAAGCCCTGTCGAAGCGCATGCCCTCGGTGACCTCGGGAGCTCGAGGCCGAAGGACCTCGACGGTGACGACGCCTCGTGGCCGACCTCTCCAGGGCCTCGGCGATGCAGGCACCGATCTGCTCGTCGGCGGCGGAGATGGAGGCGGTGGCCGCGATCTCCTCCTGGTCTCGACCTCCTTGGCGTCGGCGAGCAGACGCTCGACGACGGCCGTGACGGCCTTCTCGATGCCACGGCGAATGGCGATCGGGTTGGCGCCGGCGGCGACGTTGCGCAGGCCCTCGCGCACCAGGGCCTGGGCCAGGACGGTGGCGGTGGTGGTGCCGTCACCCGCGACGTCGTCGGTCTTCTTGGCGACCTCCTTGACGAGCTTCGGCACCGATCTTCCGTAGGGCTCCTCGAGCTCGATCTCCTTGGCGATGGTCACGCCGTCGTTGGTGATCGTGGAGCGCCCCACCTCTGTCGAGCACGACGTTACGGCCCTCAGCCCAGGGTGACCTTTGACGGTGTCGGCGAGGGTGTGCTGAGGCCGCGCTCCATGCCGCGGCGGGCCTCCTCGTCGAAGGCGATGATCTTGGACATTGAGTTTCCTCCACTGCGTGGTAGGCGGCCGGTTCGTGCCCGCGACGGACGGATCGGTCCCGGCGTTCACGTCACGCCCGACGCCGGTCCTCACGTTCCAGCCTGGCATGAACTTGGTGCATCTCAAGGATGCGTTTGTCACTCGAGGAGCCCGAGTGCTAACCGCAATGCTGGCACTCTCAGCCCTTGAGTGCAAGGAGCTCAGTTCTCATCGGCACTGAATCCTCCGACGGCGAAGCAGGGAATGGCGCTCGGGCCTGCGGGCGGTCCTCGTCCCGCGGCGGATCCGGGTCATGAGGGCGCGGGTCGCGGCCCGCGAGGCGGTGGCCAGCAGGATGAGCGCGCAGGTCCAGGCCAGGGCGCGACCTGCCGGGGCGCCGTCGGCCACGACCTCTTCCGGCAGGGGCTCTGGCGCCGGTGCGGTGCGCTCGAGCCACGACAGCAGCCGCGCCCCTTCCTCCTCCATCCCCAGCGACAGGGCCGACCAGGCCATGAGGGCGGTCTCCGGCGTCCAGGAGACACCGTCATCGCGCCAGCCGACCCGGGGGCGAGCCCTCCGGCGGGCGTCGCATGCGTGCGGCCGCCGTCCGCCGCACCGCGCGAGCCCCGGCCAGCGGTCGGGTGAAGGGCGGCAGACCAGGCGATGGCGGCGTCGACGTCGTCGCGCCGCAGGTGCCGGGCCCCAGGTGGGGCGAAGTTGGCCCATGGCGCTGCGCACTGCCGTCACCCGGTCGGCCAGCCCCTCCACGGGGGCGCCGAGGCCGACCCGGCCCGGGTCAGCGACGTCGCTGCCTCGAGCCCCAGGAGCACCGGGGCGCTGTGCCCAGGGTGAGGGCCGTCTCGGCGACCCTCCCAGCAGTCGGGCGAGGCCGAGGCAGGCGCGAGGGCGTGCCCGTGAGCCTCAGGAGCTGGCGGTGAGCACGCCAGGGGCGCACCGAGGCGGTCACGCAGCGTGGCGGCGGGGCACGCCGTCGGCCAGGAGCCCGCCCGCGGCCCACAGGAACCATCCGGCGCCGTCGGTCTGGGCGGGCGGTTGTCCGGCACCTGACCGCCGCTGGTGTAGCGGGCCTCGAAGCCGCCGTCAGACCGCTGCCAGGAGGCCAGGTTGCCCAGGACGCCGAGGGCCCTCGTCGGGCAGGTTCACCGCGCTGAGGGCGGCCGCCGCGAAGGCCGCGTCCCGGGGCCAGACGTAGCGCCAGATGCTCACGTGGCGCCGCCACGACCGCGCCCGGACGGAAGACGTCCGCCTCTGCGGAGTCGCGGACCTCACTGCCCCTCAGGGTCAGCAGGCCCGGCGGTCGCGAGAGCGGTGCCGGTGGCGGGAGCGGGGATGGAGCCGAGTGAGGTCGTCGGCCGGTGGTAGGACCGACCGGGCCCGCGCATGAGCGCAGGACCGGTCAGGGCCAGCAGGTCGGTCAGGCGCCGTCGGCCAGGTCCGCCCACCTGCCTTCGGGAAGGCGGTGGCCTCGCGGCGGGCGAGCGCTTGACGGACCAGGGCATCCCTGCCGTGAGGTGGTCAGGCCCCGGGGCTCGGGGACCCGGAAGGCGGGTGCCCGACGTAGGCGATCGTGTCGCCCGGGGCCAGGGGTACAGGGCCCTCCCCGCCCACGACGAGACCGTTGCTCAGCAGGGTCGGGTGTGCGGCCATCGGCTCACCAGGTGCGAGCCGCCCCAGAAGGCCGCGGCGGTGGTGAGCGGGACCGCCGCGGCGAGAGTCAGACCCGACGACGCCCGGGAAGCGCCAGTGGCCCTCATGCCCTTTTTACTGCGGCTTGTAGTCGTCACGCAGAATGACCGCGACCGGGGCACTCTGGGTGTCTCTCGCGTGCCCTCCACCACGTTGCTGATCCCCAGGCGTTTGCCGGCCTCCTCGGCGGCGGGCGGGCCTCCGGGAGCTGAAGCAGACCGTCGACGTGGTCGGCCCGCGTTCTCGCAGACCCCGGCGATGACCTCCACCGCGGTGAAGCCGCCGTTGGTGAGCTCACTGGCCCCTGGCCAGGCCGTCGGTGCACGTCCCATTGGACACCATGACCTTGGTGTTGAAGTCCACGTTGCCCGAGGCGCTGGCCGACGCGCTGGGCTTGGCCGAGGCGGCGGCGCGTCCTTGCCCCCTCGTCCTTTGCCTGTCCCTCTTGCCGGCGGCCCGTCCGCCCCTGGGCCGGTTGAGTGAGGAGACCGCGTCCGACGAGCCGCTGAAGGTTTCCCAGATCCGCTTCCTGTTGATAATCAGCGTCACCGCGCCCCAGGCGAGCGCCGACAATGATGATGATCGCCAGCAGCGGCACCCAGCTGCGCCACTGGCACTCTGGCTCGATGCACGCCCACGGGAACCGGGCCGTCATCATCGCCGACGTCGAACTCCGTCCTCGGGTAGCCATAGTTGCTCGACGCCCACAAGATACCGGTCCGCGCGTCGTCTCGTCGGCATTGTTTCACCACGTCCGGCTCACAAGGCCGCGATATCTGGTCCGGCAAGATCCTGCAGGTGCCGCTGCAGGGCCGCCAGGGCTCGCAGCGTGACATCCGCCAAGCTCCCCTGTCCGAGATCATCGATCCTCCGGCGCGCGCCTGGCCCCGTGGAGCCCACGGTCCATGAGATCGGGGAACGGCTGGGTGCCAGGAGGCACTCCGGCGTCGGGTACCCCCGGCAGGGGACCGATGCTGCGCGCTCACCCACCCGATGGACGACGCGTCCTCATCGTCGGCCAGGACCCCTACCCCACCCTGGCCACCCCATGGGGCTGAGTTTCTCGGTGGCGCCCGGAGTCAAGCCCCCGCGCAGCCTGGAGAACATCTTCCGTGAGCTGGTCAGCGACCTGGACGTCCTGCCGACGTCGGGGGACCTGACGCCGTGGTGCCAGCAGGGCGTCATGTTGCTCAACCGGTGCTCACCGTTCGCCCGCGCTGGCCTCGCCGCGGGCTGGGGCTGGAGAAGGTGACGCAGCGGGCGATCGAGGCCCTGCGGAGCGCGGCGGCCCTGCTCGTGGCGATCCTGTGGGGGCGGCCGGCTCAGTCGCTGACCCCGATGCTGGGCAGACGCTCATCATCGCCTCGCCGCACCCGTCGCCGCTGTCGGCCTCACGCGGGTTCTTCGGCTCGCGCCCTTCAGCTGCGCCAACGCGATCCTCACTCGAGATGGGGGCGCCCCGTGGACTGGCGCCTGCCCTAAGCGTCGGGGCCGGCCGTGCACCTGCCGACCAGGCCGGGCCGCTCGAACACGGCCGGGCCCCATCTGGTAGACACGGCCCCATGTCCGCACGCCAGCCAGACCAGTCGGAACACTCCGCCCAGCCCGCTCACGCCGCCCTCGCCGACACCGCCTCCGGCTCGCAGCCCCAGGCACGCTCCCGGGCCCGCCACGCGGCCGGCCCGGCCACGATCGACCTGAACCAGATCGCCCGGTTCCTGCCGCGCACCGGCATCGGCACCGACGTGCACGCCTTCGCCGCCCCAGACTCGGCGCACCCCATGCACCTGGCCCGCCTGGAGTGGCCCGGCGAGGTGGGCCTGGCCGGCCACCTCGACGGCGACGTCGTCGCCCACGCCTGCTGCGACGCCCTGTTCTCAGCCGCCGGCCTGGGCGACCTGGGCTCGAACTTCGGCACCGCCGAGCCCCGGTGGAAGGGCGCCTCCGGGACCGCACTCCTGAGCGAGGCCGCCCGCCGGGTGCGTGAGGCCGGCTTCGAGATCGGCAACATCGCCGTCCAGCTCGTGGGCGAGCGCCCGCGCGTGGCCGCACGCTCCGCCGAGGCCTCCCGGGCACTGTCCGAGGCCGCCTCCGCCCGGGTATCCTTCACCGCCACCACCACCGACCACCTGGGCTTCCTGGGCCGCACCGAGGGCCTGCTCGCCGGGCTACCGTCCCTGGTCTACCCGGTGCCCAACGCCGAACCGCTGACGCGTCGCTGACGCAGCGCACTCGCGCCGGGCCCTGGAGCCGTCAGCCACGCGGACGAGGGGGCGGCTCGCGCACCACGCGAGCAGCCGGCCAGGAACCCGAGCCCGGCCGTGAGCCTCGGGAAAAGGCCCTGCTCCCAGTGGACACCGGTGGCGGGCGGCCGGGTAGCCTGTGCCCGTGAGCACCACCCCCACTGAGCCCCCTGAGTCCAGCGGGCCCTGTCGCCCCCACCTGCGCGGACGCGCCGGCCCTGCGTCTGTACGACCCGCCGCCCGCGCGATCGTGCCGTTGGCCCCCACGGCCACCCCCGGCCTGGTGACGATCTACCCGTGTGGTGCCACCGTTCAGGGCTCGCCCCACATCGGCCACATGCGCAGCGCATCGCTTTTCGACGTCCTGCGCCGCTGGCTGAGCGCAGCGGCCAGGAGGTCCACTCATCCGCAACGTCACGGACATCGACGACAAGATCTCAGCAAGTCGGCTCGCCGCCGAGCCTCCGGTGCTCTGGTGGGCCCTGGGGCCCAGCGCTCGAGCGGGAGTTCGACGCCGCCTACCGCGCCCCTGGGCGTGGCTGCCCCACCTATGAGCCGCGCGCCACCGGCCACATCCCCGAGATGATCGGACCTGGTCCAGCGTCTGGACGCCGGCCACGCCTACATCGGCGAGTCCGGCAACGTCTACTACGACGTGCGCTCGCGCCGAGTACGGCCTGCCGACCAACCAGCGCCTGGAGGACCTGGCCACCACCGAGGACGAGTCCCAGCTGGATGACGACGTCGAGGCCGACAAGCGCGACCCGGCGCGACTTCGCCCCATGGAAGGCCGCCAGCCCACCGAGCGCGCCGACGCCGCTCAGACGCCCCTGGGGCCGGGGCCGGCCCGGCTGGCACCTGAGTGCTCGGCCATGTCGCGCCGCTACTCAAGCGAGACCTTCGACATCCACGGCGGCGGCATCGACCTGCGCTTCCCTGCACCACGAGAACGAGCAGGCCCAGTCCCACGGCGCAGGCTGGGGCTTCGCGCGCCACTCGTCCGCCAACGCCTGGGTGACCACTCAAGGGCGAGAAGATGAGCAAGTCGCTGGGCAACCCCTGGTGGTGGCCGAGCTGCCTGCCGCCACGACGCCGCCGTGCTGCGCCTGGCGCTGGGCACCGTCCACCACCGTCCTCACCGTGGAGTTCTCCGAGGAGGCCCTGCCGACGCCGCCGCCCTGTGGGAGCGCCCTGTCCGCGCGATCCTGCGGGCCTACGAGTTCTGCGACGACGGAGGCACCAACCCCGTCGACGCCCTCTGTCGAGCAGGTGCGCGCCTCGTGCCCGCCTGCCGAGTTCACGGTCGCCACGGATGAGACCTCAACCCTGGCCGGCGCTACGGGTCGTCCATGCCACCCTCAAGGCCCTCAACGTGGCACCGTCCCGCATTGATACGGTCGACAAAGAGGTTCTCAGGGGGGAGGTCAAGTCTCTCGGAGAGACTCACGTGACTGCCAGCGAGAGTCTCGGAGAAACCGTCATCGGCCTCGTCCTGACCTGCGCGCCCAGCTCGACGTCCTGGCCCGGACCTCGCTGGCCGAGCCCCTGGCGCGCCCGCGTGGCTCCGACGGGCGTCGGCTCCTCCCATGGCGGCAGCCGGGCGAGGCCCAATCGCCCGGCTCCGCCATGACGATGAGCGGCCGAGCGCAGCCGCCAAGCGACTGGTCGCGCGCGACGCCCTGCGCGACACGCCGCCGCGGGCCGGCGTCGTCGTCGCGGACCTCCGCCCTCGGGCGCCTGCTGGCACCCGGCCTGAGCGGCCCACCCACCATCCACTACTGAGCAACTCTGCACCGTCACGAACAGGGAGGCCGGATGCCCGGCACCCAGCAGTACCCGGCGCCAAGCGCGCTCGAAGAAGGCCCCACGAAGGGCTCCCTGCGCGCCAGCGCCGTGCTGGGCCTGGAGGGCAAGGGCTCACCCTGCGCGCGGAGAACCGCGTCGACGCTGCGCCCGGGCGAAGGCCCGCGCGAGGCCCGGGCCGCCCAGCCCACCCGGGCCAAGCAGCTGGAGAAGATCGTAGGCCGCCTCGGACGTGCCCGAGGGCCACGAGGATCCTGTGCGGGCGCGATGCAGCCGGCCGGAGGCCGCCTACGCCTCGCGCCCATCACCCGGGTCTTCGGCGGCGGTCTCCCGCCCGGTCCGACGAGCGCCTGGGCGCCGTGGTGCGCTGCGCCGCCCCGCTGGGCGCTCGTGTTGGAGACCACCAGACGACCTGGACGCCCTGACCGACTCCGCCGCCCACCAGGGCGTGCCATCGAGGTGCCCGCCTACGAGTACACCACCGCCCGCGACCTGCTGGAGCGCGCGTGAGCCCTGGGCCGCACACACCGCGCGTTTCCGGGCGCCCGGACCAGGTGACCGGACCCCACAACTCCGGCGCGGTCCCGCGCAGCGCCGGGCCTTCTGGGGCCGACGGCGTTACCACACATCGAGCGCCGCTCGGTGGCGCCAACGCCACCGTGTGGAAGGTGCCGGCCGGCGCTGCCGCCGCCCGCGTACGCGTGGCCCGGGAGACGAACTCGTGCGCGCCCTGGAGCAGCTGAAGGAGGAGGCTGCTTCGTCGTCGGCCTGACGTGCTCAAGGCACCGCCGTCGAGGACCTCACCCTGGCCGACTCGCCCCGGTGCTGCGTCACCGGCGCGGAGGGCGCGCGCCTGTCCCGCCTGGTGCGAGAGACCTGCGACGTGCTGGCCCGAGCCGATCAGCCGCAGCGTGGAGTCCCTCAACGCGGCCGTGGCCACGGGCATCAGCCCTCACGAGGTCAAAATGACCGCGCAGTGGCGCCGGGGCATGCCGCCAGCGGCAGCTGATCCGGCACCTCTGCTCAGGGCCGGCCGCCGGCGCGGAGCCTGCCTGCCAACTCCGCGCAGAGCCGGCTGATCCGGCCACCGGCTCGAAAGCACCCGCTGACATTCTCGCTGACGGCCCCGTTGCCGACACAATGGGCCGCATCCGATCCACAGAGGTCCCCATGGCCCAGGACGCTTCACAGCAGCTGGAACCGCACCGACGGCGTGCCCATCGCGCCGGGCACGACGCCGGAGGCGTCGCCGACGCTCTTTGCTCTCGCGCGGGTGGCTCGCGCCCGAGCGGTTCCTCGGCCACCACCCACCTGCCCAGCTCTGGACCTCATGACCGACGTCGAGGGCCGGGTCGCGGTGACGCTGCCCGCTGCGCGGGGCGTTGTGCCCGCGGTCCGCGCGCGCGTCAGTGAGCTCGTGGAGTCCCTGGCACCGGGAGTTCACGTGGCCGACGTCGCCGTGGGGCCGGCGACCTTCAACGCTCGCCCGATGACGTCGAGGCCGCTCACGATCTCCCACCACGGCCTCGGCCAGCGCCCGCACCGTCGTGATCTCCCGATGAGCGCCCAGCATGGTGCCGCCGCAGGCCACAATTCTGCTGGAGCGCGCGCAGTGGCCCTCCCGACGCCGAGCTTCGCGACCGCCGCATTCGTCATGTACTCCGGTGAGGGCACGAGCGGGCACCTTCGGCTGGGACGAGGAGTCCCTGCCGGCCCTGGTGCCGAC
>BNJU01002860.1_pt1 | contig 83823 bp, 116 predicted proteins | sample 8539281 | NCBI WGS metagenome assembly BNJU01 (sample SAMD00202456, study PRJDB9452) | human saliva metagenome | isolation source: human saliva | place: Japan | reverse complement strand
TCTTCACAGCCAACGGCTTTCAGCGACATGCCCTTCTTTCTCCGTGAAAGCAGAAAGTTTTCCAATAGGGTGCGGAAGAAAAATCACGGTTCTTCTGCGTACCGACGGCAGACCACCTCGCAAGGAGTTGAGGTCTGTGCCGTCCCAGCGAATAGCCGCCTTTGCGAGCAATGGACAGCGCACGACCTGCGTGTTTGATACCCACGAGCCAGTCGGCTTCGCTTCTTGCCTTGGCAGGTAATGACGAGGTTGTCGTAATGGCTTCCCGGCCTTCAGATTAGAAAGCCCCTCACGGATAGCTCTGTCCGTGAGTGAAGAACAAAGGCGGTCGAAGGGTTTTCGGCTTACTGGGACAGGAATAGATAGCATTCCGAAGATAGCTCACCCTCCCGACCTGCGTCGGTAGCAGCGATGATGAGAGTCAACCTTGTGTCAAAGCAGGATCGTATCACCTTGAGCTCGCCAGAGTGCTGCTGGGTCGGAGAGATAGTCGCTTATCCTTACGTACTTGTCGTACCACTAACTGAAAAGGATTGGGACGGATGGGTAGATCTTTCAGCTTTGTAGCTTGGACCATAGGTTTTCGGGCATCTGCAAGGGCGATGAGGTGTCCCAGTGCCCAGAAACGTAACGAGGTAACCGTAGCGCTCTCCATGTGTCCGTCCTGACTTACTATCTGCTAACAATGCGCACTGTCTCGCTACCGAGGGCTTCTCGCTAACAATACAAGTTGTCATAGTGATAAATGGTCGTATAGGTTACATTCGTCACGTCCACGGATTTCTTCTGTTTGCTCGATCCTGCTTTTGCTTCTGCTCGGCAGTAGGCTGTGTCTGTCCCGTTTTGAGTGGTTCTTTCACGTTCTTGGTGGCTTCATTCGTCTTACCGTGGTTATTCACGGCTACCTGTGTTTTGTGTTCTTCGGCTACGGCAACCACCTTTTCTTTGCCGGTTTCCTGCTTCTTGTCAGGATTCCACTTGTAAAAACGTGGGCGGTTCTGTTCCTTGTCCATGCGAACGTATGCATTGAAAGGCTGCCCCTGTTTGTCCACCATATTCTTTAGATATAGTGTACGACCGCTATCCAAAGCTTCACGCTGTTTTTCTGAGAGTTCCAGTCCGCAGAGTTTATGCGGGACGCCTTGTTGCTGTGTCTGCTGCTGCCGTTCCTTGAATCCACGGTTGTCACCAAAGATAAATTCAATGCCTTTCTTCTCTGCATTGACCTGTAGGGTGGCATTGAAGGATTTGCCACTCTTGGCAGTCATACCTTCCACTTTCACGGCTTTGCCTTCCACAAGGTCTTTATACTGAGCATCAGAAAGTGTCACGACCTTGATTTCCTTGGGAATGTTTACCCGATCTGCACGCAGGGCGATGATTTCATTCGTCTGCGGGTCAATGGCTGTATGCAGAGAAGGCCTGCGTTCTTGGGTGTCACCTCGATGGTCTTGCCGAGATTACCGGTAGTGAGGAGTTGCTCCTTTTCTTCGGGAGAGAACTTGTAGCCCATATAGGGAAAATCGAGTTGTGGCTCCTTGCGTAAAGGATGGATAGCCAAACCGATGTTGCCGTTGTCATCCGTGCGGAATGCAAGGCGTGCATCAGTATAAATGGTGGTATCACCCATCGGGATGGCAATCGTAATGAGGTTGCTCTTCTGCCAAGAAAGCATTTTTTCCAATTCTCCACTCTGCTCCAATCGCTCACGGTAGACCGAGATTGTCGAGTTGCTTCCAGTCCACCTTTTCAGGATCGATGGCGGTGGCATTCTTCTGTTTGGGCAAATAATCCTCAAAGGAAACACCCATCTCTGCCAGTTGCTGTTTGCTTTCTGGCTTCTCTCGGTTTTGTAGCATAGTGCGCAGGTTGCCCACGCCCTGTTCCACGTTGTCTGCCACGACCTTGTACAAACCCAGAAATGAGTCAGGTTATTAAACTGCTTGAGGAAATTGGTCATGAAGTTCTCAGCCAAGTCGTCTTTGTTGTTGAACTTCAAAGAAGGCTGCCTGATGCACATCTTTGGCTTCCGTTGTTTGGGTTGCCCTTGTCATCAAATGCCAGAGACACTAGGCTTTCCCTGCATCATTCTCCTCTTCACTTCCGTGCGGTCTTCCAAGACCAAACATAATTATCATTGCTGTTTCGATTCATTACCTAATTATTTTTAATGATGAATACTGTTATCAAGCAGCTAAATTATAAGTATATGAAGAGATTGAAAAACTTTTGGGAAAAGCAGGAAATACAGGGACAAAAGCCATTATCCGAATCTATATGGAAAGCGGATAATGGCATATATAAATATATATGAACGTTTCCGGTAGAGGAATTTATTTATTTCCTCCTTTTTCGAATATTCTTTTCTATCAATAAATTGATGAGAAATTTCTGCAAGTCTTGGTCAGTGGGTACATTGAGTTTCTTGCGGATGTGGTTACGCGTCACGTCGACGTTGTTTTCGGTTTTGTCAAGTAGCAGGCCGATTTCGCTCCGCTTCTTTCCCGCGAGAATGAGGCGGCACATCCGTTTCTGATTTAGTCAGACAGGGGAAAGTGGTGCCCCCAGATCGCAGTCATCCATCAAGTGTTTTTCAGATGCAGGGCGCACGGCGTTGATGAGGTTGCGTTGCGATTTCGGCTTGAGCATGGAAAACAGGCGGTCCGTGTCCTCGGGCGAAGGGTGGCCGTTGCCGCTCATGCGCAGATAGGCCTCTATCTCCTGCCTGTTCAGCCTGACGGCGTGCATCAGTGCTGTCTCACGGTGATGCAAATCGGTATTTTCCTTCGTTACACTCATCACATTATATCGCAGCAGTTCGCCCAGCGTGCAGAGGAAAAACTGCACGAAGGAAGAAAACCGAACAGGCGCCAAAGCGAAGGGCTCTTGAAGATGGCTGCCACACAGACCGTAGCTAACCACACTGATAGCAGAGACGATAAAGGGGTGAGCCGGACGAAAAGCTCAACACAAGGAAGAAGACGGCCAGCAGCGACGTTACCTGATTGATGAGGATGAGCTGCAGAAAATGGTCGGGACGCACGGTGGCGAAATAAAAAAAGCGCACGGCGATGGTACACTGCGCCACGAGCACCGTGAGTGAAAAAGCCTTGGAAAGTGTCAGCCACTGCGTGAGTAGAGCAACAGCGAAAGAAGGCATGTCGCAAGGTGTATGCCGCTCATGGAAAGCGGCAGCCAGTCGTGCGAACCTCCAAAAGCCCCATGAACTGTAGCGAGATGACAGAAACAACGAGAAGGGAGTGGAGCAAATACACGATGATGCGGTGCCGCCCGATGGTGTTCTCGGCACGCGACCGCAGGAAGACCGACACTTTTCAGTGAGAGAATGAATGATCATTGTTGCCGTTTTACTTTTATAACGAGTGCAAAGATACGTTTTTATTTTCTCTTTGCTAGCTTTTTATTAAGTGTTTTTAAAGGTGGTTATTAAGGTTTTTGAGGGTGTAATGAAGGCTTTTAAATGGTCTTTCTGCTAGAAACTCTGATTTATAACATTCTGTTTTGTTATTTTGTATAGTCTTTTGCTGTTCTCACAGAAATATTCCTTGCAGAACAGCCATAGAAATAGAACTATCCAGCATGCGAAATTCAGCAGAAAGGAATGCGAAATGAGAAAAATGAGAACGTAGAAATATATTTAATTCATAATTAGCAAAAAGAGTTATTCATAAAGAGAATGAGATTATGGCAAATGAAAAACAACAGGTATCAATCAGAGGATCAGGCTCTGCACCAATCTCTTTGTCCTGGTACCAGTGGTACCGGCAGTGGTGAAAACTTACTTCAAACAGGGGCTGTCGTTGCTACAATCGGAGGGATATACTTTAGATGAAAAGGACGAGAAGCCAATTGCGTCCATGAATCTGAGAAACTGAACATATATTGGAAATATACTGGAAATGAAACATTTATCACATTACTGTTTGTCATTGCACTCTCCACAGAGAAATGTATGCTGCCACTCCGTCAGACTCCATCCGCAAAGAGATGAAGCACCTCAAAGGAAAAAACTTTTGCAGGCCTACCATCATCTTTGCCGGTTGGCAGCTTCGAAAGATAATATGGGTTATGAATTACGCTGCATCCGTGAATATCTTGCCGAATCCTTACGCCAAAAAGACAAGGAGGCGGAAGCCAGGCACGCGTCACCCAGCTGTATTGCTAGTTACAACTACGAGATGACCGACGGTATTAGCTACTATTTGCCCGAAAGTCCTCAGTGCCATGAAAAAGAGAACGGCACATGGGATTATTACTACAATGCGTGGAACGTGCTCATCGAGTTACCTCTATGAAGACAAGGTGCAGACCGCATTGTTTGAAGCGCAAAGATGTATGCCGATGCGCGAAAAAGAAAAGAGCAACTATGGATTAGGCACTTCCACCATGGGTTGGCATGTCATCTATCGAGACAATGGGACGCTTCCGCGAAGCCGAGAAGACCATCGAGAGAGCATCGCCGCCCTTTCAGGCCGATGAAATCTCTGCAATTGCTCTCTGCCTACAACGTCTTGGGTGAAACGCTCGACGGACTGCGGAAATATGAAAAAAGCTAAGGAAGAAATGCGCAGAATGGAAAGCGGTCATCGACAAATACAAGAACGAAGCCCTGCGAAAAAGGCTACACCCTCGCTCAACGGACGCTATCTTACTGCACGCTGGCAGCAGCCGTCGCTGAGTGGAAACAGGGCATTACGACCGCGCCAAGGTACTGCAGCTCGCCGATAAATATGCCGAGGGGCGCAAAGCCGTCGCCCGATTCAAGCTCCTTCAAGTGAAAGCCCGCTACTATGCAGCCATCAGGCGGTACGACCGGGACCATTGCCTGCAACAACGGGAACTATGGACATAATGACTGCCGCCGGCGACTCCGTCAGCCTGCTCACCGTACAGATACGACAGGGCCGACCTCTACACCGAGGCCGGACGATACAAGGAAGCGGCAGAACTCTACAGCCTGTCATCCCACAAAGACAAACTACGTAATACCGAGCTTGCCAAGCAGCTCGACGAACTGCGCACCATCTTCGAGGTTGACAAGCTCACACCCGGAACGAGGTCATCACAACACGGCTCTATCTTTCACTCATCATCAGGGCACTGCTGCTGCCACCGTCATCCCTGTACATCATCTACACCGCCGCTTGCGCCGTAAAAACAGGGCGTTGTACGACTCCATTCTATTATACCGCAAGGCGAAAGCGACATGGAGACCGCCGCAAGGCTCGTTCCCGAGGAGAACTCGACCGTGAGGGAAAATCTACCGCCGGTTGTGTGAGCTGATGCAAAATGAGAAAATCTATAAAGACCGGAGTTGAACCGCGACATTCTCTCAAAGCGGATTGGAACAAATACCGTCTATATCACCAATGCCGTGCGCAAATATGCCGATGGAGCCACAGTCAACGAATTTATCAACGGCTACCGGTTGCGACACGCGGCATCGCTGCTCACCAACAATCCCGGCTTGAACATCAACGAGGGTGGAATATAGGTCAAGATTCAATTCCCGACCACATTCAACCGTTGTTCCGAGCTTTCTTCAGGATGTCTCCTTCAGAATACAAAAGCTGTTTCCAAAGAGAAAACGCAAAGGACTTATCCGATGAGGGGTATAGGTGTTCTGAATGTTTATAAATCCTCTATTCTTAGTGAATTACAAATATGATACAAGTTTTTCAAATATGAAACATCCTGTTGGTCTTCATGGAATAATTTTGCAACAGAATCAACGAGCAGCAAAGATGAAAAAGAACTGTTGGGTATATATCTTAGAAATGAAAGCGGAGAAATAACCATCGGCTTTTCACTCGATATGGATAAAAGTTCGCAGAAATCTCCATGCGAAAGGAAAAAGCTGTCTTATCTCCGTCCGTTTGAAGAACCGTTTGACGGCTTGGCGCATAAAGCATCTTTTGGATTCCCTTTCCAAAGATACGATCAACCATCTTGTACAACGTAATCAGGGAACGGACAGAAATATACAAAGTCTTCCGGAAAAACGCAGTAACTATCATCCCCCAAAAAGAATATTTAATTTTAATTTCAATTTTATGAAAAACAACAAACATCATTCAGAGCTCAGCCTCTTGCTTTGCCCTCGTGCTGACGATGCCGACGTGGGCGCAGGGGCAGCTCCGGAAACGAGCGAGACCATCACGATTGCCTCGAAAGAAGACTGGAAAGCGTTTTGCAATCGGGTGAACAGCGGACAGACCACCCTCAACGCCAAGCTGACAAAGGACGTGGACCTCGGCGAGAAGATCGTGATGGCAGGAACAGCCGACCCCTCTTACTATAACTTTTTCATATTCACCGGCACGTTCGACGGACAGGGACATACGCTCTCGTTCAGCTGGAATGCGGGCAAAAGATGACAAAATCGCCCTTCAAGTATGTGAAGGACGCCACGATCAGAACCTGCGCGCAAGGGAAGATCACGAAGAAGGGTTACGGCTTGTCCGGGAATGGTTTATATAGCCTGGGCACCACCACCATCTCGGGCTGCATCAGCGACGATGGACATCACGGGGGAGACGGTAGTTGGAATGATTCCCAAGCCGCGGGCATGGTTCAAGCTGTAGGCTACCAGGCCTCAGTTCATATCACCGACTGCCTCGTCAAAGCAGCATCACCGACAATGCGGATGAAAGCTATGAGAGCGATGGCCGGCTTTGTCTTTTTTTCTAATAAGTGGCACCTACACGCTGACTCGCTGCCTCTACGTCGGCAGAACAACGCCACCAACGACAAATGCAGCAAAACCTTCGGCGCGAGAAGCGGCATCAGCGCCACCTTCACCGACTGCTACTGCCTCAACACCTGCGGCAAAGCGCAGGGGCGATAAAGATCACCGAGGCGCAGTTGAAGAACAGCTACGTAGCCTATAAGTTGCAGAAGGGGCATAGGAGTCGCAGGGTGTGGGGACAGACGCTCGGCACCGACACCATTCCGCAGCCTACCACCGACGCCAGAAGCGGGTGTACGGGTGAAGTTCGTCTACAACGGCGAGGTGAAGGCAACGCTATGCTAACCGGGGCGGCAACGTGGGCACCCTGCCACCCCGCAAGAAATATTGGGCACGGCATACAACGCCGCCAACAGCTCCGCCTCGTCTTCGCCGAGGGCTTCTATGCCGAATATCCTATTTATGCCGACCGCACCGTGGCGGTAGATGTCATCGTAAACAACATGTGCGAAATCGCCACGAAAGAAGACTGGAAGAAGTTCGGCGACTTCGTAAGATCCGGGGAGGAAACCTCAACGCCAGAGCTCACCGCCGACATCGACCTCGGCGGGGACATCCTGAAAATAGGCGGCGAGCACCAGCTGTTCCGGCACCTTCGACGGACGAGGGGCACACCATCACGGTCGATTGGAACGGTAACGGCGGTGGTTACTTCGCGCTGTTCCCGCTGTAACAGACGCCACCATCAGAACCTGCGCGTAACGGGGAAGATGACGACCGATGTTCCAATGGGCGTATTCTCTTACCTGGCGGGTGGCACCACCACCTGAGCACTGCGTCAGCGACGTGAGAATCACCAGCGGCGACGAGAACAGCTCCTACAGTGCCGCAGGAATGGTGTGCGCCGACAGCTACAACAAGGCAAAATCACCTTCAAAAGACTGCATCGTGGCCGGCGACCTCAACGGCACCACCGACAACAGCAAGCAGAACATGGGCGGCTTCGTATGTTCTCAAGCTGACGACGCCACCTGCACCTTCGACAACTGCCTCTACACCGGCACGAACAATTCAAGGGCGGCTACACCTTCGCCCGAACCCCGCTCAACAACTGCTACTACCTCAACGCCCTTCGCCAGCGTGCGGGGCACGCCGGTAACAACCGGAGCGGCTCAAAGAGCGGCGAGGTGGCTCTAGCTGCAAGCCGGTCGCACCGACCAAGTGTGGGGACAGACGCTCGGCACCGACACCGTTCACTGCTCACCAACGACGCCACAAAACAGGTGTGCGGGGTGAAGTTCACCTACAACGGCAATGAGATGGCCTCAGCTACGCCAACAACGCCCAGCCCGTCGCTCGGCGGTCTGCCCACGACCAGGACATCCTCGGCACGGGCTATAACCCGCAGAACACGTACGATGATCTTCGACGGCGGCAACTCACCGCCGAAACGCTCGTAACGGAAGACAAGACCGTGCCCGTGAGGCATGACCGTGGGCGGCACCTTCGAAATCGCCACCAAGGACGACTGGAAAGTGTTCTGCGCCCTCGTGGCGGCGGACGAGACCAGCATCAACGCCAAGATGACCGCCGATGTCGACCTCGGCACGGACATCGCGATGGTGGGAACTACCAATAACGCTTTATGGCGGCACGTTCGACGGGCAGAACCACACGCTCACCGTCAGCTGGGATGCCGGCTCGGCCAACGACGTCGCCCCTTCAGAAAGTGAGCGGCGCCACGATCAAAACCTGCGCACCGAAGGAGCCATCCGGTCGGACAGCTACTATCTGGGCGGACTGATTGACGAAAGCGATCGGCGAAAAACACCGTCACGGGCTGCGTGGCAATGTGAACCTTACGACCAGCTATGACTATTCCTCATGCGACGCGGCGGGCCTGATTTGCTATGATACACCACTGGCGCGTTACCATCAGCGACTGCCTCGTCAAGGGCTCGATCAACGCCACCGGCGAAAGGCGGGAGAGCATGGGCGGATTTGTATAGTTCAGAACGGCACCCTCGTGATGCAACTGCCTCTACGCCGGCACGAACAACGCCAGCGGAGGCTACACTTTGCCTCGGACTCTGACGACAGGCCACCACCACCCTCAACAACTGCTACTACCTCAGCGCCTGCGGCGTAGCGCAGGGCACGAAGATAACCGAGAGCGGCTCAAGGCGGCGAAAGTGACAAAGATTGCAGAACAACCGCACCGACAGGTGCTACTGGGCACAGCAGTTGGGTGGAATGCCCGACTTCTACAACGCAGCCGACAAGAACAAGGCGAACTACGTGTATTACGACGCGGCAAAGAAAGGCTGGGTGTGCGACGACTTCCGCCTCACCGACGGACAGCCGTTGCCCATCGGGTTCGACTTCACCGCCACGAGGCTACCTGACCGCACCCTCGCCGCCGGCGAACACGCTCTGCCTACTACAGGACTGCCGTGCGAGCTTCAAGCCTACACCCCTCTCGGGCGGCAACAAAAACGAGAGTCCATTTCAGGAAACGAAAGATAAGCTCACGGCATACACACCGTATTACATCACTGCCGACGGCACGCCACTGCTCAGTGGCACGAACATCGGTGAAAGCCTACCGGAGCTAATCTGACGACCAGCGCCAATAGGCTACTCTGATCAAGGGCACGGTGGTAGCATGGACAACGCTACGGCTGCACAGCCAACGCCTACATCCTGCCAGGGACGATGGTATGTTCCACAAGGTAACGACGAGCAGCCCCGGTGCCACCGTTCCTGCTTATCATGCCTACATCATCTGTCCACCGCAAGCGTCAGGTGCCAAGCAGCTCTCTGTTGTCCTCGACGGCGAGACCACCGGCATCGGCGACGTGACGAACGAGGCGACCGACGGAAGAACGGTCCGGTGTATGACCTGCAAGGCCGCCGCGTGGCCGACCGCTTGAGACGACGCACGCCACCAGCTGCCCGCAGGCGTCTACATCGTAGGAGGACGGAAGGTAGTCGTGAAATAATGCTCTCTTCTTATCGGGGAGCGTCCACCAAGAAGAGACGCGCTCCCGATAGCACATAACTAATAAATTATAAACAAAAATATGAAAAAGTATATTAAACCGACCATGAAGGTCAAAGCCTCTTGAAATGGAAAACTGCATCCTCGCCGGCTCCATCGGTGTGGGCATCGGTGAGGACCGCCACGGGGCCTGCACTCTCGAAAGGCAACAACTTCTTTGACGGCGAGGAGGACGATGATGACTATGACGCCCCGAGCCGCCGCCCGTCATCGCTGTGGGATGATTAAATCCATTTTTCTTCAGGAGGTGCGCAACAGGGTGCCACTCCCGATGATGACGTACATATACAGTCCGATGATATTCTCTCGAACATATCTTTCTATTCCCAATAGTAAGGTAACTTTTCTCAGAAACCTTTGCAGGAACAGATGCTTTGAGACATCGGTTGGCAAACAGTCTACTCCTTGAACAAGTGAGCAAAGAGCGGGTCAGCCTTGATGCGTTCCTTCTCCGATTCTAAGTGAGATAATCTCTTGTTTGACACGTTTAGTAGTTGGCTTCGATAGTCTCTTTGAGATTGTCGGAGCCATCTTCGTTTGTAAAGTCTGCAGATTGATAGGGATTGGTTGATAGGCTTTCATCTCGGCGATTTTGGCACTATTCACGACTATTTCTGCGTGGAATATCTTTTTGAGTCGATGCGCTCGTTGAGTTGTCGAGACACTGCACCCACGAACATACCTTGCGTGAGGTTGAAATCTTGCTTGCCGGGATAAGACTGTCCATTTGAGTGGAGATTGAGGTTGATTTGTCGTTACGGTTGATGGTCATGGACTGCCGTTGCTGCAAGACCTTACCAAAGCGCTCACTCAATGTCTTGGCGGTTTCTCCTACCACCTGCCCACTGAACACATTACCTACTGTGTTCTGTATCACTTCTCTCTCCTTATCACCCATAATCACGGGTGAGCTGTGAAAAGTCCTGAAAAGCCCAAACACACCGCTACCTTGATTGCTTCGTGCAGTAGCAATGAGGTTGTCCAAAGCCTCGGAAATAGATGGTCGGCAACTCGTCGATAATCACGGAGGATTTGAGTTGCTTCTTCTTGTTGATGAGTTTTACGATACGGCTGTTATACAGTCAATGCCGCCGAATAGATATTCTGACGGTCGGGATTGTTCCCCACAACAAGGACTTTCGGTTCATTGGGATTGTTGATGTCGAGTGAAGTCGTCGCCTGTCATCACCAATAAAGAGCAGGGTGAAAATCATGCGTGAAAGCGGTATCTTGGCACTGGCTATCTGTCCCTGCAACTGGTCTTGCGCTCCACCTTCCCCAAGCGTCCATGAAAGGAGAAAGGTAGTTGGCAAGCTCATCGTAGGAAGTGGTATCAAGGAATATCTGTGCATAGGGCGGTTCAGAAACTCAATGGCATGAGGAAAGGTGCAATACTTTCCGTTCTCATATACTTCAGAAACCAGATGATGGCTGCCAGCAAGAATGATTGGTGACTCGACGAAGAAAATCTCCCTGTTTTTGCATCCACGAGCGGTTGAGGTTGAGCATAATCGTATATGCACTCTCGTAGGCATCCGATATATCCGTCATAAAGGCTGGATTGATGGGATTGCACCGATGCAACTTTTTCGGATCATCGAAGTTGATGACATAAAACTGCGGTTTTCACCTTACTAAGCATCCAAATGCCGAAGCAGATGATTGTAAGCAATCTCGGAAAGGTCAGGAAACTGTAGTCGTAGATATACATGGCAAAGCCTTTTTCAATCTGCTGCTTGATATAGTTGTTCACGATGGCGTAAGACTTGCCAGAACCCGGGTTCGAGAGCACCATCGAGGCACGAAATGGATTGACCACGTTAATCCAACCTTTGTTCCACTTCTTCTTATAGTAAAAACGTGTAGGCAGATTGACAGAATACTCATTCTCCATCAGTCGGGTTTCCTGCATGAAGCTTTCATTTTCCGTGTTGAACACATCGTCCATCAGGTTGTTTTTGAGTAAACGGCTCATCCATGCCACCTCCCATCAGCAGACAGATATAGCCCACAGAAGGCGTGAAGATGTAAAGCGAGGCTGCACCGACCTTACCGATCGGCAATGCTAAGAGCCACCAGTTGAGGAAGAAAAGCACAAAACCGGAGAAAAGTATTGTCCAAATCTTCGGCCATGTAATTTTCTCTTCCTTCACGCCTTTTGTTCCCAAACAGGACAGTGCAAGGAATACCACACAAAAGAGTTTCGTCCAAAGGATGGACGAAAACAAGCCTGTGGTACGTTGGAAGTTCATCAGTATCTTGTTGATGATACCGAGCGTGAAGTGCCACTCGTGAAACGCTTCGTAGCAGAACCAATAACAGTTAATCAGGAGGAATATCACCGATATACCCCGCATAAAGTCCATGACCTTACCTAATGCCCTTAAATCGTCTTCTTGTGCCATAATCGTATTTTTTGAAGCCTCCCTCAACCCCTCGAAGGGAGGGAGATGAAAAATCTTGTTTATTTAATGTTTTCTTCGTCTAATATTTACCTTGCTTTGCTTGCGGAGCTTACGCTGCCATGCCGCCTCCTTCCAATCATCGTTGCCCGTAGATAGGAAAGAACCATCTGCCATACTTTCGATAAGTTCATCGACAAAGTTGTCGTTTTTCCTCCGTATTGGCTGCGAGGGTTGAACGTTGCCGATTGTTCAAACGGACAGACGGACTGCCATACAATGTTTCGTCCAAGAATGGGTTATGGGCAGAATTGGAGAAATAGGCATTAGAAAACATTGGCGGCATATCCCTTGCCCAATCAGGAGCCATTGAGCGCAATGCCCTCTTTATCGTCAATAAAGGTAATGCCAGATGCGACCGCTTTCATTCTTTCGGATTACCACACGCAAGACTTGTTCCTCCAACCTTTGTCGCAGTTCTTCCTCCGTCTTTGGAGAGGTGCGCATAGCTAACACTTTGTTCCTGATGGTTGGTATCAGTGGTTTTGACGGTTTGTTTCGACTTCTGCATCCTGTTCTGTACGGCAGTATAGCCACACCACGACCGATGTCCGATGCGTTGATGGGTGTGCTTACTTTTGCCTCCTTGTCATCAGTCGGAACATAGACCAGTCCATCGTATTTCTTTCCCGAAACTCCGTCTTCACTTCTTCCACGGCAAAGGTTATATTTACTCAGAATGGCATTCAACTCGCCCAAGGAACAGAAGCGATAATGCTTCAGCACCATGCAGAGGCACTTGCCACCTGTTCCTTGATGTTTCCTTTGCTAAAATTCACCATGGGACGGTTCTGGTACCGTCATCTCACTAATTTTGAACTTGGAATGAAGACTAAACTTCCTTTCCAGAGCATCGTAATCTGCTTGCTTCTTCGCTTTTTCAAATTTGTCGTTGATTTTCTTTCCTCACCGTCTATCCGAAGACACGATGTGATATGCTCACGGGCAATGTCGTTATGCTTGAACACGATATAGGGCTTGTTGCCATAGCCGAGTGCCTCCATATACTCCTTGGCAATCTGTGTGAGCCTTTCATCGGATAGTTTCTCGTCCGGGTGCGGATTGAGCGAACAGTGGAACACCGTTTTCTTGGTACAGCAGTTCTTCGGTATCAATGCCTCCATATCAGCAAGCACGTCCTCCATCGTATAACGTTCCTTCCTTTGCTCTGATACAATTTCAGCGGCAAGAAGAATATTCCTCCCCTCTTTTCCACCTTTTTGAAGTTGTGAGTGCCCCTCACGTTTTTCCCGTGGCTAAATTTCTTGCTATCATTTTCTATACATTCTCTGCTCTATAATCAATGGTTAGATTGATAGCCTGCTCCTGCAAGCAATGATTTCGAGCCGACAGCTTCTCCAACTTTTCAAGCAGAATCTGTGCGGTCTTGACCGAATGATAGCTGTTGATGGCGCGCACGGTTTTGGTTATACAGCACGCCAATCTTATGGATTTGTGCCCTTTAGTTCGGAGAGTTTTCGGTAATATTCCACGCGGATTTATCCACCGTAATCACCTTGAAACTCTCTCAAGAATACGACCACGCACGAAATCGACTTTGGTTTCCGCACCTGATTTATGGAAACAAATCGATCGCCTCGTTGCTGGTCTTTGGGCTTGGGAAGACAGGTATCCCATCTGTCCATCGTTCTATCTGTTTCGTTCATTGTTTTTCATCCTTATCTAATTACGACTTTGGGTAATTCTCTTCAGGACAAAGGGTCTTTGTCGGCAGAAACGGGTTTGTCGGACAAAGACACACTAGCCAATATCAAGAGTTGATACGATTGAAGTATCCACCCTTTGGGGTGTCTGCTTCAGGGAGTATCACCTCCATGTATTATCTCGCCTGCAAAGTTACGGCGGATTTTTCAAATATCTCATTATCAATGATATTCACTCTTTTTCCTTTTCATTTCCTGCATTTCCCCAAGGGTTGGAAATAACTAAATTACTGACTTATTTTGCAGTGGATTTAGGTCAAAACCATACCAATTTTATCAACTCATTTCACCGACCGACAAAACTCAGCTAAAGAGGTTCTTCGGGAAGTTGGACAGACGGTACAAAGTCTATAGATCAGTCAGTCAAAAAGTAATTATGACACTCAGTCAAAAATTCTGTCAGTTCAAGGCTCGATACCTATCTACCAGCTCACTGTCTATCCGACTGACTGAACTCGGTCTGTAAGAAAGTAACAATAGAGTTAATCATACAATATTCAACAACGATGAAGCAGAAAGTTAAAATCAGCCCGTCTATCTGGGCTTCGCATCGCAAAAGGAGGGGTTGGCAAGAGTAGCCTTGCTGAAATCCTCGCGTCCATTCTATATTACGAAAAAGGAATATCTCTTCTTGTCGTAGATTGTGACGGAACAAGAGTCGTTCTTCAAGTTGAGGCAGAGAGACGCCATGTGATAGAAGGTAAAACCATTTCTAAACAGATGAAGGATTTCTTCACCAAGTTTGGGAAACATGCCTATCCCATTATTCGCTCGACACCGAAAAACGTCATTAAATATGTGAACGAATACATCAGGACGCATGATATAAAGGTAAACCTCGTAATTTTTGATTTTCCCGGTCATGCTTCAACCGAGATTTGCTCCAACTCTCCATAGACATGGACTATATCATCACCCCTATAGAGAGCGGATCCCCAATCTTTTGGTGTCCAGCTTTTGCCTATGCCAGGACCATCAGGGACTTTGGGAGTCGGACTTAGCGATGCCCGTATCCGTGACCCGCTCTTTACTAGCGGAACAAAAAATCAACTGTAGCGCCAGTTCCATCGTTATGGACTATTACACACAATATGCAAAGGAAGAGGACATCAGTATATTTTGATGCCCGCATATACCATTCCGTGAGACTCTCCAGGAATTGGAGTTAGTGGCGTGAAGGGTGTTCTTCCGTCAGTTCTTACTTACCTCCGGCACTTACCTTACGCCTTCCTACTGGTATAGACTTGTGGGTGGAGGAAGTAATCGAAAAATGCCATCTCATTCCGGATAGCCTATGACCGCCATTAGTGAAGAACGAAAGAAAGTCCTCTGGAGCAAACTCAAGGAGATGGGCAATTACGGTGTACAGGAACGTTCTCCGGAAGAATCCCCCTTTTATGACCAGCCCACAGAACTGGAGCGTGATTTGGAAAAACTCCAATCGGATGAACCGCAAGAAGCGAAAGAAGAAGAACACTGTTGCAAGTGACTTCTGCAGCAGAACAGACAGTAAACTCTACGGGCTATAAAGACAAAGGAAGCAGGGGAAGATGCCTGTTCGCCAAACTCTCTTTTGAGGAATATCGAACGCTACCTTAGCCATTCTCAATGCAGTAATGGTAAATCCGGATTCACCATTAACAGTGAGGTCTTGCAGTTGCTCAGGGATGTCCTTCGGGATGTCCGTGCAAAGACTACCCTCACTGCCTACATTGAAAATATCCTTCTTGAGCATTTGAAAGAAAACCAAGCCATGCTGAACAAGACAGCGGCACAGTATAAACGTAATCAAACACTTAATTTATGATAAAAACATTGTTGGATACATTTTCTCCTCATATGGGGATTATCTGGATGCTTATCAGCATTGTCTATTTCTGTAGTCGCTTGGACAGGCTTTTGTCTTCTATGGAAAAACCTGTTGTGGAAAACCAGGAGGAAACAGCAGAGGTAGTATTATCAGAAGAAGATACTTTCTTCCCTTCCGTACATTCCTGGACTTCAATAGTTTTGAAGATTATCGCAATCGTTTTCTTCATACTACGCTTTCCAAGGAAAACAGCCTTTACCATGAATGTCGAAACTGCAGGTGTCTGCAATATTCTACATGATTTGAATCAGCGTGTCTCATGACTTCCTACATAGAGAATATCCTGCGTGAACATTACGAAACATCAGAATCTCAATCAATGATGCAGCCGATAAACAGAGAAGTAAAACCACCGTAACACTGTAAGTAATGGAAACAATTTATTAGATATTCTCCTTTTCTTGGGTGTGATATGGCTACTTTTTAGGTATCGCATACCTCTGGAAAATCTGCTTGCAGCCAGTCTCCAAATCCGTGGATGAAACCACAGGAAAGCCTATTGTCACAAAAGAACAGGTAGAACATGCCAGGCACGTTTTTGGTGGGCAGAGTAAACCCTTTACTTCCCCGTCTCGTCCCTCGAAATTCCCGCTGTTTCCGCGTCTGAAAATTCAGCCGATAATCCCAGTACCTTGCGACGCAAAATGTACGCAAGGAAGATGAAACAGAGTCAACTGTTACACCTCAATCCGCACCGACGACATACGTGATGAAAAAGGAAGAGGACAATGAAATGCAGGTTGACTATACAATGGACGAATCTGACGAAGACACTATCATCCGTGAGGAACTGCAAATCGCCGATGCAGTGATGCCAGAAAGTTTCACCGTCCGCTATTCTTGCAGGGACTAGTCCGTATTACCGGCTGGCACAAAAATGACGACACGCTTGATGAGGAAAACGAAGCCGAAGTGCTGGATACTCTGCAAAGCATACAGGGCACACAGCTTATGGACTATATCAAAGAGGCAACGCTCAAGCAGGAGAAAGACCATCAAAAACTTCTTGCTGCCATCCGTAAAGCAGAAGAAGCAGAAATGACGAACGAAGAAACAATATCTCCCGAGTCTGATTCTGCACAAGAGAATAGCGATGCATCGGAAGAAGCCGATCGTCCACTGTCATACTATCTGTAAGACTATTGTTTTTGTTCATATTGTAAAGTGATCAAGGGGTGACTCAAAAGTAAAACAATCAACCAATATCAGTCATACGATAAAACCGAGCCACCCCTTACCATCTCTACCCAAAAGAAAACAATTCATTTAACAACTTAAAATAAAAAGAACAATGAACAACAAAAAGAAAATCACAATGCTACTCCTGACGGCTACCGCCATAGGAGCATACGCACAAGGCAATGGTATTGCCGGTATCAATGAAGCTACAAAAATGGTAACCTCCTACTTCGATCCCGGCACGAAACTCATCTATGCCGTAGGGGCGGTAGTGGGGTTGATTGGAGGCATTAAAGTGTACAACAAGTTCTCAAGTGGTGATCCCCGATACGAGCAAGACCGCAGCCTCTTGGTTCGGTGCATGTATCTTCCTCATTGTGGCTGCCACTATCTTGAGAAGTTTCTTCCTGTAAGGCGATGGCAGCATTTGAAATCAACAAGGGTGTAGGCCGGACGGTAGAGTTCAAGGGCTTGAAGGCACAGTACCTCTTCCTCTTTGCAGGAGGGCTGCTGGCAGTCTTCATTCTCGTGGTCATTCTCTATCTCTGTGGAGTCAGTCAAATTACCTGTCTTGTCATAGGTGTAGTGGGTGCCAGCCTTGTGGTATGGCAAACGTTCACCATGAACAGAAAGTACGGGCAATACGGGCTAATGAAAAAGGGAGCAGTGCGTATGCACCCACGCTACCTTGTGAACCGCCGTACGGTCTGCCACCTTATCCGTAACCTTCAACCAAAGAAAGCGAAGAAATGAGAAATAAAAGCAAGATAACAACCTTGGAATCGAAGTTTCCACTGCTCTCCATCGAGCAGGGCTGCATGGTGAGCAAGGATGCTGACATCACGGTGGCTTTCCGTGTGGAACTGCCCGAACTCTTTACCGTCACTTCTACAGAATACGAAGCAATGCACTCTGCCTGGCATAAGGCTATAAAAGTGCTACCCAATTACAGCATCGTACACAAGCAGGACTGGTTCATTAAGGAGGACTATCAAGGAAAGCTCTCCGATGGCGGACTGAGTTTCCTTGCTCGTTCCTCTGAACGGCACTTCAACGAACGTCCGTATCTCCACCACTCAGTCTATCTCTTCCTTACCAAGACCAACAAGCAGCGTATGGCACAGCAGAGTAATTTCTCTTCGCTCTGCCGTGGACACCTGCTGCCCAAGGAAATCACCAACAAAGGATGAGGTGATGAAGTTTCATGGAAGCAGTAGACCAGTTTCGAGCGTATCATCAACGATACCGAGCAGCTAAGGATTGTCCGCATGACAGAAGAAGAGTTGGTTGGCACAAATGAAAAGGGCGGACTGCTCGACAGGTATTTCTCTTTATCTGAAGAAGGGCATGCGTCTTTGGAGGATATCCGTCTGGGCGCAGACCTTGTGCGTGTGGGCGACAATATGCTTTGTCTGCATACACTCTCCGACACGGATGACCTGCCTACAACAGTCAGCACGGACAGCCGATATGAACGGCTATCCACCGACAGAAGTGACTGCCGTCTTTCCTTTGCCTCTCCCGTAGGGTTGATGCTGCCGTGCAACCATATCTATAACCAGTATCTCTTCATCGAGGATAGCGACGCCAATCTGGAACGCTTTTGAGAAGCAGGCAAGAAATATGCACTCACTGGCACGCTACAGCCGTAGCAACCAAATCAACGAGGAATGGATACAGGAGTATCTCAATATTGCCCACTCACAGGGACTGACCTCCATCCGTGCCCACTTCAATGTACTGGCATGGAGCAGCGATAAGGAAGAACTTCGCCAGATTAAGAATGACGTGGGCTCTGCACTTGCTCTTATGGAATGCCACCCACGTCACAATACCATTGATGCGGCAACGCTCTACTGGGCGGGCATTCCCGGCAATGCGGCAGACTTTCCAGCAGAAGAGTCATTTCTATACTTTCATCGAGCCTGCCCTCTGCTTCTTTACGGCAGAGACGAACTATAAGGATTCGCTCTCTCCCTTCGGTATCAAGATGGCAGACCGCCTTTCAGGAAAAGCCCGTCCACTTGGACATATCGGATTTACCGATGAAAAAGGGAGTCATCACCAACCGTAACAAGTTTATCTTGGGTCCTTCGGGTAGTGGCAAGTCTTTCTTTACCAACCACATGGTACGCCAGTATTACGAGCAAGGGGCGCACGTCCTCTTGGTCGATACGGGTAACTCATATCAAGGCTTGTGTGAACTTATCCACCGCAAGACCAAAAGGGCGAGGACGGCGTGTATTTCACCTATACCAATGAAAGTCCGATATCTTTCAACCCTTTCTATACGGATGATTACTTTCTTCGATGTTGAGAAAAGAGAGTATCTGTACGCTGCTACTTACGCTTTGGAAGAAAGTGCCGATGAGCATATCACTAAAAGACCGAGGCAGGCGAACTTGGTTCTGCTGTAAACTCCTATATCGAGCTGATATGTGCTGACCACAGCGTTACCCCTGTTTTAATACCTTTCTATGAGTATCTGCGGGACGTGTACCGCAAGGATATGGAAAAAGCGTGACATCAAGGTAACGCTCTCGGACTTCAATATCAACAACCTCTTGACGACATTGAAGCAATACTATCAGTGGTGGTCGATATGATTTCCTTTCTGAACTCGGACAAGAACATCGACCTGCTCTCTAAACGCTTCATCGTCTTTTGAGATTGACCAAGTGAAGGACAACAAAGACCTCTTTTCCTGTGGTAACGATTATCATCATGGAAGCCTTCATCAACAAGATGCGCCGATTAAAGGGTATCCGCAAGATGATACTCATTGAGGAAGCGTGGAAAGCATAGCTTGGCAAACATGGCGGATCTATATCAAGTATCTTTATAAGACGGTGAGAAAGTATTTCAGGGAAGCCATTGTCGTACGCAGGAAGTGGACGATATCATCCAGTCGCCCATTGTCAAGGAGAGCATTATCAACAACTCTGACTGCAAGATACTGCTCGACCAGCGCAAGTACATGACCAAGTTCGATGGTATACAGGCGATGCTCGGTCTTTCGGAAAAGGAAAAAGAGCCAGATACTCTCCATCAACCAGAACAACGACCCGAACCGACTCCTACAAGGAAGTGTGGATAGGGTCTGGGCGGTATGCAGAGTGCCGTCTATGCTACGGAAGTGAGCATGGAGGAATACCTCACCTACACCACGGAGGAAACCGAGAAGGTGGAGGTGATGAACAGGGCAGCACAGCTCGGTGGGGACATCGAAACAGCTATCCGTCAGCCATGCAGAGAAAGAAAACAATAAAAAGAAATAAGTACAAAACCATCAAAACTATGGTAACAATGAAAAAGTACATTTTCATGGCTCTCTTAGGATTGAGCCTTTTCTGTTCCCAAAGCCCACGCACAGTGGGAGTAACGACCCTGGCAATTTGCCGGCAACATCGTCAATTCGGTCAAGGAGATAGCAACAGCCTCAAGACGGTGAAGAACACCCTTGACGGTTTTCAAGGGAGGTGGAGAAACTCTACAACGATACCAAGAAGTATTATGATGCCCTGAAGAAAGGTGAATAACCTCATCGGGATGCCTACAAGGTCAAGGAGTGCATCCTGATGGTGGGCGATCATCTCGAGATTTACGTCACCGTCATAAGAAAAGATGCTCGGACAAGAACTTCCGTCCTTCGGAACTCGCTGCGATGGCTTCGGGCTATGCCAAACTCTTTGAGCAGAGCGGTGAGAGTCTCAAGAACTCAAATCCATTGTTAAGAGTAATGTCTTCTCGATGAACGACCACGAACGAATGCAGTCCATAGACCGCATCTATACCACGCTGAGGGAATACCGCTCGCTCGTGTCGTATTACACAAGGAAAAATATCTCTGTGAGCTACGTGCGTGCAAGGGAGAAGAACAACCTTGCCTCTGTTAAGGCACTCTATGGCAATACGGCAAGTAGGTATTGGTAAATCCACAGACAGAACTTGAAAGAACTTTTCATAAAACACTTTTTGCTATGGATTTTCGCTAGTTTACATGAGCTGCACGCTCAACCTATGACGATGATGCTGCTCTAGCTCAGATGACGGGCATTGCCAAGCGCATTGCGGGTTTGGGTGCGCTCTTTTATATTGCTCTTCGGGTATGGGCTTCCATTGCCCGTGCCGAGGCGATAGACGTTTTTCCGCTTCTCCGACCTTTTGTCTTAGGCTTTTGCATCATGTTCTTTCCGACAGTCGTACTGGGTACGATGAATGCCGTCCTCTCGCCCGTAGTGCAGGGAACGGAGATGATGGTACACCAGCAGGAGGGAACCTGCCGATGCTTACCGCGTTTAGGAGACAAGTTGCAAGAGGAAGCTCACCTTAGAATCCTGAAACAGCCTACCTTTGTTCCAACGAGAAGTTCTGATGAGAAGATGAGGAAATGGGGCATCATCGGACCTGAAGATGCGTGACGATAGCGGGCATGTATGCCGAGCGTGCTGCCCTATCAGACCAAGCAGTGGATCATGAAGATGGTACACGACCTTCTGGAACTCTTTTTCCATGCTGCAGGGCTTATCATCGACACGCTACGCACCTTTCATACTCATCGTTCTTGCCATTCTCGGTCCGATAGTCTTCGGCATAGCCGTATGGGATGGTCTTGCTGGCTCACTTACGGCATGGTTCTCACGCCATATCTCTGTCTACTCTGTGGCTGCCTGTCAGCTCTATCCTTACGGCACTGCTTACGAAGATACAGGTGCTGATGATAGAGAAGGACATCGAGCACTCAGTGACCCCAACTACCCTGCCTGATTCGGGGACGTGGTACCACATCGTCTTCTTCCTTATCGGTATTATAGGCTACTTCGTCATCTACCGTGGCAGGTTGGATTATCGAAGCTGGAGGTGGTATCGGCTCTACGGTCGTGATGTCAACCAGACAGCAGCATGCGCTGCAAGCGCATATACCGGTGGCAAGGCTTTATGGCTGGCGCGGGTGCTGCTGGGAAATGTCGGTGACGTATCAAGGGTGCACTCGCTCAAAGGAAAATAGAAATCGAGCAACTATGCTTTAATTAATCAACAGATAGTAAAAGAAAAAGAATGGAATTCAAATCACTTGGGTAATATCGAGACCCTCATTCAGACAGATAAGACTCTACGCCTTGTCTTTGCCATCGTCTGCGTGGCAGTAAGCGGTTATGCCGTCTATGCTCGTGACAGCTCGCAAAGGAGCAGCGGGAGAAAAATCATGTGCTTTGACCAGGAAAGTCGCTCATGCTTGGCTCTCAGTCAGGATGCAAGTCGTAATCGTCCCGTGGAGGCAAGAGAATGCACGCTCAGCTTCCACGAACTGTTCTTCACCATTGCACCCTGACAAGGATGCCATTGAGAAGAATATGGAACGTGCCTTCTGTGCTGTGTACAAGTCGGCTTTCAACTATTAGCAAGGACTTGGCAGAGAAGGGCTATTATAACCGTGCCATATCGGGTAATGTCAATCAGCGCATAGAGGTGGGACTTCTATCCACTGCAACTTTAATACTTTACCTTATGCGGTAACGACTTATGCAAGGGAGTTTATCGTCCGTCAGAGTAACGTTACAGAGCGCAGTCTTGTTACGACCTGCACGCTGCAGAACTCTGTCCGTTCGGACAACAACCCACAAGGCTTCCTGATGGAGAACTTCCTCGTTAAGGAGAACAGGGACATACAGACTTATAAACGATAAGGCTATGGCAAGGAAAAGAAACTTTTTACTCTCACGTCACTATCTGCGCTTTCACCTGTGGCTCCGCCATCGTTGTGAAAGACTCACGATAAGGCAGAGAAAGGAAATCGTCTAGGGGCTGAGTTTCATCTATCTGCTCGCTCGCTTTTGATGATAGCAGTTTTTCCTTCCTCCAAAGAAGGAGAAACTACCCATCCCCATGGGAAAGCTGACGGACAGTCCGATATGGACGGACAGCACTTTACAAGAGTTACACGGCAATTTTTACCTACAACATCATCAAACAATCAAAGAAAATGGATAATAAACAGAAAGAACAAATGAAGAAAGGCTTGGTCTTCGGAGGACTGGGACTGCTGTTTGCCCTCTCAATGTGGTTTATCTTCGCACCTTCGGGCAAGGATAAGACTGCAGCGGAGCAGGGACTCAATGACAGCATCCCGCAGGCAACGACAGAAAAGCTCATCGAGAAACAAGCTCAAAAGCCTATGAATTAGGGCGACAAGGCACACGAGGAAGAACAGACCCGTGAGGAGATGGGCAGACTATCGGACTATTTTTGCACAGAACACTGCTCCATCAGAGGAGCAGCGTGCAGAGCAGCTGCTTTTCCACGGCAAAAGATAGAAAACTCCATGCATCGTTATGAGGAGAATAATCGCTCTGAACCTTTTTACGCTCCCGATCCACACGAGCAGGAGCGTGAAGCCTTGCGCTCGGAGATAGATAACCCAAAGGAACTTCTGCCAAAGACAGCAGGGAGGACACTGAAGAGAAAACGGCAGCTTGCTTTGATGGAAAAAGAGCTATCAGATGGCAGCGAAGTATCTTCCTAAAGCATCAACTCCACCTACCTTCAATAATGGTCTGACGGCTGGAAGGAGAAGACGGAAGAGGGCTGAAGGTGGCTCCTGAAGCCGCTAAGGGCAAGACCATGCAGAATGAAAAGCCTGTAATGGAAGTTCTGCCGTGGAGCGTAGGCAGATAGTATCTTCACTTGACCAGCCTATGAGCGATGTGTACTTTTATGGAGGAATACGGCAAGAAAAGCTCGTAATGGGTTTCATTCGCTCGTAAGCACGGCTGCCTCATAATGCGCAATACACTGAAGGTAGTTGTGGACAGGACCACTGTTCTTGAGAGGCGACAATGTCGCTCTCGTCTGCTGGAAAAGTGCCAAAGGTGCAGGGACTGCACATTCCACGTCAAAGCCGACTCATAGCCGTCGCTAAGATTGAGGGTAACCGTATGCACCTGCTTATCAAAAGCATTGAGGTGGACGGGCATATCATAGCCGTCAAAGCTCTCGGCATACGACACAGACGGACAGGAGGGTGTGTATATACCCGGTCGGAGGACATCAACGCGCTTACGAAGTCGGGGCGAACATCGGTGGTTCAATGGAACCTCCTTTACCTTTCGCTTCCTCTGCCAAGCGACCAGATTATCTCCGAGGCTGCTCGTGGGTGATGCAGGGTGCAAGTCAGCTGCTTCAGAAGAAACTGCGCACCATCAAGGTAACGCTTAAGGGTGGCTACCGCCTTTTCTTGGTTCAGTCCAAATAAAACAATCGAAAATGATAAGTAAAAAATAACATCAAATCAAAAGGAACAATGAAGAAAATTATTTTATCAATGGCTATGCTTGCCATGGTGGGAGCAACAGCCACAGCACAGGAAAACAATGATGGTCTGACACCAAGCCGTCCACTTACTTCGGGCGAACTCTTTCAAGGTATGAGCCGTGCTATTCCAACGGGACGTGTCGTACCGCCGTATGGTCTTTAACGTTACCTTTGACAAGACCGTGCATCTTATCTTTCCCTTCTGCCATTCCATGTTGACTTAGGTTCGCAGAATATCATTGCAGGAAGGCGGAGGATGCTGAGAACGTACTGTGTAAAGGCTTCGGTGAAGGACTTTGAGACGGAAACCAATGAGTGTCATCTGCAGAGGACGGCTCTTTCTATGCTTTTCAACGTAAAGTATGCTGATGAGCCAGAGAAGTTAAGCATTGAGATGAAAGACTTTCTTTCCACGACGGAAGGTAGACCTGCCAGCAATCGTGCCGAGATTTCATTTTCAGGAACTCGGTAACTGAGTCGCCCGTATTAGTAAAACTGATGATGCAGACTATCTATCAGAATGACAGACGTGCGTATCAGGGCACATCGTGCACAGCAGTTCGGCATAAAGTTCCTGCTTCGTGGCTTTATATGCCCATAACGGCTTGCTGTATTTCCACACTGTATGGAAAATGGCACGAATATGCCGTACTCGGTGGATTTTCATCACATTCAAGGTGGTTGATAAGAAGATGGCAAAGCGCACCGCCACAGGAGCAACTGTTACAGCCACTCGTGCCTATCATCAGGTGATGCAGGTACGTGGCATGGGTAGTGAACACACTGTGTTTGCGCTCGAACAGTTTTCTCTTGCAGAAGACAAGCAGCTTGAAGTGACACTCTATGAAAGAAATGGCGGTCGTACGCTGACCTTTTATGTAACGGCAGAAGATCTGCAGATGGCAAAGAAGATTGATAACCTCAAACTGAAAATGGTAAAGAAAATGAACCATATTACAATGATAGTCTATGTGACGGTGGCAATGCTTTTCAGCTTGCCATCGAAGGCACAGCGGCTTATCCCCAAACAGCGTGGGATAGGAAGTCTTAGGAGTGTTCCGCTTATCAAGGGTGAGAAACTTTTTACAGGTGATAATTTCGGTATAGGCATATCGCTTACCCGTTATCTCAAAAGGGAGAACTACACCTTTGTGGGAGTTGAGTATGAACAGCAGAATATGCCGTGCCAGAAGTTATAACGCAAAACCTCAAGGATGCTCTGCACTGGTGCTATGTACCCCGTTCTTTCCGACAGAGGTAAGAACGTGTTTCTATGGTGGCATATCTCGCTTTGGGTGGCTACTGAGGAACTGAACGAGGACAAGAAGCTGCTGCCCGATGGGGCGACACTGCTCGACCGCTCCCGCTTTGTCTAGTGGCGGTGCCGTGCATGGCTCGGTGGAAGTGTTCCTGACGGACAGGGTTCTCTTCTTCAAAGATGCAGGGACGGTTCCTCTCAACGGACGTGCATCGCTTCCGTCCCGCTGTTTCTGCAGGACTAAGGTTTAACTTTTAAGTAGAAGAAAAAGATGAAGAAGATATTGAATACGATATGGGTAAGGGTGTGCTGATCCTTGCCGTGTTTTTGCCTATCTGCTTGTGATAGGGATTTGGATGTTCAGCAGTCTTATCCGTTTACGGTGGAGACAATGCCGGTTCAGAAGGACATCATAAGGGGAGCAGACGGTTGAGATACGCTGCACGCTGAAGCGGGGCGGTGAGTTTGCCGACACTCGCCATACGATACGTTATTTCCAGTCTGATGGCAAGGGCTTGCTAAGAAATGGACACGGCACGGTTTTCGCTCAACGACCGCTATCCGCTGACGAAAAGAGATGTGTTCCGCTTGTACTACACCTCGCTGTCATCTGATCGCCAGACGATTGATGTATATGTGGAGGATAGTTTCGGCAGGGTTCAGCAGCTGACCTTTAGTTTTAACAACAAGCGGGAAGAGAGCAAGGATAAGCCTGCATCTTCTCGCCACTAAGAACGTAATTGATGCGAACGATAAATTCTTTCATTTTACTTTGTGTATTCTGCCTGTTCTGTCAGCCGACCCCTGCCCAGTGGAGGGTGCGGTTGGCAGACTTGCCACCTTTTGAGCGTGCAGTTGTCGTAGTGAAATACTTTGAGGGTATGCACGGCTGGAAGAATTATCCGTATGTTGGATATGGGCATCAGCTGCAACCAGGAGAGCGTTTCACAGCGGATATGACGGAACGGCAGGCAGACTCCCTGCTCCGTGCCGACCTTTGGAAATGCTTTGAACACTTCAAAGGTATGGTAGGATGTCCCTGCTGCTGACCTTTTGCTTTTGCTACAATGTGGGTGTAGGGCGATTGCTTGGATATGGTAAGCACCCAAAGAGTAAGCTACTGCGAAAGATAGAGGCTGGAGAGAAACTTCTATCGGGAGTATGTTTCGTTTTGCCGATATAAGGGTAAAGTTTTGAATGGGTTAGTCAAACGCCGAAAGGTTGAGTTTGCGTTGTTCTTTATCATCTGACTATATTAAACCAAGAATTATTCCTATGATGTTGTTTCTATTTTGCTGAAAAATTGTAACTTTGTATTACGATTAAATAGGATAAGCAATGAATAAAGAAACAAAAAAGGTACTCTTCGTCTTATTGAATGAGTACACAGATTGGGAAGGTGCTTTTCTCTCTACAGCCCTTCATGTTGGCGTAATACCAGGTAGTGAAATCAAGTACAGAGTGCATACAGTTGCTCCGACATTAGATGCAGTCTGTTCCATTGGTGGATTCAAAACGTTACCTGATTATTCTTTTGAGAATATGCCCAAAGACTATGCAGCCTTAGTCCTTATCGGTGGCAATCGATGGGATTCACCTGAAGCAGAACTTGTTGCGCCATTGGTACAAGAAGCATTGGATAAGGTAAAAATAGTAGAGCGATATGCAACGGAGCATCGTTTCTGTGTGCTCATGGCTTCTTGAACAACGTAAAACATACGGGTAATGGTCTCGACCAACTTAAACAATGGGGTGGTGAAAGATACACGAACGAAACAGGATATGTGAACGCACAGGCTGTAAGTGATAAAAACATCGTTACAGCAAATATTACTGGTCACTTGGAGTTCACTCGTGAAATGCTCTTACTTCTGAAAGCCAATACCTCGGAAAAGATTGCAGCTTGGTATGACTTTTTATAAGAATGGATTTGTAAAAATAGTAGTCATATTATAAATAACATTGATGCGTGAGTACGATCGTCTCCACGCATCACTTTTATAGTTAGCAATCACACAACATCTTATTTTATGGATGCGGTTCTGGCTGAGGTCCCGATTGGGATGTTCTCACCAGACTTCTTGTCAGGTGCTGAAACACGTTTCGTAGCTCACGCCAGTAAAGTGTAAAATATCTTCTTTTGAAGCGGGTGAGATGTACACAGGTTTCGCAATATGAACCTTGATTGAACTCCGCTTTTTCCCTTTCTCAACCAATTTACTCTGAAAAAGAAGCGTGAGTGTCCCGATGTCTCCGAAGTCTCAATGTCTCCGTCTCAACGTGCTTTTCGTTATCTTCAGCTGCAAGTCTGAGAACAGCCTCGACTTCTGCACCTGTGAACGTTGTAGCGTGTGCCACTTCATCACAGAAACTACGATGACTCAACCTCTTTCGTCCTGTAGAGAGCCTGCACAACGATTTTCTCCTTTCAACTCCAACTGTTCCTTTTACGCCCTTTAGCGTATAAGCAATGGGTCTGTTCGCCATAGTCATTAGTCTGCCCCCGATTGTTGCTTCTTGGAGGCTGGGGCTTTATCTCCTCAACTTGTTATGCAGATTTATATCACAAAGGTAAGAAAATTTCTTGATCATCTCCAAGAAAAGCACATATTTTTTGACATTATCAACCCTCGCAAAAGTTCACATTTTATCGAGTAAAACTATCTACCTATTATCACCTTTTTTCGAAAAGGGTCACCTAGGTCACCTTTTGAAGAAAGCTGACAAACCCTTCTGTAGATTTTGGATATGGTTAATTACAACCCTACTGAGAATATGCAGTATTTGGCTTTCACCTTGTCCGCCAATTTTTCAATTCATCCGCATAGTTGTAGATGATGTTTTTCAATCTCTGTTTTCATATCTCTGATAATTTAATGGTTCATACTTTTATGCTGTCGCTTTCATTCTTCGGCTTATAAGACCTCGATTGGCATTGACAAGGTTTACTATCTGCTCGTGGTATTCTGTGTTCTTGTTGCATATCCCACGACTTTGCACTACTTCCAAAGTTCGTAATGACACTTCAATGGTTTCTATTCGCTTGCCTCAATGGTAGCCGAAAGGATAAGGGAGTCCTCCTCAAGGTAGTATGTATTAGAAAAATACGCAATGGTGCATTGATACACCTCTTCCAAATGTTCCTGCACGCTCTCAACACGTGGACTTGAATAGTGCCGTCCGTGAAACATGATACCGAAAAACTTGGATTTGAGTTCCTTGAAACGCTTTTTCATCTTCCATTGCTTCTTGCTGCTTCTGTTCTATCTCCTCCCTTTCACGCAATCTGGAGAAGTTCCTCGTGTCTGCGGTCGTTCGCTTTTTCAAGGTCAGTTGGGGACATAAATATTTTTGGATTATGAATATCCTTACCTAATCTTCTAAGTGTATCATCATAATCACTCAAAGAGAAATGTTCGTAATCTCACACGCTACGGACCTGCAATCTTTGTAGGGCTGCCATAGTTCCTCAAAAAGCCTTCCTGTTGCCAAGAAAGTAACGTAAAATGCTCTGGCTACCTGCCTTTAGCAATGTTTCCACACGGCTGTCTGTCAGTCAATGCAGGAATAAGCTGAGTAGGCACGATGCCATAGAAATTATCCTTAAAACCATTTCTACGAAGTATGTCTGTAACCCTTGAACTTCGGATATATCGGTGAGTAGGCAATATGCTGATAGTTTCATTATCGTTGCTGTATCGCCATAGGGCTATAATAGGAAAAAGGTATCAACATAGTGTCCCAATACCCTGTATGGCAACCACAGCTTTTCGTCCCCTGCATATTCCACCAATACTGCCCAATCTCAATTATAGAAGTCTGTGCTTTGTAACCTTTCTCCATACCCACAATAAGTAGGAACATACGTACTACTTGGAAACTCTCCACAAGTGGTAAGTATAGTGAAATCACTGCTTCTGCTGCAACTTGCGCTCGTATGTTTCTTGACCTGGCAACTTTGCCCTCGCAATGCGGGCAAGTGCAAGTTTCTCATGTTTGTTCATCACCCAACTATGCCCACAATCCATACAAGTGGTGCGACCTTTGCGCAAGCGGTAGGCGAAAGTGGTCAATACACCACGGAATGCCCACTGCTTTTGTGTCTTGGTTATCGGGCGAAGATGCTTGCTTTGTTCCAAAACTGCCTTTTCAAATTTGTTTCTCGGTTTCATAGGCTTAAAAATCAAATAGTGATGGTTGTACTTGGGTTGCTATGTTCTCGGTCTTTTTCACTCGTGCGTTACGGCTCTGTAACTTGGCAAGTTCCTCACGCTGATATTGCTTAATGGCTTCCTGCCTTGCTTCGACTTTTTCTTCCTCTGTGAGTTCTACAATGTGATTGACTGGCAACTTAGCAAGAAATAGCCTTACCCACCTCTATATCGTCCTCATCATAGTAGTGAACAGCCATAGAGAAGATTTCATCATCATCAAAGCCGTTGCAACCGCTTTTTCTGCACTTCATTAAGAATGTAGGTGATGCACTCCTCGATATTCTTGTTAGGTTTCATCAAGTTAGGGGCAAACAATGGGTCTGCCATAGCACGCTGATTGAGATACTCGGCTATTGTCCGTGTGAAATGTTCTGTTCCTTTCATAGTCTGCTTTTGATATACTTGGGAATTTCAACTATTTGATTGATACGTCCATATAGGTAGGCTCTTAGGCTTGTTCTGTCGGGTGCGTAATACTCTGTCCATTGTCCGTACTGATTGACAAGGTATTTCTTCAGCACATCAAAGAAGTCAAAGCGATAGCCTTGCAGGGGAACGGCTGTTCGGAAATAGGTGTTTGAGTTCACCGCTTCACATAGCCACCTTTTTCCTCACGGCTCATACGCTCGCCACGATTGAGTTTCTCACGCAGGATATATACTTTGCTGTTACAAAGGCTCTCCAAAGGGGGAACGTCCCATTGTACAAACTTAATTGCCAACACTTGCTCACTTTTTTCAGCCGTAGGGTTAATGCGGTAATGAGAGGAGGAGCTATATCCTTTTCTGTTCATCGAAGATGTTGTATTTACTTTTTGCTTATCCATAGCGACATTTTTTTTATGCGTCCAAAGATCGGAGTATGCTGATTCCTTTTTGTAGCAAAATAGAGGTAGCGGGTCGGGCTTGCACAAGGTTTTGGCGGAAAATACAACCCGTAGGTGTGGAGATTTTCCAGACAAACCAAGCGGCACAGACCTTTTGAAAGCCACAAGCCCCGTACTACCTTTGCGGATAAAAAGGGAACAGCATCCGTCTCCTTGTCATCGCATCATGTGGAGCATTGGAAAAGAAGCAAAAGTGCAACGCTCGTAGTGGAAAATAGAAAAGGTGGCTATCTCAATATGCGAGATAACCACCTGATGAAATAGTATGAAAGGTTTTACAGAGCTATGCTTCTCAAAGCACGCATAGCAGGAGGGCACAGAGTATCGCCAGCCAGAAGAGAATGCTCAGCAGCGTAAAGGTAACTTGGAGAATGACTCTGACGATAAAGCGCAGTATCAGAAAACCTGCAATGACTCGACAGGCGGTAACGACTTGCGGCGTTACTATCTTTCGAGATAAGCCAAATGACACCGATAACGATGGAAAGCAGGATGACGAGTTCGATGAAGCGTGTCCAAGAGAAGCGGCGGACTTGCTTTGGGAGAAGTCGGCTCGCTTGTTCTTATCGGTTTTGTTCGGATGCGTCTGCCTTGATGAAGGCAGGTGTGTGGACATCTTTGATTCATGATGATTGTAGTTCATATCGGAGCTTTGAATAGTTCAAGAGCAATAACAAGATGCGCAGGTCTAACCACGAGAGTAGCCGAGCAAGTGTTGGTACAAACTCTTGGCGTGTGGAGTGAGCGTTTATCTTGGCTCTTGACACCAAAAAGCTCCCGATGGTGTTACATCAAGTCATGTTCTCACCGCTCATCGGTTGGAGACCATTGACCTCAATGAGCAGAACGATTGTTCCTGGTCGGTTCGGTAGAGTTTCTCATACCTGGACTTGCGCCAAAATCGTCCGTCAGTTCATACTTGTCGAAAACGCTTTGCACAGCCTTTATTCTTCTTCAGGAGTATCGGTGTTAGTCTTTCGGGAAGAGGGAGGCAGTTCTTTCTCGAACTCATTCTCAAGACAGACACAAGCGTGTCAGTACTTTGAGAAAATGCAGTCTCGTATAACACTTCGCTTGCCATTACCTCTGCTCTGGATGAGAAAAAGCCTTGCGCTACTAGCATCGCAGGTAGTGGCTCACGCTCGTCTGCGCGAGCAGTTATAAACGTATTTTCATCCACCTTCGGGAAAATGCTCTACCGAGATACCTCAATTTCAATCGGAAGTAGAGACAGTTTTCTTTGTTTCACATCGTCTCTTAGTTTTAGGGTTGTACATTAATATATGAGTTGATGCCCATGGCTAGCATTGAACTTGTCTGACTTGTCCAGCGAGCTGTTCCATATCGTGCTCTATCTTCTTGTTGGTGATACGAGCATAAATTTGTGTAGCTTTTATGTTGGTGTCCCAGCATCTTTCGACACGCTTTCCATCGAAACGCCTCGCAGCGACATTGTCGCAAAATGTATGCCGGGCAAGGTGGAAGGTCAGATTCTTCTTGACACCGCAAAGGTCGGCAGTTTCTTTTAAATACAGTGTCTGATTCGTTGGGATGGGAAATGGTTGCCGTCCTGATAGGTTCTATGACCGTGCTTGGCAATGATACTCTTGGGAATGTCAGTCAATCAAAACATTTGTCCTCACACTTTGTTTTCTGTCTCTTGGTCACAATCCACTGCTTATCATCAAGTGTTGCGATATTGTCCGGTGTGAGATTGGAAACATCAATATATGCCAGCACTCTGTGAAACATGAAAAGATGAAAACGTCCCTTACTGGTTCGCAAAGCAGTGGATTATCCAGTTCTTTGTTGCATCTTCATGATTTCCTCGTCCGTAAAGGAAGCCACGGTGCCTACCGGGCTCCAAGTGGAAACGATGATTGAGGAATGGGTCGTGAAGAAGATAGCCACGCTTTTGCGCATAGATGGTCGCGGTTTTCAGTGCCTTCAATTTCTTGACTGATGTGTTATAGGCACACCCAGCCGCCGTACTCAGATGTAACTCAAAATCCCGTACTACGGATGGCGTGAACTCTGCGAGTCCAATATCTTTCTCCATACTCATGAATGGGAATTCCTGCGAAATGCCTTCTCAAACGCTGTCAACCGCACGCAGGCTGTCCCGAGCTGATGGTATGTCCGACACGTCTTATCTGATCTCTTCGATGAACTTGGCGAATATAAGGAGAAAGAAGGTCAGTGCACTCCCTGCTTTCGGACAAAGAACGACGTTTGATTTTATCCAACGACAAGCGATTCATCATCCTCGAATTTGTGGTAAATGTTATTCAGCATTGTGGAAATGGAGTCCAATGCGGCATTAATGGATAAAGGCTACGCACGTCCGGACCTTCGAGCTCGCTGGTAGTGTTATTCCATCAGCGACTTGTCCACTGACATTTTCGTAGATAAACGAATCAGCCATCTCTCCGTTAAGGGTACTGAGCATTGCAGGCGACTTTTATTCTTTGTTCTCATAGTTTGGAACGTGGGTAGAAGGACACCATGAAATTTGTTCTCATAATGCATGCATTTCTTTTGTGTAGCACCTCGGCCGCAGTTAGTGCTCTGATACATTGAAAAGAGAAGAGTTGACGCCGTCAATCATGGTATTCAAAACTCCGTCACCGCTACATAAGCTACCGCACTTTTGTGTAGCAGTAAAGTGTAGCTGGCACTTGATCGAAAGATGACCGTCAAAACATAAAGACTTATGCCGTCAGGCAGTGGAGGCATATATAAAGAAAAATCGTTGTAAAACCTGATTTTACAACGATAAGCTAGAGGCTGCAGGCTAAATGACAACCTGTGAAGTCGCTTGTGCTATATTAGCGGAGAGAGAGGAGAAATATGAACTCTCAACTCCCTTGTATCATAGCACTTTATACTTTCCTGTTTTCTCTGTAACCAAATTGTAGCCACAAGAGAGTATTTTGAGAGTACCCATAGATACTGTTATGAAATACACACTTGTATTTATCGCGTTCAAAGGTACATATGAACTGCCGCCACGTCTGACTAGAAAATCTTTTAGAAAGATTCGGCTACAATTTCAATTGCACCGGTCGCAAGCTTATATATAAAAGGGACTTGCACCAGTAATCGCAACGGTCTAGCGTTATTGAAAAACAATAAAATTGCGAAATGGCATCATATTGCCAACAGTGGCAATCTAATATTCTTAAAAAGGTTTATTCTTTAAGAACTTTGGCATTTAGATCAAATTAATTAATAAATATGGATAAGAAGATGATACTCCCGTAGAGAGGACACTTGTTTATCGTAAGCCCACTCTCTGAAGCATTACGTACTGTCTTTTGTAAGGATAGCAAGATGAAAGCTCAAGTTGCTGGTAGGAATATTTCCAACTTCAAGGAAGCATTGTGGGAATGCTAGACACATTTTAAAGAATTGACACCTATACTAAATGTGCCTCCGCATTCGATATGGATAATAGCTTCTTTTGCATCTTCCCAAAAGGAATGATAGAATCTTTGGTGCATACCACCGAAGACAAGACCATAGTTTCTTTACAATTGAAAAGAAGATCTCATCTTTTTGTTGAACAAGCTCTGTCAGGTAGATCACAAAAGAATGATTCAGCATATCATGTTTCTATGCCAACCGTATAGTAAAAAGCAAGACTGACCTATCTACATTTCGTGATTTGATAGCAGCTATTGAAGAACTTGTCAAAAACTGATGCGTGATGACAGAGAATAACATGCTTCCTTTACGCCCTTTTGGAAAATACATTCCTTGAAGAGAGAATGGACGGATTGCAGAGCTTCATTCTTGAACTGAAACAGGACTATGCCGTGTTAGAAGAAAGATTGAACTGAACTCTTCCGATGTCCTGCGAGCCTCAGCATATCCAGAGCTTCACTGGCGCGATGGAGAGACAGCAAAGTTATCCCTTATCGCTATGTTTCCTGCAATCACGTGGTTTATCCCTTCAAAGGACTGTACATTGCAATCAAGACGGGGCGTGCGTCCTTCAAAGGCTTTCGCGAGGTGGGAAGCACTTCAAAGGCTCAATGCCTGCAGACGACGGTATCGAAAAGGATATGTGGAGACTCACAAATTTTGTTTTGAGGAACTATGAACATTGAAGAAATCTTGGAACACACAAACAGGGACTGGAGTCTTCAGTTTCTATATGCCGATTGATTTTGTTTCCAGAACGGAATTTTTCGAAATCCACTATGTGAGGACAAACGGGCTTCCTGCAATATCTACCTTGACACAAGGTCGAAATGCTACCGGATGAAAGACTTCGGTAACGAAATGTATTCCGGCGACTGCTTTTGGTTTGCAGCAACAATACAAGGCTTGGATATACGGAAAGACTTTATGAGAGTGCTGAAGATGATTATCAATGACCTGCAACTGAACATTTCCATTTGCCGTACAATGATTGGGAGCGAGAAAAAGCAAGTCGAATGCCAATATTCCTCCCAAACCTCCCATATCCGTGAATGCCAGTAAGCAGGCAGGCTCCAAGAAATGGTTTAGGATAGCAGAACAATCATACAAGGATAACGAACTTGGATTTTGGGCACGGTATGGTATCGGAACGAAAACCCTGCAGCGCTTTCAGGTCAAGTCCATAGCCCGTTTTGAGTCGGTTTCAAACCAAGGAAAGGCATATACCATTCATTCTTCTTCGGAAGAACCTATGTTCTGCTATTCCATGAGGAATTTTGTTAAAGTGTACCGTCCATTCAGTAAAATGCGGTTCTTGTATGGAGGAGGAAAGAGTAGAAGATTATGTGTTCGGCTTTGAACAGCTGCCCAACAAGGCGACATACTCTTCATCACGGGTGGAGAAAAAGATGTGCTTTCCCTCTCCGCTCATCATTTCAATGCCATCTGTTTCAACAGCGAGACTGCACAAATCCCGGAAAGCATAATCGAGAGCCTGCTGCTTCGTTTTCGCCACATCATTCTCTTATACGATACGGACGAGACCGGACTCAGGGAGGCTGAACGGCAAGCGGAAGTCCTGTCCGCTTATAAGGTACTTACCCTGACGCTCCCCCTTCAGGGCATCAAAAGCGAGAAAGACATATCCGATTACTTTGCCTTAGGGCATAATGAAAAAGAATTGAGAGGGTTGCTGTCAGCCATGCTCTCCCAAATTTATACACAGACCATCATGATGCTACGTTCATGTGAAATAGACTATGACAATCCTCCTGATGCTTCAAAGTCCGTTGTGAGCAGTGAATGGCGTGCCATTTGAGGGACACAAGACAATCTTGTTTTTGTATTACAGGTGGCGAAGGAACGGGCAAAAAGCAATTATGTGGCTGCCATTCTTGCTGGGAACATTAGGAACAGAACGGTTACCTTCCGAGAGGACATTGGGATTGGAAGTACGCCCAACCCTAACGGCTTTTGGCGGTATTACACTATGACACAGAACAGTCCGAGCTCAACTGCACAAGAATCTGGGTAAAAACCTTACAACGTGCTTCATTGAAAACCGTGCGAGTTTTACCACTCCCTGTACCTCGCCTCGCCTCCGTAAAGGACAGACTGAAACTTATCCGTGAGAGCATGGATTTGTTTCATCATAAGCATGGAGCATCCATCTTGTAGTGATTGACTGCATAGCCGACCTGATACGCTCCGCTAATGATGAAACGGAAAGCATTGCGCATCGTTGATGAGCTTTATCGTCTGGCAGGTATTTATAACACTTGTATTATCTGCGTACTGCACTTTGTGCCGAACGGCATCAGCTCCGTGGACATATCGGTTCTGAGCTGCAACGCAAAGGCTGCCGGCATTCTCTCCATAGAGAAAGATGACAATCCGAATACTCGGTGGTAAAAGGCACTGAAAGTCCGTGATGGAAGTCCGCTGGACGTACCGATGATGCTCTTTCGGCTGGGGACAAGGCAGAGGATATGCACGTCTATCGTGGCGAGAAGTCCAAGGAAGACAAGGAAAAGCGCAAAGACCGATGAACTTATTGGTGTTGTTAGAGAGGCTTTTCCGAAGTTCTCTCAAACTCTCATACCAAGAACTGTGTGAGGTTCTGATGCGAAATGGAAATCAAGAGACAGAACTGCGAAGAAGTATATTGCCTATATGAAAGAGACAACGTATCTTGACACAAGATACAATGGTAAATTATCAAAAAGGGGAACTATGCCATACTTAGACCAACAGCCTGAAAATACATGGCAGAAAACGCCTGTTTGATAAACTGAAGAATATGGAAGACAAAGCTCGATCTGGTTTCGTCCTGCGGGAACAGGAAAGTAGATGACAACCGTTCACCCTCCATTGAAAACCCGAATACTTGGACATCATAGATGTCTCAAAATCTTGAAGGTAGAACAAAAGACTATATACAACTGGGTTTGGGCAGGAAAAATCTATCTTTAAGCGCTGATGGATCGTTTGTTGTTTTACGCGAGGAGAGTTGATGAAATGGTACGAAAGCAGGAGGAATGGTAATTCCTTGCTGCCATCAAAGACTATTGGCATTTATTTTCTTTGTAAGAATGAGAAATAATGCGCACATATTTGCAAAACGGTGAAAGATAGTTGCGTGATCTCTCGGTACCAACGAAAACAGTGCTCGCTTGGCATACACCGCGGATGCGCCCGGTGTCTATTTTATGAACTATGCCCACAAGGATGCTGCACCGATACTGTTTGATGTCATTGAGATGAGCCTTACGGACAAAGATGATTTATCATTTCTGTATTTGATAATGCTCTTACCGAAAAATCGTCGCTTACAATGATGCATTTTCCTTGCGTATTCACAGTTAACTTTGACAGCCAATATGACCTCCGCATCGCTTCCCATTGGGAACAGCGCACCCGGGGAGCAGTCTTTCGCGTCATATACGGTTATGAGAGTGCGAAAATAGCCGATAGACACGTTATCTGAGCAGGTACTGCATCGATCGAGGACTCTGATGTTGGAGATGGAAACACTCAGCTACCAATATCTTCATAACATAAGTTATTGCCGTTACGAGCATATACATACCCTTTTCAAAATAATGAGGGGAGGTGCTAATCACGAGTTTTCTGAGAAAGCGACATTTCTTTTCAAGCGAGTAGACCTCTACTGTTTTGGCAGGCGTGCGTCTTTAATCTTCAATGCCATCGATCGAGGTGGCGTGGCGATACTGAATAGCCTTAACTTATTCCGTTGATGAGAATAAGATGCCTCTTTGGTTTCTCAATCGCAAGCTATACTATCAGCACGATAAAGTTTATCGCATTGACACGCAACGAGGTCATGAGACGGTAAGCCTCGTTGTGGAGTGATTTGATGAAGAGGAGGTCAAAGCGAAGTAATGAGTGAATTTATAGCTATTATTATCAAAAATACAGCGAACGTGCTTTTTCCAAGCCGGCATGGATGACCTTGTAGAGGTTGTTTCTCATGGGGAACATTGAGCAAGTTGTTTTGCTCTGGTTACAAGAATAATCCTTCAAGTAAAAACCATATGCAAGGGATTTGGGGACTTTACAATGTCGACATTCTGAAGAATTGGATGCACGGTCTATCGTCCTGTCCCAGCAACACCTCCAGCCCATCACGAGTCGTGTATGCAATCGTCGCTTTACATAATAGGATTAGAAGCTTTCCTTTATAGGACGAGCCATCGCTGCTTGTCAAAGCAAGAGGCTGCAACGATAAGGGACACAATTGTTGCTGCCTACCTATCTGTGATTTTTGTATTTACACAGCAACAATCGGTCCTGGACAGCTCGTTTAGATTGCTCAACCTGTTGGATGAATCTCTCTAAATTGGTTGTCTTCAGAAAGATATGGGCTTTCCTGAAAATTGGAGAGGAATACACTTTGTGGGACAATATAATTCCGGATGAGAGGTGTGCCATTTTGAGCACACCCTCATCAGTATTTATCTTGCAGTCTCGGATTTTGCAAACATCCCTTACTTTTCTTTCTTGTTTGTTTCTATTGTTCATAGCACCTGACAGATTATGCCTTCACTCGTCCTTTTTGAGTATTTGGTTATTATTACTATTTTGCCTTGAAATACTCAGGCTGGTTGTCGTTTAATTTCTTTCATTTTCTTCTTTGACTACTTTCAATGTAAGGGCCATCTTTTCTATCCAACTCTGCTGATGATTGTCCTTTAGGTGCACAGAAGCTCGTTCTCTTTTCTTCCACGAACCCTTTGCAGTGACGTAAACATCCTTATTGGCTGCTACCTTTTCCATTTCAGCCTCTGTGCAGTTTCCTATCGCTCTTGGAAATACGCTCCAAAGCATTAACGAAGTTCCTGGCAGACAAGTTTCGGGTCTGTTGCCAACTTCTTCCATTATTGCAGTGTAGTAGATAGACTCCTGCCCTTTCACTAAAGCAGTGTTCACCCGAACAGTCAAACGAAACATCGAGAGTACTCTCCGTTTTCGACCATGATGGACAAAAGCCGTATCTCACCGATTTTGTTGTACTCACCCTTGGTTCGTGCCTTCTCGTCTATTTCTTTGCAAACGTGCAACAGCCAACCTTGATATCGGTGCCGTCTTCCACACTTTGATTGTCAGCTTCATTTATGGTACTGCCTTCCTCATCACGCCCACTACGCTTCTCAGAGAGAGCATAGAATCAGACCATGCCTCCTTTATTTTGTCCGTATGGAAGGACACGAACTGTCAATCTCAGCCAGTTTCACCTGTTGCGGCATCACGCTCCCCGGGAAAGTTCTTGCGCTCTGATTCCAAGGTGGTAATCTTCTATCCAATCTTGCTTTTCAAAAGGTCGGTATTACCCGAAAGCACCGCTACGTATTCGAGAAGTTCATGCCAGCTCATCCATTGAACCCTCATCGATGGTGCGACCGCTAAAGCGTATTCGTCTTCAGCTGATTGATGAACAGCTGCTTGTTGTGCAGCAGGTTAAACCCAGTAGCTATCCAAGGAACGTTCCACGGCAGTAATCACATCGATCTGTTGTTCGCAAACTCCTTGGCAACTAGTTTTTACGGATCGCACGCCCGTTGCGCTGTTCCAGGTCCGAAGGTCGCCAGGGCGTATCCGAAATGGTGGATGGCACGGCACTGTTGGCATTCGTCACAGCACCAACATAGACTAGAGCCGAAGAATAACGGATATCTCCACGGTTCACAGCACTACCATTGCCTTTCAGTCTCGTTCTTGCACTCTTGAATAAAGCGTATTCTCGTAGGATGTGGACGATGAGTCTTCACCAAACTTTCTCTTGATTTCCGAATAGATGTTGAAGTCTCCGCCAGACTTGTAAGTACCTAAATCAGAGAAACACGAACTGCGTTCCTTTCGTGCGTCGAACTTTTGTAATGTCACTGAGTAGTTTCGCATGGTTTGCCTAGTTGTCGATATGGTCTGAGTAACATTTTTCATCTATCATGCGTAAATCAAGGCTCATCTTTTCTCGGCGTAGTCTGTTGCAATCAGCATTTTGCCCTTTCCTCGCGCTCACTCGAGCGGCGCACGTCCCAAAAGCGTGGCATCGCCACTCCAGCGAAACTCCATCAGCTTGCCCGATAAACACCTCTTGCTCGGGTGTCGGCGGAAATGTGTTATGCAGCATCTCATTCTTTTTCCGACGGTCGATACCGACGTCGCCAGCAGTGCGAAAATCACAAATCTCTCGCGCATAAAACGCCGCAAGTTCCGGCAATCATAATGAAGGTCCCTAAACCGCTCTTTTCTGAATGATGTCGTTTGTGATGGAGCACCCTATGGTCAGTCGACTCTCTTGGCAAAGACAGCTGCCCATGCGTCAAAGCTGTTGATGCCCTGCCTTTCCAAAAAGCCTGCGGACGAAGATGCTAAATGATGAGACAACTCTGTCAGTGAATTACTGATGGTCGTTCCCGAAGCGAAAGTCGCTCCCAAACTCCTTGCCGGACCTCTCCTGTGTATGGTACGAATGGCAAAGAGCATAAGTTTAAGGCAGCGTTGTGAATATCAGGGTTACCCAGCGACACACCTGGTCATGGCGTGTGTTGAACATCGAGTTCTGAATTGGTGGCTTTCATCCACGATGCGAAATGGTCGATTCACCCATCATCGCAGAATCACAGCATCATCCTTGCAGCTCAGCGATGCTGTCCTGTATGTTCGGTGGCTTGGCTTTCAAGGTCTGCTTACGCTTCTCCAGTCCTTTGAGCATCCCACGAAATGTCTCTCTTCCTTGTTGTCACCAACGCAGAGATTTTCTTCCACGGAGTCCAGTTCCTTCTGTATAATCAAGCTTCCTGTATCTCCAAGGCCTGCGGTATCATGCCGAACTGTTCGCGTAAGTACATACAGTCCCAGTCGTTGTTCTTGATGTCGTTGAAGATGCGCTGGCGGTTCTGCTGCAGTAAAATCGTTCTTACCAGGACAGAGTACCTCGAGCATGATAAAAGCTTTCCTAAAAGTATCGGCAATATCGAAGACGTAAGTTTGCTCTTCAGACCGATAATCATCGGCTTTGTTTTGAGAAGTCCCAATCGACTTCATCTCGCAGGCTGCCGCATCACGATGATGAGCGTCTTCCTCGCTCCCCACCTCGTGGTCGCAGCGATGCCGCCACCGTTGGTTTTAAGCATCCACACGGCATCCTTTTCGACTCTTGTAGAGGTCGGCAATGCCCAACCGTCTCGAGGTCAAGGTCAGGAAACGTCTGGTGCGTGCCGTCGAAATTGGGTCGCACAAAACAGTTGAAAAAGGCGGTCTATACGGTCGTGAGAGTTGCTGCTTGAACGCAGTCGGGTGCACGTCCGAGCCAATCACCAAAGCCCGCCTGATTTCCTCAATCTTGGCATTTGCCATCTGGATAGCATGTCCGTCCACTACTTTGATGGTCTGGTCTCTCCAAAGACCTTGTCCGTAACTTCCTCGCTCTTGTTGATGTCGGGAATGGTATTAGTGCAAGGGCGTAGCTTTAAGAGACTGATACCGTCATGGCGGCGGAGACTCTCCTGTACCGAGCTTGTACTTGTGCCGAGATGTTGGCATTCTCTTCGGTCACATACACTGCTGTACTCGTCCATGTTGAATGATGGGACACGCCAATGTCCGTCGAAAGAACCTCCGAAGCGAACCTTGCCATAGATCTTTGGCAGGTATCCAACAGTTCACGAGATTGAAGTCAAGGTCTACCAAAATGCAATGGACGGTGTTGGCGTGGCTGCACGCAGGGCAGCAAAGCGCTCGCCTCTTCGTAAGCGCGATGGTCCAAGAGCCACGACTCGATACGCTCTGCCTTTTCTGTCGTACACGTTCGAAATGAACTTGTCCCGCCACTTCGTAGGCATTCTCTTCGGGATTGAACAGAGTGCGACCTTCAAGGAAGAAATGATGTCGCTTTCACTCCATATCAGGTAAAAGCGAACTGTGTGATCAAGTTCCACCGTGCCGTACTTAGTCGAGCGATGCGCCCAGTGCCTCCATCGGGCCCGCGTGGCAACGGACAGTTCAGTGGTAGAAAATACCGTAGGATGGTCAAGATATCGCCTTGATGTACCTCGCCGCTTCTCGGAGCGTTCAAGAAGAGCATTTCCACGCCCGTGGCATCCATTTTATCCACATCGGTGAAATTGCCTTTTACACGGTTGAAGCTAACCCCAGCGTAGGACATAGTCATCATACAGGTGGTTGAGCCTGCTGCACGGTCTCTCCCTGTCTTCTGCATGGCTCTCTGCTTCGTAGTCACATAGACGATGATAAGCACTCCCGTATCTCGATATAGGCTTTGAGGCGAGCTGGGCACACGGCAAAGTCCATCGGGTTAAAGGTCGGATGTCGCTTTAAGTCAGAAAGAAACCCAACCTGCCCTGCACGCGACAATGGAGCCGTCTCTTAGATGTGAGGTCCGGCGAAGAGAAAAGCGGGCGTGGGAAGCGTCAAATTCCTCTGACTTCGCTTCTCGGCTGCGGCTTGCGCTCTTCGGCTTCGTTCATGAAGTCGAAAAGTGATCGGCTCACGTGAAGAGGAAGAAGCCAAGCTCCAGCTACTACGGGCACGGCGTTGAATGGTCGCTGCCTTTGCATCTTGGACTCCGATGGTTTCTGGGGAGTCGAGTTATGAGTATATGGGACGCGCCTGTGAAGTTCCTGAATTATCCTTGATTTCATTGTTCACACGGGTAACTTCCTCTTGTCCAAAGGCTGTATTCCTCTGCAAACAGTGGACAGCTGTTCTGGTTGTCCGATGACTCATGTTATTGACCACCACCGGACGACTGATCGATCGTCAAAGAATGTTGGTCTCGTCCGGTTCATCTCTCGCTTCAAATTGTCTCATCACGCGATTTCCTGTGGTCTCCTGCTCGTGGGCTGATGATGAAGTGTCAAAAGCGGACGCCTCGGGAGCAGGTTCAACAGTTATGGAAAGGCTGTTCTTGATACTAATTGTTGTGGGGCGGACTCTGAGTGAGTGACGGCTGCATTAGGATTTGAGTTCCTCGCCGCCAGAAATGGTATCTTCCATTATTCACGTATCGTGTCTCAGAAGCAAACGGCTGCAGTTTGCCTTAACCTTTATCACATCTCGTGTTTCCTACTTCCTTGGACTTCCTCTGCCACCACTTCTTCTTGGTATATTGTCCCCTGACGATTTCTTCCAGTTCGGCTATCTCATGCAATACCCTTAGGAGAGAAGCACAGGTCACGTTCAATGCCGTCCTCTTACTTTTACGCCGCCTTCCATCTCTCATCGAGGGACATATTGCCAAGCTCCCAGCCGTGGCATTGTCACGGCACCGAAGCTAATGCGACTTCTTAGGGTCATATCTCCAGAAGGTAGGCTGTGCATGCTCCCCATAGGGAAGAAATAGCGCACACCGACAGCACTTATCGCCTATGTAGTGAGTTCCTCCGTGCTGCTAAAGGTTTTGGTGGTGTCTTTCCTGATGCTACCGTTTCCGGGCATGAGGTTATAGGCATCGTTTATTCCCTTGTCTTCTGTCTTTATCCTCTCTGTTTCTTTTTCCCGACTTATGGTAATGCCCAACTTGCAGAAGCTGCTTCTCTGCTTCCCGCCTCCCGCTCTGCCTCTGTCATTGCATACCTGTTTCATATAGCTTACGGTCGATGAACGTGTTGGTCCCATTTCTCAAGGGAGACACGTGTTCGGAGGCTACGCCATTTCCTCAATCCCTCCGTGAACCGGGATACTCCCATGCTGCGATCTTCCATAGGGTCTGCACCATGACCTGCGTCTCCTGTAGCAATGGTGCGATGAGATATGTCTTTTCAAATCTCCCACAGAGAGAGTTATGCTTGAGACGACAGAAGAGACCTTCTTCCTTGAGAACGGAAACGGTTTTCGCCGAACTGCTGTTCAGCACCCTGCACGATTTCTTTACCAGATCTCGCTTCTGTGGGACGAGTGAGGTCACCACCCACGTCCGTACCAGCATTGATCAGACTTATACCCGATGGTAGGCGGAGAGCGGAGATCAAAGGCGGCTGTTCTGCATGAGGGTACAACGGCGTATGGCTTCTCATTGCGAGGATCCATCCAACACACCCTGTGAGGTGATGAATGCCAGCAAGCCGCTTCGCGGTGATGCAGTCCAGACCTTTCACGAAGAAAGCGTGTGGATGGCACGTGTAGACTCACGTTTAAGAGTGTCCTTGCCTTTGCTGTAGGCCTCGGTCACAGACCATGAAATCACCGAAAAGGAATGTTACTTGTAACAAGGTCGTGTTGTGCCTGTGTCAACTCCCCCATAGCTCGTGCACGCCTCATTTCGGACGAAGATATTGCCTTTCGCCATGGGATCGTAGGGCTTGGCCGGATGCGGGCAGTGAGCGTGTCTCCATTGCATCTGGCAACTCGCTTGCCTTGCGAGGTCCTCAGCGTATGCTCCCATGCCAGCCGAAGGATCCAAACATCGGCGTATGGGCACATTTACAGAAGTGAGTTAGCATGCGGGCAATGGCGGTAACGATACAGGTATCAGTATAGCGAAGGAGAGTCAGTGCGTTGCCTTGATGCTCTCCCAGGCGCGTTTGGCAGTGTGGCATCCCCGGATTCACGATAAATCATCTGACAGAGCTGCGTGTCGGCTCAAGAGATTTCTTGCTCGAGACTCACCCAATAGCGTATGTCATCGGAGGTGTCCGTGCGGTTGAGTACACATTTCAAGCCACCGAAGCCCTGATAGTTCCGTAAGATACTCTCCAGCTTCCGGCTGGCTACGGCGTTCTTTCCAAGCGGCAAGACCACGCGACAGCCTCCGGTCGGTGGCTTCAAGGACCGTTTTCTTGACTATATGCCATAGTGTTTTCTTTTAATCAAAGTGGAGGGTAAAAAGGTCGAGGTATGCACTTGTATCTCCCAACCCATATCTGTACTCTCCGTTTCTGTCGGGATTACTCTCCTCGTTGTTTTCTCTTTTTCTTGTTCTCCGATTCATTGTGAAGTGACGACGATCGTCGCCCAGAACAAGTCGGGCGTTAGCAGACTTCTCTCCTGCCTTGCTGGTCAGCCCGCTGAGGATAGGCGCGTGCGACCAGAGCTTATCGACATGCGGATATTATCTTCCAGTAGAAGTATGCCGCAGACCACGAAACACGTGGAAAGCGCACAGGTTTCGTGTCTGCACTTAGTACCTTGGCATAGATGCCGACACTCTGCTGTCCGCATTTTGGGCGGCGGTAGACAGGATAGGACTTCTGCTCTGAAGAAAGCGAGAGGAGTTCCTCGCAGATTGTTCCTACGTATGAGTTGATGCCCCTGCGAGACTTATCAGATGGCATCTTTCCTGCTTCAATAGCGGCAAGGCAAGTTCCCAACTGCCCTGTCATCTCTGCATGAGCAATCTTCTTGTCCTTGGCAATTTCAGAGACAGCCAGGCCTTTCTCGGTAGGTATGATGGTTTTTCTTGTCCCTGCGGATATAGTCGCGGAGAATAAGCGTCTCTCGATGATGTTGGCACGGGTGGCAGGTGTACCGATACCGCACTGCCATTGCTTTCTCTTATCAGCATCTTCAACCCTCTTTTCCGGCGTTCTCCACGCAGCAGAAAGCAGTGTTGCTTCTGTGTAGAGAGGTTTAGGTTTGGTCTTATGCTCGGTGATGTCTGCATTGACAAGTGATAGGACTTCACCTTCTGTTAAGTTCGGCAATGAAGACAAAATATGTTCATCACCATCTTCTTTCTTATCTGCTTCTGTTGCCTTGTCTTTCTGCACGGCTTTCCATCCCAAGGAGATCTGCCTACACGCTTTCCAAGTAAAGGTGTTGGTGCCATTCGTGAACCGTACCTGCATACGCTCTTCCTCGGAATCGGGAGAAAAGGCTTCGACAAAGCGATTGCTCACCATCTGGTAGACGGTCGCTTCATCTGTCGACAATCCTGATGGTGTTTCACCTGTCGGTATGATGGCGTGGTGGTCGGTAACCTTGGTATTGTCCACCGAGTGGCGATTAAGCGGATTTGATAGTGGCATGCCTATCTTGCGCAGCAGGACGGGTACTTCCTCGAAGACATCCTCGCTTATGTATCGGCTGCCTGTACGGGGATAGGTCGTGATTTTCTTCTCATAGAGGCTTTGGGCTATCGAGAGGGTTTTGTCTGCAGAAAAGCCGTGGCGTCTGTTGGCATCCTTCTGCAAGGCAGTAAGGTCGTACAAGAGTGGTGGCGCGGTATGCGTTACCTTTCTTGTGACCGATTCCACTGTCAGCTGGCTCTGACTGCGAAGCGTAGCGGAGCAGTCTGTGCCATCTTCATTCTCATAGTCTTTACAGCCAACGGCTTTTTATCGACAAGCCCTCTTTTTCTGTGTAGGAACGGATAATTTCCAATAGGGCACGGAAGAAAAATCACGGTTCTCTATGTACCGACGGCAGACCATAGCAAGTGTTGGGGTCTGTACCCGTCCCAAAGAATAGCCGCCTTTGCGGGCAATGGACAGCACGGCTGGCATTGATACCCACCAGCCAGTCGGCTTCGCTTCTTGCCTTGGCGGAATGATAGAGATTGTCGTAATGCCTTCCAGGCTTGAGATTGGAAAGTCCCTCACGAATAGCCTTATCGTAAGTGAACTTATCCAGACGAGTCGAAAAGGTTTTCTGCAATCAAGATATTGATAGATGTAGCGGAAGATGAGCTCACCTTCGCCCTGCATCGGTGGCAACGATGATGCGGTCTGCCTTGTCAAAACAGGAGCGTATCACTTTGAGTTGCTTCAATGCCGCAGGGTCTGATACATACTCCTTGTCCTTGCGTACTTGTCGTACCACTAACTGAAAAGGATTGGGACGAATGGGCAAGTCCCTCGGCTTTGTGAGGCAGAAAAACCGTAGGCTTCCAGGCATAGCAAGGGCGATGGGGTGTCCCATTGCCCTAGAGCTAACGACATAGCCACAGCCTTCCATATATCCGTCTTGCTTGCTCGTTGTTCCTACGATGGGCAATATCTCTGGCTACCGAGGGTTTCTCGGCAATAATACTAGTTGTCATAGTGCTGAATGGTTTTAAGAGTTTACAATCTCACGTCCACGGGACTTCTTCTGCTTGTTCTCGTCCTGCTTTTGCTTTCTGCTCGGCAGTAGGTTGTAGTCTGTCCCGTTTTGAGAGGCTCTTCTACATCCTGGTGGCTCTCATTCGTCTTGCCGTGGTTATTGACAGCTACCTGTGTTTCTGTGTTCTTCGGCTACGGTAACCACTTTTTCTTTGCCGGTTTCGTGCTTCTTGTCAGGATTCCACTTGTAAAAACGTGGTCTATTCTGTTCCTTGTCCATACGAACGTACGCGTTGAAAGGTTGTCCCTGTTTGTCCACCATATTCTTTAGATATAGTGTACGACCGCTATCAAGGCTTCACGCTGTTTATCTGATAACTCTAAGCCACAAAAGCTTATGAGGTACACCTTGCTGCTGTGTCTGTTTGTGTTCCTGTCGTTCTCTTAAACTCTTGTTGTCGCCAAAAGATGAACTCAATGCCTTTCTTCTCTGCATTGACCTGAAGCGTGGCATTAAAAGACTTGCCGCTCTTGGCAGTCATACCTTCCACCTTCACGGCTTTACCTTCCACAAGGTCTTTGTATTGTGCATCGGAAAGAGTAACACCCTTGATTTCCTTAGGGATATTCACACGGTCAGCACGCAGGGCTATGATTTCATTGGTCTGCGGATCGATAGATACCGTAGGCGAAAAGGCTCTCCGTTCTTAGGTGTTACCTCAATGGTCTGCCAAGATTACCGTAGCGAGAGTTGCTCCTTTCTCTTTCGGGAGAGACACTTTGTAACCCATATAGGGAAAAGTCAAGCTGTAGTTCTTTTCTCAAAGGATGAATTGCCAAACCGACATTGCCGTTATCGTCCGTGCGGAAAGCAAGGCGAGCTTCGGTGTGAGATGGTTGTGTCGCCGATAGGAACAGCAATTGTGATGAGATTGCTCTTCTGCCAATTGAGCATCTTTTCCAATTCTCCATTCTGCTCCAATCGCTCACGGGAAAGACCGAGATCGTTGAGCATCTTCCAATCCACCTTTTTCGGGTCGATAGCGGTGGCATTCTTCTGCTGGGGCAGATAGTCCCCAAAGGAACGCCCATCTCAGCCAGTTGCGGTTTGCTTTCGGACTTTTCACGGCTTTGGAGCATGGTGCGCAGATTGTCCACGCCCTGCTCCACATTGTCCGCCAAGACCTTGTACAGTCCGAAGCGACTCGGGTTATTGAACTGTTTAAGGAAGTTGGTCATGAAGTTTTTCAGAAGTCCATCCTTGTTGTTGAACTTTAGAATGCTGCTTGATTGGCAGCGATTGCCTCAGTTGTTTAAGGTTTCCCTTGTCGTCAACACCAGACACGACGGACAGCTTGCGCTTCCTACTCATTCTTCACTTCCGTGCGGTCTTCCAAAGACCAGCACGTAATTATCATTGCTGTTTGATTCCATTGCTTGATAATTTTAATGATGAATACTGTTATCAAGCTGCTAAATTATAGGTATATAAAAGATTGGAACACTTTTTGGGAAAAGCAGGAAATAAAAAGGAAAGAATATGAAGTTAACCATTATAAAGATTGATAAATAAGACATTATATATCCGTGTTAAATGACCGAAAAATAATATATATCTTTTTTATAAGTTCATATAAGAGATACTGATAAAATATTATTTTTATTTGGCTAACTAACTAATTTTAGGTATTTTTGTCACAGGAAAATATTTATTAGAGCAAAAAGAAAGCATGATTTTTAATCAGAATGAAATAGTTGGCAGAGGATGCACGCACTTTCGAGGCATTGCACCGGACCTTTTTCCCCAAGGTCCATCAGTTTGCCCTCATGCTGCTAAAGAATGCTCAGGATGCCGACGACGTTTGTCACGTCATCTTTATGAAAGTGTGGCTAGAGGCGAGCACTGGCTTTTGAGAGGTCGCCAGCTTGGACAGCTATCTTTTCATGCTTTCAAAGGAATTCCATTCTGGATTATCTGTCTTCGAGAAAGATGAAAAATAATGACTCGGACAAGATACCGGAAGAAACGGATGCCAGTGACCCCTCACGACAATCTGGTGGCAAGTGACACGCAACTGCTGATAGAAATGGTCGTGAGAATATGCCCGACAGCGACAAACGATCTATCGCATGAGTGAGAGGCAGCATCTGAAAACGAAGAGATAGCCTCAAGGCTCGACGCATGAAGAAAAACGGTCGAGAATCATCTCAATCTTGCGCTAAAAGATATTAAAAATGAACTGTTCCTGATACTGTTCGTCTCGCTCTTTTTAGGTGTAGCTCGCTCCCGATATGTCTTTATAGAATAAAAGAATGATTTTTCAGAAAAAGGAAAAACAAATCATAAGCGTTTCATATGACCAGACACGATAAGAAAAATAATCGCATATTACGCTCATCATGAGGTAAGACCGGCAACAAGAGAAAAAGATTTTTGAGAGCGGTTGGCAGCGACGAAGGACGACAGTATCGCCACGGAAGCCTATCAACAATTGTGGGATGAGATAGAAACGGAGGAACGTGTAGAAAAAGCGTATGTTCTTGCGAAACCGTTTGTGGCTGAAAGTCGCAGCAGTCTTCCTGCCTGTACTTATATTCGTCGGATTGGCTGAGTTTTTATGTCTAATAACATGAAGCAGGCAGCTCTCCGCCTACAATATGAAAATATACCCAAGAAGGAACGACATGAAGACATTCGTGTTGCCCGATGGGACGAAGAGTGTGGATATGAAAGGTGGAACGGTAATTCAATATCCGGCAACCTTTGATGGCAGAGAACGCAGACTTTACCTTGTCGGTGAGGCTTTCTTCGACATTCATCACGATAGTGCGAAGCCGTTTCACGTTATAACGCCTATTTTGATATAACCGACATAGGCACTTCGTTCACTGTGTCGTCCTACATGACGACAGACGAGGTCTACGTCTATGCGAAAACCGGCTGTGGAACTCCACCGGAAAAAGGGACGCACCACATACAGGCTCTCGGAAGACGAGAGTCTTTGCTACAACGTGAAGAACGGAAGGCGTCAACGTGGGCAGAGGACTTCCAAAGTTAGTGCCCGCATGGAGAAAACGGCATCACGTCACCATTGACAATATGACGTTGGAAGAAACGATGAACAAGCTTTCTGAGGTTTACGGCGTTAAAATTTCTATCGTTCAAGGAAGAACCGTCGTCAATGTGTCACTGCACACTTCAACCGTGGGGAGACTCTTGAAGGAGCCCTTAGGGTCATAGGCAACATCTTTTCCTGATTTCCAATACAAAATTGATGGAGACAGTGTTGTCATATACTGAGGTTCGTCGGTAAACGCATGCCGGGCGAGCGAGGCACCATGTTGCCTGTCGTGTGTAAAATAGCTGAGATTGCGCGGTAATACAGGTCATATTGCGCGATGAGACTAGCCATGTTGCACGACGAAAATAACTAGAGATTGGAAAACGAGGTGTAGGTCGTTGATTATCTATTTAGTTGCCAGTTGACGAGCAAACGGGTGAACAAGTTGATTGTTGTGCGGCATGTAGGGACTTTGATTTTGAACTTTGAACATTGAACTTTGACCTTTATGATTCGTCCTGTTATCAAGATGATTTGCAGGCAGAGGCATGTAGAGACGCACGGCTCGTGCGTCTGCTCAACCGGTGTGGCATGAATGACGAAGGAAAAGAGTGCCCTGCAGGCAGAAATCACACACGGGTTGTTGAGCGTTAACGAACAAATCGAAACAAATCGAACAAATATTGATGCGTAGATTTGGAAGATCACGGATAGATTTGGTTGATTTCTCGGCGAGGGCCGACTGCGACAGAGACTTGTCCAATACGGACAGACTTTTCAAAAACGGATTCGGGTTTACGGTTCTTGGTCTTATTTTTGATATTTTTATTTTCTGTTGGGTGTAACGGCAACTTTTTAAAGGTCTTTAGAGATATAAAAACTCAAAAAAACAACAGAAAACCAACACTCAAAAAGTCAAAGTTTATGAACACACGAGCTCTTGGCCCTTGTCGCAGGGGCTTTTTCTTTGCAGGTTGCATGACGGTTCATGCCCAGACAGTCTCTCTGGGGATCGAACAAAGTGACACTAAAGCAAGCGTTTGAAAAATCGAGAAAGCCTCGAAAGTATCGCATTGTCTACAACGCTACGTTGATAGACACGTCACACGCACTTTCTATCCCTAAGATCAGAGGGACGCTTTGGGATTTTGCTTAGCTCGTGCTGCAGAGTGCCGACTGCGAATATGAGATTGACGGAAATTACGTGACAGTGCGCCCCAAAACGTCAAAGAACCGCTCCAAATCTTCAAACGACAACAAGAGAAAAGGTTTCAGGAAAAGATCACAGATGCTAACGGCGATCATTATCGGCGCCACAGTAATGGTCAAAGAGCACGACCACGGGGGCCTATCACGGACCTTGATGGCAACTATGTTCTGGCAGACGTGTCCCGAGAATGCCGAGATCTCAATATCTTACATCGGTTTTCAACCCGTTACGTTGAGAGGCCTCGGACCATAAACTTGCAAAGATAGTTCTTCAGGAAGACAGTAAGGCTTTGAGTGAGGTGGTGGTAGTGGGCTATGGAACGCAGAAGCGTGCCAATCTTACCGGCGCAGTAGCGACCATCAGCGCTGACGATATCGGTAACCGTCCTGTCACCACATCTGCAGGTGCGTTGCAAGGTGCCGATCCGTCCGTGAACCTGACTTTCAATTCGGGCTCCCTGGACTCCGACTATTCCGTTGATATTCGTGGTGTGGCCTCTATCAATGGCGGTACACCCGCTTGTACTGGCAGATGGCATGGAAGTGAGCCCGAACCAAATCAACCCTAACGATATCGAGTCTGTCTCCATACTTAAAGATGCGTCTGCCTCTTCCATCTATGGAGCCAAGGCCAGTTCGGGCGTTATCCTTATCACGACCAAGAAAAGGTAAGGATATGCAAGGAAAAGCCACCATTATGTATAACGGGCGTATAGGCTGGAAACGAAACACCACCTCGACCGATTTTATCCGCAACGGTTATGACTATGTGTCTTTGGTGAATAAATATAACCAATCTTATAACAACAAGCAATGGCTTTCTTATGATGACGAAGGCATGCAGATGTTGCTGGACCGAAGGAATGACAAGACGGAGAACCCTAATCGGCCATGGGTTATGACGGATAACCGAGGACGTTATATGTATTATGCGAACTTTGATTGGTACAATTATTTCTTCCGTCAAACCCGTCCGGAGAATGAACACAATGTATCCGTCACGGGCGGTAATGACAAAATGAACTATTTTGTAAGCGGACGAATACTGGGATCAGGATGGTATCTTCAAAATATATCACGACAAATACCAGAACTATTCATTCCGTGGAAAGCTCAGTGCAAAACTGAATAAATTGTTCACCTATACCGGGAATGTCAATTTCAATACGACTGAATACAAAATATGCCGGTTTCAGGACGAGCAGCAGACGCTGTATTTCCTCAGTTATAATCTGTTTCCCAATGTTGTGCCGCGTAATCCTGATGGGACGATCGTGCAATATATCAATCAGATGACAGGGCAATTCCCCCTTGGTGGAGCCATGCCGGTTTCCTGACCCGCAAACGAAGCGAGGAACGGGCGTACAAACAAAGACTTGGTGCTTACTAACCAGTTGGATTTGGAAGTGAACAAGGATCTGATATTCACGTTCTCATATGCCTATAAGGACCGCAACCGCGTGCGTAGCTACCGTGACATGCCTTTTGAATATTCACGACAGGAAGGGGATCACGCAGACTTTCACGTCTGGAACGATAAAAAGACTATTATCAAGAAACCCATGTCAATATCCGTGACCATAACCTTAACATATACGGGACCTATCAGCACACATGGGACAAACGACACAACTTCAAAAGCCGTCGGCGGTATGCAGTATATGAAGATTATCGTAGCAACGAACTCTCTGTCACCAAGAATGATTTGTGAGTAAAGGGTGGCTTCCACGAGCATTGCCACAGGGAGAGACCGTTACGACACAGAGATATCGATGCGTTTCGTACGCTCAGTTATTTCGGCCGTCGTCAACTACGATTATATGGTAAATACCTTGTCGAGGCAAGTGGTCGTTGGGACGGTACGTCTCGTTTTGCAAAGCCATGACAGGGTGGGGGTTTCTTCCCCGTCAGCTTCGTTTGGCTGGAGAGTGAGTGATGAAAAATTCTTCGAACCGCTCCATCGTTTCTGGGATAATGCGAGTTACGATTCTCTTTAGGGAAGTCTCGAAACCAACAGGTTGACACCTATGCATATTTCGACGAGATTTCAACAGACAACTCGATGAGCTATACGCTTTGATGGACTCAATAGAGCTTATTACGCAAGTGTTTCAAATCCTAAGTCGGCAAAGCCTGACATGGGAAACGATAACCACCTACAATCTTGGTATTGATTTGGCATTCTTGAGAAACAGGTTGACAGTTACTGCCGATTATTTTCATCAGATATACGAAGGACATGCTCACTCATTCACTGACACTACCTGCTGTCTTCGGTGCAGAGGCTCCCAAAAGCCAATTGTGCAGATTTACGTACGAATGGTTGGGAGTTATATGTTAGCTGGAACGATCAGTTTAAGGTTGCAGGAAAGCCTTTGCGTTATCATGTGTCGGCAACCATAGGCGACTATAAGTCTACGATTACTAAGTTTGACAATCCCAACAAACTCTATATCCGATTATTATGAGGGCATGACGTTGGGTGACATGTGGGGCTATAAAGTTGGTGGACTGTTTAAGTCTGATGATGAAGCAGCCCAATATCAAGCAAGAATAAACGACAAAGCGGTAAACAACAGAGTCTATAACTCAAAACAGATAACCGTCTTCGTGCCGGCGACGTGAAGTTTTCTGGATTTAGATGGTGACAATGTCATATCGGAGGGCTCTGGGACGGTCAATAACCCGGTGACAAGCGTATCATCGGTAATAATCTGCCAAGATACTCTTATTCTTTCGCTTAGGAGCAGAATATGAAGGCATTGACTTCTCGGTGTTCTTCAAAGGTGTCGGTAGCAGAATTGGTATCAACCCAATATGCCTACACCTTCTGGGAGACTATTCCTGCCGTCAGTCTCTTTCATCCCAACTGACTTTGAAAGTAAAGGTGTGGTCGGAGGCTAATCCCGACGCATGCTTCCCCCGACCACGTGGTAACCAAGCCTACAGTGCAGGTGCACTCAACGTGTATAACGACCGGTATTTACAAAATGCAACTTATTTGCGGCTCAAGAATCTTTCATAGGTTATACCTTGCCCATCAAGAATAATAAAATATTAAAGAAGGCAGAGTCTACGTGGCTTGTGAGAACTTGTTCTATTGGTCACCGATGAAGAAAATATACAAAGGCTGTTGACCCGGAACTGGTGAACAGTACTTCTACCTACCAAAGTAAGTCTGGTGTGGGTTACGGATTCTCTAAATCCATATCTGTAGGAGCAGACATAACTTTTTTAAACTTTGTATCATTATGAATAAAAATAATTTTTCGGTAGCCTGACTTTATTGGGCTTTGTTCGTTTTCTTCTTGTAACTTGGATTTGGCTCCAGAAGATACGCTTAGTCCGAAAGACGTATTTCAAGAACGGGCCGCAGCTCGAGTTGTGGACAAACCATTTTTATAGCTTGTTTCCCGATGTTGACGACCTTGCCAAACAGAATGCCGATGACAATATCAGTTCTGAATTGGGTGAGACACTGATGGGACAACGCAGTGCCGCAAGCGAAAACGGATGGACTTAGGGAACGCTTGAGAGATATCAACTATTATCTCCAGCACTCCAATCAATGTCCTGACGAGGCATGTAAAGAAAAGCAGTATGATGGGGTAGCCTATTTCTTCCGTGCCTGTTTCTATTTTGATAAAAGGTGAAACGCTATGGTGATGTTCCATGGTATGATCAGTACTGAACTCTAATGACGACAAGTTGCTCGCTAAGCCAGCGTCAAGACAGGGAAATCATTATGGATTCAGTGATGCAGGATTTAGACAAAGCCATTGGAATGCTCCCAACAAAGAAAGATCAGGTGCGTGTAACCAAATGGACAGCTTTGGCACTGAAGAGTCGTGTGGCTCTCTATGAAGGAACATTCCGCAAAATACCGTGGTATGAACGATGCTGAGAAATACTTAAAAACAGGCTGTAGCCGCCGGAGAGCAATTCATTGATAATAGTGGCTATAGGGCTCTACACCAATGGGGCCGAACCCTATCGGACGTTGTTCAATAGCATTGACGCTGTCGGTGATGAAATTATACTGGCAAAAGACATAGCAATACTGCAAATGTGCGCCACAGCATTCCCTTTCAATATCATCATCTATCGCCAAAAGCTTTACAAAGCGATTTATGAATCATTATTTGATGGCTGACGGAACACGTTTCGAGGATCAGGCAGGCTGGAGGACGATGGACTATGCAGCAGAAACCCGAAACAGGGACCCGCGCATGGCACAGACCGTACTTTGTCCCGGATATATTCAGGTGGGGGCAACGAAGGAGACGGCTAATGACCTCAGTGCTTTAACGGGTTACCGACCGATAAAATATGTGAATGCTTCGCCCTATGACGGTTCACTCAAAGCCATCACGGATTATCCGCTTTTTAGAGCAGCCGAAGTTTATCTGAATTTTGCTGAGGCAAAGGCTGAACTCGGCACTTTGACACAGGCTGATTTGGATAAATCAATCAATAGAATAAGGGATAGAGTCGGTATGCCTCATTTGAATATGGCGGTATCCAATTCCAATCCGGACAATCTGCTCTTGCAATATTATCCGAATGTCACAAGAAGTGCGAACACCGGTGTCATTTTGGAGATAAGACGCGAGCGTACCGTGGAGCTTGCATTGGAAGGATTCCGCTTGTGGGATACTTCCGCTGGAAAGAGGGACAGCAATTGACCAAGGAATTCGAAGGCTGTTACTCCCGGTCCGGGCGAATACGACATGAACGGAGATGGGAAAGCGATGTGTTGCTATACACCACAACCAGGGAAATTTCAAAGGGTGCAGCATTCAAAATCAGTAAGGACATTATACTTACTAACAATATATCGGGGAATATACATGCCCTGAGCAACATTGCCATCACTTGGGATGAAAACCGAGACTATCTTGTGGCCTATCCCAGCAAGCGAGCGAGTGCTGACGAGAGCATGTTGACACAAAATCCGGGCTGGACGGATAGTACTAACTTCGATTAATATAAAAGTTCCAAAGGCAAGCTGACCAATGCCTGCTTTGGGGACTCAATCAATTCATCTAATAAGACAACATGAAAATTTTTAAGAAAAACCATTGTCGCACTACTTTATGACTAACGCCATCAGCGACAGTGGGACGAGCATGCAGAGGTTGATACACTGCTTCAATACATACTGACAAAAGGCAAGTCGAAACATGTGATGATTTTCGCTCATCGTGGCAATTGGCGTAACTCGACGGAGAATTCTGTTCAGGCATTCCAGGACTGTATTGACGAAGGTCTCGACGGTATTGAGGTGGATCTTTCAGATGACGAAAAGACGGCGTGTTGGTCATTATGCACGATGACACTCTTGACCGCACCACAACAGGCTCTGGAAAGGTGGGCGACCACACGATGGCGAGCTCAGGAAACTTAAACCTGTTAACTCCCATTGGTGGTGAAGACTCGTCAAAGATACCGACTTTCGAGGAGATACTACGACTCGCAAAGGATAAGATACTTATTCAAGTAGACAAATGGAAACCTTACGGAAGCAAGTGGCAGAACTTGCGAAGAAGCATAGTTGCGAACGGCAGATTGTCTTGCGGACAACCGACAACAGCAAGTAACAAAAAGAAATTATGGAGAAAAGTCTGAACGGCCTCATGCTGATGCCCGTGCTTGTTTGCAAAGGGGCGACGCGGATAATAAAAGATTGGAAGACTTTATCAAGAACTATTCGTCGCCGTGATGAGTTTCTCTTTCACGCGCGAGATTTCCCTTATCAAGAAAATCCCTGAGTGCAAGAGGGCCGGCTATCGTATTTGGCTTTAACTCGTTATGGGATACGTTTAACGCGGGGCATGATGATGAAATGGCTGTACCAATCCCGACAACAGTTATGGGTGGCTGATCGACCATGGAGCAGACATTATCTTCAGCGACAACCCTATGACTGTTAAAGAAAATATCTGATAAAGATTAATAGAGTGGTAGTAAAGAAACCATCAGGCAGAAATCAATAAATCTTAACTTATAACCCTTCAATTCACATGCAAAAGAAATTCTTGTTACTCGTTTTTCTCGGCAGTCGCTAGTTTTCAGCACGGCAGCCGGAAAACTCGTGCAAATTTAATCAGAGAGAAACTACTCAACAGAGATAATCGCTCTGTAATTGTTGCTTCACACCGTGGCGATTGGCGCAATTTCTGCGAAAAACTCGCTCGAAACCATTGATAATGCGGCGAAAATGGGAGTTGACATCGTTGAGATAGATGTGCAACGTACAAAAGACGGACAGCTTATCCTCATGCACGACCCTAAACTTGATAGGACAACTACGGGAAAGGGCCTCATTGCAGACACGACATTGGCTATATCAAGACCTTGCACTTGAAAAATGGCTGCAACATTCGTACAATTCATCGATGCCGACATTGAAGGAGGCGTTGCTGCATGCTAAAGGAAAGTGATGCTAAATCTGACAAGGCCGACAGATACTTTGATCAGTGTATAAATTAATGCAGGAAACGGGTACAACGAAACAAATCGTTATGAAAGGCACAAAATCTGCCGAGGAAGTAAAAAAGCAATATGGCGATTACCTTAAGGATGTGATTTATATGCCCATTGTTGACCTTGATAAACCAAACGCAGTTGAACAGATTGAAAAGTTTATCAGTGATATGCATCCGGTTGCTTTTTGAACTTTATTTAAGAAGGATACAAATACTATTCCACTGTCTCTTACCGGTAAAAACTCAGGGAAAGGCACTCATCTGGTATAATACTCTTTGGGACACAATGGCAGGTGGACATGACGATGACATGTCTTTGGAAAAATCCCGATAAAGGATATGGCTACCTTATCGATAAACTTGGTGCACGAATTATTCAGACCGACCGTCCACGGTATCTGATTGAATACCTACGTTCACGTAAACTGCACGACTGATGGAGCTTCTTAACAGAGTACTTTCATTCTATAAAATCCCGTCTCCGGCCCGAGCAAAGCCCGAGACGGATAAAAAAAGGTTTCAAGCGTGTCCGCATCATTTCCTTTCTCACTGCAACGTTGGGCTATGGGGTCTATTATGTTTGCCGACTCAGCATGAATGTCATCCGCAAAACCAATGGTAGAGAAGGCTTTTTGTCAGAAACACAGATAGGCATTATTGGCTCCTGCCTTTTCTTCACTTATGCCATTGGTAAGCTATGCAACGGTTTTTATTGCGGACAGAGTAATGTGAAGCGATTGATGGCAACGGGATTGTTGGTGTCGGCATTGGTTAACCTCATCCTTGGCTTTACTGACTCTCTTTTCGCGCTGTTCTGGGGTATCAATGGATTCTTCCAATCTATGGGGGCTGCTTCGGGTGTAGTCTCTGTCAAGATGGTTTGACAGTAGTAACACCGAGGCACTTACTATGGCTTTTTGGGTGCCAGCCATAACATCGGTGAGTAATCACCTTTTCATTACCATTGCAATCATTGCAACGCAGTTTGGCTGGCGTTATGCATTGATTGGTGCAGGCGTGATAGGTATCGCATATTTTATGGTCGATGCAAATTGGTATGAAAAGATACGCCACAGAAGTATGGTTATTTGTTGGAACAGCAGACTTGAATAAATGAGAAAGAAAATACTGATTTCAATAAAAGCGCAAAAAGGCTGTCCTGCGTAATCCTGCATATCGATTTCTGGCTTTTAGGCTCTGCTTTCATGTACATCAGCTCGATATGCCGTCAACAGCTGGGGTGTTTTCTATCTTGAAACGATGAAAGGCTATTCAACACTGGATGCAGCTTTATTATCTCCATTAGCTCGGTATGCGGTATTGTTGGAACTATTGCTTTCTGGACTTATATCTGACAAGTTCTTTAAAGGGACTCTCGAAATGTTCCTGCATTGGTTTTCGGACTGCTGAATGTCGTAGCCTTATGCCTCTTTTTCTGCTTGTGCCTGGCTGTACATTTTCGTCATTGATGTCATTGCCATGGTGCTTTTTGGGTCTGAGGCATCGGGTGTACTGATTTGTTTCCTTGGAGGATTGATGGCTGTCGACATTGCACCTAAGAATGCAGCAGTGCTGCACTCAGTGTCGTTGGAGTAGCCAGTTATATTGGAGCTGGTGTTCAAGATATTATGAGTGGATGGCTGATGAAGGTCATAAACATTTTAGTAAATGGATCTCGAAGTTATGATTTTACATATATCAATTACTGGATTGGGGGCTGCATTGATGTCTGTTATTCTAACTCTTCTTGTTTGGAATGCAAAAGCTAATAACAATTAAGATATAAGAATTACAGATGATACGTATGACAACAAAACTATTGGAATTATTTGCATTTTTGTTTTCATCCTAAATCAATTTGAAATCTACATTTTGTCAAAATAATTACAAATCTAATAAATAGCGAACTTTTTATTGATGATATAAGTTCGGATAAGAGTATCCTCTATAAGTTGGGTGTAAATGACAATAATAGGCGTGAAAAAGACTTATTCTCTTTATCCTTTAGAGGAATAAAGAGACTCTAAACGATTTTTGAACAGAATATAGTCTTACATTCTTTTGCTAATATTTGTATGTATTATATAGGCTATATCAAATGACTAAGATGTGGATTATTTTTATTCGTTCTATCTCAGAACTAACAAGGATAATATATCTTGTTTAACACAGTTTATAGTTGGCTTCGATAGCCTCTTTGAGATTATCGGAGCCATCTTCGTTTTGAAGTCTGCGATAGTGGGTATAGACTGATAAACTTTCATTTCAGCAGAGACTTTGCACTATCACCACAATCTCAGCATGGAAAAATTTTCTGCTCAATGCGCTCGTCAGAGATTATCGGACACTGCACCCACAAACATTCCTTGTGTAGGTTGCTGATTGATTTTCGATGCAGGATAAGGCTGTCCATCTGCGTGGAGATAGAGGTGGACTTGTCATTGCGGTTGATGGTCATAGACTGCCGTTGCTGGAGAACCTTTCCGAAACGTTCTGAGAGAGTCTTGGCTGTTTCCCCAACTACCTGCCCGGAAAAGACATTGCCCACAGTGTTCTGTATCACCTTACTCTCTTTGTCGCCATAATCACGGGTAAGTTGTGAGAAGTCCTGAAAACCCAGACACACTGCTACTTTATTACTTCGTGCTGTCGCTGTGAGATTATCCAACCCACGGAAGTAAATCGTCGGCAACTCGTCTATAATCACCGAGGTTTGAGTTGCTTCTTTTTGTTGATGAGCTTCACAATACGGCTGTTATACAGACCAAGTGCTGCAGAATAGATATTCTGACGGTCGGGGTTGTTACCCACAACAAGGACTTTCGGCTCATTCGGATTATTGATGTCGAGAGAGAAATCGTCACCGTCATCACCCAATAAAAGAGCAGGGCTTATCATACGAGACAGTGGTATTTTGGCACTGGCTATCTGTCCTACAACTGGTCCTGTGCTCACCCTCCATGCGTCCATAAAAGGGGGAAGGTAGTTGGCTAGTTCATCGTAGAGGAAGTGGTATCGAAAATATTTTGCGCATAGGGACGGTTCCAGAACTCTATGGCATGAGGGAAAAGTGACAATACTTCCCGTCCTCGCATAGATTTTGAGGAACCATATGATGGCAGCCAAAAGAATAATCAGCGATTCCACAAAGAAATCTCCCTGTTTTGTATCCACGAGCGGTTCAAGTTGAGCATGATGGTATAGGCACTCTCGTAGGCAGTCCGATGTGTCCGTCATACAAGGCTGGATTGATAGGATTGCATCGGTGCGACTTGCGTGGATCGTCAAAATTGATGACATAGAACTGCGGCTTTACTTTATAGGCATCCAAGTGATGAAGCAGGTGATTGTAGGCTATCTCCGACAAATCGGGGAACTTGTAATCGTAGATATACATGGCAAAGCCTTTCTCTATCTGTTGCTTGATATAGTTGTTCACGATGGCATATGACTTACCCGACCCCGGTGTGCCGAGTACCATCGAGGCGCGGAAGGGATTGACTACGTTAATCCAGCCCTTATTCATTTCTTCTTATAGTAAAACGTGTGGGGAGATTGACGGAATACTCATTCTCCATCAATCGTGTTTCCTGCATGAAACTCTCGTTTTCTGTGTTGAATACATCGTCCATCAAGTTATTTTTGAGCAGTCGGCTCATCCACGCCGCCACCCATCAGCAGGCAGATATAGCCAACGGAAAGTGTAAATATATAGAGGGAAGCTGCTCCAATCTTGCCGATGGGTAATACCAGTAGCCACCAGTTGAGAAAGAAGAATACGAAGCCAGAGAAAAGCACCGTCCAAATCCTCGGCCATGTAATTTTCTCTTCCTTCGCCTTTTGTCCCCAAACAGGACGGTGCAAGAATACTACACAAAAGAGTTTCGTCCAAAGTATGGATGAAAAATAGGCCCGCCGTGCGTTGGAAATTCATCAGAATCTTGTCCACTACGGCTATTGTAAAGTGCCATGTATGGAAAGCCTCGTAACAGAACCAATAACAGTTAATCAAGGAATATCACCGATATACCCCGCATAAAGAGTCCATGACTTTTCCCAATAAAGCTCTTAAATCATCTTCTTGTGCCATAATCGTATTGCTTTTATATTTGTTGTATTATCGTTATTTTGAATTTGCATTTGAATGTTGTTCAAACAAAGTTTGAAAATACCTTACCTATCTTTTTTCGTCTAAGATTAACCTTACTTTGTCTACAGGTTTACGCTGCCAAAGCCGCTTCTTTCCAATCATCGTTGTTCGTAGATGTGGATGGGTCGCCCATCATGTCCTCGATTAGTTCATCGACAAGGTTGTCAGCCTTCCTCAGCATTGGATTGTAAAAGGCTGGACGGTCGCCGAGTGTTCCAAACAGACAGAAGGACTGCCATACAGCGTCTTGTCCAAGAATGGGTTACGAGCAGGATTGGAAAAATAGCCATTGAATACATTAGCGGCATATCCCTTGCCCAATCTGGAACCATTGAGTACAACACCCCTGCTCGTCATCAATAAAGGTAATGCCGTAAATTCTTCCATTGTCATTTTTCGGATTACCACACGCAAGCCTTGTTCCTCAATCTTTGCCGAAGTTCTTTCTCCGTATTGGGAGAGGTGCGCATAGTTTGTAACACCTTGTTCCTGACGGTTGGAAATATCAGTGGCTTGATGGCTTGCCTCGATTTCTGCATCCTGTTCTGCACGGCAGTATAGCCTACGCCACGCCCGATGTCCGATGCGTTGATGGGTGTGCTTATTTTGCCTCCTTATCATCGAGTCGGAACATAGACCAGTCCGTCATACTTCTTTCGAGACTCCGTCTTCACTTCTTCCACTGCAGATTGTATGCGGAAAGAATGGCATTCAATTCACCCAAGGAGCAGAAACGATAATGTTTCCAGTACCATGCGGGTAACATTTGCCACCTGCTCCTTGATATTTCTTTTGGGTGGTATCAATCTTGGACGTTTCTTTCATCGCCTTGTCAGTAACTTTTGAACTTGGAATGAGATCGAAATCTCCTCTCCAAGGCATCGGTAATCTTCTTGCTCGCCGTTTCTCAAACTTATCATTAATCTTCTGACCACGACTGTCCACCCGAAGCGACACGATGTGGATATGCTCACGGGCAATGTCATTATGTTTGAACACGATATAAGGCTGCTTGCCATAGCCAAAGTGCTTCATATACTCCTTGGCAATCATGTGAGTATTTCATCGGATAGTTTCTCATCCGGATGCGGATTGAGCGAGCAATGGAACACCGTCTTCTTTGTCCGGCATTTCTCCGGTATCAAAGCTTCCATGTCGGCCAGTACATCCTCCATCGTGTAATTACCATCGTTGTTTTGATACAGTTCAGCAGCAAGAAGAATGACTTGCTTCCTTTCTCCACCTTTTGAAGTTATAGCCAGAGTGCCCTCAAGGTTTCCCGTACTCTGAAATCTTCGCTATCATTTCTGCGGTAATCTATGGTAAGACTGATTGCCTGTTCCTACCGAAGGCAATGATTTGAGCAGACAATTTCTCCAACTTCTCAAGCATAATCTGTGCGGTTTTTGACGCTGTGATAGCTGTTGATGGCACTCTGGTCTGGTTATACAACACACCAATCTTGTAATTTGTGTGCCGTCAGTTCAGAGAGTTTTTCAGTAATATTCACGGCGGATTTATCCACCGTTATCACTTGAAACTCTCTCCAAGAATATCGACCACGCACGAAAATCCGACTTGGTTTTGCCCTGAACGCTGAAACAAATCAATCGCTCGCTGCTGGTCTTTGGGATTGGAAGACGGGTGTCCCCATCTGTCCCATCGTTCAATCTTATCATTCATTGTCTTTCCTTTTGTAGTACGACTTTGGGTAATTCTCTCCCCTCAGGGCAAAGGGTCTTTGTCGGCAGAAACGGAGTTTGTCGGACAAAAGACACACTGCAATATCAAGAGTTGATGCAATAGAAGCATCCACCTGTAAGTGTCCGCGGGGAGATTAGCTCTATGTTCTCTATCCGCCTGCAAAGTTACGGCAGATTTCCAAATATCTCATTATCAGCCATATTCCCTCTTTTTCCTCATATTTCCCTCCATTTCACAAGTATAGAAAAATCTATCGAAAAAGCTTTTATTTTGCAGACAGAACGAGCGGACAATCGCTCGAATAAACGTTCAAAAAGGGACGATAAAAAGTTCGGAAAAATAGATTGTTCGATTTCTCGATAGTTCGACATTTCGAGATATAGATTTCTCGAACTCTCGACAAACCGAATGGTTGATAGAACAAATGATTGATAAATCAAATGACCGACAGATCGGCAAGACAAACTATAAAACAAACTGTCGATGGTTCTATCGGACAATCAAACGTTCAAACGGCATATCGCCCAAAAGACAGTTCAACAAATAAAAATATCTATCGCAATGGAACGGACAAATACATCGCCCATCTTTCTGGGCTTTTCCTCCCAGAAGGAAGGTGTCGGAAAAAGCACGCTGGCAGAAATCGTCAGCAGCATCCTCTATTATGAAAGGCATCGAACTCTTCATCGTGGACTGCGACCTTTCGCAGGATTCCTTACAAGCTCCGCCAAGGGAAAAAGACTTTTTATCGAGGGTGATCGCTGGTTTCCGAGCAGATGAACAACTATTTCTCTGCACTGGGGCGTGTCTCCTAAGTGATGCTTAAGGCTGACCGAAAAGTGCCGTGCCAAGGCTGACGAGATACATCCGCAAAAAGTCCAGAAAACGCTTCGGTCTGGGTGGTCTTCGACTTTCCCGGGCATGCGGGGACGAGCGACCTGCTGGAACTCTCACTGAAATGGACTATATCCTTTCCCCCATCGAGGCAGACGTACAGTCAATGGTCTCCTGCCCTGCCTATGCCAAGACCATGCTGAGGACTTGGGAGTGTCGATGGGCGGGGAACGCATCAGGATGTCATGCTCCTTTGGAACAAGGTGGACAGACGGGTAAAAGAGCACGCTGATTGAGAAATACAGCGAATACATCAGGAATGAGAGGTACACGCTGTTTGACGAGCATGTCTATGCGCACACCGTTTCGGCCACGAGTTGGAACAATACGGCTTTCGTCAAGCATTCCGTTCCTTATCTGGCTCGGGCAAAGCCCTGCGTGCAGGCACGGGGCTGGATGAGATGATTGACAGCCTGCTCCGCATATCAGACTAAAGAAGGAGGCGGGCAATGGCACGGTTGACGAACGGAGAAAATCTTGGAAGCCATAGCTCAAGGAGATGGCGGAGGACGGCGTGATGAAAGGAAAGCCCAAGGACGCTTACCTCGACCGCGCCGATGAGGATGAAGAGAGCAGGCAACAAGGGCAAGGGATTATGCGAGTTCAGAAAACCTTCCATTCTCCAAGAAACGAGTACGGAAAGGATAAGGAAATTGCCGATGAGACTCCGCGCTCTCATTGGACGATTACCGGACACGCTATTTTCACGCTGTCCGTATCCGCGAAAAGACAGCCTTCACGATGGATGTGGAGACCTTGCAGGTACTAAGGAACGTGCTGCAAGACTTGGGTGAACGGATCTCGATGGCATCCTACGTAGACAACATTCTCTGTGAGCACCTCGAGGGAGCATAAAGGAATTGCTCAACAATGCCACGGCAAGACAACGGCGTAAAACAACCATAACAATATAACATATTATGACAACAAACGATTTTCTGATTTTATTCTTGGTATTCAGCAATATTCTTCTGATTATATATTGCTGTGTCATTTTCTTTCAGGTTTACATAAGAGACATGAATACCAAGGAAGACAATACGGACAATCCCACTCAGGTAAAAAGAAAACAGCGTCCGGAACTCAGTATCTCATGGAAGACCGCAAGGAGTTTGACAGAGCTGATTACCTTACTGATTTTTATGCTGCAGAGCACAGAAGAACAATGGGAGGATTACAAAGCCAAGTTCTTTTGTTCGAGGCGATCCCGAAACAAATCGGGTTCACGATCAACAGAGACCTTAACCATACTCGCAATGTTCTCCGCGATACAAAGGCGGAAACGACGTTGACGGCTTACATGAGAATATCATACCAATCACCTCAAAGCCCATCAGGAGCTTATCAATGAGATTGCAGACAAGCGAAATCATACACCTTATACCTGTGAATATGGAAAGCCCGTTCTAGAATATCTCTCCTTTTTCTTAGGTGTAGCGGATGCTTCTCTGTTTCGCATATCTCTGGAGACTGTTTTTCAAAATTCAGCAACCCAATCAGGAAAGAATACCCCAAAACAGAAAAGCTGGCAGAAAGCCAGCAGCCCCAAGCCTTCTGTTTCCCAAGAGCAAATTGACAGTGCACGCCATATTCTGGTAGGCAGGAGTAAGCCTTTCACTTCTCCGTCTATCCTAGAAGTTCCGCCATTTCCCCCGTCTGAAAATTCAGCGCGATAATCCCGAGTACCTTTGCGACGCAAAAATGTACGCAAGGAAAGATGAAACAGAGCACAGCTAATACACCTCAATCCGCACCCGAACATACGGATGAAAAGGAAGAGGACAATGAAATGCAGATTGACTTTTACGATGGACAGAGTCGGACGAAGACACTATCATCCGTGAAGAACTGCAAATTGCAGACGATTCTCTGCCCGAAAGTATCACCGTCCAGCATCCTCGCGAGGACATCATCCGTGTCAATGATTGGCAGGATGACGATGCACTCGATGAGGAAAAGCAAGCGGAGGTTCACGAAACGCTGCAAGCGATACGAGGGACTGAGCTCATGGAATACATGAAAGAAGTCGCACTCGGACAGAGCAAGACCATCAAAGCTACTCGCTGCCATCCGCAAGATCGAAGAAACGGAGTTGCAGGAGAATGATACAAAATGACTTCTGCTCCTGGAGACAGACAAAGAAAACAATAACGAGGAAATTGCGGAAGAAAAAGCCGCTTTCCTACTATCTGTAAAACAATCCATATTGCAAACGGGGAAGGAGCAACGGACGAAGGGCGGCTCACTGGTAAAAACAATCCCATACGATAAGACAGAACTAGCCCCACCGTCTCCTCCCATTAAAGAATATTCATTAACAACTTAAAATAAACAGAACAATGGACAAAAGAAAATCAGCGATGCTGCTGTTCCTGTGACGATACTGCTGCATACGCACAAGGCAATGGTATTGCCGGTATCAATGAAGCTACAAAAATGGTAACCTCCTACTTCGATCCCGGCACGAAACTCATCTATGCCGTGGGGGCAGTAGTGGGGTTGATTGGAGGTATTAAAGTGTACAACAAGTTCTCAAGTGGTGACCCCGATACGAGCAAGACCGCAGCCTCTTGGTTCGGTGCGTGTATCTTCCTCATCGTGGCTGCCACTATCTTGAGAAGTTTCTTCCTGTAAGGCGATGGCAGCATTTGAAATCAACAAAGGTGTAGGCCGGACGGTGGAGTTCAAGGGCTTGAAGGCGCAGTACCTCTTCCTCTTTGCAGGAGGGCTGCTTGCCGTCTTCATTCTTGTGGTCATTCTCTATCTCTGCGGCATCAGTCAGATAGCCTGTCTTGTCATAGGTGTAGTGGGTGCCACCATAGTGGTGTGGCAAACGTTCACCATGAACAGAAAGTACGGGCAATACGGGCTGATGAAAAAGGGAGCAGTGCGTATGCACCCACGCTACCTTGTGAACCGCCGTACGGTCTGCCACCTTATCCGTAACCTTCAACCAAAGAAAGCGAAGAAATGAGAAATAAAAGCAAGATAACGACCTTGGAATCGAAAGTTTCCACTGCTCTCCGTAGAGCAGGGCTGCCTGGTGAGCAAGGATGCTGACATCACGGTGGCTTTCCGTGTGGAACTGCCCGAACTCTTTACCGTCACTTCTACAGAATACGAAGCAATGCACTCTGCCTGGCATAAGGCAATCAAGGTGCTACCCAATTACAGCATCGTACACAAGCAGGACTGGTTCATCAAGGAGGACTATCAAGGAAAGCTCTCCGATGGCGGACTGAGTTTCCTTGCCCGTTCCTCTGAACGGCACTTCAATGAGCGTCCGTATCTCCACCACTCAGTCTATCTCTTCCTGACCAAGACCAACAAGCAGCGTATGGCACAGCAGAGCAATTTCTCTTCACTCTGCCGTGGACACCTGCTGCCTAAGGAAATCACCAACAAAGATGAGGTGATGAAGTTCATGGAAGCAGTAGACCAGTTCGAGCGTATCATCAACGATACCGAGCAAGTAAGGATTGTCCGCATGACAGAAGAAGAGTTAGTTGGCACAAATGAAAAGGGCGGACTACTCGACAGGTATTTCTCTCTATCTGAAGAAGGGCATGCGTCTTTGGAGGACATCCGTCTGGGCGCAGACCTTGTGCGTGTGGGCGACAATATGCTTTGTCTGCATACACTCTCCGACACGGACGACCTGCCGACAGCGGTCAGCACGGACAGCCGATATGAACGGCTATCCACCGACAGGAGTGACTGCCGTCTTTCCTTTGCCTCTCCCGTAGGGCTTGATGTTACCCTGCAACCATATCTATAACCAGTACCTCTTCATAGAGGATAGCGACGCCAACTTGGAACGTTTTCGAGAAAGCAGGCAAGAACATGCACTCGCTGGCACGCTACAGCCGTAGCAACCAAATCAACGAGGAGTGGATACAGGAGTATCTCAATATTGCCCACTCACAGGGACTGACCTCTATCCGTGCTCACTTCAACGTACTGGCATGGAGCAGCGATAAGGAAGAACTTCGCCAGATTAAGAATGACGTGGGCTCTGCACTTGCTCTTATGGAATGCCACCCACGTCACAACACCATTGATGCGGCAACGCTCTACTGGGCAGGTATTCCCGGCAATGCGGCAGACTTTCCTGCAGAAGAGTCGTTCTATACTTTTATCGAGCCTGCCCTCTGCTTCTTTACGGCAGAGACGAACTACAAGGATTCGCTCTCTCCCTTCGGTATCAAGATGGCAGACCGCCTTTCAGGAAAGCCCGTCCACTTGGATATATCGGATTTGCCGATGAAAAAGGGAGTCATCACTAACCGTAACAAGTTCATCTTGGGTCCTTCGGGTAGTGGCAAGTCTTTCTTTACCAACCACATGGTACGCCAGTATTACGAGCAGGGGGCGCACGTCCTCTTGGTCGATACGGGTAACTCATATCAAGGGCTTGTGTGAACTTATCCACCGCAAGACCAAGGGCGAGGACGGCGTCTACTTCACCTATACCAATGAAAGTCCGATATCCTTCAACCCCTTTCTATACGGATGATTACTTCTTCGATGTGGAGAAAAGGGAGAGTATCTGCACGCTGCTGCTCACGCTATGGAAGAGTGCAGATGAGCATATCACGAAAGACCGAGGCAGGTGAACTGGTTCTGCCGTAAACTCCCATATCGAGCTGATCATGATCATGACCAGCGTTACCCTGTTTTAACACTTTCTATGAGTATCTGCGGGACGTGTACCGCAAGGATATGGAAAAAGCGTGACATCAAGGTAACGATCTCGGACTTCAATATCAACAACCTCTTAACGACATTGAAGCAATACTATCAAAGGCGGTCGATATGATTTCCTGCTGAACTCGGACAAGAACATCGACCTGCTCTCAAACGCTTCATCGTCTTTGAGATTGACCAAGTGAAGGACAACAAAGGATCTCTTTCCTGTGGTAACGATTATCATAGGAAGCCTTCATCAACAAAGATGCGAAGATCAAAGGGTATCCGCAAGATGATACTCATCGAGGAAGCGTGAAAGCCATAGCTTCGGCAAACATGGCGGACTACATCAAGTATTTGTATAAGACGGTGAGAAAGTATTTCGGGGAAGCCATTGTCGTAACGCAGGAGGTGGACGATATCATTCAGTCGCCCATTGTCAAGGAAAGCATCATCAACAACTCCGACTGCAAGATACTGCTCGACCAGCGCAAGTACATGACTAAGTTCGACGGCATACAGGCGATGCTCGGTCTTTTCGGAAAAGGAAAAAGAGCCAGATACTCTCCATCAACCAGAACAACGACCCGAACCGGCTCTACAAGGAAGTGTGGATAGGGCTGGGCGGTATGCAAAGTGCTGTCTATGCTACGGAAGTGAGCATGGAGAATACCTCACCTACACCACGGAGGAAACCGAGAAGGTGGAGGTGATGAACAGGGCTGCACAGCTCGGTGGCGACATCGAGACCGCTATCCGCCAGCTTGCCAATGAGAAAAGAAACAATAAAAAGAAATAAGTACAAACCATCAAAACTATAGTAACAATGAAAAAGTACATTTTCATGGCTCTCTTAGGATTGAGCCTTTCTGTTTCCAAAGCCCACGCACAGTGGTAGTAACCGACCCTGGCAATTTTGCCGGCAATATCGTCAATTCGGTCAAGGAGATAGCGACTGCCTCGAAGACGGTGAAGAATACCCTTGATGGATTCAAGGAGGTGGAGAAACTTTACAACGACACCAAGAAGTATTACGATGCCCTGAAGAAGGTAAGCAATCTTATCGGCGATGCCTACAAGGTCAAGGAGTGCATCCTGATGGTGGGCGATATCTCGGAGATTTATGTTACCTCGTATAAGAAAATGCTCTCGGACAAGAACTTCCGTCCTTCAGAACTCGCTGCAATGGCTTCGGGCTATGCCAAGCTTCTTGGAGCAGAGCGGTGAGAGTCTCAAGGAACTAAAGTCCATTGTCAAGAGTAATGTTTTCTCGATGAACGACCATGAGCGCATGCAGTCCATAGACCGCATCTATACCACACTAAGAGAATATCGCTCGCTTGTATCCTACTACACAAGGAAAAACATCTCTGTGAGCTACGTGCGTGCAAGGGAGAAGAACAACCTTGCCTCTGTTAAGGCACTCTATGGTAATACGGCAAGCAGGTATTGGTAAATCAACCCACAGACAAAAAAGAACTTGAAAGAATTTTCATAAAACACTTTTGCTTATGGATTTTGCCAGTTTACACGAGCTGCTACGCTCAACCTATGATGAGATGATGCCGCTCTGTGCCCAGATGACGGGCATTGCCAAAGGCATTGCAGGCTTGGGTGCACTCTTTTATATTGCTCTTCGGGTATGGGCTTCCATTGCCCGTGCCGAGGCGATAGATGTTTTTCCACTTCTCCGACCTTTTGTCTTAGGTTTTTGTATCATGTTCTTTCCGACAGTCGTACTGGGTACGATGAATGCCGTTCTCTCGCCCATAGTGCAGGGAACGGAGATGATGGTACACCAGCAGGAGGGGAACCTTGCCGAGCTTACTGCCAAGCGGGACAAGTTGCAAGAGGAAGCCTACCTTAGAAATCCTGAAACAGCCTACCTTGTCTCCAACGAGAAGTTCGATGAGAAGATTGAGGAGATGGGCATCATCGGACCTGAAGATGCTGTGACGATAGCGGGTATGTATGCCGAGCGTGCTGCCTATCAGACCAAGCAGTGGATCATGAAGATGGTACACGACCTCTTAGAACTCCTGTTCCATGCTGCAGGGCTTATCATCGACACGCTACGCACCTTCATACTCATCGTTCTTGCCATTCTCGGTCCGATAGTCTTCGGCATAGCCGTATGGGATGGTCTTGCAGGCTCACTTACGGCATGGTTCTCACGCTATATCTCTGTCTACCTGTGGCTGCCTGTCAGCTCTATTCTTACGGCACTGCTTACAAAAATACAGGTGCTGATGATAGAGGATATCGAAGCACTCAGTGACCCTAACTACCTGCCTGATTCGGGGACGTGGTACTACATCGTCTTCTTCCTTATCGGTATTGTAGGCTACTTCTGTGTACCTACCGTGGCAGGCTGGATTATCGAAGCGGGAGGCGGTATCGGCTCTTATGGTCGCAATGTCAACCAAGCTGCACAGCGCGGTGCACAAAGTGCCTACACGGGCGGAAGATATGCCGCGGCAGGTGCCGGGTCGGTCATCGGAAATGTCGGTGGACGTATCAAGGGTGCACTGCTCAAAGGAAAATAGAAATGGAGCAATATGCTTAATTAATCAACAGATATAAAAGGAAAAAATGGAATTCAAATCACTTGGTAATATCGAGACTTCATTCAGACAGATAAGACTATGCCTTTGTCTTTGCCATCGTCTGCGTGGCAGTAAGCGGTTATGCTGTCTATGCCTCGTACAGCTTCGCCAAGGAGCAGCGGGAGAAAATCTATGTGCTTGACCAGGGAAAGTCGCTCATGCTTGCCCTCAGTCAGGATGCAAGTCGTAATCGTCCCGTGGAGGCAAGGGAGCACGTGCGCCGTTTCCACGAACTGTTCTTTACCATTGCACCCGACAAGGATGCCATCGAGAAGAATATGGAACGTGCCTTTGTGCTGTGTGACAAGTCGGCTTTCAACTATTACAAGGACTTGGCAGAGAAGGGCTATTATAACCGTGCCATATCGGGTAATGTCAATCAGCGCATAGAGGTGGACTCTATCCACTGCAACTTTAATCCTTACCCTTATGCGGTAACGACTTATGCAAGGGAGTTTATCGTCCGTCAGAGTAACGTTACAGAGCGCAGTCTTGTTACGACCTGCACGCTGCAGAACTCTGTCCGTTCGGACAACAACCCACAAGGCTTCCTGATGGAGAACTTCCTTGTGAAGGAGAACAGGGACATACAGACTTATAAACGATAAGGCTATGGCAAGGAAAAGAAACTTTTTACTCTCACGTCACTATCTGCGCTTTCACCTATGGCTCCGCCATCGTTGTGAAAGGCTCACGATAAGGCAGAGAAAGGAAATCGTCTATGGGCTGAGTTTCATCTATCTGCTCTGCTCGCTTTGGATGATAGCACAGTTTTTCCTTCCTCCAAAGAAGGAGAAACTACCCATCCCCACGGGAAAGCTGACGGACAGTCCGATACGGACGGACAGCACTTTACAAGAGTTACACGGCAATTTTTACCTACAACATCATCAAACAATCAAAGAAAATGGATAATAAACAGAAAGAACAAATGAAGAAAGGCTTGGTCTTCGGAGGATTAGGACTGCTGTTTGCCCTTTCAATGTGGTTTATCTTCGCGCCTTCGGGCAAGGATAAGACTGCAGCGGAGCAGGGACTCAACGACAGCATCCCGCAGGCAACGACGGAAAAGCTCACCGAAAACAAGCTCAAAGCCTATGAATTAGGTGACAAGGCACACGAGGAAGGAACAGACCCGTGAGGAGATGGGCAGACTATCGGACTATTTCGCACAGAACACTGCTCCATCAGAGGAGCAGCGTGCAGAGACAGCTGCTTCCACGGCAAAGATAGAAAACTCTATGCATCGTTATGAGGAGAATAATCGCCTCTTGAACTCCTTTTACGCTCCCGATCCACACGAGCAGGAGCGTGAAGCCTTGCGCTCGGAGATAGATAACCTTAAAAAAGAACTCTCTGCCAAAGACAGCAGGGAGGACAATGAAGAGAAACGGCAGCTTGCCTTGATGGAAAAGAGCTATCAGATGGCAGCGAAGTATCTTCCTAAAGCATCAACTCCACCTACCTTCAATAATGGTCTGACGGCTGGGAAGGAGAAGACGGAAGGGGCTGAAGGTGGCTCTGAAGCCGCTAAGGGCAAGACCATGCAGAATGAAAAGCCTGCAATGGAAGTTCTGCTGGAGCGTAGGCAGATAGTATCTTCACTTGATCAGCCTATGAGCGATGTGTACTTTATGGAGGAATACGGCAAGAAGGCTCGTAATATGGGCTTTCATTCGCTCGCAAGCTACGGCTGTACCTACAATGCGCAATACACTCAAAGTAGTGGTGGACAGGACTACTGTTCTTAAGGAGGGTGACAATGTCGTCCTTCGTCTGCTGGAAAGTGCCAGAGTGCAGGGACTGCGCATTCCACGACAGAGCCGATTCATAGCTGTTGCCAAGATTGAGGGTAACCGTATGCACCTGCTTATCAAAAGCATTGAGGTGGACGGGCATATCATAGCCGTCAAGCTCTGCTGATACTGTACAGACGGACAGGAGGGTGTGTATATACCTGGTTCGGAGGACATCAATGCGCTTAAGGAAGTTGGGGCGAACATCGGTGGTTCAATGGGAACCTCCTTTACCTTCGCTTCCTCTGCCAAGGACCAGATTATCTCCGAGGCTGCTCGTGGGGTGATGCAGGGTGCAAGTCAGCTGCTTCAGAAGAAACTTCGCACCATCAAGGTAACGCTCAAGGGTGGCTACCGCCTTTTCTTGGTTCAGTCCAAATAAAACAATCGAAAATGATAAGTAAAAATAACATCAAATCAATAGCAATAATGAAGGAAAATTATTTCTATCAATGGCTATGCTTGCCATGGTGGGAGCAACAGCCACAGCACAGGAAAACAATGATGGTCTGACACCAGCCGTCCACTTACTTCGGGCGAACTCTTTTCAAGGTATGAGCCGTGCTATTCCAACAGGACGTGTCGTACTGCCGTATGGTCTTGACGTTACCTTTGACAAGACCGTGCATCTTATCTTCCCTTCTGCCATTCGTTATGTAGACTTAGGTTCGCAGAATATCATTGCAGGGAAGGCGGAGGATGCTGAGAACGTACTACGTGTAAAGGCTTCAGTGAAGGACTTTGAGACGGAAACCAATATGAGTGTCATCTGTGAGGACGGCTCTTTCTATGCTTTCAACGTAAAGTATGCTGATGAGCCAGAGAAGTTAAGCATTGAGATGAAAGACTTTTCTTTCCGACGGAAGGTAGACTGCTAACAATCGTGCTCGAGATCATTTCAAGGAACTCGGTAACGAGTCGCCCGTATTGTAAAACTGATGATGCAGACTATCTATCAGAACGACAAGCGTACCATCAAGCATATCGGTGCACAGCAGTTCGGTATGAAGTTCCTGCTTCGTGGCTTGTATGCCCATAACGGCTTGCTGTATTTCCACACTCGTATGGAAAACGGCACGAATATGCCGTACTCGGTGGATTTTATCACCTTTAAGGTAGTTGATAAGAAGATGGCAAAGCGTACCGCCATACAAGAACAGGTATTACAGCCACTTCGTGCCTATCATCAGGTGATGCAGGTGCGTGGCTGGGTAGTGAACATACTGTGTTTGCGCTCGAACAGTTTTCTCTGGCGGAAGACAAGCGGCTTGAAGTGACACTCTATGAGAGAAATGGCGGTCGTACCTGACTTTTCCATGTAACGGCAGAAGACCTGCAGCTGGCAAAGAAGATTGATAACCTCAGAAACTGAAATGGTAGAGCATTATGAAGAAGAAAATCATTTTATCGGTTTGGTGCAGCGGTGGCAATGGCTTCTAGCTTGCCATCGCAGGACTAGCGACGATACCCAAGCAAAAGGGGAATAGAGGTCGTAGGGTGTTCCGCTTATCAAGGGTGAAAAAGTTTCTTGCTTCTGACAATTTTTGGCATGGGAGTATCACTCACCCGATATTTGAGTCGAGAATTATACTTTTGTTATGGCAGAGTATGAACAGCAGAATATGCCGTACAGAAGTTATAACATAAAACTCAAAGATGCACTCTTGCAGGTGGGCTATATGCACCTGTTCTCTCCGACAGAGTGAGAACGTACTTCTCTATGGTGGCATATCCGCTTTGGTGGCTATGAGCAACTGAATGAGGGACAGAAGCTGCTGCCCGATGGGGCGACGCTGCTTGACCGCTCCCGCTTGTCTATGGTGGTGCCGTACATGACTCGGTGGAAGTGTTTCTGACGGACGGGGTTCTCTTTCTTGTAAAGGCACAGGGACGTTTTCTATTTGGAACGGACGTGTATTGTTTCCGTCCGGCTGTTTCTGCTGGACTAAGGTTTAACTTTTAAAGTAGAAGAAAAAGATGAAGAAGATATTGAATACGATATGGGTAATGGGTATGCTGACCCTTGCCGTGTTTTGCCCTATCTGCTTGTGATAGGGATTTTGGATGTTCAGCAGTCTTATCCGTTTACGGTGGAGACAATGCCAGTTCAGAAGGACATTATAAGGGGACAGACGGCAGAGATACGCTGCACGCTGAAGCGGGGCGGTGAGGTTTGCCGACACTCGCTATACGATACGTTATTTCCAGTCTGATGGCAAAGGCTTGCTAAGAAATGATAACGGTACAATCTTCAAGCCCAACGACCGCTATCCGCTTACAAAGATGTGTTCCGCCTATATTACGCTTCTCATCCCACTGACCGCCAGACGATTGACGTGTGTGCGGAAGACAACTTCGGCAGAATGCAGCAACTGACTTTCAGTTTCAACAACGAAAAAGGGCGGAAAATAAGGAAAAGTCTGCTGCGGTGGTTGACGAAAGCTTTGAAAGATGCGAATAGCTAAATACTTTGCTTTATTCTGTATTATATGCTTGTTCTGCCAGTCGACCCTTGCCCAGCGCAGGGTGCGGTTGGCAGACTTGCCACTGCTGAGCGTGCCGTGGTTGTCGTAAAGTACTTCCGAGGGACTGCATGGCAAGGGTTGCTTTCCTTATGTCGGCTATGGTCATCAGTTGCAGCCGGGCGAGCATTTATCTTCTAATATGACAGAACGGCAGGCGGACTCGTTACTCCGTGCCGACCTTTGGAAATGCTTCGAATACTCAAGGGCTATGGAAAGGATGCACTGCTGCTGACCTTGCTTGCCTACAATGTGGGCGTGGGGCGACTGCTCGGTTATGGCAAGCGTCCCAAGAGCCGATTGCTGAAAAAGATAGAGACTGGAGACAGGAACATCTATCACGAGTATGTCTCCTTTTGTCGTTACAAGGGAAAAAGTTTTGCGAGGATTGGGTGAAAAGAAGACAAGTGAGTATATGTTATTTCGTCTGCCATAAAAACAAATAAACTGGTACATGATTTGATTGGCTCAGAATTTGCTTTTTATAGAATGTTGAATTTTAATTATTTCTACAATGGACGTCACTAAAGATTTTCAAACCTTCGTGGACTCTATTTTTGATATGGATTACCACGAAATTTATGAGTTGTATCAAGCAGCAGAGTGGGAACGAAGGGAGTATTTTCCATGTATAGAGTAGAAACTGCTAATGGCAGTGATGATACTCTAATTATCCACGAGGCAAGTAACAATACATTAAAGGCTCACTCCTAAAGAGCTAAAGAATTTTTCCAAAAATGGATTGAGGCAAACCTTATGGAAGGATTTGATGCGGAATCTTTCTATGGAATGAAATATGCCATGGAGAGAGATGCAGAGCAGGAAAGCAAGAGAATAGAAGAGGAAGCAAAAGCGTTAGTTTATTTTTCTCGATTATTAGAGAAGAAATCTCTTTACGACTTTTTCTTTTGCTTCTTTCACTTTTAGTCGCCTACTCGTTCAAAGACAAGAAAGAGAAGCCACGCAAATTTTCGGTTTGCGTGGCTCTTGGTCTTATTCAAGATGCTGTTTCTACACCTTCGTTATTCTGTCTATTCGCTTGTTGGGGTGTCTATCAAATGCCCAGTTTATCTCATCATCGGGCAGGGTGCTCAGAATACTCACCCATAACCAACCCACAATCTTTAGGGACTTTCTGCCGTGCTTCCTCCTTGCTCTCTGCAACCACATCGAATACGCCATCAAAAATATATTCCGTATAGACTAAAAATCTTTGTTTCTTCATCATTCCTAATCTTAAAAATTCAACCTTTAATAATCTGTACTCCTTTGGCTCTCCATTGGATAATTTGCGGTGGGTAAGCAAAAATGATGTACGCTCATAGCCGTATGCAAAAGAACTTGTCAAGTTCCGTTTCTTCGGCTATTTTGCCTACCGTCACTTAACTCTTCCTCGTTATCGGATAGGGTTATCGCATTGATAACCCTGATGAGAATGTGCAGTATATCGTCCGCCCAATTAATAATAATGTTTTTCAATCTCAGTTTTCATATCTCTGATAATTTAATGATTTGTACTATGCTGTTGCTCTCATTCTCTGTCTTATTAATTTGCGGTTGGCATTAACAGGGTTCACTATCTGCTCGTGATACTCCGTCATTCTTGTTGCATACTCCACGACTTTGCACCACTTTGAGCGTGTCCAAAGTTGACCTCAATCGTTTCTATCCGTCTGCCTCAATGGTTGCCGAAAGGATAAGGAGTCTTCTTTGAGGTAGTATTTATTTGAAAAACACACAATGATGCATAGCTGCCCCTTCTTCCAAATGTTCTCTACGCCTCTCCAATACGTGGACTTGGATTGTGCCGTCCGTGAAATGGATACCAAAGAACTTGGATTTAAGTTCTCGGAAACGTTTTTCATCTTCGATTGCCTTTTGCCATTTTCTCTCGATTTCTTCTTTTTCTCTTTGCCTGCGTATTTTGTCTTCTATACGGTCGTGCTCGGCCTTAAGGTCTTTGGCGCAAAAGGTACTTCGGGCTGTGAACGTCTTGCTCAACCTGCGAAGCATATCCACATAATCGCACCACAAGGAAATGTCTTTTATCTCATATCCATTACGAACGGCAATCTTATATGCCTGCCAATAGGCTTCAAATGTCCTTGTGTTGTTGAGAAAATAGCGCAAATGGTCTATGCGTCCTGCCTTGATGAGGGTTTCCACACGGCTGTCGGTGAGTAGTGCTGGAATAAGAGCAATGGGTGCGATGGTGAAAATCGTCATCAGCCGTTCCTGCAGGTGTGTCCGTTACCTTGAACTTGGGATATATGGGTGCACAAGCCACGTAACGATAAAGCTTCGTTGTCGTTGCGCACTGCCATTGGCGAATAGAAAGAGACGTGTCCACGTAATGCCCCTAATATGCGTTGAACGGCTATCTGCAACCTTTCTCCCTTGCCCGTTCCACCAATACTGTCCGATTTCGATTGTCTCATATTTCGCCTACAACCTTTCTCCATGCCCACTACTATCAGGAGACATACGCAACACTTGGTATGCTCCGCAGGTAGTGAGGATAGTGAAATATTGCTTTTTGTTTCAACTTGCGCCCGTAGGTTTCCTCAATCCTGCAACCTTGCCCACAATGGGGGCAGGTGCAAGCTTGGGCAGGTTTTTCCATTATCCAACTATGTCCGCAGTCCATACACGTAGTATGACCTTTGGGCAATCGGTAGGCAAAGTGAGCCGATGCACTCACGGAATGCCCACTTGCTTTGTGTCTTGGTAATGGGGCACAAATGCTTGCTTTCGGCAAAGTACTGCCTTTTTCAAATCTGTTTCTCGGTTTCATATTCTTTCCTCCTTATTCTATCTGTTACGGAAAACATATCCGTCCTCAAACCAAAAAGTCTGCCATAAAAGGTCATCGGCATATTTGCTGTAATCGAAATAGGAAAAGTGCGAATTCGGAAAGTTCGTGTTCCATTCCCACAGTTCTTTGCGAACTCCTCCTTATCAACATAACACCCCACAAAAAGCGGATTGGAAAGACTTTTACGAGGAAATAGAGCGTCTTTGCATAGGTTCACTCCTCATAGTGCGCCCATACCCAAAAGGCTTCCTTCTCCGTGTCGTTCAGCTTGTCCAACTCGTCCCGAAGTTCAAAGCAGTTCTTTTTCTAGGTGCCCTCTTCTATCAAGCTTTCAGGATGTTCTCCCAGTCTTGGGAACATGTATTCGGGTTCTTTCTCGTCCTTGTGTATCTCCGCGCAACGTTCCCAAAACTCTTCCAAGTCATAGAAGCCCGCCATGTCCACCCATTCGCCTTGTAACGAACCCTTGTTATATTTCCTATAAGTGCCTACGTAAATCCGTGCTTTGTTCAAATCCATTGCTTTCATTTTCATATTACAATATTGTATGATGGTTAAAAATCAAATAAGGAGGGTTGCACAACCTTGTTTTCCGCTTTCTTGGTACGCTCGTTGTGGCTGTGCATCTTGGCAAGCTGCTCGCGTTGGTACTGCTCGATGGCTTTCCTGCGTGCTTCCGCCTTTTTCCTCGTCCGTGAGCTGTACCACATGGTTTTTACCGCCACATGGCAATCGAGCGGTTTGCCGATGTCAATATTATCCTCATCAAAAAAATGCACTGCCATAGAGTATATTTCATCGTCGTCGAAACCGTTGCAACCGCTTTTCTGCACTTCATTAAGAATGTAGGTGATGCACTCCTCGATATTCTTGTTCGGTTTCAATAAGTTAGGGGCAAATAATGGGTCTGTCATAGCACGCTGATTAAGATACTCGGCTATAGTCCGTGTGAAATGTTCTGTTCCTTTCATATTGCTTAGTATTTTTGGGATTTCTACTATTTGATTGATGCGTCCATATAGGTAGGCTCTTAAGCTTGTTCTCTTAGGGTGCGTAATACTCTGTCCATTGTCCGTACTGATTGACAAGGTATTTCTTCACACATCGAAGAAGTCAAAGCGATAGCCTTGAGGGGAACAGCAGTACGGAAGTAGGTATTAGAGTTCACCGCTTCACATAGCCAATTCTTTTTCCTCACGGCTCATCATTTCGCCACGATAGAGTTTCATACGCAGGAGATATACTTTGCTATTACAAAGGCTCTCCAACGGGGGAACGTCCCATTGTACAAACTTAATTGCCAACACTTGCTCACTCTTTTCAGCCGTAGGGTTAATGCGGTAATGAGAGGAGGAGCTATATCCTTTTCTGTTCATCGAAGATGTTGTATTTACTTTTTGCTTATCCATAGCGACATTTTTTTTATGCGTCCAAAGATCGGAGTATGCTGATTCCTTTTTGTAGCAAAATAGAGGGGCGGGCTGCACAGAGTTTTGTCAGAAAAATACTACCCGTAGGTGTGGAGATTTTCCAGACAAACCAAACAGCACAGACCTTTTGAAAGCCACAAGCCCCATACTACCTTTGCGAATAAAAAGAAATCAGCACCGACTTATGGCACATCAAAGTGGAATAGATGGACGTGAGAGCCAGTATGGAAAACAAAAAAGGTGGCTACCTCAAGCGAGATAACCACCCATATAAGATGCATAACTATCGTTAATGAGCTGACGAAAAAAAATTGAGTACGACTACTCCTACCAAGATTAATGTGACACCGAAGATAGTCATTAAATCAAAATGCTGTTTGAAGCAGATGATACTGATAGCATTAGCAAGTACCAATCCAAGACCTGCCCATGTAGAATAGACTATACCGAGAGGAATTGTTTTTAACGAAAGAGATAAGAAATAGAAACATGCCATATAAGATACGCATGTCCCAAGAACAAGCCATGGCTTTGTAAAACCATCAGAGACCTTAATGCATACAGTCCCTATAGTTTCCAAAACTATGGACAACATAAGAAATAAATAAGCCATAATAATTGGATATGTAATTTAGGCGGACTTTAACGCTGCCACCTTTCTGCGTTTGACACTGCAAAAGTACTCATTTTTTAGCAATTTCGTACTTGGTAAATACATTTTTATGGAAAAAAGTTAGGAAACGAGCACCACGTATAGAATCAGATTATTAAGAACTTATCGAAAAAACTTCTTGTTAGAGCACACAGAGCAGGATTGCCAAGATGACGGCAAGCCAGAACAGCCAACGCAGGATTGTAAAGGTTACTTGCAGAATAACTCTGACAATGAGCGTAGTATCAGGAAGCTAAGAATAACCGAAACGGCGGTTACGACTTGCGGCGTAACTATCTTCGAGATGAGGTAAACCGCACCGATAACGATGGAAAGCAGAACGGCGAGTTCGATGAAGCGTGTCCAAGAGAAGCGGCGGACTTGCTTGGGAAAAGTCGGCTGCTGCTTTCGTTATCGGTTTTGTTCGATGCGTCTGCCTTGATGAAGGCAGGTGTGTGGACATCTTGATTCATGATAAATGTATTCATATCGGAGCTTTTAATAGTTTCAAGAGCAATAACAAGATGCGCAGGCTACACAAAGACAAGTGTTTGTACAAACTCTTGGCGTGTGGAGCGGAGCGTTTATCTTGGCTCTTGACACTACAAAGCTTCGATGGTGATTACATCAAGTCATGTTCTCACTATCGACGGTTGGCAGACCATTAACCTCTATAAGCAGAACGATTGTCCCTGTCAGTTCGGTGTATAGTTTCTCATACTCTGGACTTGCACCAAAGTCGTCTGTCAGTTCATACTTGTCGAAAACGCTTTGCACAGCCTTATTCTTCAGAAGCATAGGTGTTAGTCTTTCAGGAAGAGGAGAAGGGAGTTCTTTCTCGAACTCATTTTCCAAGACAGACACAAGCGTGTCGTACTTGGAAAAATGCAAATCTTGGTATAATACTTCACTTGCCATTGTCTCAGCTTCGGGATGCGAGAAGCCCTGTGTCCTGCATCGCAGTAAGCTGTCAATGCTTCGTCGGCTCTTGCCGTTATGAATGATTTGTCACTTAACATTTCGGGGAAATGCTCACTGAGGTAGTTCTCTAACTTCAAACGGAAGTAAGAAAGCTCTTTCTTTGTTGTTGTCATAATCTTCTTGGTTTAGGGTTATACATTATTTTGAGTTGATGCCCATAGCAACATTGAACTTGTCTAACTTGCCAGCCAACTGTTCCATATCGTGTTCTATTTTCTTATTGGTAATGCGAGCATAAATTTGTGTAGTTTTAATGTTGGTATGTCCCAGCATCTTCGACACGCTTTCCATTGGAACGCCCTTACTTAGCGACATAGTGGCAAATGTATGCCTTGCAAGATGAAAGGTCAGGTTCTTCTTGACACCGCAAAAGGTCGGCTATTTCTTTCAAATATGCGTTGGTTTTCTGATTCGTTAAGATGGGAAACAGTTTGCCGTTCCGATAGGTCTTATGACTGTACTTGGCGATGATACTCTTTGGAATGTCAAGAAGCAACACATTTGTTTCCACACTTGTTTTCTGCCTTCTGGTCATAATCCACTGCTTATCATCAAGTGTTACGATATTGTCTGGTGTGAGATTGGAAACATCAATATATGCCAGACCTGTGAAACATGAAAAAGATGAAAACGTCCCTTACTAGTTCTAAACTGGTGGATATCCAGTTCTTTGTTGGCAATCTTCATGATTTCCTCGTCCGTAAGAAGCCACGGTTTACCGGCTCCAGAGTGGAAACGATGATTGAGGAATGGGTCGTGAAGAAGATAACAGCGTTTTTGTGCATAGATGGTTACGGTCTTGAGTGCCTTCATTTTTTTGACCGATGTATTGTAAGCGCAGCCTGCCACTGTACTCAGATATAACTCAAAGTCTTGTACCACGGATGGCGTAAACTCTGTAAGTCCAATATCCTTTCTTCCATATTTATGGATAAGGAACTCTGAGAAATGTCTTCTCAAAACACTGTACTTTTTGCAAACTGTCTTTGCTGATGGTGTGTCCGACACGCTGTCTGACATCTTCGTTGAACTTGTCAAATATCGGGAGAAAAGTCGTGTATTCCCTGTCTTTTCCTACAAAGAAAGAACGGATTTTTTCCAATGACAGAGACTCGTCATCCTCAAACTTGCGGTAAATTCCATTCAGTGTAGTGGAAATAGAGTCCAATGCGGCATTTACGGATAAGGCTTCTGCTGTCCGACCTTTGAGCCGACTTGTGGCATTATTCCATACTGTCTTGTCCACGAAGATTTTCGTGATCCACTTTGACATCTCTCCGTTAAAGGAATACACGGAGCATTACAGGCGACTTTCTTCTTCTTTGTTCTCATAGTTTGAGCGTGGGTAGAAGGATACCTTGAAATTTGTTCTCATAATGCATCATTCTTTTGTGTAGCACTCGGCTGCAAAGTTAATATATAACATACTGAAACAGAAAGAATTGATGCCTTCAATTTGGTATTCAAAATCCCGTCATTGCTACATTTTTTATTGCTACAATTTTTGTGTAGCAGTTTATGTAGCAGAATTTGACCGAATGATGATTGTCAAAACATAGGTTTATGCCGTCAGGCGATAGAGGTATATACAAAGAAAAATCGTTGTAAAACTTTGATTTTACAACGATTATCTAAATTCGAAGGCTAAAATGACAACTATTGTGAAGTCCTTTTGAAAGCCTATTAGCGGAGAGAGGATTCGA
>BNJU01004535.1_pt1 | contig 83849 bp, 107 predicted proteins | sample 8539281 | NCBI WGS metagenome assembly BNJU01 (sample SAMD00202456, study PRJDB9452) | human saliva metagenome | isolation source: human saliva | place: Japan | reverse complement strand
AAATTGAGAGAGAGTGAAAACCTTGGTCGAGGAAGGCTACACCAGCAGGATTAAAATAGACACCATCGATACCAATTGCACCGACACGTGCAAAGTTACGGTTGAAAGCGATGTTCTGATTGGTGTTTGTGAGCAATCCTCCGGCTTGTGTTGATGTTGCCATTGCAAGCAATAGAGCGGCAAGAGCTGTCTTCTGATACTTCATCTTTTGAATTGTAAGTGTATATAAAACTTATATAATTTGGTTGCAAAGTTATGAATATTGTTCTAAATATCCAAATAAAAGCCTACTTTTTCTCATTATTAGTTAAAATGTGCAGTAAGATAAGAGGATGTAGAAAGTTGTTGTAGACGGATATTCCTTATATTATAGTGTGTCTCAAATGGGGGATGGGGAGGTGGATAAGATTGTATTGGTTTAGGCGTAATAGGACTGCTGAACGTAATAAGGATGTTAGAATTAGGTGGTATGGTTGCTTTCTAATGAAGGATAGTGGTCTTGTTGGTACGGTAGGGTAGGGAGTTTAGGCATTGACAAGGCAAGAGCGTATGTAGAGCATTATTGGTGCATGTTATTTGTACGGGGCTAAAAAGTGGATTTTTAGGAAGAAGAAATCGAAAGGGAATAATAGTAAGGAGTTTTGTAAATGACAAAAGGGTAAGACAGTAGGAGGGTAAGGAAGAAGCCCCTACCTTCATTACTGTTCTACCCTTTTCTCTTTTTCCTTCTCAGTTCCTTATACTTTCAGCTGTGGATACTGAATACGTGTGTGATACATAGCCTTCAAGCGTTCGATGAGTACAGACTTTGCAGCTGTGATGTCGCGGAAGGTGATAGGACAATCCGTAAATTTACCATCGGCAACTTGTCCATCTATAAGCTGATTAACCAAGTTGCTGATGCTCTCTTCGGTGTATTCTTGTAGTGAACGAGAGGCAGCCTCGACGGTGTCGCTCATCATGAGGATAGCTTGCTCACGTGTGAAAGGGTTTGGACCAGGATAACGGAATTGGTCTTCATTGACCTCCTCGTCTGGGTGCTCGTTCTTATAATGTATATAGAAATATTTTGCCAGACCTGTACCATGATGTGTCGTGATAAACTCCTTAATCTCACGTGGGAGGTTATATTTCTCGGCAAGTTTAAGTCCTTCCGTCACATGACTGATGATGATACGTGCACTCTCAAGGTCGTTTAGTTTATCATGTGGGTTGATACCAGCTTGATTTTCAGTGAAGAAGGCTGGATTAAGCATCTTGCCGATATCATGATAAAGAGCTCCCGTACGCACTAATTGACTCTTAGCGCCAATTCTACTTGCTATTTCAGTAGCGAGATTACCAACAGTGATAGAGTGTTGGAAAGTTCCTGGTGCCACCTCACTCAGTCTGCGTAAGAGTTCGTTATTTGTGTTTGACAACTCAAACATCGTTACTGTAGACACGAAACCGAAGGCTTTCTCGATGACCAACATCAGTGGATAGGTGAAGAGAAGGAAGAAACCATTCACAGCAAAGTGATAGTACATCGTGTGGTCGAGCTTTGACAAGTCGTCGGCCTGTATGAGTTGGAGGGCAAGATAGACAGCTGCCGACCCGATGGTCACGAGGAGTGCGGTAAGGAATATCTGAATTCTCTTTGATAGTTCGCGTAGGGAATAAATCGCAATGAGTCCTGCAACGATTTGTACGATAATAAACTCATACTGGTATTTGACGGCTACAGCACAGATAAGGACCATTGTGATATGTCCGATGAAAGCCGTTCGCGAGTCCATGAAGACACGGAAAAAAATAGGTGCCATGCTGAACGGCAGGATGTAAACACTCAGTATGTTATGTTCCATCATCAGAGATGTGAGGATAGGATAGATGACTATCATCACATAAAGGAGTGATATGGAGCGTGGCTTATTAAAGTAATCTTTTCTGAAGAGTGCCAAGTAGAGTGTGAAAAGGCAAATGAAGATTAAGACGTAGATGGTCTGTCCAAGGAAGGTAGATGTTATCTCGTCTTCAGTAGCCTTACGTTTCTCCATTGCTTGTTCAAAGGAGTTAAGCACACGATAGGTCTTTGCATCGACAATGTCACCTCGATCGATGATGCGTTGTCCCTCCAATACCATGCCCGAAGCCTGTGGAATAAGACTTAGCATATCATTCATCTCCGTTTCACTACGGTCTTTGTCATAGACAAGGTTTGCTTCGATGTAGTCGTTCAGATTACATTGTTGAAGAACGGAACGCTTCGGACCTAACAAAGGGTCCATGAAAAGTTGTTCGTAAGCACCCAGTGTTGAGTAGGTCTTATTGATAGGTACACTGACAGCCTGCTTACCAGTAACGACACGGATAAGGTTGTTACTGTCCTTGGCAAGTGTGGAGTATTGTTGTGGATCAATGATTCCTGCCTCGTAAATCTCATGTAGACGGTGTGCAATAGCATCAACGTAGGCTTCTGATAAGCCAGGGATACCATTCTTATAAGCCTCACGGAACTGTTCAATCTTCTTTTGCTCGACAGTCTTATTGACGTTATAATAAGGTTGAAAATGTTTAGTAATGGAGTCTTTCTCAACCTTTAACGCTGCTTCAGTCTTAAAGATAGGAAAGTCGAACTTAGCAATCAACTGCCCATACATCCATGGTTTTCCTCGTCATAATGGAAAAAGTTTACCTTTGCGTACGTGGTAAGAAAAAGCACTATCAAAAACGACGGCAACGATGACCAATGCCATTCTTGAGACCATATTGCGCCAGTAGGGACTGCTGATGTTTTTAAATCTTATCATCTTATTCTATTGTTATTATCTTGTTACATAAATGTTTGAATAACTTGACGTTTATCCTCTTACAACTTGCGAAAATACTAAAAATATAGCGTATAGTCAAAAAAAAACATTAATTTTGCAGGAAAAATAATATTTAAGACAATGGCAGAAAGAAATGTGAGAGTACGCTTTGCCCCAAGTCCTACGGGTCCTTTGCATATTGGTGGTGTGCGTACTGCTTTGTATAATTACCTTTTCGCTCGTCAACATGGCGGCAAATTAATCTTCCGTATAGAGGACACAGACTCTAATCGTTTCGTTCCTGGAGCAGAAGAGTATATCCTTGATTCTTTCGAATGGTTGGGGATTAAGTTTGACGAGGGTGTTAGCTTTGGTGGCGAACATGGTCCTTATCGTCAGAGCGAACGTCGTGATATTTATAGAAAGTACGTCAATCAGCTCTTAGACGCTGGTAAAGCATACATTGCTTTCGATACGCCAGAGGAGTTGGATGCGAAGCGTAAGGAAATTGAAAACTTCCAGTACGATGCGCACACACGTCTGCAGATGCGTAACTCTTTGACGATGTCTAAGGAGGAAGTTGAGAGCCTGATAGAGGATGGGCAGCAGTATGTTGTTCGTTTTAAGGTTGAGCCAGGCGAGGAAGTTCATATCAATGATATGATTCGTGGTGATGTTTGCATCAAGACAGATATCCTTGATGATAAAGTTCTGTTCAAAAAGCGCAGACGAATTGCCAACTTATCACCTTGCAAACATCGTTGATGACCACTTGATGGAAATCTCTCACGTTATTCGTGGTGAGGAATGGTTGCTAGTGCACCGTTACACGTATTGCTTTATCGTGCTTTTTGGCTGGGAAGATAGCATGCCACGCTTTGCCCATCTGCCTTTGTTGTTGAAGCCAGAGGGTAAGGGTAAGCTCAGTAAGCGTGATGGTGACCGCCTTGGTTTCCCTGTGTTCCCATTGGAGTGGCACGACCCTAAGACTGGTGAAGTAAGTTCAGGCTATCGTGAGAGTGGTTATTTCCCAGAGGCTGTAGTTAATTTCTTGGCCTTGTTGGGCTGGAATCCAGACAGAACAGGAACTCTTCTCGCTTGAGGAACTCGTAAAAGCATTCGATATCACGAAGTGTTCAAAGAGTGGAGCTAAGTTCGACTATCAGAAGGGTATGTGGTTTAACCACGAATACATTCTCCGTAAGTCAGATGATGAGATAGCACAACTCTTCGCACCAATCGTTGCTAACAATGGTGTTGAGGCTACTATGGAGCAGGTGACACAGGTTGTACACATGATGAAAGACCGTGTTAGCTTCGTTAAGGAACTTTGGGAGCTTTTGTCTTTTCTTCTTCATTGCACCAACAAGCTACGACGAGAAGACCGTTAAGAAGCGTTGGAAGGAGTATTCTGCACAACAGATGAGCGAACTTGTTGAGGTAGTTGGATGGAATAGAAGATTTCAGTATTGAGGGTCAGGAACCCTGTCGTAATGAAATGGGTAGAGGACAAAGGCTATAAGCTTGGAGATATTATGAATGCCTTCCGTCTTACCCTCGTAGGTATTGGTAAGGGTCCTGGGAATGTTCGATATATCTGCCTTTCTTGGCAAAGAGGAGACCTTGAAGCGTATGCGCAAGGCCATCGAGGTGTTGGGATAAGCCTTCTGAAAGGCTAAATTAATTGAGCCGAGTATGTATAATATAATAATGTATGCCATGCAGCTTGGCATCGCTGTCGGTAGTCTTTTCAATGAAAAGCTACGTAAGATGTGGCGAGGCGAGCAGGAGGTAGTGAAGGTCTTACGTGAGAAAGTGGAACCAGATGCTCAATATGTTTGGTTCCATGCTGCCTCATTGGGCGAGTTCGAACAAGGACGACCATTGATAGAGCAAATACGGAAAGACTATCCGCAATACAAGATATTGCTTACCTTCTTTTCTCCTTCGGGTTATGAGGTAAGGAAAAATTATGAAGGAGCAGACATTATTACCTATCTACCAATAGATACGGTGGGTAATGCACGTAAGTTTCTACGTACAGTACGTCCTGTTATGGCTTTCTTCATTAAGTATGAGTTCTGGTATAATTACTTGCATATCCTGCAGTATCGTGGTGTTCCTGTCTATAGTGTGTCAAGCATTTTCCGTCCAGATCAGATCTTCTTTAAGTGGTATGGCAGCGGTTACGGTCGTGTCTTAAGGTGTTTCAGTCGCTTCTTTGTACAGAATGAAGAGAGTAAGGAGCTCTTGAATAAGATTGGTATTTCTGATGCTATGGTGGTAGGGGATACTCGCTTCGACCGTGTTTTGCAAATTAAGGAGGCAAGCAAGAAACTGCCATTGGTGGAGAATTTCGTCAATCGGGATGCTGCTGATAGTAGAAAAGTCTTCGTTGCAGGATCGTCATGGCAGCCTGATGAAGAAATCTTCCTTAAGTACTTTAATAAGCATAAAGACTGGAAACTCATCATAGCACCGCATGTTATAGGGGAAGACCATCTCAAGACCATCCTCTCACTGATTGAGGACAAGAAGGTAATACGCTACACGCAGGCAACTGAAGAGACTGTTGCTGATGCAGATGTGTTGATTATTGATTGTTTTGGATTGCTGTCATCTATCTATCATTATGGTGATGTAGCCTACGTGGGAGGTGGTTTTGGAGTTGGAATCCACAATGTTCTTGAGGCAGCAGTATGGGATATGCCAGTTCTTTTCGGTCCAAACAATAAGCATTTCGCAGAGGCACAAGGACTCTTGCGGGTTGGTGGAGGCTTTGAGATCTTCGATCTTGAGAGTTTCAGTCTGTTGATGAATCAGTTCGCTGAAGATGAAGAATACCGCAAGACATGTGGGTCTTTAGCGGGAGATTATGTCGAGAGTCTGGCTGGTGCAACAAATAAAGTTCTAAGCAACGTAAAGTTATGAAATATCAGATAACATGTGATAACTGTGGTACACAGTTTATCGTTGAGGCTGAAGAAGGACAGACCATCGAGTGTACTTGTCCTCATTGTCATGGTATCATGGAGGTGACTCTGCCATTGGTAAGTGCTGGTCAACAATATGATCAGTCTGTTGGTATGACGCCACAACCCCAGCAGTTACAGGCAGAAACAGCTAAGAAGGGTAATAATGCAATCCTTTGGGGTGTTGTGATTGGACTCCTCTTACTGGCGGGAGGTGTAGGGGCTTATTATGCTATGGGCTCATCTTCGCCAGAGACCATGGTGAGTGATTCTATTCCTAACGATACGATTCCATACGAAACACCGGTCCAAGTAGAGGAGACTCCATCTGTTGATACGGTTGTTGCAGCACCTGAAGTGCCGAAACAAAAGGAAGACGAACAGGTTGAAGAGAATCAAGAAGAGGAAGAGGATACCTTATCTGCACATGCACATGATGAATAGCTTCAACAGTATATATAACGAATAAAATAGAAAAAGATAAATGGGAAAAATTATTTTGACTGGTGACCGCCCTACAGGTAAACTTCACTTGGGTCACTATGTAGGCTCTCTCCGCCGTCGTGTGGAACTTCAGAACCTCGGAGACTACGATAAGATGTTTGTCTTTATGGCAGATGTACAGGCGCTGACAGACAATGCTGATAATCCAGAGAAGATTCGTCAGAATATTATAGAGGTGGCTTTAGACTATCTCTCTGCTGGCTTGAGCCCAGAGAAATGTACGCTTTATATACAGAGTCAGATTCCTGAAATAGCCGAACTAACCACTTTCTTGATGAATCTTGTCAGCGTAAGCCGTGTTCAACGTAACCCAACGGTGAAGACAGAGATTAAGATGCGCAACTTTGAAGCCAATATCCCAATGGGCTTCTTTGCTTATCCTGTTTCTCAGGCAGCTGACATTGCAGCCTTCAAGGCTACGACTGTGCCAGCAGGTGAGGACCAAGAGCCGATGTTGGAGTTGACTCGTGAACTTGTGCGTCGCTTTAATCAGATCTATGCACCAGTACTTGTTGAGCCTGCGATTATGTTGCCAGAGAACGCAACGGCACGTCGTTTGCCTGGTACAGATGGTAAGGAGAAGATGAGTAAGAGCCTTGGTAACTGCATTTACCTCTGATGATGCTGATACCGTATGGAAGAAGGTGAAGACAATGTACACTGATCCGACTCACTTGAATGTTTCTGATCCAGGTCATGTTGAGGGAAATACTGTGTTTACATACCTTGATGCTTTCTACCGATGAAGACTTCGCTGAATTCTGGCCAGAGTTCCAGAATCTTGATGAGCTGAAAGCAGCTTATACAGCTGGTGGTATCGGTGATATGAAGTGTAAGAAGTTGCTCAATAGTGTATTGAATAAGATGTTGATCCAATCCGTGCGCGCCGTCGTGAGTATGAACAGGATATCCCAGAGATTTATAATATCCTCAAGAAGGGTTCATTGAAGCACGCGAGACCGCTGCCCAGACTATGGAAGAGGTGTGCAGCTATGCAGATTAACTATTTTCGAGGATACCGATTTGATTCAGAGTCAGGCTGAGCGATTCAGACAGAAGTAAGTCTTTAGCTCTGCTTTAAAAGTCATATAGCAGTCTTATTCCATCTTTCTATAGAAGGGATAAGACTGTTTTTTTGTGTCTATTAGTCTTGCAGTTAGTACTTTTGATTAAGTTTTTCTTACCTGTTCTAACGTACGTGCGAACGCCCCACACGTATGGTGCGGACGCTTAGCACGCTACAAGAAGTCCTAATTCTTCGAACGATTTATTGGTCAGGAAGAACCATATTACTAAAGGTTAATCATTTTCTTAAGCCTTAGTTATTATTTATATTGAGTGGAGGAAGGTAGATGAAGAATACTTTTTTGTTTGATAGTCAGTAGGTTTAGTCCTATGTTTGATTAAAATTAATGATTATTTAGAAAATATTTATTAGTATAATTTGTGGCAAATAAAAAAAGTCCCTACTTTTGTCTCAACCAACTTAAACAATATAATATCGGTGAATAGCGTCTTTAGCGGTGAGGAGAAAAGTCTTTCTTCCGTATTGACCTATTAATATCGTGAACATAAATAAGATTTCATATAATAATTTTATATTCTTTCGTGTGGTTGAGGCATGTCTCTCTTTGCCAACTGCTTTGCGGAGGAAACTAAACAATCTTTATCTATTAAAAAGTTAGATGCGTATGATCTTACACATCAAGCCAATTGGTTTTACGTTATGCATGAGTGTGTCATTCTTCATGCCTACGCAAGGGTATGCTGTGTCAAAGCTGCCTGTTCAGAGCGTACAGCAATCAGGAAGATGCACAGGTGTTATTCTTGATGAACAAGGCGAACCTATTGTTGGTGCCACTGTTCAAGTGAAAGGTACAAGTAATGGGGCCGCCACTGATTTAGACGGTCGTTTCACACTGTCGAATATCCCTCCTGGTAGTGTTCTTGTTATCAGTTACATTGGTATGGAAACAAAGGAGTTGAAATGGGATGGACAGGACATTAAAGTGAAGTTGAAGGAGGAGCAACATGCGCTAAACGAGCTGATTGTGACAGGTTACGGTGGTCAACAGAAGCGTGCAACACTGACAACGGCTATCTCTAAGATGGATAATAAGGTGTTAGATGCGGCAGCTTTCTCAAATGTTGGTAGTGCATTGCAGGGTAGTGTGACGGGTCTTCAGGTTGTCAATGGCTCTGGTCAGCCAGGTACTGCGCCTTCTATCACTTTGCGTGGTGGTGCCTCTATCACAGGAAGTGCCCCAGCTTTGATTATTGTTGACGGAGTAGAACGCACGTTATCAGAGATTAACCCAGCTGATATCGAGTCTATCGAAGTTTTGAAAGATGCTGCCTCAACAGCAATTTATGGTGCGAGAGCAAACGGAGGTGTAATCCTTGTAACAACAAAACGTGCTCAAGCAGGAATTTCCAGCATCAACTATCGTTTGAAGGTAGGTGTAAATTTCAAGCGTGATGACTATAAGTTTATGAATGCCCGTAACTATCTTTACTATAACCGAATGGGCTTCAAGCGTTATGCTGATGCTATGGAAGGACATGGAAGGGCTGCTAATGTTGATGCACAGAATGGTTATTCTGGTCGTGGATATACTGATTACACTCCACGAACGGATGTTATGTATTACGATGCAACCAATCCTGAGCACCAGAGATTGCTTACCGAAGAAGGATGGGAGGTTATGGACGACCCTTACTATGGTGCAACAAATGGTGCAAAGCTTATCTTTAAGGATTATGGAGGTCTTTTGGAAGATGCAATCTACCATAATCAAACCCTTACACAAGACCATTATCTGAGCTTCAGTGGTGGTAATAACATGGGTTCTTTTGTAGCTTCATTAGGTTACTATAATGAGAATGGTGTTGTACGCAATACTTCTTTTCGCCGTTTCACTGGTAGCGTGAAGGGTGACTATCAAATCAAGCCTTGGTTGAAGGTACGTGCTGGTGCACAATACACCTGGTTTACGAAGCCAGATAGTTATTTTGGCTCATGGAGTTCTTTGTTCTATCGTACCCGTTCACAGCGTCCTACATGGAATCCTTTACCTTGCTGATGGTTCTCCAGCACCAGGTTGGAGTAGCTCAGATGGTAACTATATGTATTGGAATGATAAGCTCACGATGGAGAATGGTTCACGTTCAGAGACCTTCAATATAGGCTTTGACTTGACATTAATACCTAAGCATCTGAAGATGTCAGCCAATGGATCTATTTATCATGTGCTGAATCAGAATGAAAGTTTCAATAAAGCTTATTACACACAGAGCAATCCTAATAGCATCAATACGACACGTCGCATGATGCTTATATGATGAAGGATACGCAGATACAGCTTAATACGATATTGAATTACTTTTGATACGTTTGCTGAGCATCATAATGTAGACTTTATGTTAGGTGCGGAGTATTATGATTATAACTACTTTTGGATGAATGCTTCTACAAAGAATTCACCTACAGATGATATCCCTACACTCAATGCTGGTGCTGATAAGGATAGTAATCCAAAGTCTGAGAAGTCTGGTAATCGTATCGAGTCTCTCTTTGGACGCTTCAATTATGATTACAAACAGAAGTATTTGCTCAGCTTTACTTTCCGCTATGATGGCAACTCTAAGCTGAAAGATAACCGTTGGGGCTTCTTCCCTGGTATCTCTTTGGGCTGGAACATGATGGAAGAAGACTTCTGGAAGGATTCTAAGCTGTCAAATGTTATTAGCAATATCAAGCCACGTATCAGCTATGGTAGCAATGGTAACGTGAGTGGTATTGGTGATTTCTACATCTATGGAATCTATGACCAACTTACAAACCATCATGGTAACACAGCTTTTCACGACCGTTCGCTTGTGAATACGGCCTTGAAATGGGAGCAGAGTCACACGTTTGAGGCTGGTCTTGACCTTGGCTTCTTTAAGAATCGATTGTCATTGATTCTCGATTACTATGTCCGCAACACGAGCAACCTGCTTCAGAGCGTGAGTCTTCCTTCCTACTTAGGTTTCTCTTCTATCCAAACAAACTTGGGTAAGTTGCGTAATCAAGGCTTTGAAATGGAGGTGCGTGCTACTCCTATTCACCTAAAGAACAGTTTCCGTTGGGACCTCTTTCAATCTCTCAACCGTAAAGAACACGATTATACAGCTTCCTAAGAGCGACCGTCCATTCAATCAACTTCAAGGAGTAGAGGTTGCTGCGGGCAAGGTTGGCGCTGATGGCAAGACTCCAACTAAGTGGATTGGTGGTTATCGTGAGGGTGGAACACTCGGAGAACTCTATGGTTATAGCCAAGATCACATCTTCAGAGACTGGGATGATGTAAAGGCTAATGCTAACAAACGTATTGATAACATTGCAAAGTTGTACGGTCCTGGTCTTGCTGATGAAGTAAACCCACAGACTGGAGTGCTTTATAAGAACTCAACAGGCTGGAAGGCTATTGAACCTAGTGATGTTTGTTGGGAGGATATCAATGAAGATGGTATCATCAACTCACTGATCGTAAGGTGTTGGGTAACTCAAGACCAACGGTAACAGGAGGTTGGACAAGTACGTTAAGCTATAAGAACCTCTCATTATTTGCTCGTTTCGATTACGCTTTGGGTCATACAATCTACAATGACCTCAAGGCTCGTTCTATGGGACAGTATCAAGGACAGTTCAATCTTATAGAGAATGTAGAGGACATGTGGACTGAGACCAATCCAGGTGCCAGCTATCCAGCATTCAGTTATGCCGACCAGTTGAATAAGCAGAACATCTGGCGTGAAGGCTCTAAGTTCTTTGAGAAGGCAGGTTATATGGCTTTTGCGTGAGATAACATTGAGTTATACCTTACCAAGAACATGGGTTAAGTAATGAAGATGGCGAATGCCAATGTTTATGTGACAGGACAGAACCTCTTCTATCTTACTCTGTACGACGGTAGCTTTCGCCAGAGCCGGCAGGTGGATATGACTACGGTCGCTATCCAACTCCACGTACACTTATCTTTGGATTAAACGTTACATTTTAATTAAGCAATGTTACTTACAATGAAAAAAAGTTACTATCCTATATAACAGCTGCAGCTCTCGGTTTAGCTCTGACAGGCTGTATGGACATTGAGCCAGTTAGTACTATTACCGATGCAAACTACTGGAAGAATCCTGATCAAGTACAAGCTTTCAATCAAGGACTGAGTTCTTGGATGCGAAGCTATGCCGACAAGTATATCGTCTGGGGTGAGATGCGAAGTAATATCTATAGTGGAACCGCTTTTAGTGGTGAGGCTCCACAGGGGTATGACCGTCTATGGAATAACACACTTGAGAAGAGTAGTGCGGTGGTAGGCAACTATGGAGGTCTTTACACTGGTATCAACCAAATCAATTTGATGATAGATAAGGTGAAGGAAGCCGACTATCTTACCGATGCGGAGAAGAATAGCTATCTTGGAGGGGCTCATGGTATGCGTGCCTTCTTGTATTTTCAGTTGCTCCGCACCTATGGTGATGTTATTGTCTATTTACAACATACGGAAGGAAAAACTATCGTCTTGAGTAAGGTTGCCCGTAAGCAGGATGCTGCTGCTGACGTAATGAAGCAGATTAAGGCAGACATCTCGGCTTCAGAGACCGCTTATAACAATAACTATAAGTTCACCAATGGTCGTACTTATTGGTCACTTGCTGCAACGAAGATGCTCAAGGGCGAGGTTTACCTGTGGAGTGGAAAGCAGATGGGTGGTGGTACTGCCGACTATCAGACTGCGCTTACAGCTTATCAAGATGTTCAAAATAATGCGGATGTGAGTCTGCTTTGATAATTTTGAAGATGTCTTTGCTTATGATAACAAGGAGAACAAAGAGATTATCTATGCACTCCATAATCGTGAGAACGAAACTTCTTTATGGGGAGGTCTTTATACTTCACTCGTAATGAACAAGCAGAATGTAGGTGCTTATCGTCTGCATAACGATGCTGGTAAGGCAATTCAGTTTAGTGAGTCACCGAATCTAAAACTTGCGTTTAGGTAGTGGTGTAATGCGTTTCCCATTGATAAACGTTTGTGGACTAAGCTCTATACAAATGATAATGACAAACGTAAGAAAGCTTCTGGCTGATGTTTATCAGGCTTCAGATGGTTCCTACGTGGGTAATATCTGTACAAGTTCCACGGGACATTGCTTGCTGGTAGTTCTGCCACATCATGGTATGATGATCAACCTATCTATCGTTATGCAGAGTGTTTGCTTGGTATTGCTGAGGCTAAGGCTTTCTTAGGTCAGGACCCATCAACAGAAATCAATCAAGTTCGTCGTCGTGCTTACGGTGCAACCTACTTCAATGCTCATACAGAGGTGCAATATCCAAATGATGTAAGTACTGGAGGAAGTACCGCACTGACCAACTTCTATACCGATAACCCATTTGTTGGTGGTGATGAGGACCCAATAGAAGCTATTCTTAAAGAGCGTATGCGTGAGTTCTTGTTTGAAGGAAAGCGTTGGCATGATATTCGTTTGGTTGATAAGGCTACTAAGTATTCAACGGCAAACGCAAATCGTTTGTTGTGGCCTATTGATGAGACAACGAAGTCAACCAATGCTGAGTTGGTACAAACTCCTGGTTACGGAGATTAATCAAAAAGACCATTGAATTTTATTCTTATAGGGGAAAATGCGGGAAAGTGTTCTCGTCTTTCCCCTTTTTCTTTTGGTTCTTCCAAAATTTGGAATGATAAACTAAAACTCTTATATAATAAGGTACACAGAAGGACGGGAGGGACGGAAATAAAGGCAAAGTCACGGAGGTGTAGCGTACAGATTCCTGATAACTTTTTAGTAGGCTTATGAGACGAAGCTGACTGTTATATCACAGACAAAGATGGCTGAAGATAGATCTAACAGTTTTGTAGGTATCCTTCATAACATCCTTAGGGATAGAGAAACACTTTAGAAAGGGAACTTCGCCAGTAGGATGCTGCTACCACAATCTTATGAAAATACCTTACATCCAATCAAGTCAGATAGCTTCAATGCAAGGGTATAACCTCTTTAGCCATAGAATTTATAACAAATAGTAAATCAATAAGTTGCATTCAATATTAAAGAAGATGTCCTTCTTGCATCAAGAAGGGCGTCTTCAATACGCAAGAAAGGCATGTTCTCGAATACTGACGAGCCTCTTCTTCTTGCTTCTTCAGCCTTCTGTCGAATGGAGAAGAAGGTGGTTAGTAAAAAATCTCAACAATATCTGTCTACTGTTTAATGGTTTTTGGTTCTTGCGAAATATGGAATGATAAACTAAAACTCATATATAATAAGGTACATAGAGTTACGGAGTGAACGGAGGTAAAGGCAATAGCACGGAGGAGCTGATGGCACAAAGATCAAAAGAGGTGTAGCGTACAGATTCTTGATAACTTTTGAGATAAATGCTTTGGGTATAAAGTCTCAAACGAAGCTGATAAACTATTTACGTCGCTCCCCTGCACTGATGGTGTCTACGTGCGTGCCAGTGTTTTGTTTTAATAAACTCCGTACTCGCTTTTTCCCTGCGTGACATTTTGCCAGAGACTAAGCTTAGGCAAATCATTATCACCCTAAAATGCTGAAGACCCTTTCTTTTGCTTGTAATTAGCAAGATGGTATATTTTCTATAAGTACTATCAGATAAGCATTTTATATCAATTAATTCACTGTACCTTACTGTATGTTTATTATATATTATAAAGAGTTTTATGTTCTATCTTTTAATGGTGAACTGATATTTAGTACATGTAATATTTATAGCGAACACTGATGGTGCTGAACAATAAATAATCTATATACTTGCCTATTTGTTCTAATAGTAGACTTGCTTATTGTCAGTTGGTTTACTAACTTTTAGGTATTGCACACTCTATAGAATATTAATACTTTTGCATCGATAGTTGAATACATATTTTTTACTTAAGACTCTATTCGTTGTAACATGGAGTCTTTAAACTACAAGTTAGATGAAGAATAACAGAAAAAGACTTATCTGTACAGGGGTGTATAATACTTATTCGTTATATAAAAAGGCGATTTGTCTAATACTTTTTTCATGTTTTTTCATGCTTAGTGGAAATGCACAAGAGGTGAATAAGCGTGATACAACTGTTGAGATGAAAGAAGTTATGGTGACAGCACGTAGCGAAATTAGGAAGTTGAAGGAGTCGGCTATGCCTATATCCGTTATAGGACAGCGTCAGTTACAAGGTACAGCGACAAATATTAATGACGTTCTTGCGCGTACAGTTGGAGTTACCGTGCGAAATACAGGAGGTTTAGGTAGTGCCTCTCGCATCTCACTTCGTGGCTTAGAAGGTAAGCGTATGGGAAATGTATGTGGATGAAATTCCGATGTCGCAGTTGAGTAACTTTGTTGCCTTAAACGATATTCCTACGAATATGATAGAGCGCATTGAGGTTTATAAAGGTATTGTCCCTTATAAGTTTGGTGGCTCAGCCTTAGGCGGAGCAGTCAATGTAGTAACAAAGGAATATCCACCTGTTTATTTTGATTTCTCATACGAGTTAGGTTCATTTAACACACATCAAGTATCAACGGTGTTTAAGCGTACCAATCATAAAACTGGTCTACAATTTGGTATTGGCGGAGCCTTCTCGTTCTCAAAGAACAATTATAAGATGACCTTGGCAAATCTTGATAATAGAATAGTAGAAAGAGATCATGATAAGTTCAGTAAAGTCATGGCTGGAATGTCAGTTAAGGCTACGAAATGGTGGTTTGATGAAATGAAGTGGGAACTTATTTTCCTCAAGACACGTCAGGAGATACAAGGAATCGACCTCGATGTGCGTGAGGCTTATAACCACTCTGTTAGTGGATTGACAACATTGGCACTAAAACGTAAGAATTTCTTTTTAGATGGTCTCGATTTTGACTTTGATATAGGGTATTTCATAGGTAGGTATGGCTTGAATGATAAAGCTTCAAATCGTTATGATTGGGATGGAAACAAGTTGCCTGCAGTCTCTCCATACGGAGGAGAGCAGAATAACTTCCCTTCAGACGGAAGAAACCGGTCAAATGAGTTGACATCGAAGCTTAATTTGGGATATACCATAGATAAGCATCATGGCATTAATCTGAATGTTTACTTTGATAGGAATTCACTTCATCCAAACGACTCTTTAATGGACAAAGCCTTGGGATTTCAGTCAAATTTCCCAAGTAAGATGAAAACCTTAACAACGGGTTTATCATACGATTTGACCCCTCTTTGATGGTCGTTTCCAAAACGCTTTTACGTTTAAGAACTTTATATTCTCATCTCATTCTCGTAGTATTGATGTTTATTCGGTACGATCACCAGAGCCTGTAAAGGTGTTTAAATCTTATTTCGGTTTTAGTGATGCCTTTCGTTATAAGTTTACAGACGACTTGATGCTAAAGGGTTCTTTTAATTCAGAGGTGCGAATACCTACAAGTGAGGAGTTGATAGGTAATGGATATTCTATCCTTGCATCCCCAGCTTTGAAGCCTGAGCGTACATCTGGTGTCAATCTTGGTATGCTTTATCGTCACTTAAAACAAGATGGAGGACTTGTTGAGATAGAGTTGAATGGATTTTATAATCAGTTGAAAGACATGATAAGGTTCACGCCTGATATGATACCTACGATGGCTCGCTATCGTAACTTTGGTAGTGTTCGTACGAGAGGTGTTGAACTTGATGTTAAGGGAGATGTCTGTCCAGTACTTTATCTTTATGCGAATGGTACTTATCAAGACCTTCGTGACGTCAGAAAGCTAACTCCTGGTACTACTGTCGAGAATCCCACTATATGAAACGTATCCCAAACGTACCTTATCTATTAGCAAACTTTGGTGCAGAGTTCCATAAAGAAAACCTCTTTGGAGGAAAGGAACAGAACACACGTTTCCTCTTTGATGCTTCATACGTTCATACATATTACTATGATTTTGAAGTAAGTCGGTATCAAGATAAGAAGATTCCTTCTGCTTTGACGATGGATGCAGCAATAGAACATAGTTTCAAGAATGACCAATGGGTTTTAACGTTTAAGGTAAAGAATCTTATGGATCGCCATGTTGTATCAGAGTTTAATCGTCCTCTGCCAGGAAGATATATAGGAGTAAAAGTTAGATATCTTCTGAAGTAAGAAGCAATAAGACTTTATTTTGCAATATGAAAGAGTAAAGCGTGATTCACAAAGAAAGGGCATCTTGTGTGTCTATAGAGATAATATTAATATTAAATAAAGAGAACAATGAAAAAAGTTTGAATCAATTCTTTTCAGCCATTGTTGTGATGGCTATGTTTACCGCTTGTGGAAACAATGGTGACGACCCAACACCGGGATCCCAAACCCTAATCCTAGTAATAAGGACTTCCATGGAGTTGTCTTCGCAACGGGAATTACCAATCCAGAGGGTAATAGTGGTAATGTATATTTACAAGCTACTGCCAAGTTTATTGCCTTACATTTATGATAATAGCAATAGTATTCCTTGCGGTTTTTGGTTCTACGCCAATTGTTACAGAGTCGGGCAATGTCTACTCATTCCCTGATTATATGGGTAACACGAAGGCGGAGATAAATCGCTATAGAATTATGAACGATGGTACATGGAAGAAAGAAGGTGCTTTTGTCTATTCCTGCAGGTGCTGCAGCATGTAACATCGTAGAGGCAAGTAGTGAGAAAGCATACGTCAGTTTACAAGGTATTGGTGTTGTGATGGTATTCAACCCAACAACTATGACAAAGATTGCAGATATTGACCTTAATAATCTGAAACAGTCAGATACGAGGGTTGCACCTGCTGCAATGATTATTCGTGATGGTAAACTCTTTGTTGGACTGAACCAAATGAATGCTCAGTATGTGGCAACTCGTAATAATATAGAGTTTGCTATGATTGATGTGAAGACAGATAAAGTAGAGAAACACATTGTTAATGAGTCTTTGGGAATGTGCTTTTGCTACTCGTCCTATTGATGCTGGTTCAATCTTTATGGATGAGAATAAGGATATTTACTTTAACTGTGTTGGCTCATTCGGTGTTGTTCCCGGACTGAATGGTGGTATCGCTCGTATAAAGAATGGTTCTACAGAGATTGATCCAGACTTCCTAATTCGTCTTGATAAGACAGAGGTTGCTGGTCTTTCAACCAAGCATATAGACTATATCGCAGCTATGTGTTATGCGGGTAAGGGTTTACTTTATATTTATGGAAACTCGTTCGCACTTGCTCCTGATGGTCTGACAAATCCATACCTCAGCTTTACATCTGTTCCAATCGTTGTTGATTTGAAGCAAAAAGACAATGACGCTTATCAATGGTATGGAGATTTCTAATCCTCAGGGTATTGCTGTTGCTAAGCATAAGAATTTGATAGTCTTCGGTAGTGCTAATAAGAAGGCTACAGGCTTCTACACTTACAATCCAGATACGAAAGAAGTAACAGGTCCTATCCTTCAGGTAAAGGGTAACCCTTGTTTCTTCCATAGCTTTGAGAAGTAAAAAAGGAGGGCTCCTCACTTAATAATAAGTAAAAAGTAAAAGGAGCCTTCCTGTTATCTAATCACCAAATGATATTCATATAGAATACAAATGGAAAAGGTTAAATCCACTCTGACGGAGATTCCCGAGACGATGCTTACCACGCTGTGGGCAAAAGCTGTAGAGTCCGATCGTCCCGATCCATTGCTGCGTGATGAGAAAGCAAAGGAAATCATCGGACAGATTGACTATGATTTTTTTCTAAGTTTAAGAAAGCCAAGCTCTCACAGTTAGGCTGCTGCATTCGTGCTAAACTGATAGATAATGAGGCACGACAGTTCCTTGCCCAGCATCCCGATGCTGTGGTGATACAGCTGGGGGCAGGATTGGATGCACGGTATGAGCGGATGGGGCAACCCGAAGTGACACACTGGTTCGATCTCGACCTCCCAGAGGCTGTCGATCTGCGCCGCCGTTTCCTTACGGAGACGGAACGCAACACTTATCTGGCTGAATCCATGTTTGATGAGGACTGGCTGGACAAAGTGAGAGCGTATAGTAAGTCGCCTGTACTAATTATCCTTGAGGGAGTGCTGATGTATTTCTCTGAGGAAAGAGTGCGAGAACTATTCCGCAATATCTGTGACAAACTCCCATCAGCTACCATTTTGTTTGATATGCTCGCTTTTGTGCTTGTTGGACGAGAGAAGAAACATGATATGCTACAGAAGATGGACAAGGGTGCTGAGTTCAAGTGGTCGCTACTCAATACAAAGGAGATGGAGAAATGGAACAGTCGATTGCACGTGAGGAAGGAATATTTTATGAGTGAGTACGATGAAGGGCGATTCCCATTCGCTTTCCATCTGTTCCTGCGCATTCCTTTATTTCCATCGCCGTTTCAATCAGCGTATTGTTAGGATTGAGATAGAATAGTTCCGTCTCCTGTTTCTGCCCTGTTAGTTGCAGAAGACAGGTAGAACTGTTCGAAAGTATTTTTGAAGATGACCCTACAAACGTTTTTAAAAAAGCTCCTAGCTTCTTTGAAAAGCTCTTAAGCTTTTCTTTTGAAAAGCTCTTGCTTTTTTTGTGAAAAGCTCTTGCTTTTTTTGTGAAAAGTTCTTGCTTTTTGTGAAAAGCTCCTAAGTTTTTTTGAGGAGACCTTTAAGTTCCTTACACGTTTTATCTGTTCAATAAGAAAGGCAACCGACTATAAATGTCAGTTGCCTTTCTTTAATAATATCTGCTGTCAACTTGTCAACTTGAAAGTTCACTTGTCAACTCGTCAACTTTCTTACAAATTCGCATTGTCGTTCTTCCAATCAGCAACAGCTGGTACGATGTCGAGACTGATGATTTCCTCACGCATTTTGCAGAGGTGCTCGTAAGATGCCTGGAGAGAAGCCATCTCCTCTGGAGTTCCTGTTGGCTCAGAGTAGTGAACACCTGTAGCATCGATTGTTGTAGGCATAGCCATCATAACGTTCTTGAAGCCGAGCTTCTCGTCGTTCACATAGCAACCAGCTGGCAATGTAAACTTCTCACCACCCATAGCAGCCTCAATCATCTTAACAGCATTGTAAGCTGGGCTCTGGAATGAGCTACGACCACGAAGCTTGATGATATTTGAACCACCCTGTACAGTATGATGCTTAATCTCTTCCCAACGCTCAGCTGAGAGACCCATCTCTGATAATGGCTTGCCATCAACCTTAACCTGAGAAGCAAATACAGCCATCTGCTCACCGTGCCCACCGTAGGTGTGTGCACCGGTAACCTTATCCTGCTGTACACCGAACTCATGAGCCAAAGCCTGCTGTAGGCGAGTAGAGTCGAGAGCAGCTGAGTGATGTCAACTGATTTGGCTTCAAACCAGAGTGGATAAGAGCTGTCAATGCTGTAACGTCAGCTGGGTTGAAGATAACAACAACGTGCTTTTACATCTGGGCAATACTTCTTGATGTTCTCACCGAAATCAGCTGCAATCTTGCAGTTACCCTTCAACAAGTCCTCACGTGTCATACCCTCCTTACGAGGAGCACCACCAGAAGAAATGATGTACTTAGCACCAGTGAAAGCCTCTGCAGGGTCAACGGTGTAAGAAAGGTTAGCACCTGGGAAAGCGCACTGCTCCATCTCGTCGAATACACCATGAACGCCTGGCTCATAGATATCATATAGACAGATGTTAGGAGTAAGACTGAGTGTAAGAGCGGTCTGAACCATGTTTGAACCAATCATACCGCCTGCACCGACGATAACAAGTTTCTCGTTTGTTAAGTAATTCATAATAAATATTTTATTTTAAAAGTATATTTTCCCTTTTGTTCGATACCGCAAAGTTAATAAAAAAAGAGTATGTGAGAAGAAAAAGAATGAATTATTTGTGTTATTATTTATAAAAAGGGTAAGCTTTTTGTAAAGTCGGTTTTGCATTTATAGATATTTCTTGTTCTTCTTGATTTGGATGTTATGAAATTATTGATTAACTTAGCAGGCGGATAGGAGAGATTTTCTTTTCTTGTATTGTTTTATAACCTCTAACCCAATAAATATTATGCAAACAATCAATGAACGCCTTGTTGCTCTTCGCAGATGGATGAAGGAGAATGCGCTTACTGCTTTTATTTTCCCAAGTAGTGACCCCCATAATAGTGAATATGTGGCCGACCACTGGAAGACTCGTGAATGGATATCTGGTTTCACGGGCTCGGCTGGTACTGCCGTAGTAACGTTGCATCACGTCGCCTTTATGGACGGATTCTCGTTACTTTATTGCAGCTGCAAAGGAACTTGCGGGGAGTGAGTTCTTATTAATGAAAGAACGTGTAGAAGGTACTCCTTCTATTAGCGAGTGGTTAGCAAGTGAGCTGGCAGAATACGATAGTCCTGTTGTTGGAGTGGATGGAAGTGTCAATACTTTTGTTAGTGTTGCTGATTTGAAGGAGAGTTTTGACGACAAAAAGGGAACATTCATGTGCGTTGTGTTGTTGATCCAATGGATGTGCTATGGCTTGACCGACCTGTCATTCCTAATAATAAGATCTGTCTTCATCCATTGAAGTATGCTGGTGAGACAACAGAAAGTAAACTGTCTCGAATACGTGAGTGTTTAGTTAAACAAGGTGCGGATGGACTGTTAGTTACGGCCTTAGACGAGATTGCTTGGGTGTTGAATTTGCGTGGAAACGATGTTCATTGTAATCCGGTCTTTGTCTCTTATCTATTAATAGCTCCTGATAAAGTTACCTTATATATATATAAAGATAAATTATCAGAAGAAGTGCAGGCCTGTCTTTCTACAGAGCATGTAGATGTAGAGGAGTATGATGCGGTCGTGGAGGACTTGAAGAGATATGCTGGGAAAGCACTTTTGATAGACGTTAGTTCTACTAACTACAACTTATCTACTGCGGTGGAGAGTGAAAAGTTACATGTAGGAACGTCTCCAATTCCGATGATGAAAGCTATAAAGAACGAGGTTGAACAGGACTGCTTCCGTGCGGCTATGTTGCGTGATGGAATCGCAATGGTTAAGTTCTTAGCATGGATTAAGGCTGCTGTTGAGAAAGGCGGACAAACAGAGATGTCGCTTGACGAGCGTTTGACGGGTCTACGTGCAGAGCAACCTATGTTTCAGGGTATCTCCTTCGACACGATTGTCGGGTATGAAGAACATGGAGCAATCGTACATTATGAGGCAACACCAGAGACGGATATCTCAGTAAAGCCACATGGATTGGTACTCATTGATAGTGGTGCACAGTATTTAGATGGTACGACAGACATAACGAGAACCATTGCCTTGGGCGAACTAACGGAGGAACAACGACGAATCTATACCTTAGTATTGAAAGGACATATCCAACTTGATAGGCTTCATTTCCCTGCAGGAGCCTGTGGATCACAGTTGGATGCGATAGCTCGTGCACCGATGTGGCGCGAAGGTTATAATTATCTGCATGGTACAGGACATGGGGTAGGGAGTTACCTCAATGTACATGAAGGTCCTCATCAAATTCGTATGGAGTGGCGACCAGCACCTATGCAAGCTGGTATGACGGTAACCAACGAACCAGGACTCTATCTTGAAGGGAAATTCGGTGTGCGCATAGAGAATACCTTACTCATTGTTCCTGCAGAGACAACCGCCTTTGGTGAGTTCCTCAAGTTTGAGACCCTTACACTTGCACCGATTGATACAACCCCGATAGTACTTGAGATGTTGAGTGTTGAGGAACGTGAGTGGCTGAACAACTATCATCGTCGTGTCTACGAGACCCTGTCGCCTTATCTTGATGAGGCTGAAAAAGCATGGCTGAAGGAAGCTACTCAAGCTATTTAAGTACAATAGTACGTAAAAAACTTCTGTCCCAATACGAAGAAGGTAGGACTTATCAGACATTGTGAGGTATGTCTCAAACAGAACTTATAGGTTGTGTATCTATTTCTCTGTAAGTGTTTAGATGCTGTTGTGATACATGAAAGTGTCCCATGTGGTTCCTTTCAATTTAGCACAAGTTGATGAGATTTCGGTTCTCTCATGGTCTTGTCTTACAGAGCGACAGCTTGTAGTACACGTTGGGAACTCGTAGAAAGAGGAGTAGCCACCATTCTCCATAGTCCCTGCTTGGGTGACTATACATCTGTTTCGGCTGTGGGAACCTGTAAGCATGATATGTGCTATTACTGTTGTCGTCATCTCCATGCGAGTAACTCGATTATAGTTCCATTCTTTGGAGGGTAAAGTAAAATTGCAAAAAAATCTTACAGCGTATTGAACTAAACACCCTCTAATCAAGGGTAAGATGTCTTTTATTTTAGAACTTGTAATCTACAATAAATCAGTAGGTTATATATAGCGTTGAAAAAGACGCCCTTCTTGCCCCAAGAAGGGCGTCTTCTTTAGGCAAGAGGGGCATGTTCTTGAATGTAGAAGGGGCCCCTCTCGAATCATCCCCAAGCCCTTCTCGAATGGAGAGGAAAAGGATGATAGAATTATCCCTACAAATTTTGCTCACGTGTGTCGTACTTTATCTTCTTTTATCAAGGTCCTTATAGGGCTGGTTCGGGGACTTTCTCTCAAAATAGAACATATTTTGGTTCTTCCAAAATATGGAGTTATAAACTAAAATGCTCATATAATAAGACGCACATTAGTCTTGTTACGATAAATTAGATAGCTGATTAAGACAGTAGATAATTAACATAAAGAAATGTTCTGTTTGACATGTTTAGACGAGCTAATAAAGCAGAAAAATCCACAAACGTTTGGAGGTTAGGAGAATAAAGTGTAACTTTGCAGGCGCAAAAGTGGTGTCATGCCCTTTTGAATACGTTTAACTAATAAATAAATTAAAACAAAAAGCATGATTATTGTACCAGTAAAGGACGGTGAGAACATCGAGCGCGCGCTCAAGAAGTTCAAGAGAAAGTTTGAGAAGACAGGTGTTGTTAAGGAGCTTCGTGCTCGTCAGCAGTTTGACAAGCCATCTGTTAAGAAGCGCCTGAAGATGGAACGTGCCGTTTACGTACAGCATCTTCGCGACGCAGAAGAGTAAAATCTTCTTTAAAAAATTTGGTGGTCTGGATTAATTTCCGTAAATTCGTTGCCATATAAATGGTTTGACAATGTGCCGATGGTAGATAAGTTCTTAGATTACATAAAGTTCGAGAGAAATTATTCTCCACTGACGGTAATCAATTATCGTAAAGACTTGATAGAGTTTGAACGGTTTTTATAAAGAACTTGATCCGTTGCTCTCTTGGGAGTCTGTAGACTCTGATGTTGTCAGAAATTGGATGGAGTACATGATGGACAGAGGTAACTCTGCTTCGTCGGTCAATAGAAGGCTCAGTGCGCTGAGATCGTTCTATCGATTTGCACTTCGCCGTAAACTTATTGAGAAAGACCCTGTTCATGGTCTTCAAGGTCCTAAAAAGCAAAAGCCGCTCCCTCAGTTCCTTAAGGAGTCAGAGATGGATAGGCTGCTGGATTCAAAGATGTGGACAGATAGTTATAAGGATGTACTTGCACGTACAATCATTGTGACATTCTATGAGACAGGTGTACGTCTGTCGGAATTGATAGGTCTTGATGATAAGGATATTGATAATATCACTTGTGAAATCAAAGTAACAGGTAAGAGAAATAAGCAACGAATTATCCCCTTTGGAAAGGAACTCACCGAGTTGTTTGCACAGTACCAACAGGTACGCAATACGACTGTAAAAGGTGATTCCGTAGCCTTCTTTCAAACAGAGAAGGGTAAAAGGATGACAGGTGAACAGGTGAGAGAGTTGGTTAAGAAAAACCTATCAAAGGTGTCAACGTTGAAAAAACGTTCACCACACGTTCTTCGCCATACATTTGCCACGGCAATGCTCAATCATGATGCAGGACTGGAAAGTGTAAAGAAACTGCTTGGACATGAGAGTCTGTCAACGACAGAGATTTATACTCATACAACCTTTGAGCAGTTGAAGAAAGTCTATAAAAATGCCCATCCAAGGGCTTAACCTTTTAAAAACGGAGGTAACTATGGAAATTAAGATCCAGTCGATTCATTTCGACACAACCGAGAAGTTACAGGCCTTTATCACCAAGAAGGCTGAGAAGTTAGAAAAGTCTTACGAAGACATTCAGAAAGTAGAGGTGCAATTGAAGGTTGAGAAACCAGCAACAGCTTTAAATAAAACAACAAGTCTATCAGTAACAGTACCAGGTAACACCTTGTTTGTTGAAAAGACTTGCGATACTTTTGAAGAAGGTATCGATAATTGTTTAGATGCGATGAAGGTTCAGCTCACCAAGTTTAAGGAAAAACAAAGAAAGCATTAAAAAATCTCTCAAATATTTTGGAGATTAAAATAAAAGTCTTACCTTTGCAGCCGTTTTACGACAAGTAGCCTTCGGCTGCAAAGTAATGCCTCTTTAGCTCAGTTGGCCAGAGCACGTGATTTGTAATCTCGGGGTCGTTGGTTCGAATCCGACAAGAGGCTCTCCTTGAAAGGGGGATACATTTCTGAGGGTAGTTTCCAGAGTGGCCAAATGGGGCAGACTGTAAATCTGCTGCTTCTAGCTTCGGTGGTTCGAATCCATCACTACCCACATTGAGAAATGTAATTTGCGGAAATAGCTCAGTTGATAGAGCACTAGCCTTCCAAGCTGGGGGTCGCGGGTTTGAGCCCCGTTTTCCGCTCTAAGCTTTTGCTGTAATAGCTCAGTGGTAGAGCACTTCCTTGGTAAGGAAGAGGTCCTGAGTTCAACTCTCAGTTACAGCTCTGCTAATTGTTATTAATTTAGTGTAACTAAAAGCACAGATTATTCATTTAATATTAAATAAGAAAAAGCTATGGCTAAAGAAGAATTCGTGCGCACCAAACCGCATGTAAACATTGGTACTATCGGTCACGTTGACCACGGTAAGACCACTCTTACTGCAGCAATCTCAAAGGTTCTTCACGAGAAGGGCTTCGGTACAGAAGATGTTAAGTCTTTCGATCAGATTGATAATGCTCCTGAGGAGAAAGAGCGTGGTATTACCATTAACTCTGCACATATTGAGTACGAAACAGCTAACCGTCACTACGCACACGTAGACTGTCCGGGTCACGCCGACTATGTTAAGAACATGGTAACTGGTGCTGCTCAGATGGATGGTGCTATCTTGGTTGTAGCTGCTACTGACGGTCCTATGCCCTCAGACTCGTGAGCACGTATTGCTCGCTCGTCAGGTAAACGTACCTCGCTTGGTTGTATTCTTGAACAAGTGTGATATGGTTGACGATGAGGAGATGCTTGACCTCGTTGAGATGGAGGTTCGTGAGATCCTCGAGCAGTACGGTTATGAGGAGGATACTCCTATCATCCGTGGTTCTGCACTCGGTGCTCTTAATGGTGTTGAGAAGTGGGTTGACTCTGTAATGGAGCTCATGAACACTGTTGATACTTGGATTGAAGAGCCAGAGCGTGAGATTGACAAGCCATTCTTGATGCCTGTTGAGGATGTATTCTCTATCACAGGTCGTGGTACTGTTGCTACAGGTCGTATCGAAACTGGTATCTGTAAGGTAGGTGATGAGGTTCAGTTGCTCGGTCTCGGTGAGGACAAGAAGTCTGTTATCACTGGTGTTGAGATGTTCCGTAAGAACCTTCCAACTGGTCAGGCTGGTGACAACGTAGGTCTCCCTCCTCCGTGGTATCGATAAGGCTGAGGTTAAGCGTGGTATGGTTGTCGTACACCCAGGAGCTATCACTCCTCACGATCACTTCAAGGCATCTATCTATGTATTGAAGAAGGAAGAGGGTGGTCGTCATACTCCATTCGGTAACAAGTATCGTCCACAGTTCTACCTCCGTACAATGGACTGTACAGGTGAAATCCACCTCCCAGAGGGCGTTGAAATGGTTATGCCAGGTGATAACGTAGAGATTGAGGTTGTATTGATCTATAAGGTTGCTTTGAACGAGGGTCTTCGTTTCGCTATCCGTGAGGGTGGTCGTACAGTAGGTTCTGGTCAGATTACAGAGATTCTTCCTGACGTAAACTAATCAGTAATCTTATATTACAAGATATAGTTCCCGGTTTTCTTGGGAATCGGGAACTAACTTACGGGTTTAGCTCAGTTGGTAGAGCACTGGTCTCCAAAACCAGGTGTCGAGGGTTCGAGCCCTTCAACCCGTGCAAAAAAAATAGATTTTATGTTTAATAAGATAGTTAATTATTGCAAGGCTTGCTACGACGAACTTGCGCATAAAACTACATGGCCATCACGCGCACAGCTTACACATAGTGCAATGGTAGTTATATCTGCTTCCGTTATCATTGCATTGGTAGTGTTTGCTATGGATTCAGTTTTCCAGCGTGTTATGGAATTTGTATACCCAAGATAATTCATTAGGAAATGGCAGAGACAGAAAAGAAATGGTATGTTCTTCGTGCTGTCAGTGGCAAAGAGGCAAAGGTAAAGGAATATATCGATGCTCAATTGCGTCTGAACGAAAAACTTGCTGAGCGTGTTTTTGAGGTTTTATTACCTATGGAAAAACACGCTACTGTGCGTAAAGATGGGAAGCGTGTTGTAAAGGAGAAGTTAAGTCTCCCTGGTTATGTACTTGTTCAAGCTAACATGACTGCTGATATCGCTTCTACGTTGCGTTTCATGCCTAATGTCTTAGGTTTTCTCGGAGGTATGTCTGACCCTTCACCAGTACGCCAGGCAGATATTAATCGTCTGTTGGGTAATGTGGAAGATACTGAACTTGAAGAAGTTCAGAATGTACCATACGTAGTTGGTGAAACTGTTCAGGTTACTGATGGTCCTTTCAGTGGTTTCCATGGTATAATCGAAGAGGTTAATGCTGAGAAACATAAACTGAAGGTGATGGTGATGATTTTTGGTCGTCAAAATCCATTGGAACTAAGTTTTATGCAAGTCGCAAAAGAGGAATAGTGTTGTTACGGATACTATTCAACTTATAGTTTAATTTTTAATATTAACAAAGAAATGGCTAAAGAAGTAGCTGGATTAATCAAATTACAGATTAAAGGTGGCGCTGCAAATCCTTCCCCTCCAGTAGGCCCAGCATTGGGTTCTAAGGGTATTAATATTATGGGATTCTGTAAGGAGTTCAACGCCCGTACCCAGGACAAGGCTGGTAAAGTTCTTCCAGTCGTTATTACCTACTACAACGATAAGTCTTTCAGCTTTATCATCAAGACTCCCCTCCTGCTGCAGTGCAACTGATGGAGGCTGCCAAGGTGAAGGGCGGATCTGGAGAGCCAAACCGCAGAAAGGTTGCATCCGTAACTTGGGAGCAGGTAAAGGCTATCGCAGAAGATAAGATGCCAGACCTCAACTGTTTCACAGTAGAGAGTGCAATGAAACTTATTGCTGGTACAGCTCGTAGTATGGGTATCACTGTAAAAGGGGACTTCCCTGGTAAATAATTTTAAACTTCAAAAGTAAAAATGAGTAAACTGACAAAAAATCAGAAATCAGTAGCTGAGAAGGTTGAAGCAGGGAAGGCATATTCATTGAATGAAGCAGCACAGTTGGTAAAGGATATTACTACTACTAAGTTTGATGCTTCTGTAGATGTTGATGTTCGCCTCGGTGTTGACCCACGTAAAGCTAACCAAATGGTTCGTGGCGTCGTGTCACTTCCAAATGGTACTGGTAAGGTCACACGTGTGCTCTGTCTCTGTACTCCTGATCAGGAAGCTGCCGCTAAGGAAGCTGGTGCTGATCATGTTGGTCTCGATGAATATATCGAAAAGATCAAGGGCGGATGGACTGATATTGATGTTATCATCACTATGCCATCATGCATGGGTAAAGTTAGGTCCTTTGGGTCGTGTTCTCGGTCCTCGTGGATTGATGCCAAACCCAAAGAGTGGTACTGTAACTATGGATGTTGCTAAGGCAGTTAAGGATGTTAAGCAGGGTAAGATTGACTTTAAGGTTGATAAGGCTGGTATTATCCATACTTCAATCGGTAAGGTTAGTATGACTGCTGAGCAGATTTATGGTAACGCTAAGGAGTTTATCTCTACTGTTATCAAGTTGAAGCCTGCTGCTGCTAAAGGTACATATATCAAGAGTATCTTTATTTCTAGCACAATGAGTAAGGGTGTCAAGATTGATCCTAAATCAGTTGAATAACTCTAAAAAGTTTTGTACAATGAAAAAAAGAAGTAAAAAGATACAATTATCGCTGAACTCGGTGAGAAATTAAAGAACTATCCTCATTTCTATTTGGTTGATGTAACTGGATTGAATGCTGAGGCTACAAGTTCTCTTCGCCGCAAGTGTTTCAAGAGCGAAATCAATATGGTTGTTGTGAAGAATAATCTTCTTCATAAGGCTTTTTGAAGCTTCAGATGTAGATTTTGAACCACTGTATAGTTCTTTTGAAGGGTAATACTGCAGTTATGTTTACACATACTGCTAACGTACCAGCAAAGTTGTTGAAGGAGTATAAGAAGGAAGGTATTCCTGTTTTTAAGGTCGCTTACGCAGAGGAGTCTCTGTTCGTTGGTGCTGAAAAACTCGAAGAACTTTCAGCTCTCAAGAGCAAGAACGAACTTATTGCAGATGTTGTGGCATTGCTGCAGTCTCCTGCAAAGAACGTTGTTTCTGCTCTCCAGTCAGGTGCTGGCACCATCCATGGTGTGCTTAAGACTTTAGGCGAGCGTCCTGAGTAAAAAATCTAATAAAGTCAAATAGATATATTATTTTTAGAACAAAAAATTAAAATTTAGAATAAAATGGCAGACGTAAAAGCTATTGCAGAAGAGTTAGTAAATCTTACTGTTAAGGAAGTAAATGAGTTGGCAACTGTCCTCAAGGACGAGTATGGTATTGAGCCTGCAGCTGCAGCTGTTGCTGTAGCTGGTCCTGCTGCAGCTGCTGCAGGTGGCGCAGCTGAAGAGAAATCAGAGTTTGACGTAGTTCTCGTTGAAGCTGGTGCTACAAGCTCAAGGTTGTTAAGGCAGTTAAGGAGGCTTGTGGTCTTGGTTTGAAGGAAGCTAAGGACCTCGTAGACGGTGCACCTTCTACTTTGAAGGAAGGCATGGCTAAGGCTGAGGCTGAGAACCTGAAGGCTGCTATTGAGGCTGAGGGTGCTAAGGTAGAGTTGAAGTAATTCTACTTCTCCTTACATAATATAATATGGTTAGGATTTACCAAGTAGGTGAGTCCTAACCTTTTTGTGTCTTTTGACATATATAAGGGTACTTTCCCCTTTTTTAGTCCGCCGCTGGACTTTAAACATTTGAATATTTAATTTCAGTTATGGCATTAGAAAATAAACCCAGAGTAAATTTTCGCCAGCGTTAAGAATCCGTATCCATATCCGGATTTCCTCGATGTGCAGTTGAAGTCTTTCCGTGACTTCCTACAGCTGGATACTCCGCCTGAGGAACGCAAGAATGACGGTTTGTATAAGGTGTTCGCAGAGAATTTCCCTATCACCGATACGCGTAATAATTTCGTCCTTGAGTTCCTGGATTACTATATTGATCCACCAAGATACTCTATTGATGAGTGTTTAGAGCGTGGATTGACATACAGTGTACCTTTGAAGGCTAAGATGAAACTGTATTGTACTGACCCTGATCACGAGGATTTCGGAACGTTTATTCAGGATGTATTTTTGGGTACAATCCCTTACATGACCAGCAATGGTACATTCGTTATCAATGGTGCTGAGCGTGTTGTTGTTTCCCAGTTACATCGTTCTCCGGGTGTGTTCTTTGGTCAAGGTGTTCATGCAAATGGTACTGTTCTTTACAGTGCACGTATCATCCCGTTCAAGGGTTCATGGATAGAGTTTGCTACTGACATAAATAATGTCATGTATGCTTATATTGACCGTAAGAAGAAGTTGCCTGTAACCACAATGCTTCGCGCTATTGGTTATGAGACGGATCGCGATATTCTTCAAATCTTTGATCTCTGTGAGGAGGTAAAGGTTAATAAGAAAAACCTTAAGGCAGCTATTGGTCGTAAGATTGCCGGTAACGTGATGAAGTCATGGACTGAGGACTTCGTTGATGAGGATACCGGTGAAGTTGTATCTATCGAACGTAATGAGGTTGTTGTTGAACGTGAGACTATCATTACAGAAGATAATGTTGATCAGATTCTTGATAGTTCTGTTTCTACAATCTTGCTACATAAAGATGAAGAGGCTGCAAGTAAGTACTCTATTATCTTCAACACATTAGCTAAGGATCCAAGCCACTCAGAGATTGAGGCTGTAAATTATATCTATCGTCAGTTGCGTAATGCTGATGCTGCTGATGATGCGAGTGCACGTGAGGTGTTCCAGAACTTATTCTTCTCAGACAAGCGTTATGACTTGGGTGAGGTAGGCCGTTACCGTATCAACAAGAAGTTGAATTTGGAAACGGATATGGATGTACGTGTGCTGACAAAGGACGATATCATTGAGATTATTAAGTATCTCATTAGTTTGATTAATTCAAATGCGACAGTAGACGATATCGACCACTTATCAAATCGACGTGTTCGTACTGTAGGTGAACAGTTAGCTAACCAATTCTCTATTGGTCTTGCACGTATGAATCGTACTATCCGTGAGCGTATGAACGTTCGTGACAGTGAAGTGTTCCAGCCAACGGATTTGATTAATGCAAAGACTATCTCAAGTGTCATTAACTCATTCTTTGGTACTAATCCATTGAGTCAGTTTATGGATCAAACCAACCCATTGGCAGAGGTAACTCATAAGCGTCGTCTTTCTGCTCTTGGTCCTGGTGGTTTGTCTCGTGAGCGTGCAGGTTTCGAGGTACGTGACGTTCACTATACACACTATGGTCGTCTTTGTCCTATTGAGTCTCCTGAAGGTCCTAACATCGGTTTGATTTCGTCACTCTGTATGTATGCTAAGATTAATGATCTTGGCTTCATTGTTACACCTTATCGTCGTGTACATGATGCTAAGGTTGACATGGACAATAAGGATGTTGTCTTCTTAACAGCTGAAGAGGAAGAGGATAGGATTATCGGACAGGGTAATGCTCCATTGAATGCAGATGGTACATTTATTCGTGACGTCGTTAAGTGTCGTCAGGATGCTGACTATCCAGTTGTTGCTCCTGATTCTGTTTCACTTATTGATGTTTCTCCACAGCAGATTGCGTCTGTATCAGCTGGTCTGATTCCATTCTTGGAGCATGATGATGGTCACCGTGCTTTGATGGGATGTAACATGATGCGCCAGGCAGTTCCTTTGCTTCATAATGATGCACCTATCGTTGGTACAGGTCTTGAGAAGCAGGTATGTGAAGATTCACGTACTATGGTTACAGCAGAAGGTGATGGTGTTATCGAGTATGTTGATGCTACAACAATCCGTATTCTTTATGATCGTACAGATGATGAGGAGTTTGTAAGCTTTGAGCCTGCTCTGAAAGAATATCGTATTCCTAAGTTCCGTCGCACTAACCAGAATATGGTTGTAGACCTTCGTCCTATTTGTGATAAGGGTCAGCGTGTGAAGAAGGGAGATATCCTCACAGAGGGTTACGCTACAGAGAATGGTGAGTTGGCATTGGGCCGTAACCTTGTTGTGGCTTATATGCCATGGAAAGGTTATAACTATGAGGATGCTATCGTTATTTCCGAACGAATGGTTCGTGAAGACGTCTTGACTTCTGTTCATGTTGATGAGTATTCACTTGAAGTTCGTGAAACAAAGCGTGGCGTTGAGGAGTTCACTGCTGACATTCCTAACGTGAGCGAAGAAGCTACAAAGGATCTTGACGATAATGGTATTATCCGTATTGGTGCTCGTGTAGAGCCAGGTGATATCATGATAGGTAAGATTTCTCCTAAGGGCGAGAGTGATCCTTCACCAGAAGAGAAACTTCTCCGTGCTATCTTTGGTGACAAGGCTGGTGACGTCAAGGATTCTTCATTGAAGGCTAACCCATCATTGAGTGGTGTTGTTATCGACAAGAAACTCTTTAGCCGCGCTATTAAGACTCGTGAGAGCAAGCGTCAGGATAGGAATATTCTTGCTAAGATTGACGAAGAGCAGGAGGCTAAGATAAATGACTTGAAGGATCTCTTGGTTGATAAGTTGCTTGAGCTGACAGAAGATAAGGTTTCAGAAGGTGTTAAAGACTACTCTGATGCAGAGATTATCACGAAGGGAAGCAAGTTCACTGTAGCTGCATTGAAAAACCTTGATTACGAGGGTATTCAATCTAATGGCTGGACTGATGATGAGCATACTAACCTTCTTATTCAGAAGTTGATTATGAACTTCATCCGTAAGTACAAGCAGATGGATGCCGAGATGAAGCGTAAGAAATTTGCTATCACTATTGGGGATGAACTTCCTTCTGGTGTTCTGCAGATGGCTAAGGTTTACATCGCTAAGAAGCGTAAGATTCAGGTGGGTGATAAACTTGCGGGTCGTCACGGTAACAAGGGTATCGTATCAAAGGTTGTACGTACAGAAGATATGCCATTCCTTGAGGATGGTAGTCCTGTAGACTTGGTATTGAACCCAATGGGTGTGCCTTCACGTATGAACCTTGGTCAGATATTCGAGGCTATCCTTGGTGCAGCAGGTCGTAAGCTGGGTGTTAAGTTTGCTACTCCAATCTTCGATGGTGCTAAGCTTTCTGACTTGAAGGAATGGACAGATAAGGCAGGTCTGCCAAATCTCTGCTCTACCTATATCTATGATGGTGAGACTGGTGAGAAGTTCGATCAGCCTGCTACAGTAGGTATTACTTACTTCTTGAAGCTTGGTCACATGGTTGAGGATAAGATGCACGCTCGTAGTATCGGTCCATACTCATTGATTACTCAACAGCCACTCGGTGGTAAAGCACAGTTTGGTGGTCAGCGTTTTGGAGAGATGGAGGTTTGGGCTATTGAGGCCTTCGGTGCTTCTCATGTTCTTCAGGAAATCTTGACAATCAAGTCTGATGATGTTGTAGGACGTTCAAAAGCTTACGAGGCAATCGTTAAGGGTGAGCCAATGCCTACTCCAGGTATCCCAGAGTCACTCAACGTGTTGTTACACGAACTTCGTGGTCTCGGTCTGAGTATCAAACTTGATTAATACGTACACCCCATAATAGAAGTAAAACATGGCTTTTAAGAAAGATAATAAAGTAAAGAGTAATTTCAGCAAGATTACTATCGGACTGGCTTCACCTGAGGAGATTCTCGAGAACTCTTTTGGTGAGGTAACCAAGCCAGAGACTATCAACTATCGTACCTATAAACCAGAACGCGATGGTTTGTTCTGCGAGCGTATCTTTGGTCCTACCAAGGACTACGAGTGTGCCTGCGGTAAGTACAAGCGTATCCGTTATAAGGGTATTGTCTGCGATCGTTGTGGTGTTGAGGTAACAGAGAAGAAGGTGCGTCGTGAACGTGCTGGACATATAGAGTTAGTTGTTCCTGTTGCTCACATCTGGTATTTCCGTAGTCTTCCTAACAAGATTGGTTATCTTCTCGGTATGCCAACCAAGAAGCTTGATGCTGTTATTTACTATGAGAAATATGTTGTCATCCAGCCGGGTGTCGTAGAGGGTATGAAGAATGCCGATACAGATGAGGATTTGAATGGTTCTCATAAGTTCGACCTTCTTTCTGAAGATGAATATCTCGATATCCTTGATAATAAACTCCCAGAGGGTAATGAACGTTTGGATGATTCTGACCCAAGTAAGTTCATTGCTAAGATGGGTGCAGAAGCAATTTACGACCTCCTCACAGGCATTGACCTTGATCGTTTGGCTGGAGAATTGCGTGACCGTGCAACAACTGACTCAAGTCAGCAGCGTAAGACAGAAGCTTTGAAGCGTCTGCAGGTTGTAGAGGGCTTCCGTCAGTCAATCGGTGTGAATAATCCAGAATGGATGATCATGAAGATTATCCCTGTTACTCCACCTGAGCTTCGTCCATTGGTTCCATTGGATGGAGGCCGCTTCGCAACATCTGACCTTAATGACCTCTATCGTCGTGTTATCATCCGTAACAATCGTTTGAAGCGTTTGATGGAGATTAAGGCTCCTGAGGTTATTCTGCGTAATGAGAAGCGTATGCTGCAGGAAGCTGTAGACTCACTCTTCGATAACAGTCGTAAGTCTTCAGCTGTGAAGAGCGAGAGCAACCGTCCTTTGAAGTCACTCTCTTGACTCTCTGAAGGGTAAGCAGGGACGTTTCCGTCAGAACCTTCTCGGTAAGCGTGTTGACTATTCTGCACGTTCAGTTATCGTTGTTGGCCCAGAGTTGAAGATGGGTGAGTGCGGTCTTCCTAAGTTGATGGCAGCAGAGCTTTACAAGCCATTCATTATTCGTAAGCTCATTGAGCGCGGTATTGTGAAGACTGTAAAGAGTGCTAAGAAGATTGTAGACCGTCGTGAGCCAGTAATTTGGGATATCCTTGAGAATGTAATGAAGGGTCACCCAGTTATGTTGAACCGTGCCCCGACACTTCACCGTCTTGGTATTCAGGCATTCCAGCCTAAACTTATCGAGGGTAAAGCTATTCAGTTGCATCCATTGGCATGTACAGCGTTCAATGCTGACTTCGATGGTGACCAGATGGCTGTTCACCTCCCATTGAGTAACGAGGCTGTGTTGGAGACACAGGTGTTGATGCTTCAGAGCCATAACATCCTTAATCCAGCTAATGGTGCACCTATCACCGTTCCTTCACAGGATATGGTGCTTGGTCTCTACTATATTACAAGATTCGTCCAGGTGCTAAGGGAGAAGGTCTTACATTCTACGGCTCTGAGGAAGCAATTATCGCTTACAATGAGAAGAAGTGTGACCTCCACTCACAAGTAAAGGTAATCGTTGATGACCTCGTTGATGGTAAACTCCAGAAGCGCATGGTTGAGACTTCAGTTGGTCGTGTAATTGTTAATCAGATTATCCCAACTGAGATTGGATTCTTCAATGGTATTATCTCTAAGAAATCCCTTCGTGGTCTTATCGCTGACGTTATTAAGGCTGTTGGTATGGCTCGTGCTTGTGAGTTCCTTGATGGTATCAAGAACCTCGGTTACCGTATGGCCTACGTTGCCGGTCTTTCCTTCAACCTCGATGATATCATTGTTCCTGTTGAGAAGACAGATATCGTAGGTAAGGGTCAGAGTGAGGTCGACCAGGTGAAGGCTAATTACGAAATGGGTTTCATCACTGACAAGGAGCGTTATAATCAGGTAATTGATGCGTGGACACACGTAAACAATAACCTTAAGCAGGCCGTTATGAAGCACATGACAGAGGCCGACCAAGGTTTCAATGCTGTATATATGATGCTTGACTCTGGTGCCCGTGGTTCTGCTGACCAGATTGCACAGCTTGCTGGTATGCGTGGTCTTATGGCAAAGCCACAGAAGGCAGGTGCTGAAGGTGCTCAGATTATTGAGAACCCAATTATCTCTAACTTTAAGGAGGGTATGTCTGTGTTGGAGTACTTTATTGCTTCTCACGGTGCTCGTAAGGGTCTTGCTGATACGGCTATGAAGACTGCCGATGCTGGATATTTGACACGTCGTCTTGTAGACGTTTCTCATGATGTTATCATCAATGAGGAGGACTGTGGTTCACTCCGTGGTCTTGAGTGTCGTGCCTTAAAGAATGGTGATGAAACGATTGCAAGTCTCTATGAGCGTATCTTAGGTCGTGTGTCTGTTCATGATGTTATCAACCCTACTACAGGTGAGATTTTGGTTGCTGCTGGTGAAGAAATCACAGAATCAAAGGCCAAGGCTATTGAGGAGTCTCCAATCGAGATGGTTGAGATTCGTTCTGTACTCACTTGTGAGAGTAAGAAGGGTGTTTGTAAGAAGTGTTACGGACGTAACCTTGCTACAGCCCGTATGGTACAGATGGGTGAGGCTGTTGGTGTCATCGCTGCACAGGCTATTGGTGAGCCAGGTACACAGCTTACGCTTCGTACGTTCCACGCCGGTGGTGTGGCTGGTAATGCTGCAGCAAATGCAACTATCACAGCTAAGAATGATGCTAAGATTGAGTTCGACGAGCTTCGTGTCGTACCATTCGTTGACGATGAAGACAAGGAGTGTCAAATGGTTGTAAGCCGTTTGGCTGAAATTCGCTTCGTTGATCCAACTACAGGTATTGTCATGCTTACAGATAATGTTCCTTATGGTAGTTCTCTGTACTTCAAGTCTGGTGATACTGTTAAGAAGGGTGATTTGATTTGTAAGTGGGACCCATTCAATGCCGTCATCGTAAGTGAGTATGCTGGTATTCTCCGTCTACACGACGTGATAGAAGGTGTTACCTATAAGGCAGAGACTGATGATGCAACAGGTCTTACTGAGCGTATCATTATAGATTCACGTGATAAGACAAAACTTCCTACAGTTGACATTGTTAAGGTTGGTGCTAAGAAGGGTGCTGATGGACAGTATGCTGCATCTGATATCCTCGGAACATACAACCTTCCTGTAGGTGGTCACTTGGAGCAGATACTTCTCGATGGTGCTGAGATTAAGACGGGTATGACACTCGTTAAGATTCCACGTTCTGTTGGTGGTGCTGGTGATATCACTGGTGGTCTTCCACGTGTAACTGAGCTCTTTGAGGCTCGTAACCCATCTAATCCTGCTGTTGTATCTGAGATTGATGGTGAGATTACTATGGGCAAGGTGAAACGTGGTAACCGTGAGATTATCGTTACTTCTAAGACAGGTGAGCAGCGTAAGTATCTCGTAAGCTTGTCTAAGCAGATTCTTGTACAGGAACATGATGCTGTTCGTGCTGGTACACCATTGTCTGATGGTATTATCACCCCAGCTGATATCTTGTCTATCATGGGTCCTACCGCCGTTCAGGAGTACATCGTTAATGAGGTTCAGGATGTCTATCGTCTTCAGGGTGTGAAGATCAATGATAAGCACTTTGAGATTATCGTCCGTCAGATGATGCGTAAGGTACGTATCGATGACCCAGGAGATACTACATTCCTTGAGCAGGAGCTTATTGACAAGCTCGACTTTGCAGAAGAGAATGACCGTATCTGGGGTAAGAAGGTTGTTACCGATCCAGGTGATTCTGAGAACTGCTATAAGGGTCAGATCCTCTCTGTACGTAAGTTGCGTGATGAGAACTCAAGTCTTAAGCGCCGTGACCTCAAGCTCGTTCAGGTGCGTGATGCTGTTCAGGCTACTGCTACCCAGATACTCCAGGGTATCACACGTGCTGCTCTTGGAACGAAGAGCTTCATGAGTGCTGCTTCTTTCCAGGAGACAACTAAGGTTCTTAATGAAGCTGCTCTCCGTGGTAAGAGTGATAATCTTGAGGGTATGAAGGAGAACGTTATCTGTGGTCACCTTATCCCTGCTGGTACTGGTCTTCGTCAGTGGCAGAAGATTATCGTTGGTTCTCAGGAGGAGCATGAGCGCATGGAGGCAAATAAGAAGAATGTTCTTGATTTCTCTAAGCAAGAAGCAGAGGCTACGCAGGAGTAATCCTTAGCCTTTCATACATAAGATTAAAAGGGATTTGCAGTCTATTCTGCAGATCCCTTTTTTTAGTTCTAATATATAGTCTAATTTTGTCTAATGCACATAAGCAAAAGCGTAATGTGTAGTTTAATCATTATGTGATTAGTAGTAACTCCTTATTTGTGTTCTCTCTATTGCCATGTATATATGAGGTAAAAAAGTTTTGTTATTACATTTGGGCAAATGATAATAATGTATTATCTTTGCATTAGTAATAAAGTATTATCTAAATCTTTTAATTAAAATGGACAATAACAATCAGAATCAAGAGGGTCAGCAGTTACAGATTGATCTCTCACCAGAAATCGCTAAAGGTGTTTATACAAATTTCCAGATAATTTCTCATTCAAGTTCAGAGTTTGTACTTGATTTTGCTACACTTCTTCCAGGTGTACCAAAGGCAACTGTTACAAGTCGTGTTATCATAGCTCCAGAACATGCATTGCGTCTTCTTGCAGCTTTGCAGGACAATGTTGTTCGCTATGAGAAAGAGTTTGGAAAGATTGATCGCCATGAGCCAGAGCAGGAACCACGTACGATTGCTCCATTCGGTCCTGGTAAGGTTGATGCATAAACAGCTCTCTTTAAGGAATAATGATGAAGCCACCCAAGGTATTGGGTGGCTTTGTTGTTTATATGATAGGATGGTGTGGGATAGGAGGGCGGTGAGGGTCCTTCTGGTTATATTAGCGTCTCTAGGCAAGCTAGCATTCCTAGCCGTACTAGCATTTCTAGGCATGCTAGTATTCCTAGGCATGCTAGCATTCCTAGCCGTGCTAGTATTTCTAGGCATGCTAGCATTTCTAGCCGTACTAGCATTCCTAGCCGTGCTAGCATTTCTAGGCATGCTAGCATTCTTAGCCATGCTAAGCAATCAGCTTATTGGTTATTTGCTTTTACTGATGAGTCTGCCAATTCTGGCAGTCCTGCTTGTTTCTCTAAAGGAATACTCTTGTCATTTATTCTTCATTATTAATAACTCATTTCTTAGCCTCTCATTTTCAGCTTTCAGTTCATTGTTTTCTTCCTGTAGTCTTTTTATAAGTTCGTCTTGCTGCCTTCGATAGCCAGTTCGGGCAGCATACATTCGCTCTTTAATCCCTCCTTGTTCAATGAAAGCTTTCTGAAGATGTTCAAGATAGCGACACATCATTCGGTCAGTTATATGTAAGAGGGTTATAGCAGTATTACAGAACTCTTCTGCTGTCCACCGATAGATGAATGGTTTATAGGCAGCATAATCATTATTCAACCTGCAGAAATTGAGGAGAGGGATATAGCGAGGATGATTCTTTCCCCACAATTGAAGATGTCGCGATTTGATGTAATCTTCGTAATCAGCTCTTAGTTCTTGTAGACTGCTACGTGCTACATTAATAAGCTTCAGCTCCATTTCAGTAGACGTCACACCATCTTCTGTTCCTTCGATAATATTCTGCTTTCCTGACCGAGCCGCTTGTACCATCTGGTCAACTGTGCGGTCTCCATAGAGAGGAAGAAATCGTTTACAGAAGGAGAAAGTTAACTGATATAGAGTATCAGTCTTTTGATAGAAACGCAATGTCTTCCATTGTTGGTTCTTTCGTAGTATGTTTTTGTCCTCATTATTATCTTGAGCACTCTCAGGTAGGTTTGTTTTCATACAAATTGTTTTCTTTTGAAAGCAAAGATACAAAAAGAGAGGAATAAAGTCAATAGATGTCTTTCAAAAGTTATTCCTCCCATAGAATTAATAGTTAACTTATAGCGACGTAGAAAGTATGGCTTAGATAATATAGGTACTGAGTTGATTATGACTTAATGACCGTTAGATTTCAAGAAGATATCTTTTTGAGGGCCTACAAACACTCCCTTGAAAACTCGTCAAGCATCTATTCTTATTTAGCTTTACACCTGTTTGAAAGAGAAGAAAATAATAACGGACGCAGAGATTGTGCGTCCGTTACAGATAATATATTTATATGATATGCTTTATAGCCCTTGGCTTTGTAATTCTTTCTCAGGCATTGGCAGCCACTTAATCTTACGGTTTGACCAAGTTGTTGCAGCTGTTCCTTGTTCCAAACCACGGCGGATATCTACAGTTCGTTCACCACGAAAAGCAAGGAAGATACGACGTAGAGCGGCTATCTGAGGGAGGGTAGGGACCGTTGATAGCTGACTTGCAGTATCATACTTCCCAATGACTTTGTTTACTTCTGTCAGTGCATCACCAGTCATAACACCCCTTACAATGAGTTCTGCTTTGACGAGATGGATATCATTCTCGTCTGATATTGTCAATGTACCCTTTCTTGTTAAAGCCGAAGCATAAATGTTATAACGATTAGGGTTCTTCTTGTCGATACTTGCATGGGCCAGTGGAAGAGCTTTCTTCTCAGCATCTGTTGTTCTTGCAGCCTCTAATGACGGACTTACCTGTACGTCACGAGTATTAGGACCAATCGCACTGTAAAGAGGGTTATCAGTCCCATCATTGTTATAGATAACCTCTACGCTCTCACCATCTTTCAGTGCATCTCCTATCAAGGACTTTGCTTCAGCATACTGTCCAAGGTGCATAGCGAGTTTCAGTTCATAGGTTTTTATCTGTCTACTGGCAGCCTCATTGTCAAACCCCCTATAGTTCTTCAGTGCGTCAGACTGGACCTCTTTCAATGCTGCTTCATACTGTTCTTTAGCTTGATTTAGCATCGCTTCGTGTGACACCACAGTCTTGTTAAGGATGACAGAACCACCTTCTGCAGCAGGAGTAGTTGAGAACGACTCCGCAAGCAGTTGAAGTGCATAGCCAGCATGGAGGTGTCCCACGTATTTGCCGTATGCCTTTATAATCTCAGTCTGTTCAGCGTTAGCTCCTGTTATCTGACCTGCAATCTCTGACAGTTCGACACTTCGAGCATAGTAGTTGTGTATTTTATTCCACAAGTCACTTTGTGTTCCCGATGTAGGAGTGAGGTTGTCTGTTGCTATCTGGCGGTAAAGTAGAGCATTAGGAATTGTCCCTTCGGTCAGTTCGTCGACTGTCGTACCTAATGCGAGGAAGGCTGCTGAAGCTGCATCACCCTGTAGTGTCTTCACATAAGCAGTCAACGGACCATCACTGATAGTATTTGTTTGGACGATAGCAATCATCGCAGACTTATTCAATTGTTCTTTTGTAAGTGTATTACTTGGCGTCCCTGCATTCTCTACCCACGAGTCGCAGCTTGTGAGCAGTAGTGCGAGGGCAAGGAGGGTATATATAGACTTCTTCATTGTCATGTGTTCTTTTTTATAATGTGAAACTTAGCGTTGCTGTGTAAGTACGTGGATGAGGCGTGTTGGTGATGTCACGTGACAAGCTTCCGATACCTCTTTGTTTGCGTGTCCCACCATTGCCTTCTACTTGAGGGTCAGCACCTGAGTAGTTGGTAAGGACAAACACGTTCTGTATAGCAAAGGAGAAACGCATACCATTAACGACATTCTTTGTTAGCTTACGTGAGAGTGACGAAAGGTCATAACCTAAGTAAAGGGTCGACAGACGCAGGAAATCGGCTTTCTCTATGTAGTTTGCTCTATAGCGTGCACTATGAGCTAACTCCTCAGCTATCTGATTGTATTCTGCTGTCCCTACTGTGGTGTTAGACAATGCTTGCAGTTGATCGTTACGTTTCTTGAGGTTATCGCCCAATCCAGATACGTTATAGAAACTTTGGTTATAGACTGATGCCCCTAATGCATAGTTCCATTTTGTTCCGAAAGTGATGTTCTTAAATAGTTTCAAATCGAAACCAAACGAACCATTGACCGATGGGAAGGGTTTACCAAGATACTGATAATCCTTGCTTTCCTATTGCTCCTATATTTGCATTATATGTACCATCAGCATTGAAGGCTGGCTTCTCTACTGTATGATAATAGAATGCATAAACTGGTTGACCCTCTTTCACTACATTAGGATAGTTGTCGATATCCCTTCCACCAGTGTCAGTCACCTTATTCATCTGATAGTTAAGGTTTGCATATACATCGAGAGAATGACGATTGGCCTGCCTCCATAGATTTCCATTGTAGCTTAACTCAAGTCCATGACCCTTTACACGTCCAACGTTGCGAGGGATACTTCCAATCCATCCATCACTCGAAAGGAGTTCATCATAGATAATGGCATCCGATGTGTACTGCGCATAGAGTGTCAGACTTAACGTATGGTTGTTACGAATAGTCCAGTCTGTTCCCAGTTCAATCTCCCTCATGCGCTCTGGTTTAATGTCTGGGTTTCCTTTGTATTGTGGCTTGACAATAGGACCGTAGGCGCTGGTCCCACTCATCACGTAGGATGTGCGGGCATCTGTAGGGTAGGGGAGTCGACCACTCTCACCGTAGGCAATGCGGAACTTTTGGTTCTTGAGGTTGTATGACGCACTTAAAGAAGGATAGAAGATACTTGCCACATTCCTACCAATGAGGTTGGATGCGTCACGTCTTAGGCCTGCATTAATAAACAGTCGGTTGTCATAATTCAAGAAGGCCTCGCCGTAAAGACCCCATGTTCGTTGCTCAAAGGTCGATTCTGTCACCGTCCGTTCGGTAGCAGCTGATAGGTTATCAATATCACTTCTAAAGCGTGAAGCCGATATACTGTTCAGTGTTTCATACTGACGTGCAATCTGTGAGAGAAGCGTAGCCGTGAGGTCCCATCTGTCTGCAAGGTGGAATTTACGAGTGGCTTTTATGTCCCAGTTAAAGTTAGAGTTGCGTCGGTTGCTAATATTCTTTGCTCCCTCTGCGTTATTACCTAACTTATAGCCGAATGGCAGACGATAGATACCTTCTGTATGATTGATGTCTGCTCCGATGATAGTCTCAATCTTTACGTCGGCTGGTAACATATAACTCAGACGTAGGTTACCGATGAAACGGTCGTTTCCGTAGGTCCAGCTCTGTGCTCTCCACGTGCTTTCATCCACGTATGGCCATGGAGTCTGATTAATCATAAGATTCCAAATGGCATCGTATCGGCCCATTGCTGTCTGCGGCAAACTGATGTTTCCGTGTATGTAAGAGGCTGTAGCACCAAGAGAGAAACGACCAGAACGAAGGTCATAGGCCATCTTTGCACTATGACGCTTGTCTTTGTTGCCTGGTACAATACCCGCTACATCGTTCATATTGTATGAGAAGAAAAGGTTTTGATTACCCTTAAAGGCTTTTGACACTGACGTGTAAATCGTCTTCTGCCAACCTGTCTGAAAGAAATTGTTGATGGGGTCGTTGTTAACAAACTGGTCGTATTTCTTTGCAAGGGTGGCTGCGCCTAACGACATCTTCACCTGTATATCGGCCTTTCTGTTCTCCGCATTAGACGTCTTGCCACGTTTCGTTGTGATGACAATAACACCGTTAGCGGCTTCTGCACCATAGCTGGCAGCAGCAGAAGGACCTTTGATAACGTCGATAGAGGCTATGTCGTCAATGGTTAAGTCGTTGAGTGCACTGAGCGCATCTTGCGAGCTATTGATGTCTGAAATGTGCGAACTGTTGTATTTGACACCATCTACATAGATAATAGGGTCACGCTCCATGCTCATTGTTGCACCACTACGCATATTGAAACGGATAGGCATTCCCACCTTACCGTTGCTCTGATACATCTGGACGCCACCCACCTTACCATCAAGCATGTCGCTGAGAGAGTTGGTATGGGCGTTCTTGCTAAGGTTAGACATATCTATATGGTCAACCTTACTGCCCAGTGCTTTCTGACTGCGAGCACTGGAAATACTGGCAGTGACCTGTACCTCCTGAAGGTCTATACCAGGGATAAGACCGATGGTTGGCTGACCTTTTAAGGTTTGTGCCTTAATGTCTTGTTCCTTAAAACCTATATAACTGATGTGGAGGGTCTGGTCGTCGTTTGTATTTAGAGAGAAGAAACCATCTTCATCTGTGACGGCTTCTATGCCTTTCTGGCCTCTTACGACAGCACCAATAATTGGTTCTCCTGTGTCTTTATTAATAACACGCGCCTTGTACATAGTCTGCGCATTCAAACTAACAGTAGAGGTGATTGCTAATAAAGCAATGCCTCGTTTGAAATTTTTTATCATGAAATGGATTTGGGTTACCCTTTAAAAATACTATTTAGACTATCTTTTCTAAAACATAATCTAATACAAAGCAAAGATAACCTTTTTGTCTCGATGACACAATACCTAAAAATTGTGATTTCTAAGGGCTGTTAGATGGGCTTATGGCTTGTTGTCTCAATCAGTTATTAGTTTTAATACCCCTTTTTCTTATACTTTATTTGGTTTCCTAACATCTTAGACACTAATGAACAATAGGAACGATAGAGACTTTTTCTTACCTTATAAATGATGTTCCAAATGGTCCACATGTCTTTAGAGTCCGTCTTTCTTTAAGTTTTGAAGGGCTATAGACTCAAAAGTCAATGCGGTCTTAATGATTCTGATGAGAGTATTCACCTTCATTAAAATGGCTCTACTCTATCCATGAAGTTGTTTGCATTCATATAGCCTATGAGTCCTCTTTCTGCTAATTGTGCCTTGCAACGTTAGTATTCTAAGCTCATTCATGGGTAGCATGGCCTTCTTCAAAGAAAGAGGTGATGCAAAAAGCTATCACTTAAACGCAACTGTCAATTTCTCAAATGGTTCAAATGATATTTATTCTATCGTGTCTATCCAATTTAAGAAATCTTCTCAGGCTCCATGTCCACTCCTTTACTCATTCAAACCCAGCCGCTCCATGTCCTTGCCATAAAGCCTCTCAAACTCCTTAGGCTTCAGTCCGTGGGCAAGGTAGAGCTCTACAAAACGCTTATTGACCGAAGGTTTAATCGTAAGTAGGTCTGTTTCACTTGCACAAAACTCTAAACCGGTTAAGCTCTTTATAAAGAAAATAGGCAAAGGGTTGTCTTTTGTTCCATAAGAAGGGTCATGCCACTGTGTTCGATTGACGTAAGCAGAAATCATTTTGGAGTCGTAAATTATACTTAATCTTTCTTTCTCTACGTCATACCAGAATTTATCATCCGTCTCACTTTGTATTACGTTATATCCTCCAACAAATGAAATAACAGCCAGATACCTCTTGTATTTAGGAGAGTAGAAGCATATCTGTGAATAAGTAGAGACCTCGGTGTGTGCCGTTCCTGCAAACCAAGCACGTGAAGTGAATGTTTTGTGTATTGGTGTTATCGCTGTGCAAAAGGGTATAGGAACCACTATTGTATCCGAATTCTGAATGTATGTGTCTGCATAAGGTGTAGCAGCTTTATTGCCGCCGAGGGTAAACTTTGCAATAAGACTGACAACCAGTGGTGTTGCTACGGTAAGTGCAAACACCGTTCCAAGGTTAGAGGCTATCGAAGGAATCCTTGATCTGATAAAGTCATTCATTGTTTTATGGTTTTGAAAGCTCCGCCGCTTAGGTGCTACTAAATGTATGCAAGCACTGTCAAAGGTATTCATTCCTACAGAAATAACAGTCGTTATCGTATATTCTTTAAGACTTTTTAGCGTAGAAGGCTGTCCTCACCTTCGCAACCCATCGGAATAGAGAGAGGAATAGAATGTGAGATAGTCTTTGTAAGACTGTCGATAGAAGGCGTAGGAACGTCAAATGTACAAGTAGGAATTGTAAGGATATTTCTTAGCCTACTCCCCTATACATTCGAAGAAAGGCTGAGCTTGATGGAAGAAGAGGCCCTTCTGTGTTCAAGAACATGCCCTTCTTGCCTATTGAAGACGCCCTTCTTGGGGAAAGAAAGGCGTCTTCAATATTGTTGTGTATAACATATTGATTTATTGCATGTTATAAGTTATACTATGGGGACGATATATTCGTGTTTAGTGGGTGCTTAGCTTAATACGATGTAATGATTTTTTATGTTCTTGTTAGTTCTGCTAACTTGTGGCAAAAACGCCGAGATACCGCCATGAAGATACTGATAAGTGAAGTAGATAATTTCTTTTTTTTACAGAGAATACTAAAAAGCTTGCAACGTAACTAACTTTAAGGCTATAAGGAGTATTTGGCAAATCATTCGAGTAATTAGGTAGATATTTGCGGATTCTTAGTAGCTGTCTATATGCTATAAAACAATTTGATTTATTGTTAAGGAGTAAAACAGAATACATATAATATTCTCGTTATTTACTCTGGATCAGGTCCGTCTGATTCGTCTGAAAGCCCTTCTTGTTCCATCTCTTCCATTATTTTAGGACTACTGATACCAAAGTATTTATGTGCACGTGCATATTGATAAACCTCTTTACAGCGGAGCATTATCAGACAAGTCCATGGCATGGGGTCCCATAGGTTTGATGTGATATACTGTCGATACTTCTCACGCATCTTATGTTCTGAGTTTGCGAAATAACAAAAGATTTGTGCCTTCTGTTGAAGGGTAAAGTGCTTACTATTCATATCATTCTCATCTCGTATAAGATCATATATGTAATTGGCAAAATGGTCATCATAATAGTCATGCTTTTTGCCTGTAGTATTATTCTCAATGGTCTCTATCAATAATGTATGTGCTATTATATTGTTGTTGGGAGCTTTATCAAAGATTCTATTTACAAAGTCAAATGGCTCATCTTCATGCCTAAGAAAATACCATTGGTTAAGTTTTGGACTTTGATAATAACGGTATGAAGAGAATAAGTCATCTAAGATGTCTACTCCATTATAAGGCGTTCCAAGGCCGTCATCATCCCCTTGCGCCTGTAAGTTTTCTAATAGTTTGAAAGCCTTCATATCATCATAGAAGATGAAGTCGTTTAGTGCTTTAATCTGTTGAAAGACCTGTGATTTTAGTTTTATCTTATCTCCCTCTATGGATAAAAGGTCACGAAGTAACCAGTTGTAAGTGATGAATCGGTCTTTATAAATCGCATAAAAGGGTAGAGCAAAGCTGAAGTCACCATCGCTTCCAATTCCCTCATAGCCTTTTGTCTTATCCATTTTCAACCGAGTTCCAAAGACATATTTGACTCTTTTTTGGAATAGCTTTGAAGAAGGTCGGTTATAACCATGAGTAGTAAGATAGTATTCTACCAAGGGAATGGTCAGTTGGAAGTCTGTCTCTGTAGGCATATATTGGGGCGTGGACTGGTCATTACGGAAATCACCTCCATTCCATGCATTCTCTTGTAATGCTATATGTTTTAGCAAGGTACCTCGGTCAATGCCCATTTCTTTAATCTTTCCATACTGATTATGCTGTCATAATGAACATGTGTAGCCTTATGTTCCTGTATAGCAACAATGTTCATGCGCTTTGTCTTTTTAGTACACTGAACGAGCATAGTTGTCAGTACTAATAAAAGAGCCAAATCTAATACTCTTCTCATCTCTCTTTTTCTTTGAATAACCTACTGCAAAAGTATAAAAACAATATCGAATGGAGTTGTGCCCAATCAAATGGGACCCTTTTCAACAGATACAAGTAACGCGTGCGAATATAGCTAATCTTGTTTGATCTCAATGCTTCTATAATGGCCATGTTCATCTGTTCTGTCTTATATCCTTTTGTTGACTCCCATGTGATAAGATGAATTATGTAACATTGTTATTCTACTTGTCGTCTATAGGAGGGTTTAGGTCTAATCCTTCCCGTTCTATTTCATCCATCATTTTAGGACTGCTGATACCAAAGAACATGTGTGCACGTGCATACTGGTAGACTTTCTCACAGTTGGTCATTATCACATACGTCATAGATGTTCGGCCCCAATTGGTTGATGGAATATAATCAGCATATTTGTTGCGCATCTTATATTCTGAATTTGCAAGATAACAGAATATTCGTGTTTTTTGGTCTATATTAAATTGTGCGGCGTTCATTCCATCTTCATCTTGTAACACTTGATACACATATATTAGGAACTTCTCATTGTAGAAAGAGCTGTTCTTGCCTGTTGTATTCCTCTCGATAGTCTCTATCAGTTCTGGGTGAACGATTAGGTTGTTCCCTTTCCCTTTGTCAAAGATATAGTAAAGGTAAGCAAAAGGAGTCTTTCTTTCCGTATTAAAGAACCATTGATTTAATTCAGGACTTCCAAAATAAAAATATTCTTTTAATAAATCCTCTAACATTCGGGAGCTGTTGTAGTAATCGCCAATATCGTCTGTCTTCCCCTGATATTGATACCGCTCTAATTGTTTCAATGCACCCGTATCATTATAAATCAAGAACTTGTTTAGTAATAGGATTTGTCGTAGGACTCCATTCTTTAGTCTAACATTATTGTTTTTGATAGTAATTAAATCACGGAGTGGCCAATTGTAAGTAATAAACCCCTTCTCACTCACGGCATAGAATGGATTAGCAAAGTCATAACTAATATCATCTTTAAGGCTTGTAAGCAACACTCCTGCCTTTAGACTCTTTCCAAAAACCTCCTTTATCCTTTTTGCGAATAACGCTTTTGAAGGTCTCTTAAATCCATGCGTATATAGATAATGCTCTACCAATGGTATTGTCAAGAGGAAATCCTCCCGTGTCGGCTCATATCTCGGCTTGGATTGATCATCTCGAAAGTCACCACCATACCAAGCAAGTTCTTGAAGCTTTAGGTGCTTTAAAAGTTCCCTCTTGTCAATACCCCAATATCTTAAAGAATCCTTTGTTATTCCCTCTTGTTTGTTATTCTCACTGACCTTTTTGTTAGACATCTGTGAAACAGGTTTTGCAGGCTCTGATTTACACTGTGAGAATGTGACAGTGTAAACCATTAATATTGCTATCAATACTATTTGTTTCATATTCTATCTTTTTGAGCGGTGGGTGATAAAGGGATAAAGGATGCGACGTTTTCTTTTTTAATTCTCCTCATCATGCCCAAGTTAAATGATGAGCATGTAAACTTAAACTCGTTTTGTTAACATCACAGGAATGTCTATTGGTAGGATTCAACAAGCATGTGCAAATTTAGAAAATCTTTTTATATTAGCATTGTGTTGTTGATATAAAATCTTCTAATGACTTGTTATGACATAGGTGGACGTTGATTCATAGCGTTGTATTTAGTCTAAGTCCACATTTACATGTTATATTTACAGTTCAAATTTTTAATGTTTATTCATGGTAAATGGGGGAGAATGTATCAGTTCTATGTCCCATTGTCTGCTCAATCCAATGGCCATGACTTGCCTATCATACTAAAAAAACATCATAAGGAGTAATGTTCTTATATTTTATTACTATCTTTGTCATGCTTCGTAGAACTGTTCTTTTATCGTTTAGCACCATAAAGTTAGTGTGGATTCTACGGATAGCAAACACTGGAGGACGCATAGCTCTTCAAAAACTTATAATATTTGGTTGCCGAATTAAGGCTTATTTAATCATATAAAGTATGGAGAAGAAATTTTTAATAATAATATTACTATTATTGATAATTAGCTGTAAGAATACAAGTCAGAAATTTCCAAGGAAGAGTCAAAAGGTTGAGACAAGAAAAGAACAAGTCCAATCGACACTTAAACTTTTGCCAATGGAAGAGCAATTGATAAGAGATTATTATGAAATAGAAGAGCCAGAAGGCATAATAGTGCAGCCCAATGATATGCAGGTGAAATGTACTGACCTGGCTGTTCGTCTGATTTGTCAGGAACTTATAAGAAGGGGGTTCAAGCCTCTTCCTTCCCAGGAAGCCTATAAAAAGGTATATCAGATATTTGGAGTCGATTTGAATAAACGTCCCGAAGAACTAATACAGGAGGGTTTCTGGATATATACAGGTAAAAGGAACACAAGGGGAACGAAATATGCAAAAGAATATCATGGCTTTGAAAACGGTCCCTTATGGTCAGACCTTTGGTGCCTTTTGGGATTTACAGACGTTCGTACCTCAATACAATTGTATAATTCTTTCACCCTCGCTCGGTCAAGTTGTTACCATAAAAGGAACCGTTAAAGGTGTTGATGGGGAGGAATACATGGATACAGAGAAAGGCAAGATCGTATATTCCTTAGATAAGAGTATCTTTTACAGAAATCAGTTCATCTTCCACGACAGCAAGGCTGCACTCACTTGGCTTATGAATAATGATAAGGACTTCCTTCGTGATTTGTTCCTGAAATACGGCTATGACAAGTCTGATGTAATCAATAAGATGATGATAGATGAAGTGAAAGAGGAAGGAGAACTCCCTATAGGGAAAGATTACAAGGAACTCTTTGTTTCAAAAGGTGCGGGTGGGCGGCTTCTCATTCATCAAGGACTGTTACAGTATATGTTGAAGCATGCTAACAGACAGAACCTTTATTACTGTATGTTGGATCAATATTTATCATCCTTGCTGGATCTGGAGAATGAACCAGAGTTCGACGATCTGACGAAGGAAGAGAGATACAAAGCGGGTGCATACATCGGGTATTATTATGGTCTGATGTATGAGAAATGTATGGGGACACCTTGTGATAATCAAGGTTTTGGATATGCCCTGTACTATCAGAAAGACTTTGTCTCATACATCAAGAAGAATAATTATTTCCAACTAAAGGACTTTGATAAGATAATACAAAGGCAATATGACCGGTATCAGGAAGGAGTTGAGATAGAAAGACATCGTATGTCTGGTGAATAGTATAACCTTTTAATCATTTAAATAGTAATAATTTATGAGACTATTAAATCCTTTCTTTAGCCGTTCTAAGCGGGAACAAGATAAACCTATCAGGGATAAATTAAAGGACAAAAAGTACTTTGAAAAGATGCTGAGTATTAAGTTAGGTGAAATAGCAGATGATGAAAAGTATATACAAAAAGAAAGAAATAACAATGATGGAATCGTACGACCTTTTTTATATTGGTGCTCTGCTGTGGATCATATACGGGCAATAGAAATAAATTACTCTATGGGTGAAGATATAGGACAATTAAGAAAGTTATACACAAGGTCATTGGATAATTATATACTTGGAGCTAATTTTAGGAATCCAACGTATGCAGATGATTTAGATAGAATATCATTAGGAATATTATTAGACATAGATAATATAGCTTTAATCGTTTGGCTGACTATGTGCTGCAGATGGATGGGCAGGCTAAATCAGTAGGCTGGACACCTGATCTGTTACTTTGGTTTCTGCTGAACGCTCGATTGGGAGATGATAAGAAACAAACGTATGCAGATAAACTTGCTTTCCCTAAGTTATATAAAGGACTTTTTAAGTTAACGAAGATAATAGATACACAAGAAGCAAAAGAATGCTCTTGAGGATTATATAGGGAAATGGTATAATCTAAATAAAGATGCACCTTGGCACGATAATCATTTGATGAAGTACTGTTACCGAGGCTATTGGGCATGGGAGGTTGCAGCTGTTGCAAAGATAATGCACATCGATGATTCTGACCTTAGGGACAATCCGTTTTATCCTTATGATATGGTTCATTGGAAGGACAACGTAACAACTGAGGGGCATCAACATAACAGTTATTCTCGTTAAACTATATTCGTCAAGTCTTGAGGGCATTACTATTAAAAGAAAACATTGTAGTAGAAAGGAATTATTATGAAGATTTTATCAATTATTACAGATTGTGGTCGACACATTAAATGGTTGGGGCTTTGCATGTTCCTTATGTTATCTGTCCAATCCTGTGATACGGGATTTGTGCTTCCGTTAGATAACGGCAAGTTTAGCTATGACATTTCTGTATCGGAGAATAATAAGGTTAAGGTTAGTGGTATGTACTTTAAAGGCTGGCATTACCTAATCTTTGATTTAAAAGGAGAATATGTAATCAATCCTGATTCCTTAAAATTTGGTTTTTGTGATAAGAATATAAGGGTAGGGAAATCATATCCCTATTCTGCAATAGATACATATAAAAAAAACAATACATACGTAAAGAATCGTTTAGTTCTTGTACAGTTAGGTTATGAGCGTAAAGATGAAGTGCATAAGCTCAACGATTCTTTAGCTCTATTTGTTTTACCATCAGATTTCATTATGAGAAATGACAAAAAGAGTACTCACTGATTCGTTAAGAATAGTATTGAGGAGACCGAAGAGAAAATAGAAGTGACGATTAACTGTTTTAATATCTTTTGTTCTTCTAACGAAGGGTATTTAACAAACATACTTGAACGCAGTGTAAGTTTTCAACATAACACTGGCAAGATAATATTAAGGTATATTGCAATGTTTTCTTCGATAACAATTAGGATTAATCCCTTCAATATAGAGTATTATTTCGTACTATTGGAACTCGTAGAAACCACTTTCGTATTTGGGTCACGAATGTATGTATCTGGCTCTATAACGAATCGTGTGGGTAATCATAGAGAACTCAGATAACTAAAGTTTCCCACCCTAATAAATAGATAGAAAAATAACAGTTTGTCGAATTTTCTTTGTAAATTAGTAATCGCTAAAGAACTGATTTTAAAGACAAGACAACAAAACTGTTATGGAAGCAAAAATAGAGAAAATAAGTGAGTTATCCAAACTTTTGAGTGTTAAAACTCGAATGAGTGATGATTTGTTTCATCTTTTTGGCAAGTTTGGCATCGGTCACCTGTTATCTCGCCTGTCATTGGAGAAACAGGACGGGGTTTCGGCTTCGGAGTTGATCCTTTCTCTTTGCCTCTTCCGCATTGTCGGTGAGAGCATCCATAGTATATGCAAACATAAGATATATGAGCTTTCAAATCATGGTAAGAACAGTTTCTATCAGATGATGATTCGCCCGCAGATGGATTGGATACGCTTGATGAACCACTTTGCCCTGCGTTATATGTGCCTTTTGCGTAAGTATGGCGAAGCTCCTCAAACCAAAACTACGACATGTTTCATTATAGATGATACTGTGCTTGAGAAGAGTGGTGTGAGAGTGGAGGGTCTCAGTCTTGTTTTCATCCATGTAAAAGGCAAGTGTGTATTGGTTATAAACTATTACTTTGTGCATTCTTTGACGGTAATACAACCATACCCTTTGAATTTTCACTGCATTAGGAAAAAGGGAAACAAGGCGACTGTGGGTTGACAAAACAGCAACATAAAAAGGCATATCATATTAAGAGAAATACCGGCAACCCAGATTATAAGCGCTTTCAAGAGTGTAAGATGTCTAAGATGGAAGTTGCCATGGATATGCTTCGCCGTGGATGGAAGATGGGCTTGCATGCAAAGTATGTGATTACCGATAGTTGGTTCACCTGCGAGCAACTTATGACATGTGTTAGCAGCATAGGTAAAGGGGCAATGCACTTTGTTGGACTTGCAAAAATGGGAAAGACAAAATACACCGTATCAGGCAGGAAGAAAAATGCGGCAGAACTCATTGCCACCTATGAACGCGAACGAGGAAAGAACTGTCGTAAGTATAAATGTCGATATATTCAACTCAACGGACACTTAGGAGATATACCTGTAAGAATCTTCCTTATCAACTATGGCAGGAACTCCCGCATGGAACGTCCTGCTATTCCACCTTTCAAATTTGCTTGTTCACTTTTTACCTAAAGAAGTAATAACGTCTTTCTTTAGTACTAATTTCTGCAATTTTTTCATAAATTTAAGTTATTATGTTATTATCACCCTAATATTACGCTAGGGGCCACGTTTTGTTTTAAGTATAAATCTGATGACTCTAAAGTTGAATTTGTTCAGAATGTCAATATTAATAAGATTCACTAGTGTAGTAATGAACTGCTCTTTTTTTAAGTGCTAATTTCTGTAACTTCTCCAAAATCTTGTTTATTAATTAATTATTTGATTTTTTTACCGAAGGGTATCTTTTATTTTTTTCCTTATAAATACAAAAAAATGAAATAATGATAAAGAATAGCACACAGGATATGTTTAAGTATTCGCCTTTCGAAAAGTCTATTATCCCACTATAAAAACCATAGTTTAATCTCCACACTGTACCATAGGGTATAAGATAGATATAATCTTTATTTTGAGCAATAACCCCAAAGATCGTCATGAAACCAGCAAACCCGATAGGTAAAACAAAACTCTTAAAGATCAAACTAAGATAATATTGCATAATTGAAACAGCAGAAAGTGTTATAAACAAATATGAGAAATAAAAAGCTGTTAGGTTATTAACATTATAACTGGAGAATTCATATCCAGGTAATAACTTATCCAGAGCAAAACCAGACAGAAGGAAAGCAAGATAACCTATGAGGAAAGAAATAAAGTTAATCTCTAAAAGGAAGACCATTTTGCTCGAATAAATTGTCAGCTTGCTAATTGGTCTTGTAAAAAGAAGTCTAAATCCATAATTCTTATATTCTACATCGCATAAAGAATAACTCAAAATGGCTGCAAGAATTGGATAAAGCAGAGCATAGAAGTCGAAGATGTATCTACCCAATACCCATACCCAAGGATTATAATCAAAAGTTATTGTTGGATTATTGACAGCATCAGCATGTTTAAACAAAACATATATATCAATGCATAAAGTCATGAACAAAGGAAATAACAAGAAGAGCCAAATGGCAATATTAAATCTTAATTTATAGTGTTCACTTTTAAGAATAGTAAAGAACGATATAGGTTTCATAAGTCGGTTTTTATTAGATGAAGGAATACAGACTCCAAATTTTCTTGGTATGTATCTGCAAATAAAATTTGAATGTGGTTTTGTTGCATTAATTTTTTAAAACTGTCAAAGGAACCATCTTGCTCTATTTCTATAATAAGCGTTCCATCAGAGATCCTTTTTGTGGGAATCAAGTGTTCTTTACATATCTTCATGCATCGTTCCGGTTGGTCCGTATGTATTAAATAAGATTGCTTTTTCTGATTGAGTAGACTATTAATTTCTCCTTGAAACAATAATCTTTTATTATTTAATATTCCGATGTGTGTGCATATTTTCTCCATTTCAGCTAAGATATGTCCTGAAATGAAAATAGTTTTTCCTTTACTTTTAAGTTTGAGCATTAGCTCTCTCATTTCAAAAACACCTTGAGGATCTAGTCCATTGAGTGGTTCGTCAAGAATGAGTAATTTAGGATTATGAAACATTGCCATCGCAATTCCCAAGCGTTGTTTCATTCCTGTAGAATATTTTCTAACTTTTTTGTCTTTATCTTTAGTCAAATTCACAAGCTCTAGAACCTCTTGAATGCGTTTTTTTGTCCACAATGATATAGTATATCCAAATAGTTTAGATTCTCATAGGCACTCAAATCTGCATAGAAGAATGGATGTTCAATCAAGCATCCTATATTTTGAAGGATATGCAATCTGTTGGAATGAAATTCTTTTTTATTGAAAAATACCGTATTTATTTTAGTTTGCTCCAATCCTAAAAAGTATCTTTTATCGTTGTTGATTTACCCTCTCCATTCTTGCCTAAGTATCCATAAATGGAACCTTCTGGAATCTTCAAGTTAATGTCTTCTAATACAGAATGATTTCTGTAGTTAAAAGTGAGATGGTTAGTTTCAAGTATATTCATAATCAACACTTTCTTTTAAAATTATTCGTATTTAAATGATTTAACTAAAGTTTCCCACCCAAATAAATAGATAGAAAAATAACAGTTTGTCGAATTTTCTTTGTAAATTAGTAATCGCTGAAGAACTGATTTTAAAGACAAGACAACAAAACTGTTATGGAAGCAAAAATAGAGAAAATAAGTGAGTTATCCAAACTTTTGAGTGTTAAAACACGAATGAGTGATGATTTATTTCATCTTTTTGGTAAGTTTGGCATCGGACACCTGTTATCTCGCTTGTCATTGGAGAAACATGACGGGTTTCCGCTTCGGAGTTGTTCCTTTCTCTTTGCCTATTCCGCATTGTGGGTGAGAGCATCTACAGTATATGCAAGCATAAGATATATGAGCTTTCAAATCATGATAAAAACAGTTTCTTTCGGATGATGATTCGTCTGCAGATGGATTGGACGCGCTTGATGAACCACTTTGCCCTGTGTTATATGTGTCTCTTGCGTAAGTATGGCGAAGCTCCTCAATCCAATACTACGACATGTTTCATTATAGATGATACTGTGCTTGAGAAGAGTGGTGTGAGAGTGGAGGGTCTCAGTCTTGTTTTCATCCATGTAAAAGGCAAGTGTGTATTGGTTATAAACTATTACTTTGTGCATTCTTTGACGGTAATACAATCATACCCTTTGATTTTTTACTGCATCAGGAAAAGGGAAAACAAGGAGGCTAAGCAGTATCTCGGATTAGGAGCTTATCAAGGTTGCGACTTTAATGGTTAGATAGCCGATGCAACGCTGTGTTACCTTACATATATCGTCTTGGCTTTGGAAAGGGGGGCACAGAATATCAAATTTTGGGTGAACTCTTTTCTGATATGGAGAATGCTCTCGTGGCACTCACGTTATGGAAGCGAGTTCTATCCTATATCAAGCACATTCTTCGCATTTTAGGAGAAACACTTTGGGTGACGCCCCAATACCTTATGGCTATAATCAGCGATAACGACAAAGAGCTGAGCACAATCTTTGTAATGGCTGAAGCATTGAAAAAGTGGGATGAAGTACATGGACTTACTACATAATTTTTATTAGCCGTGTGTTAAAAGTCAATGAATATGGGGGATGACAAGCAAAGGTGAATGGGAAAAGACAGTGTTTTAAGGGGGGGAAACGTTAGTTAGTTAGTTAGTTCCTATCGGTAGAATAAACACATTAATTATTTGTGTTTTTTTGATGAGGCCTCTTTATTTTCATACTAATTACTTACTTTTGCACATAAAAAATATCTCAATGAGTATTATTGTATTTACTATTCTATTATTATTAGGTGCCTATTGTGCTGGTTTGTTAGGTTCCTTGACAGGTTTAGGAGGAGGAGTAATAGTTATTCCTCTGCTCACTTTAGTTTTCGGTATCGATTTCCATTATGCTATTGGAGCAGCTTTAGTAGCATCCATTGCAACCTCTTCAGGTTCGGCCAGTGCTTATGTAAAAGAAGGGATGACCAATATCCGGTTGGGAATGTTTCTTGAGATAGCAACAAGTATTGGTGCCGTTATAGGAGCTGCAGTTGCTTTGTGGATGCCCACCAATGGTATAGCTATCGTTTTCGGCGCAGTTCTCCTTCTCACAATAGCCTTACAATTTCGTCAGAAAGCCGATTACGTCAATGTAAAAGGTAGTCGGTTAGCGATGAAACTGAAGCTTTTTGGCTCTTATCCTACAAAGGAAGGGAATTTGCAAAATTACGAGTTAACCAACGTGTCAGGCGGCTTTTCGGTGATGGTACTTGCTGGAGCCTTGTCAGGACTATTAGGAATTGGTAGTGGAGCGTTGAAGGTGTTGGCAATGGACGGATGTATGAAAGTCCCATTTAAGGTTAGTACCACTACGAGTAATTTCATGATAGGTGTGACAGCTGTAACCTCCGCCGTCGTTTATCTACAGCGTGGTTATATAGAGCCAGGTCTTGCCTTCCCAATAATGGTAGGTGTGTTAGCAGGTGCAATGAGTGGAGCAAAGTTACTGAAACACTTAGATGTAAAGTGTTGAGAAAGATATTTGCTGTAGCCATACTGCTGGCAGCATTAAACATGATATATAATGGTATAATAGGAAAGTTCTAATATGGAAGAAAATACAAACACTAAGAATGATATGAATACTCTGATAGGTAACACCTTGCGTATTGGAGTCTTTACGGCATGTATTATAGCCTTGATAGGCGGTATCTGGTATGTTGTAAGTACTTCGGGATCAGCATTACCAGATTATAAGGTTTTCTATAAAGGAGATGAAAGTTATACAACCTTTGAAGGCATCTTCAAGTCGGTATTTGCGATGTCAGCTGCAGGTTGGGTACAATTAGGCGTAGTCGTTCTCATGCTCACACCAGTAATGCGTGTTGTATTATCTTTGGTAGATTTCAGCATTCAACGTGACTGGCTTTATGTCGTCATAACGGGGATAGTTCTCCTCATAATTGTCATGAACTCGCTTGTTGGAGTGGGATGAGTAATGTTAAATAATAAGTAAAAAGTTATTTATTGTTAATAAAAGTGTTTTGCGAGCTTATTATCTTTCTTATTATTAGGTCGTTTGAGGGAATATTTGTACCTTTGCAACCCGAAACAACAGTGTGAATTATAGGCTTTTGGGTTATATCGCACTTGTTTGTAATGGATTGAAAATAAACAAAATAAATATATAACAATAAAAAGTAAAATTATGCCTACTATTTCACAATTAGTAAGAAAAGGCAGAAAGGACATCGTAGACAAGAGCAAGTCTCCGGCTTTGGACAACTGTCCACAGCGTCGTGGCGTTTGTGTTCGTGTTTACACAACAACTCCTAAGAAGCCTAATTCGGCAATGCGTAAGGTTGCCCGTGTTCGTTTGACCAACCAGAAGGAAGTTAACTCTTACATCCCGGGAGAGGGTCACAACTTGCAGGAGCACAGTATTGTTCTCGTTCGTGGTGGTCGTGTAAAGGACCTTCCTGGTGTACGTTATCATATTGTTCGTGGTACTCTTGATACCGCTGGTGTTGCTAATCGTACACAGCGTCGTTCTAAGTATGGTGCTAAGCGTCCAAAGGCAGCTAAGAAGTAATATCTGCGTTGTGCAAAGGCAACAAAGAAACTTCAATCCATAAAGCCGAGGTGCAACGGCCGGTGATGGTCGATGCTCCAAGGCTCTTTCAAAAAGAACAAACTAAAAACAAACAGTTTTGCTGGAGATTTGTAATCACAAAGGTTGAGTAAATACCCAAGAGAGGGTGTTGAAGAACGAAAGACGACAGCCTCCGCAGAATTAAAGTTTAAAATAAAAAATGAGAAAAGCAAAACCAAAGAAGCGTGTAATCCTTCCAGATCCAAAGTTCAACGATCAGAAGGTATCAAAGTTCGTAAATCATTTGATGTATGATGGTAAGAAGAATACCTCATACGAAATCTTCTATGCAGCCCTCGATATCGTAGGTGGTAAGATGAAGGATGAAGAGAAGTCTCCACTTGAGGTGTGGAAGCAGGCTCTTGACAACATCACTCCACAGGTAGAGGTGAAGAGCCGTCGTATCGGTGGTGCTACTTTCCAGGTACCAACAGAGATTCGTCCTGATCGTAAGGAAAGTGTGTCTATGAAGAATATGATTGCTTTCGCACGTAAGCGTGGTGGTAAGAGCATGGCTGACAAGCTCGCATCAGAGATTATGGATGCTTTCAATAACCAGGGTGGTGCTTACAAGCGTAAGGAAGATATGCACCGCATGGCTGAGGCTAACCGTGCATTTGCTCACTTCAGATTCTAATCAAGTTATTATAATAAGGTAAAGGAAATGGCAAATCACGATTTACATTTGACTCGTAATATCGGTATTATGGCACACATCGATGCCGGTAAGACGACAACATCTGAACGTATTCTTTTTTATACAGGTAAGACTCACAAGATTGGTGAGGTGCATGATGGTGCTGCTACCATGGACTGGATGGCACAGGAGCAGGAGCGTGGTATCACTATCACATCAGCTGCAACAACATGTAACTGGAACTACCTTGGCAAGTCTTATAAGATTAACTTGATTGATACTCCGGGACACGTTGACTTTACTGCTGAGGTAGAGCGTTCACTTCGTGTTCTTGATGGTGCAGTTGCTACTTATTCTGCAGCTGATGGTGTTCAGCCACAGTCAGAGACTGTTTGGCGCCAGGCTGATAAGTACAATGTTCCACGTATTGGTTATGTAAACAAGATGGACCGCTCTGGTGCTGACTTCTACGAGACAGTACAGCAGATGAAGGATATTCTTGGTGCTAACCCAATCGCTATTCAGATTCCTATCGGTGCAGAGGAGAATTTCAAGGGTGTTATAGATCTCATCAAGATGAAGGCTATCTTGTGGCACGATGAGACTATGGGTGCTGAATACGATATCGAAGAAATTCCAGCTGATCTCGCTGATGAGGCTGCAGAGTGGCGTGAGAAGTTGCTCGAGGGTGCAGCTAACTACGATGATGAGTTGATGGAGATGTATCTTGAAGGTCAGGATATTCCAGAGGATAACTTATTGCAGCTATTCGTAAGGGTTGTATCTCAATGGAATGCTGCCCAATGCTCCTCGGTTCTTCTTACAAGAACAAGGGTGTACAGCCACTTCTCGACTACGTTTGTGCTTTCTTGCCTTCACCATTGGATACACCAGCTATTGTAGGTGTTAATCCAGACACAGAAGAAGAAGAGTCTCGTAAGCCAAGTGAGAATGAGCCTACTGCAGCTTTGGCATTTAAGATTGCTACCGATCCTTTCATGGGCCGTTTGGTGTTCTTCCGTGTCTACTCAGGTAAGGTTTCTGCTGGATCTTATGTTTTCAATACACGTTCTGGTAAGAAGGAGCGTATCAGCCGTCTGTTCCAGATGAACTCTAATAAGGAAATCCCTATGGAGTCAATCGACGCAGGTGATATCGGTGCTGGTGTAGGTTTCAAGGATATTCGTACTGGTGATACCCTCTGTGATGAGAATGCACCAATCATCCTTGAGTCTATCACATTCCCTGATACTGTAATCTCTATTGCAGTTGAGCCAAAGAGCCAGGCAGATGTTGCTAAGCTCGACAATGGTCTTGCTAAGCTTGCAGAGGAGGATCCAACATTCACCGTTCGTACTGACGAGCAGAGTGGTCAGACTATTATCTCTGGTATGGGTGAGCTTCACCTTGATATTATTATCGACCGTTTGAAGCGTGAGTTCAAGGTAGAGTGTAACCAGGGTAAGCCACAGGTGAACTACAAAGAGGCTATCACAAAGGCTGCACAGAGCCGTGAGACTTATAAGAAGCAGTCTGGTGGTCGTGGTAAGTTTGCTTGTATCGATGTAACAATCGAGCCAAAAGATGAGGATTACGAAGAGGGCGACTTACAGTTTATCAATGTCGTTAAGGGTGGTAACGTACCTAAGGAGTTTATTCCATCTGTAGAGAAGGGTTTCAAAGACTGTCTCAATAGTGGTGTACTCGGTGGTTTCCCTTTGACAGGTCTTAAGGTTACTTTGACTGATGGTTCTTTCCACCCAGTTGACTCTGATCAGTTGTCATTCGAACTCGTTGCTCATCAAGCATTCAAGGTTCTTTGTCCTAAGGCTGGTCCTGTTCTTATGGAGCCTATCATGAAGGTAGAGGTTGTTACTCCAGAGGAGAACATGGGTGATGTTATCGGTGACTTGAACAAGCGTCGTGGTCTTGTACAGGGTATGGAAGAAGCTCGTAGCGGTGCTCGTATCGTTAAGGCTATGGTTCCATTGGCAGAGATGTTCGGTTACGTAACTGCTCTCCGTACAATTACCTCTGGTCGTGCTACTTCTTCTATGGAGTATGATCACCACTCACCAGTATCAAGTTCTCTTGCAAAGGAGATTCTTGATGAGTTGAAGGGTAATTCAGATCTCGTTAAGTAAAGAATATAAGGAAGTGCTCTCTCATAGCGAATGACTCTTATGAGGGAGCAACCTTTATGTATATTAATAATAAATAATAAATTACACATGAGTCAGAAGATTCGTATTAAGCTGAAGTCTTACGACCACCAGTTGGTTGACAAGTCAGCAGAGAAGATTGTGAAGGCTGTAAGGCAACAGGTGCTATTGTTAGCGGTCCTATTCCATTGCCAACACACAAGCGTATTTACACTGTAAACCGCTCTACATTCGTTAACAAGAAGGCACGTGAGCAGTTCCAGCTCTCAGATTTCAAGCGTCTCATTGATATTTATAGCTCTACAGCAAAGACTGTTGACGCTTTGATGAAGCTTGAGTTGCCTTCAGGTGTTGAGGTTGAAATCAAGGTGTAGTCATTTGTTGACAATAAGAAACAAATTAATACAAAAAAAGCATTTACATTCATTTTTAAATCATTAATTGAAATGCCAGGATTATTAGGAAAGAAAATCGGAATGACATCCGTTTTCAGTGCCGACGGTAAGAATGTTCCGTGCACTGTTATCGAAGCTGGTCCTTGTGTTGTAACCCAGGTTAAAACTGTAGAAAAGGATGGTTACAAGGCTGTTCAGTTAGGTTTCGGCGAGGCTAAAGAAAAGAGAACTTTCTAAGCCACAACAGGGACACTTTAAGAAAGCCGGCACAACACCAAAGAAGCACTTGGCCGAGTTCAAGTTTGACGAGGAATATAACCTCGGTGACACTATTACTGTTGAATTGTTCAACAATGCTAAGTTCGTAGACGTTGTAGGTACATCTAAGGGTAAAGGTTTCCAGGGTGTTGTTAAGCGTCACGGATTCGGTGGTGTAGGTCAGTCTACTCACGGTCAGGATGACCGCGCACGTAAGCCGGGTTCTATTGGTGCTTGTTCTTACCCAGCTAAGGTCTTCAAGGGCATGCGCATGGGCGGCCAGATGGGAGGCGACAGAGTAACAACTCAGAACCTTCAGGTGTTAAAGGTTATTCCAGAGCACAATCTAATCCTTGTTAAGGGTAGTGTTGCTGGATGTAATGGTTCAACCGTAATAATTAAGAAGTAATGGATATTAACGTATTAGATATCAAAGGTCAGGAGACCGGCCGTAAGGTAACTCTTAACGAGAATATCTTCGGAATTGAGCCTAACGATCACGTCCTCTATCTCGCAGTTAAGCAGTATCTCGCTGATCAGCGTCAGGGTACAGCTAAGTCAAAGGAAAGAAGTGAGCACGCTGGTTCTACTCGTAAGTTGGGTCGTCAGAAGGGCGGCGGCGGTGCTCGTCGTGGTGATATCAATTCTCCAGTCCTCGTAGGTGGTGGTCGTGTATTCGGTCCTAAGCCACGCGATTACAGCTTCAAGCTGAATAAGAAGGTAAAGGTTCTTGCTCGTAAGTCTGCATTGGCTTATAAGGCACAGGACAATGCTATTGTTGTAGTAGAAGATTTCAATCTTGACGCTCCAAAGACTAAAGATTTCGTAAACATTGCAAAAAATCTTAAAGTTGATAGCAAGAAAGTCCTTCTTGTTTTGCCAGAAGTAGAGAAAAACGTATATTTGTCAGCTCGTAATCTGCAGAAGGCTGAGGTTATGACTGCTTCACAGGTAAATTCATACAAAGTTTTGAATGCTGATGTAGTAGTTATCACAGAAAGCTCTCTGAAGGTTATTGACGAAATCTTAACCAAGTAATAATTAGGAGACAAGAAGAATTATGGGATTTATCATTAAACCAGTGGTCACTGAAAAGATGACCAAGTTGACAGACAAGTCTTCTGAGGATAAGGTTGTAAAGCACAAGGGTGAGAAGAGAACTATTTTGGCGCAGCCAAAGTATGGTTTATTGTTAAGCCTGAGGCCAACAAGCTTGAGATTAAGAAAGAAGTTGAGGCTTTATACAACGTTACAGTAGTAGATGTGAATACCGTTCGTTACGCAGGTAAGCGTCAAGCACGTTATACCAAGGCAGGTCTTGTGAAAGGACAGAAGAACGCATTCAAGAAGGCTATCGTCACTTTGAAGAATGGCGATTCAATCGATTTTTATAGCAATATTTAAATAAAAAATGGCAGTACGTAAATTAAACCCGGTTACTCCGGGACAAAGACACAAGGTTATTGGCACGTTCGAGGATATTACTGCATCCGTGCCAGAGAAGTCTCTCGTTTACGGTAAACGTTCTACCGGTGGTCGAAACAACACCGGTAAGATGACTGTCCGCTATATGGGCGGTGGTCACAAGAAGAAGTATCGTCTTATCGACTTCAAGCGAGAGAAAGATGGTGTTCCAGCTGTAGTGAAGACAATCGAGTATGATCCTAACAGATCAGCTCGCATTGCGCTGTTATACTATGCTGATGGTGAAAAACGTTACATTATTGCTCCTAACGGACTGCAGGTTGGTGCAACACTGATGTCTGGTGCTGAGGCAGCACCTGAGGTTGGTAACGCTCTTCCTTTGGCTAATATTCCTGTTGGTACTGTAATTCATAACATTGAGTTACGTCCAGGACAGGGTGCATTGCTCGTTCGTTCGGCTGGTAATTTTGCTCAGCTTACTTCTCGTGAAGGCAGTTATTGTGTTATCAAGCTCCCTTCTGGTGAAACTCGCCAGATTTGTCAGCTTGTAAGGCAACTGTAGGTAGTGTAGGTAACTCTGACCACGCTCTTGAGCAGTCTGGTAAGGCTGGTCGCTCTCGTTGGTTGGGTCGTCGTCCTCACAACCGTGGTGTTGTTATGAACCCTGTTGATCACCCAATGGGTGGTGGTGAAGGTCGCCAGTCTGGTGGTCATCCACGTTCACGTAAGGGCTTGTACGCTAAGGGTCTTAAGACTCGTGCACCTAAGAAGCTTTCAAACAAGTACATTATTGAGAGAGCTAACAAGAAGTAATCAAAGTAATTAAGAGTAAATTATGAGTCGTTCATTAAAAAAAGGTCCATACATTAACGTATCACTCGAGAAGAAGATTCTTGCTATGAATGAGAGTGGTAAGCAGAATGTAGTAAAGACATGGGCCAGAGCATCAATGATTTCCCCTGATTTTGTGGGTCACACTGTTGCAGTTCATAACGGAAATAAATTTATCCCTGTTTACATTACTGAGAACATGGTAGGTCATAAGCTCGGTGAGTTCAGCCCTACACGCCGTTTCGGTGGTCACTCTGGTAATAATAAGAGGTAAGCAGGTCATAATCCATTTAGAAAATAGAAAATATAATGGGAGCAAGAAAACATATAAAGGCTGAAGCTCGTAAAGAAGCTTTGAGAAGCCAGTATTTTGCAAAGCTCAAGGACTGTCCTTCTTCTCCACGTAAGATGCGCTATGTTGTAGACATGGTTCGTGGTATGGAAGTCAATCGTGCCCTTGGCGTACTGAGATTCTCCAAGAAGGCAGCTGCCCAGAATGTTGAGAAACTTCTGCGTTCTGCTATTAACAACTGGGAGACAAAGAATGACCGCAAGGCTGAAGACGGTGAACTTTTTATCTCTAAGATCTTCGTAGATGAAGGTGTTACAATGAAGCGCATGCGTCCTGCACCACAGGGCCGTGGCTACAGAATCCGCAAACGTTCTAACCACGTCACTCTTTTCGTTGATTCAAAGAATGACGCTAATAATGATGATAAATAAATAGTAGAATGGGACAGAAAGTTAATCCAATTAGCAACCGTCTTGGTATCATCCGCGGTTGGGAGTCAAATTGGTTCGGTGGCAAGAATTTCGGGGATAATCTCGTAGAAGATCGTAAGATTCGTACTTACCTGAACAAGCGTTTGGAAAAAGCAAGCGTTTCCCGTATTGTCATTGAGCGCACATTGAAGCTCGTCACCATTACTATTTGCACCGCTCGTCCGGGTATCGTTATCGGTAAAGGTGGTCAGGATGTTGATAAGCTTAAGGAAGAGTTGAAGAATCTTTTCAAGAAGGAGATTCAGATTAATATCTTCGAGGTTAAGAAACCTGAACTTGATGCAAACATCGTTGGTAACAATATCGCTCGCCAGGTAGAGGGTAAGATAGCTTACCGTCGTGCTATCAAGATGGCAGTTGCTAACACTATGCGTGCTGGTGCTGAAGGTATCAAAGTTCAAATTACAGGTCGTCTGAACGGTGCCGAAATGGCTCGTAAGGAAATGTTCAAAGAGGGACGTACTCCTCTACATACATTCCGTGCAGACATCGATTATTGTCAGACAGAAGCCCTTACTAAGGTAGGTCTGTTGGGTATCAAGGTATGGATTTGCCGTGGTGAAGTTTATAACAAGGTAGATCTTACACCTAACTTTACTCAAGAGAAGAGCAATGGCCGTTCTAACAATGGTGGCCGTTCTGGAAGAGGTAATCGTAGAAGAAACAATAACCGTTAAAAGAAGAAGCTATCATGTTACAGCCAAAGAGTAAAATATAGAAGACCTCAAGACGGACGTGGCAACAAAGGCAACGCCCACAGAGGTACACAGCTGGCTTTCGGCTCATTCGGCATCAAGACACTTGAGGCTAAGTGGATCGACAGCCGTCAGATTGAGGCCGCTCGTATAGCAGTAAACCGCTATATGAACCGTCAGGGCCAGGTCTGGATTCGCATCTTCCCTGATAAACCAATCACTCGTAAGCCTGCCGATGTTCGTATGGGTAAAGGTAAGGGTGATCCAGCAGGATGGGTTGCACCAGTTACTCCAGGTCGTGTTCTCTTTGAAGTAGAGGGCGTAAGCTTTGATATTGCAAAGGAGGCACTTCGTCTCGCTGCACAGAAGCTGCCTGTTAAGACAAAGTTTATTGTTAGACGTGATTTCGATAAAAACGCTTAAGAAAGATGAAGATTAAAGAAGTAAAAGAACTCGAGACCAAGGATTTGGTTGAGAAGATTGAGAATGCTGAGACAGCTCTTGCAAAAATGAAGCTGAATCATCAGATTACTCCACTTGAGAATCCATCTCAGATTAAGGCCGCTCGTCGTGATATTGCACGTATGAAAACAGAACTTTCTCAGAGAGAACTTAATAAATAACAATGGTCCAGATGGAAACAAGAAATTTAAGAAAAGTAAGACAGGGTGTCGTTATCAGCAACAAAATGGATAAAACCATCGTTATTGCAGCTAAGTTCAAAGAGAAGCACCCTATTTATGGTAAGTTTGTCCAGAAGACAAAGAAGTACCATGCTCATGACGAGAAGAATGAGGCAAATGTAGGTGATACAGTACTCATTATGGAGACTCGTCCTCTTTCTAAGACAAAGAGATGGAGATTAGTTCAAATCGTAGAAAAAGCTAAGTAATTATGATACAGACAGAATCAAAACTTACAGTATGTGATAACAGCGGTGCTCGTGAAGCTAAGTGCATTCGTGTACTCGGTGGTACTGGCCGTCGTTACGCAAGTGTTGGTGACGTTATCGTAGTTGCTGTACAAAACGTCATCCCATCAAGTGAATTGAAAAAGGGTGCAGTATCAAAGGCTTTGATCGTTCGCACAAAGAAGGAGATTCGTCGTGCTGATGGTTCATATATCCGCTTCGATGATAATGCATGTGTATTACTGAATAACGCAGGCGAAATTCGTGGTAGCCGTATCTTCGGTCCTGTTGCTCGTGAGCTGCGTGCAGTGAATATGAAGGTCGTTTCTTTGGCACCTGAGGTTCTTTAATTATTAAATTGAATAATAAAATGGCAAAATTCCATATAAAGAAAGACGATCAGGTCATTGTTCTTGCTGGTGCAGATAAGGGCAAGACTGGAAAGGTGCTTAAGGTCATCGCAGATAAGGAACGTGCTATTGTAGAGGGCTTGAATATGGTCTCTAAAAGCACAAAACCTTCTGCTGCTAACCCACAGGGTGGTATCATTAAGCAGGAGGCTGCAATTCATATCTCAAATTTAAGTCTCATCGATCCGAAGAGCGGTAAGGCTACACGTATCAAGATTGAACGTGAAGGCAAGACTGTTAAGCGTATCGCTAAAAAGTCAGGGGAGGAAATTAAGTAATGAATACAGCTCAGTTAAAGAAACAGTATAAGGAGCAGATTGTTCCTGCTTTGCAGAAGCAGTTCAACTATTCTTCAGCTATGCAGGTGCCTGTTTTGAAGAAGATTGTTATCAATCAGGGTCTTGGTGATGCAACTCAGGATAAGAAACTTATTGAAGTTGCTGTTAACGAGATTTCTTCTATTACAGGTCAGAAGGCTGTTGCAACTTATTCAAAGAAGGATATTGCAAACTTCAAACTGCGTAAGAAGATGCCTATCGGCGTAATGGTAACTCTGCGTCGTGAGCGTATGTATGAGTTCCTCGAGAGCTCGTTCGCGTATCTTTGCCACGTATTCGTGACTTCAAGGGTATCGAGAGCAAGTTCGATGGTCGTGGAAATTATACTCTCGGTATTACCGAGCAGATTATTTTCCCAGAGATTAATATCGATCAGGTTGACCGTATCCAGGGTATGAACATCACCTTCGTAACATCTGCTAAGACTGATGAAGAAGGATATGCTTTGCTGAAGGGCTTCGGACTTCCATTCAAGAATGCTAAAAACGATTAATTGATATGGCAAAAGAATCAATGAAAGCTCGCGAGGTAAAGCGTGCAAAGCTTGTAGCTCGTTATGCTGAGAAACGCGCAGCTCTGAAAAAGATTATCGCTACTTCAAATGATCCTGAAGAGGCTTATGAGGCTGCTCGTAAGTTGCAGTCTATTCCAAAGAATGCTAATCCTATTCGTCTACATAATCGTTGTAAGATTACTGGACGTCCAAAGGGATACATTCGTCAGTTTGGTCTCTCTCGTATTCAGTTCCGTGAGATGGCATCTCAGGGACTTATTCCAGGTGTAAAGAAGGCAAGCTGGTAAACAAATATATCGACGCGGATAGTGAATTGTGAAAAAGATTTTGTATCTTTGCAGCTCATTATCCGCTTTCAAGCGATTTTTTAATATTGTCGGGGTAGTCCCGATTAATTAAACATTTATATTTTATGACAGATCCAATAGCAGATTATCTGACAAGACTCAGAAACGCAATCATGGCTCATCACCGTGTTGTTGAGGTTCCTGCGTCTAACTTGAAGAAGTCTATTACAAAGATTCTCTTCGAGAAGGGTTACATCTTGAACTACAAGTTCATCGAGGATGGTCCCCAAGGCTCAATCAAGGTCGCATTGAAGTACGACCCTGTAACAAAGCAGAGCGCTATCAAGAAATTGAAGCGTGTTTCTACCCCAGGTCTTCGCCAGTATACTGGTTACAAAGACATGCCGAGAGTAATTAACGGACTTGGAATTGCTATCCTTTCCACGTCTAAAGGTGTAATGACAGACAAGGAAGCTGCTGCAGAGAAGATCGGTGGTGAGGTTCTTTGCTACGTTTATTAATTGGAGGATTGAATATGTCAAGAATAGGAAATTGCCAATTAGTGTTCCAGCTGGCGTTACAGTTGCTCTTAATAATGGTGTTGTTACAGTAAAGGGTCCTAAGGGTGAGCTTTCTCAGAAGGTAGATTCTTCTATTAAGACTATCATCGAGGACGGTCAGGTAACATTCGAAATTGATGAGAATAGCCCAGTAAACTACAAGCAGAAGCAGGCTTTCCACGGTCTTTATCGTTCACTTGTTAACAATATGGTTGTTGGTGTAAGTGAGGGTTACAAAAAGACATTGGAACTTGTTGGTGTAGGTTATCGTGTTTCTAACCAGGGCAACTTGGTAGAGTTCTCACTTGGTTATACTCACCCAATCTTTATTCAGCTTCCTTCAGAAGTTAAGGTTGAGACAAAGAGTGAGCGTAATCAGAATCCAATCATCACTCTTGAATCAGCTGACAAGCAGCTGCTTGGTCTCATCTGTGCAAAGATTCGTTCTTTCCGTAAGCCTGAACCTTACAAGGGTAAGGGTGTCCTGTTTCAGGGTGAGGTTATTCGCAGAAAGTCTGGTAAGACAGCTGCAGCTAAGTAACTTTAATACATCATTACGATTATGACAACAAAGAAAGAACAAAGAAGAATTAAGATAAAGTTCCGCATTCGTAAGAGTGTGAACGGTACTGCTAGAGCGCCCACGCTTTGAGCGTTTTTCCGCAGTAATAAGCAGATTTATGCACAGGTTATTAACGATCTGACCGGAACAACCCTCGCTTCAGCTTCTTCACTTGGTCTTGAGAAGATGGCTAAGATAGAGCAGGCTAAGAAGGTGGGTGCGCTTGTAGCAGAACATGCGAAGGCTGCTGGTGTAGAGCAGGTTGTTTTTGACCGTAACGGTTATCTCTATCACGGACGTGTACAGGCTTTGGCTGATGCAGCACGTGAGGGAGGACTTAAATTCTAAACGATTATGGCAATGAATAGAGTAAAAGTAAATAGTGATGTAGAACTGAAAGATCGCTTGGTTGCTATCAACCGTGTAACTAAGGTTACAAAGGGTGGTCGTACTTTCACATTCGCAGCTATCGTCGTTGTAGGTGACGGTAAGGGCGTTATTGGCTGGGGGTCTTGGTAAGGCTGGTGAGGTTACTGCTGCTATCCAGAAGGGTACAGATTCAGCAAAGAAGAACCTTGTTAAGGTTCCTGTTTTGAAGGGTACTGTTCCTCATGAGGCAGAAGCTCGCTTCAGTGGTGCTCATGTTCTCCTTAAGCCAGCTGCAGCCGGTACTGGTTTGAAGGCTGGTGGTGCTATGCGTGCTGTTCTTGAGAGCGCAGGTGTTACTGATGTGATTGCAAAGTCAAAGGGTTCTTCTAACCCTCATAACCTTGTGAAAGGCTACTATCGCTGCCCTCGCTGATATGCGTGATGCATATACAATCGCTGGTGAGCGTGGTATCAGTATGGATAAAGTATTTAACGGTTAATTTTAGGAGGTATTTAAATTATGGCAAACAATTAAGATTAAGCAGATTAAGAGCCGTATTGGTGCTCCTAAAGACCAGAAAGGAGACTTTGCAGGCATTGGGACTTCGTAAGATTTCTCAGGTTATGAGGTTGAGGATACTCCCAAGCTGCCGTGGTATGATCCGTAAGGTGCATCACCTGGTATCAGTAATTGATTAAGTAATCTTTTAAAAGAAAAACAGTAATTATGAAATTAAATAATTTGAAACCAGCTGTTGGCTCTACACATTCACGTCGTCGTATTGGTCGTGGTCCAGGTTCTGGACTTGGTGGTACTTCTACTCGTGGTCACAAGGGTGCAAAGTCACGTTCTGGTTATAAGAAGAAGATTGGCTTTGAGGGTGGTCAGATGCCTCTCCAGCGTCGTGTACCGAAGGCTGGTTTCAAGAACATCAACCACAAGGAATATTTCGCTGTAAATCTTTCAACTCTTCAGGCACTTGCTGAGAAGAACAATCTTACTAAGATTGGTGTTGAGGAGCTTAAGGCTGCTGGACTTACCAATGGTAAGGAACTTGTTAAGATTCTTGGTAATGGTGAGTTGAAGGCTAAGTTGGAGGTTTCAGCAAATGCTTTCTCAAAGACTGCTGAAGAAGCTATTAAGGCAGTAGGTGGTAACACAACTATAATCTAAGTTAATGAAAAAAGTTTATTGAGACACTGAAGAACTGTTGGAAAATTGAAGATCTGCGTCAGAGACTTCTAATAACGATTCTGTTTCACAGCTATTTACCGATTTCGGGCTCGTTTGTGGTGCTACCTGGTATCAATCCAGCCCTTATTGAGAAAAGTTGCAGTCACAGACCAAGCGGCGGTCTTATGTCGCTTTTTGGACATGTTCTCCGGTGGTGCATTTCTCATGCGTCAATCTTCGCATTAGGGAATCATGCCTATATCTCAGCTTCTATCGTTTATACAGATTCTCGCTGTTGCTGTTCCTTATTTCCAAAAGATGCAGCGTGAAGGCGAAAGTGGTCATAAGAAAGATAAACTGGTATACGCGTGTCCTGACAGTAGTTATCCTACTGTTTCAGGCACCGTCTTACCTAATGAACTTAAAGATGCAGGCCTGCTGGTGCACTTGCTACAGGTGTTGATTGGACTACATTTATGATTCCTGCGACTGTATACTAGCTGCAGGGTCTATGTTCATATCTATGGCTCGGTGAGCGTATCACGGATAAAGGCGTTGGAAATGGTATCTCTTTGATTATTATGATTGGTATCATTGCTCGTCTACCACAGGCTCTTTATACAGGAGTTTAGTAATCGCGTTTCAGCAGCTATCAGGTGGTGGTATTAGTGATGTTTATCGTCGAGACTGATTATCTTGTATGCTGTTGTATGTGCATCTATTTACTACTAGTGCAAGGTACTCGAAAGATTCCTGTACAGTATGCTAAACGTGTCGTTGGGAAATAAACAATATGGTGGAGCTCGTCAGTATATCCCATTTGAAACTGTTTGCTGCCAATGTAATGCCCATTATCTTTTGCTCAGGCTTTGATGTTTATTCCATTTGGCAATAGTTCAATATTCAACTGACAATAGTAGTTCTGTTCTCCAGTCTTTGATGGATACAAAGAGTCTGGCGTATAACTGTGTTTATGTAGTCCTTATCATAGTGTTTACTTATTTCTATACAGCGATTACACTTTGAATCCAACTCAAATGGCTGAGGATATGAAGCGAAACAATGGATTTTATTCCATGAGTTAAACCTGGTAAGGATACTGCATGACTATATTGATACTGTTATGTCACGTATAACAGGGACCAGGCTCTTTATTCATAGCTTTTATTGCTATTATGCCTGCATTAGTTGGTTTCTTGAAATGTTCAGAGTGCCTTTTGGTCAGTTCTTTGGTGGTACGTCATTGTTGATTCTTGTTGGTGTAGTTATAGATACACTTCAGCAGATTGAGTCACATTTAATGATGCGCCACTATGATGGACTGCTCAATTCTGGGACATACACGTAGCAATACTGGAGTTGCAGCTTATTAAATCTTTTATCTTAGGGAATGAATATATTTCTAAAGACAGAAGATGAAATAGAACTTATGCGTGAGGCCAACCTGCTGGTAGGTAAAAACTCTGGCAGAGGTTGGTCGTCATGTTAAGCCAGGTGTCTCAACTCTCCAGTTAGATAAAAATAGCTGAAGAGTTTATTTCGTGACAATGGTGCCATACCTACATTCAAAGGTTTTCCCAGTTCTTATGGTACTACCTTTCCCTGGAAGTATATGTTCGTCTGTTAATGATGTCGTCGTACATGGTGTTCCTAGTGAAGATGTTGTACTGAAGGATGGAGATATAATTTCAATTGATTGTGGGGACTTTGCTTAATGGCTTCAATGGTGATAGTTGTTATACTTTCTGTGTTGGAGAAGTAAGTGAAGATATAATGAAGTTACTTCGAGTAACGAAAAGGAATCACTTTATAAGGGTATCGAGGTAGCAGAAGCTGGGTCATCATGTTGGAGACATTGGTCATGTTATTCAGGACTATTGTCAGGCACAAGGTTATGGTATTGTTCGTGAATTAACAGGGACATGGTATTGGACGAGAGATGCATGAAGATCCTTCAATTCCTAATTACGGGAAAGAGGGGTAGCTGGAGTATTTACTCAAAGGCAGGAATGTGTATAGCGATAGAACCGATGGTTACAATGGGTAATCGAGAAATTGGATTATTGCCAGATCGTTGGAGTATTGTTACACGTGATCGTCGTCCAGCAGCACACTTTGAGCATACTATTGCCATAAGGGCTGGCAAGGCTGATATTTTATCTTCGTTTTGAGGAAGTTGAACATTTAGAAGGACAAAATTTTTAATTAGTTTATGGCAAAAGCAAACTGCGATAGAGCAGGATGGAACAATTCTCGAAGCGCTATCAAATGCGATGTTTCGAGTAGAATTAGAGAATGGTGTGATATCACTGCTCATATTTCCGGTAAGATGAGAATGCACTACATCAAAGATTCTTCCTGGTGATAAAGGTGAAGGTTGAGATGAGTCCATATGACCTAACTAAGGGTCGAATCGTTTTCAGATACAAATAAACAACATAGAGATATGAAAGACAAGAGCATCATTAAAGAAGCGTACAGCTGACTGCAAGATAGTTCGTCGTAAGGGTCGTCTGTTCGTTATTAACAAGAAAGAAACCCTAAGTTTAAAAATGCGTCAGGGTTAAGTTAAAAAAAGCGTAAAGAGGTGAGCTCTCTCGTAAATTATGCTTACCTTTGCGTGCTTTTTAGCGCAAAATGACATTAATTTTTTAATTATCAAACAATGGCAATAAGAATTGTTGGAGTAGATTTGCCCCAGAATAAGCGTGGCGAAATCGCATTGACCTATATCTATGGTATTGGTCGAAGTAGTTCAGCAAAGATATTGGATAAGGCTGGTATTAGCCGTGACCTGAAGGTCAGCGAGTGGTCTGATGACCAGGCAGCCAAGATCCGTGAAATTATCGGTGCTGAATTCAAAGTTGAAGGTGATCTCCGTTCTGAGATCCAGATGAACATCAAGCGCCTCATGGATATAGGTTGCTATCGTGGTGTTAGACATCGTAATGGTCTTCCTGTTCGCGGTCAGAGTACTAAGAACAATGCTCGTACCCGTAAGGGAAAGAAGAAGACTGTTGCTAATAAGAAGAAGGCTACTAAGTAATTCTAAGGAGGAAATTAATTATGGCAAAGAAATCAGCAACATCTAAGAAAAGAAATGTAAGAGTTGACGCACTTGGACAGCTCCACGTGCACAGCTCATTCAATAACATTATTGTATCTTTGGCTAACAACGAGGGTCAGGTTATCTCTTGGTCTTCGGCTGGTAAGATGGGATTCCGTGGATCAAAGAAGAATACTCCTTACGCTGCTCAGATGGCAGCAGAGGATTGCTCTAAAAGGTAGCTTTTCGATCTCGGTCTTCGTAAGGTTAAGGCATTCGTTAAGGGTCCAGGTAATGGTCGTGAGAGCGCAATCCGTGCGGTGAACGCAGCAGGTATTCAGGTAACTGAAATCGTTGACGTTACTCCATTGCCACACAACGGCTGTCGTCCTCCAAAGCGTCGTCGTGTATAATCACATCTTATAACAATTAAAAAGAATTCATATAATTATGGCAAGATACATAGGGTCCAAAATCACGAATTGCACGCCGTTTTCGGTGAGCCAATTTTTCGGCGCAGATAAGGTATTAGCTAAGAGAAACTTTCCTCCAGGGACAGCACGGTAATAACCGTCGTCGTAAGGTGTCTGAGTATGGTGCTCAGCTTGCAGAGAAGCAAAAGGCTAAATACACTTATGGCGTTTTGGAGCGTCAGTTCCGTAATCTGTTCGATAAGGCTGCTAAGGCAGATGGTATTACTGGTGAGGTTCTTCTTCAGAGCCTTGAGAGTCGTCTGGATAATGTAGTGTTCCGTCTTGGTATCGCTCCTACTCGTGCAGCTGCACGTCAGCTCGTTAGCCACAAGCATATTGTTGTTAACGGTAATGTCGTAAATATTGCTTCATATCAGGTAAAGGCTGGTGACGTTGTTGGCGTTCGTGAGAAGGCTAAGTCACTTGAGGTTATCGAGGCTGCTTTGGCAGGCTTTCAACCACAGCAAGTATCCTTGGCTTGAGTGGGATGATAACGCTAAAGTGCGGTAAGTTCCTCCATCGTCCAGACCGTGCTGACATCCCAGAGAATATTAAGGAGCAGTTAATCGTTGAGTTGTACTCTAAACAATAAAAATTCATTAAATTAATGGCGATATTAGCATTTCAAAAAAACCTGATAAAGTAGTGATGCTGGAGGCCAATGACCATTTTCGGCAAGTTCGAATTCCGTCCACTTGAGCCTGGCTTCGGTGTTACCATTGGTAACGCTCTTCGTCGCATCCTCCTTTCATCGCTGGAAGGCTTCGCAATCAACACCATCCGTATAGCTGGTGTTGAGCACGAGTTCTCTTCAGTTCCGGTGTAAAGGAAGATGTTACTAACATCATCTTGAATCTCAAGCAAGTTCGATTCAAGCAAGTAGTAGAAGAATTCGAGAATGAGAAAGTTAGTATCACCGTAGAGAATTCCACCGAATTCAAAGCAGGTGATATCGGTAAGTATCTGACTGGATTTGAAGTGTTAAACCCTGATTTGGTGATTTGTCATTTAGACTCCAAGGCTTCTATGCAGATTGATTTGACCATCAACAAGGGACGTGGTTACGTTCCTGCTGAGGAAAATCGTGAATACTGCACTGATGTAAACGTACTCCCAATCGATTCCATCTACACCCCAATTCGTAACGTAAAATATGCCGTTGAGCCATATCGTGTTGAACAGAAGACCGACTATGACAAATTGGTTGTTGAAGTTACGACCGATGGTTCCATCCACCCAAAGGATGCACTGAAAGAGGCTGCAAAGATTCTTATTTATCACTTCATGTTGTTCTCTGATGAGAAGATTACTCTTGAGAATCCTGATCAGGAGGGCAACCAGGAGTTTGATGAGGAGGTTCTGCACATGCGCCAGCTCTTGAAGACCAAGTTGACCGACGCAAGTCTCAACTTGAGTGTTCGTGCACTCAACTGCTTGAAGGCAGCTGATGTAGAGACACTGGGCGACCTCGTACAGTACAACAAGACGGATCTCTTGAAGTTCCGTAACTTTGGTAAGAAATCGCTTTCTGAGCTTGATGATTTGCTCGAGAGTCTGAATCTGTCGTTTGGAACCGACATTACAAAGTATAAATTGGATAAAGAATAGTTGACGAGTTGTCTAAACGACAAGTTGACGGGTTTATCCACAACAAGTTAAAAACAAATGAGACATAATAAGAAATTCAACCATTTGGGTCGTACTGCTGACCACCGCGCTGCGTTGCTTTCAAACTTGGCAGTTGCTTTGATTCAGCACAAAAGAATCACTACGACTCTTGCTAAGGCAAAGGCTCTTAAGAAGTATGTTGAGCCGCTGATCACACGTTCTAAGAATGATACAACTAACTCACGTCGTGTTGTATTCCGTTATCTTCAGAACAAAGAGGCTGTTACTGAGCTCTTCAAGGAGATTTCAGTTAAGGTAGCTGATCGTCCAGGCGGTTATACACGTGTTATCAAGCTCGGAACTCGTCAGGGTGACGCTGCTCAGATTGCATTTATTGAGCTTGGTTGACTATGATGAGAATATGGCTAAGTCTCCAAAGGCTGAAGCTAAGAAGACTCGTCGTAGCCGTCGTTCTACAAAGAAGGCTGATGCACCTGCAGAGGCTGCTGAGAACGTTGCTGAAGAAGCAAAGGCTGAATAATCCGAATAGATTTTATCTCTATAATAAAGAACTCCCGGTACTTAATGTATCGGGAGTTTTTTTATTTATGATAGTTGATGTGTTTTTATTTTAACATCCTTGACACATACCCATTGTGGCGGAACCATTTATGTGCCCAGTTGGGTACCATAAAGATATAGCCAGAGATGTCTTCGTGAGGAGCGCAGTCAAGTTGGTTTCCTATGATGTCTGCAGCTTCTTGTACAGATGTTCCGTATAAACGTGCTAATTCTTCGCGTATGAGCGTATATGTGATGTTACGGATAGAGGCTGCGTTGATGGGTTGATTTCCTAATAGAGCCAATAATTCTTCTTTAGAAGGGATTTTCACCTTTGGTCCTACCCGTAGCCCTTCAAAGCAGTATTCCCCATCTACTTTATACATTGTAAATCCATCTTTACGGTTGCGTTCATTACAGTCCTCTGCCATTTGACGTGCAATAGGGTGGGTGATACGTTGTAATATCTCTGTGATAATGGGTTGATGACGTAATTGTCCGTATGTATAGCCTTCTCCGTTGATACCACCAGAACCCGATGGGATATCAGAGTCGGAGATTATGCATAACTCTTTTCTTTCCATTTCTTCTTGTTTAAGTATTCTGATTAAATTTTAGTTCAAACTTTGTGTAGAAGTCCCTAACATAAATGAAAGTCGAAGATGCTGAAGCTTGTATGGTCATACAGATTGTGGAAATGCTGATGAAGGTGTAGGTCGTAACTCCATTCTCTGTCTAATCCTTCATTCCAACAATCATCCGCATCTTGCAATCCCATGAGTTCCATTTCTGTCTTGTTGTCTTCCTCTCCATGATATCCGTCGAAGCTCATACAGCAACCATATTTGCAATAGATGTCGTTATAACTTTCATCATTGAGAATCTCCCAAATCATTTCTGATTCTTCTCCTTGAAAAGGATTACTTTTCGAGTATTGTCTATCTTTTCCTAAGAATATCTTACACTCTACACCCTCAAACTGCAAACTACTTCCACTATCTACCAACATTTTCTTTTGTGTTGTAATACAACTCTCTGCTTTGTTGATAGTTTTTAATTACTACTTCTTTAAGTGTTTCGTTGAATTCCTTTAACAGCTGATAGTTTTCATCTGTTGGCTTGAATAGTTGGTTAAGGAGCATTCGGCGATTAAAGATGAGAGTTTTCCATCTTCTCGTCACGTGCTTTTTAATTGTGGGATTCTCGTAATAAGTCAAAAAGTGAGGACTCTGTCTTGTTGATTCTTTCTTTTTAAAGTTTCCTTTATTTTCATCTTAAAATATAATTCAGCGAAAGTTAATGCATATTGAAAGATTATGATTATTTCTGTGGAATATCTTGTATTAGAGTCTGTTAATAATGAGAAGCAAAAAAACTACTTTTTTTGCATTTAATCTTATTTTTTTGAAAAAGCCTTACAAAGTCTCAAGTTCTGCTCCGAAGGCATTATAGAGTCTTTCAAATTTTTTTCTTGTACTTCTTTATTAATCCTATTATTTTCAACTACGAGAGGTTTATATTTAAAGAAATAGTCTCCTATTATTTTTAAGTGTAATCAGAATACTACTGCAAACTAAATAAACTATTGCATAAATGGATGCTTTGGTGAGTGCCCAATTTAAGCAACTTTCAAAAATTTCAACTTCTCCTCCAAATATTTTCCATATACACCAAAGTAACCCTGGCACAATTAAGGTTAATGGGTATATTAGTATTGTTAACCCTACATTAATAGATAACGAATCTATAAAATCGCTTTTTATACCAGAATGTACTCTTCTTACTTTTCCTTCTCTTGAAGATTTACTGGGATCCAGTTTATCAAATATTTCTTTTTTTATAACTTGTTATTATTCCAGCAATCAAAGTACTATTCCCAATGTATTTATGATAACTGTATAATTTGATAGGGAGTTCACCCATGATTTTGTCAAATTCAAGTTGTAAAGCTTTACTTTTTTGATAATTCTGTTTCTGTATTTCTTTTCTATTGAGCCAATCAAAGAAACGGTCTATAAGACCCTTCTCTTCCATGTATCTGGATATTTCAGTAATATCTATTTTGATATTTCCTATCCATTTATTTCCTGACATTGCTAAGGTCCCTTCGAAACATTTAACTAATCCTTTTGTTGCATCTCTCATTAAAGCATACTTTTCTCTCATTAGAATTTCATTTTCTTTCTCTAACGCTGAACGAATAAAGACTAATTTTGCTTTCATAAAGAAAATATAGTTCTGTATGAGTAAAATGCTGTTCTTACGAAAGACTTCTTTAAAAGAGTCTGATTCAGAGGAGGATAGAACTTCTTTGATATTTGTAAGCATTATGTCAAAAGAACTTCCTACGAGTTCTGGTGATGATATTTGTGTCAATACCTGCAATTGAGCAGAAAGAATTTGTTGACCGATGTAATTTGTCGAATTCTGTAGATTTCCTATTAGGTCTTTTGCTTGATCAATTGTTGTAATAGAATTATTATTTTGTTCCATTATTTACTGTTTGAAAAAAAATATACAATAAAGATTCTTATTATAATTTCAATAGTTATTCTCCCTTATATCACAAAAATATTTTTTTGATATAAAGGAGAATATACTAACAGCGTATGACGTATACTTCAATGTTTTTTTATTGCAGATTTTTTTCCTCTTTCAAATTAATAATTATTTTCTGTGTAGTCCGATGTTTATCGTTTATTGGGCATGATATCCAAGCACAGAAACAATTTAATGATATTGAATGGAAGACGATAGTAAAGTTCTTATCTTTGTCAGCATCGTAGTCTGTTTTCGGTAGTTTGTCTTTACTGTCATGCTTGTTTTCTTCACTGAGTAAATGTTTAGTTATTGTATTAGGATTCGTATACGAGTCAGTAAACCAAATAGGTTTATTATTATCTATATCTTTGATAGCATTTTGTAAAAAAGTATTTTTATTAGGCATGATATATTTTTTATTAGTCACTCCAGTCCAAACCATCACCATTATTTTCACTCACTTCATTGGCGTAATCCTCATTCCAATATTTAATTTCTTTCTTTCTGTCGTATACTTCGTCTGCGGTAAACCAATTATCCCAATCATCAATAAAATACTCTTTCTCGTCATACTCATTATACCTTGTATCTGAGTATTCCATACCTTTAATTTTTCCCATAGTTGTCTATTTTTTTATTATTAATAATAACTCTATTATTGAAATAGAGCTTCGTTTGTTCTTATCATTTGTTTGTATATACTCTGCTTATATTCTGCTGTACATTTTCTGCGTGGATGGTTGACTATCTTGAAAGCTTCCTCTTGCTGAAAGTCTTTAAAATATTGTATTCTACATCCTCCACCGCAGATGTATCGCAAATCGCAATTTCTACAAGGTATCAAGTTATCTACACATGAAATTCTACTTGCTTCTTTTTGAGAAAGAGATATCTCTTCAAAAAGAATTTCTTCTTATGTTCAAAGAAGTTGGGAGCATAGATAATGAAGGACAGAAATATACGTTTCCATTTGACTCTATTGTCAGGTTGCCAAATTCACAATTGTTTTCTAACAAAAAGTGTGTATGGAAATCAATGAAAGCTAAGTCTAAAACGTCCTCACCCATACAAGATTTGTATATGGATTCTGTAATAGTCTCATATTCTTGTTTTTTTCTTGTGAAGAAAAATTTTTATCTCTCGCCCATCTAATAAACTTGTTGTGAAACGGATTCCGAAAGGCTTATCTTTATATTTTTCTATAAGTTCCTTTCCAAAGGTTGCATACCCTTGTATCTTATTTTTTAGAGTTTTGTCAAACCAAGGGGTGATACCAATATCTGTTGGCACACCGTAAGATAGAAATGTATCAACAGTATTGAGTGCCTTCTCGAAGTTGTCTTTACCCCTGATTTTAGAGTTTTCTTCTTCGTTAATCCCATCAATACTTATCTGAACACGTGATAGATATGGACTAACAGCTTTAATGTCTTCTTCTTTCCATAAAGTTCCGTTGGTCAGAACTTCTACATTTAGTCCTGAACTATGCGTGTGTTTGATGATATCAAGAAGATCTGTTCTCATACAAACCTCTCCCCCTGTGAATGTTATTTGCTCACCTCCACTCTCTTTAAATAGATCTATTACTTTATAGATTTCTTCTGTAGTTAACTCCTTTTCTTTCTTCTTTCCTGCATACATATAGCAGTGGGGACAGCTCATATTGCATGCATTGGTTAAATGAAATTGCATAACCCCACTATAGTTTGCAGGTCTTACATCTTTCTTCTCAAACTGCTTAGCTTCTATTTGAATTACTACGGTATGTGCATTCTTTTGGTTGCCTTTAAAAGACTTTAAGGCTGTCTCAAGATTGTTAGTTTGTAAGAGTTTGAAAAAGTCTATTTGTTCTTCATTCTCAAGTACAATCCAATTAGCAGTAAGAGGTGAAACTATCACATAGAGCCCTAAAATAGACTCTATGTGTAGTTGTTCGGGAAAACTATAAACCTTTAGTGGGCTTATGCTTTTTCTTTTCTCCATATTTGAGATGTTACAGAATACCTTTGGAGCCTGTGTGAGTCTTTTTGCAACATACAGCATAGCAGCCGTAGAAAAGTCTTTTGTCTTTTTTCTTCTCGACGTAATAGATAATTTCCATAATTTCTAATTATTAAAATGTTAGTAATGATGCAGAGAGGATAAAAGAAGAAAGGGGACACGGCCCGCTTTATCTTTATTTATCCGGTTCGGTTCTGGAAAACACCTTGGAGTCAAAATAAAGTAAAGACAGTCCATGCCCCCATATAGGATAGGGGCACAGAACCTGCCTAAACTCGATTAGTGACGACTCCTTAGTTGAATTTTCCAGATTTAACCGGGTCGAATAACCTCGTTTGCAAGTTTTGTGCAATGAATGGCGAGGGGTTTGTAAAGTACCCACCAAACATGGCACAAATGTAGGGAATTTATTGGAAATAGCAAAATAATAATGAAATAAAGTAAAGAAAACACAATGAAAAAGTATATATTAATACTACTCTAAAGAATATAATTACGATATATTTGCTTGGTAAAATATGTTCAGTAGAAAGCTTTGTTTACTGGTTTTAGCTAATGGAAGCTATCACATTTTTAGCCTATTGACTATCAAACTTGTTTTCCTCTTTATCCATTCTTTTCCAGATTCTTTTATAAAGATCATGGTTGTTGCCGAAAGGATAAAAAGCCGAGAATACGCCAGTTAGGAGGGTAAGTGTGGCGGCTGTTGCAATTTGGGCAGGGCATTGGAACTGACATAGCAGTTGCTCCATACTCAATGTCTAATGCACGGAAAGTGTTGTTGCAGTTGTCGCATCTGAAAGTCATATAACCTCTGATCATAAGTTTGATGATTTTAAATTATAATTTCTCTGTCTTGTTGTGAAGGAAGCAACTCTTTGTAGGGAATGAGTTGTACTATCACAAGTTAATAAAAACATAGTTGAAAAGTAGGAACTATTTACTCCTCTATGAACAGAAGACTCAATTTTACTGGTAGTTGTGAGTAGGGTAGTGCTACAGAGTAATGTAATACTAATCGTTAAGATAAATGTTGTTTTGTTCATAATTTATTAGGTTTTTGTTTCTGTTTGCAAAATAAATATTTAATTGTGAGAGGCACAAAGGAATTAATTTGTATTTTTGCGGAAGAGTAGCTTAAGTGCTGCGTTTAGTAATATATGAAGAAAGGGGAACTCAAAATTGTAGGAAAGAACTTCGGAATCTTCTTTACAGATTGAGGGTGAAAAGTGGTGTTAATAACAGAAAACGTTTGACAGGACTTGTATCTGTGTAGTATTTGTAGGCAGATAGAAGATGACAAAGCTAAGAATGAGAGATATGAATATAGACGATAAGACTATCAACTTAAGTACTGAGGAGGCTAAGACGTGTGAAAAGTTTGTCAAGACTGATACCGAAGACGAGGCAATAAAGGCAAAGCTGAATGCTGTGTATCGCCTTAGACTATTATATAATAGTGGTGAAGAGCTGTGGAAACATATAGGAAAATCGGGCAGTGGAAATAATTCCTTTGGTCGTATTGGAGGAAAAGATGCTTTTTTACGCAGAGCCGTATTTCACGAGTTGGAGCGTGAGTGGTATGACGAAACGGGCATTATCCTTAAAGGGTTGTTAGATGCTTATGCACAAGCAGCAAAGCTTATGGAGAGGTTTAAGCCTTTGCATGAGGATGAAGAAGAGGGTGTGAGGATAGAATGTTGTGAGCAAATCATCAATGTTTGTGTTTTTGATGATGAGATAACAGATAAGCAAGATGCGAAGATGAGGGAACTTCTTCTGCGTTTGCAGGAAGAAGATACTTATTGCCTTGCGGTTTTGTTGTTGATGTTGCTTGGCACATTGCCTTTGTCTTTTGATACTCGACAAGGGGATGCGAAGGAGATGAAGGGTAAAAATACGAGCAGGTTTATAACTTCTTTCTACGTGTATGTCATCGGAATATTCTTTTTGTACAAACGCCAAGGATGACACTCTTTCATAAGGCTTTAAAAGACTCGGAAGAGAAACTGACACGTATTCGGTTGGTAAAACTTACGGCTGACATACTTTGCAATCTGTCAATTCTTGCAAGTGCAGAGCAGATTGCAGAGAATGGTCGGCGTGTTCAGTGGGACCAGTTGTATCCTGATCTTGATGGTTATTGGTTGAGTGAGCAGCATAGTGAGCAATGTCCAGACTACTGGCAAGTAGAAGAATTAGCGACAAACTATCTATTTTAGTCATTATTTTCAGAAGGAAGGTGAGGTTGGTAAACTGCATCAGCAAGAGTTTACGGTAAGTTTCTATAGTAATGGCGAGGATTATGCCTGTGTGCAGCATCCCCGTTCTGTCTTGCAGTGGTTGAACAATGAAAAGCTGTCAAAGGATGATATTACTTATCCACACTTTGTTTTTTGGGGAGGAGAAAAACCAACGAAGATAGCTTTTGAGTCGTTTATGATGGATGTGTCGTGGTTTCGTCCGATGCAATTGACACGTGCAAAAAGATGATTGGAATCCTCCAACAGAAAAAAAGGGAATGGAGGTAACAAATGACTTTTGAAGCTTATTCCTATACTTTCTATCTTGGTCTGGAAGCTATTACACCAGATTTTTATCTCTGTAAAAGATGAGGAAGGAAAAGTCGTATAAAGTCTCTGTTTCTGAGCACGAAGAGTTGAGAAACTGTACGTTGAACGATGCTATTGGTATTATCACTTGGGCTGGTAAACGTTATATTGCGTTTGATCATCTGATGCTATATCTTCCAATAGAATCATAATAAAAAAATGTATCTCTTATGTTTTGACAATCAGAAGGATGGATAAACTATTTAGAATTTTTAGGGTTTTCCCTCATCAAGTA